>Ga0256841_1000314_pt1 | contig 52066 bp, 41 predicted proteins | sample 356308metaG_FD_185971 | JGI IMG/M metagenome (GOLD analysis project Ga0256841, IMG submission 185971) | Hydrothermal vent microbial communities from Mid Atlantic Ridge, Atlantic Ocean - 356-308 | ecosystem: Environmental > Aquatic > Marine > Hydrothermal vents | place: Atlantic Ocean: Mid...
CGATTTTTTTCGCTCCACTTGGCTTGTCACCCTTCAAAGCCTGCGGATCTTAATCGGATCTAAAAAGAGCTACTTTTTTTTGGGCCTATCCCTCCTTTACGCCGTGGTCCTCTCCCTCATTGTCGCCCGGTTCGGAGACCGTGAAGGCGTCGACGAACTGTTCGCCAACCTGACTCTTATCATCATGGTCCAGGCCCTCATGCCCCTTTCGGCCATGTATCTTTCCATTTCCACAATTCGAGATGAGATCTCCGAGCGCAGCATCGTCTTTCTTTTGAGTTCTCCCATTCCTCGAAGTGCCATCTGGCTTGGTAAATACCTCGCTTCCACACTCTCAAGCCTCCTAATTGTGGGTGTCGGTTTCGGGCTCGGCACCTTCATGTCTTGGAAAATGCAAGGGGAGGTCGGCTTTGGAAAAGAATTGCACACATCTACGGTAGCTGCGTTTGGGCTTGGGCTCCTAGTCGCCCCCTTCGCCTACTGCGCCATCGGAACCTTCTTCGCGCTCACTTTCAAACGCGCCATGATCTGGGGAGCGGTTTTCGTTTTCGCCTGGGAAAGTTTTGCAGGTTCAACACCAGCCCAGTCAGGAGTCCGCTCGGCCACCGTAGTAGATGCAATTCGCTCTATCGCCATCAAAGGAAGCGTTGGCGCTACTGATTTTCGCAGAGAAATGGCCCAATGGATGACGGGAGGAAGAATGTGGCAACACCAACTCTCCCCCGAGGATGTCATCGAAAAAATGGTCCCCAGCATTCCTCACAGCGTCTGGAGCGTCCTATTGGCAGCAATGATCTATCTCAGTATTGCCCTTTTGATTGGAAGCAAAAAAGATTACGAAAGCGGAGAACAACCATGAAACATAGAAACCTTTGGCTTTGCTCTTTCAAACCAAGTCTCTCAGCTGCATTGCTCGGCTGGACCCTCTTAACCTCTTTGGGAACAGCTCAAAATAAGCCTTCCGCACAAAAGAGCCTCTCTACGGACAAGCAATCAGAAAAAAAGAACAAAGCCCTTGTCCAAAAAATGCTGGAAACTGCTGACACCGTACAAAAGGAAGTTGGAGTCCTCCGCGGACGTAAGTTTAAACGCCCCGTAAACAAGGCCGTCCGGACCGAAAAGCAACTTCGGGCCTTCCTAAAGAAAGAAATCTTCGAAGAAGAACTCGGACAAGGCAAGTTAAAGCGAAACCAATGGATGCTCCAAACTGTCGGCCTCCTGCCAAAGGGGATGGATCTCGGCAAGACGATCCTGGATGTCCTTCTGAACCAAATCGGAGGATTTTATGATCCCAAGCAAAACTCTTTTTTCATGATGGAAAAAACCGCAAGGTTAGGAGACTTTTTGAACCGGGTTATGATCGCCCATGAACTCACTCACGCACTTGACGACCAATACCATGACCTCAATTCCATCATGAAAAAATGCTCCAAGACAGAGGATGGCGGCTTCGCTATCGGAGCGGTAGTCGAAGGATCGGCTACAACCTTAATGACTCGGTGGTCTATGGAAAACATGGCATCAGCGGGTCGAAAGGGGATGATGGCACAAATGAAGGCTGAACAGGAGAGGAGCAAGGCTTTCTTCGAAGCTCCCCCTTACTTTTGGACTTTGGCAGCAAAATATGTGATGGGAATGCGCTTTTTGGTAGGTGGAGGCAACGTCGTTCAGATCGCAAAAAAGTTGAGGACCATGCCTCACGGTGTGGCAAAGCAAGTTGATCAAGCCCTGAAGAATCCCCCTCTCTCTTCCGAACAAATTTTGCACCCGGAAAAGTATTGGAACCCCGAAAAACTTGACCTTCCAATCACGATCGCCAATAGGAAAGAAGTTCAAGCTGCCATCTTGAGCACCCTCGGAGGAGGCAAGGTCATTGGAGAAGAAACTCTCGGAGAGATCCTTTGTGCAATTCTCACACGCCCTCAAAAGAAAAAATTGAACCCAAATCTCATGAACTCAGCCTCCTTTTGGACCAATCAAGCCGCCAGAGGTTGGGGAGGAGATGACCTGATCATGGTGCAGAATGCCCTGGGCAAAAAGGGCATTGTCTGGATCACCCTTTGGGATCGGCCAAAAGATGCAGATGAATTCGCCAAGGCTTATGGAAGATATCACCTCCAACAAGGGAATTTCAGAATAGCCAAACAAGGTCGCATGGTAGTCCTAGCTTTTGGCTGCACAAAAGGGCTGGAGGGAACTCTCCTGAAACGCATTGCCCAAACGGGACACTTTGTTAAGGGCAAAGAATCCGTCGAAGTTCTTAGAAAAAAAGAACAATGAGCCCAAAGCCGACAACTCTGGCCATAGACATTGGAGGAACATGGCTTAAAGCCACCCTTTTGGATCCAAAGGGGGAGGCTCTAACTCCTGTTCAACGTTTGAACACTCCCACAAAGGAAATGCCCACGGCCCTCCTAAAGGCACTTCATGCCCTTTCATCAAAGATGGGATCTTTTTCGCGGGCGAGTGTGGGCTTCCCCGGGGTTGTGTTTGATGGCGTAACACAATGCGCAGCCAACTTGGAAGGAGACTGGAAGGGCTTCCCGCTGGCCCAAGAGCTTGAGGATCTTTTGCAAGTGCCTACACGCGTTGCTAACGACGCGGACATCCAAGGACTGGGGGCCATCCAAGGACAAGGTGTCGAGCTTGTGCTCACCCTGGGAACGGGCCTCGGCTCTTCCCTTTTCTCCGAAGGTCGCCTACTCCCCAACTGTGAGTTTGGGCATCTTCCTTCGGGTTATCGCAACGAAAAAAACAAAGCTCTCAGCTTCGAAAACCGCTTGTCAGATCAGGTATTGCAAAGCATTGGAGTAGAGGCGTGGAAGGACCGGGTCCAAGAGACCCTCACAATCTTCTTTTCTACTTTTAATCCTACCCGCATATACCTTGGTGGTGGAAATGCACGATTCTTTGTGAACGACCCGAATCTCCCCTCTCGCGTCACGGTCGTCCCCAATGAGACCGGGCTCCTGGGAGGAATCGCCCTATGGAAATGAGCAGCAATCTCAAGGTATATCAATGATTCGCGGCATCGGCACCGACTTCATCGAAACCCAGCGTATCCGTAACTCCTTGCGTAAAAACGCAGATCGCTTCATCAAGAGGATCCTGACTCAAGCCGAGCAAGCTTACGTTGCAGAAAAAATCGATCCAGCACCCTATGTAGCAGCAAGGTTCGCCGCCAAAGAAGCCATTCTTAAAGCGCTAGGAACGGGCCTGGCCAAAGGTATCAACTGGACTGACATGGAAATCCTTCGGGACGGGTCGGGGGCACCCTCGGTTAAGCTTTCAGGGCAAGCAAAAACCATTGCCCAGGAAAAGGGCATAAAGACCATCCATATCAGCCTTAGTCACACCCAAAACGCCGCTTTGGCCTTTGCCGTCGCTGAATAACTGAAACCAACTTGCAGGAAGGGTTTCTTTGGATTCTATGGTCGGTTCGGTGTCGCCAGGATCCCCAATGAACACCTTCGGGTGAATTGAACTGGAACGTTTTCTCCTTGCCATGGAGGGCTGAACTTCAAAGCGAAGGATCCTTCGACAGTTGACGAAAAGGTCTACATTCCGGGGGGGGAATGGGACGAGGCTGCGGAGAAAAACGACAGAACAAGAGGGACGTTTCAGGCTTTGGGAAAGGCCTGGTTTTATTGCTTGGCTTATCCATGGGCTCCTGTGCCAGCACGGACCCATATCAACGAGTGGAGGAGCAACGAAAGCAGTTCCAAACGGAGCTGACAGTTCGAGAAGCTGCCTGCCTCATCGGCGAAGTCCTCGCCTATGAATTTCCGGCAACCCAGAGCAATCCATCTCAGCCACGGGCATTGGTTTGGCGAAACAACCCAAAGAGTTTCGAGATTCTCTATAGCAGGAGAAACGGATCCTTTCTCCCAAGTTCTAATGGATTCCTCCACCGAAAACACGGAGGAATGGTCCAAGGACAATCCATTCCGCAGAGTTTCCTCGGACCGATCGATTTCATTGAAGCCCCAGAAGTTTCGGGACCCATTGCTCCTCGCGAAACCATCCGTGTACAAGTAACCCAATCGGGAAAGGCAACTCTTGTCAGGATATCAACGAGCCTCAACCTCTTGCATCGGAACAGCCTTCCATTGAACCTGCTTAGGCCTCTCTTAACCTTTTCCGCAAAAATGAAGAGGTTATGCAGAGAGGCTCCCCACCAAGAAGCTGGGGAGTTATCAAGAAAATTGGACAAGCTTCTTAAGCAAATCGGCCCGGGGTTTTCGGCCCTGCAAGATGATCTATTGGAACGGTCTCATTTGATCCATGGCAATCTCCTAATGAGGATCGACCGGAGAAAGGCGGCTTGGTTGGCCTATCAAAGTGCTCAGTTTTATCAGCCGGGGAGCGGGCTTTCCGAAAAACTTCGTGGCCAGCTTCTATCCGCAAATGCAAGACCTGAGGAAGCAAGGCTAAGGCTCGCGAGATCACGATTACTTGCGGGACCAAGTTCGATCAAGGGACGACTCCTTGCCCTGGAACAAGTGGCAAACCTAAGGGAGGCAAAAGCCATCCAAGACATTCACCAATCTCTCGAACGCGGGAAGTCGGCCCTTCTCAAAGGGGATTGGAAAACAGCCATGGCTTTTGCCAAGAGATCTCTCAACCTCGATCCTGGAAACACTGCTGCCCTTCGATTGTTGGCATCTTCCCAGGAGGTCAGCGGAGAGCTTAAAACCGCTCTCTCAACTCAGCTCCGTGTTGTTGCAAGTCAGGGCGAGGACCTGGAAGCCGTCAAAAAGCTTGCTGATCTTCTACAAAAAAATGGACGCCCCCACCTTGCTCTGGGTCGCCTCCTTCGGATCTCAGACCGACACCCCAATAGCTTGAGCACTGAACTTGCAAAAAGAATCTATGCATCGATCTCACCCTTAGATCGTTTACGACAACAAAGAATCACGGGACAAATGTTTACTAAGTCAAGGAATGTCACCAAGTCCCGTTATGCAAGGTTCCTCTTATTGGCTTCCCCTTTGGGAACATTGCATCGTGAGTCTGAGAGGGAAGCGGGGTCACCCTTCCCTCTTTCACAGCCAGAGGACATTGATCTTGGACCGGGGATCCGAACGGGAGATCCTGCAACCCCAGGAAGGTAAAGTCCTTCCATCAGCTTTTGATCCACAACCGAAGAAGCAAGTCATTGTCATTTAAAACGGCTATTCCGATGAGAGCATGATCTTCGAATAAGGCCTCGTCCTCCTTGGATGGAAATTCACATCCTCCTGGATGAGAATGCCAAGGGATTAAGAACTCGGCACCGATCTCTTCAGCTTTCATCCAAGCGATTGGATCCAAAAAAAATTGCCCTGTTCCCTGCGCCAAATTCTTTGCTGGAACCTCTTCTTGAATCCAAACAACCCCCTCCTTTTGGTATCCCAATAAAACCCCACAAGCTTCCCTGGGAGACGCCTTCCGGACTTGCCAGGTAACTCGATTGAATAAACCTCCCCCCCAACGCAACTCTCCTTCGAACCTTTGCAAGGCCTCCTCCATCAGCTCATCAAACGACGAATGCGATTGATTCGATCTGCTAACTTGGGATGGGAGGAGAAAGCATTTCCCCCAAGCTTGTGCCGTTTGAAGGGGTTCACAATAAACATGTGTTGCACGGCACGATTGGCACTCTTGAGGGGAGTTGGGTCCCGTGTCAGCTTTTGGAGTGCATCGATTAAAGCTGTCGGTTCACGGGTTAGCTCCACCGAAGTCGCATCGGCAAGGAACTCGCGCTGTCTCGAGACTGCGGCTTGAAGAAGTTTGGAAAACAAGGGCGCCAAAAGGGAAAACACAATCAAGAGTACAAGGATCAAGGCTCCACCACCTCCACCCTTGCTCTTCCGGGAACGCCCAAAACTTCCGTAGCGAAAGCTCCTGAGCGCCATATCTGAAATCAAAGCAATCGACCCCACAAGGACCGCCATTAAAACCATGTATCCGGTGTCCCCGTTCCGAATATGTCCCAACTCATGCGCCATAACAGCCTGAAGTTCAGCCCGGTTGAGCTTTTCCCTAAGGCCGGTGGTTATTGCGACTTGAGCGTTTTTGGGCGTAAAGCCCGTCGCAAAGGCGTTAGGGCTGTCATCTTGCATTAAATAAATTTCGGGGCAGGGAATGCCGGCAGCGATAGCAATTTCTTCAACAACATTCACCAATTGCGGATCGTCCCGGCGATCCAGAGGTTTTGCCCCCATTGCGGCCAACACCATCTTGTTGCCTGCGCTCCTGGCGATTGAAAACTGGATCACCGCCAAAACCATCCCACCGGCAACTCCAATCAACCAATCCCCAAAATAGGATCCCACCAAAGCTCCCAGAATCCCTAGGATCAGGATCAGGGATGCAGCAAGAAACAGACTCCGACGACGATTTACCTTTTGTAATTCAGCAAAGGTTTTTCGTGATCCACGGAGCACAGGGGCTTTATAGGGTTTGACTTCGGTGGCTGGCACGATTCAAGGGTTCCTAAAAGTCCTTTTCCTTTGTTTAAAACTTCACTTTAACTGGCTCTCTGGCAGCTTGATCCTCCAGCTCAAAGAATTCCTCTTCTTTAAAACCGAACATCCCGGCAATTACATTCGAAGGGAATTGTTGGACCCTATTATTGAATCCAAGCACGGTGTCATTGTAGTTTTGGCGAGAGAAGCCGATCCTATTCTCAGTACTCGTCAGCTCCTCCTGTAAAGCCATCATGTTTTGGTTGGCCTTGAGGTCCGGATAACTCTCCGAAACTGCAAAAAGGGAGCGCAGAGTTGAAGTCAGCATGTTCTCGGCCTTTGCCTGCTCCTTAATTGAAGACGCATCAATGGCCATTTGACGAGCCTTAATGACGGCTTCAAGAGTCTCCCGCTCATGCTTGAGATAACCCTTGGCAGTCTCCACCAGATTGGGGATCAAGTCGTAGCGGCGTTTTAGCTGCACATCCACCTGCGCCCAGGCGTTCTTACAGGAATTTCGACCTGCAACTAGACCATTGTAAATCCCCACAAACATGAGGACAAAAAGAACGACGACACCGAGTCCGATCCAAAGACCCGTGTATGCAGCAAGAAAATAGGGCATGTCTTTCTCCAGAGAAATATGACGGGAGGAATGTCCAACTTGAGCATGGTATCGCCCTTTTGGCTTCCATCCCCCCTTTCTTCGGTTTCAATTTCGTCCGAAACGAAGAGAATTTCCAATTCCTTCCCACCAATGCAATCCTGCCACCCGGATTACGCCAAGGACCTGCAAGGCCAGAATTCAACGAAGCAGCTAGGATCTTCCCAAATCCACACCCTTTTCTTCAGCAAAACGGACTGCAGCCTCATAACCGGCATCGGCATGACGAACCACTCCTATTCCGGGGTCGTTGACCAAAACGCGGCGGAGGCGACCTTCGGCCTCTTGGGTCCCATCCGCACAAACCACTTGGCCTGCATGCAAGGAATACCCGATTCCCACGCCTCCTCCATGGTGGAAACTGGTCCATGTTGCCCCGCCCGCGGTGGAAAGAAGAGCGTTCAAGATGGGCCAATCGGCGATTGCATCCGAGCCATCTTTCATCGCCTCGGTTTCCCGAAAAGGACTGGCCACCGAACCGCAATCCAGGTGGTCCCGGCCAAAGACCACGGGCGCACTGATCTCCCCCGAGCGCACAAGGTCATTGACCGCAACTGCGAACCGATCCCGTTCCCCGTACCCCAACCAGCAAATCCTGGAGGGAAGCCCCTGAAAGGCGACTTTTTCTTTGGCCAACTCGATCCAACGACAAAGGAAGCGATTGTCCGCGAACATTTCGAGGATCAACTCATCGGTCCGCGCAATGTCCGCAGGATCACCGGATAAGGCCACCCAGCGAAAGGGTCCCTTGCCCTCACAAAACAGAGGGCGGACATAGGCAGGAACGAATCCAGGGAAGGCAAAGGCCCGTTCAACCCCCTGTTGCTCAGCCTGTTTACGAATGTTATTGCCATAATCAAAGGTCACGGCTCCACGATCACAAAGCGCTACCATTGTTTCCACATGCCGCGCTACGGTTTTGCGCGAAGCTTCCAAATAAGCCTCCGGGTTCTCCGCCCGCAAGGCTAAGGCATCTTTCAAACTCATCCCCATGGGAACATAACCATTCAACAAATCATGCGCACTCGTTTGGTCTGTGAGCATGTCCGGTATAACCCCCTTCTCCAGCAACTTCTCGAGAAGCTCCACAGCATTGCCCGTCCAAGCAATGGACCAGGCTTTGGCGGCATTCTTTGCCTCCAAAGCCTTCCGAATTGCCACCTCCAAATCATCCTCGATCTCATCCAGGTAACGGGTCTCAATCCGCTTTTCCGAGCGCTCCCGATCCACCTCCGCGATCAAACAAACCCCCCCGTTCATCGTGATGGAAAGCGGTTGAGCCCCTCCCATTCCTCCGCAGCCCCCCGTAACAACCAACTTGCCGGTCAAGTTTTGATCCTCCCCATAATGCTTGCGCGCAGCTGCAGCAAAGGTCTCATAGGTCCCCTGCAAGATTCCCTGGGTTCCGATATAAATCCAAGAGCCGGCGGTCATCTGCCCATACATCGTGAGCCCCATTGCCTTAAGCTTTCGAAACTCACCCCAATTCGCCCAAGCCGGCACTAGGTTGCTGTTGGCGATCAACACTCGCGGGGCAAGCTCATGGGTTTGAAACACCCCAACGGCCCGTCCCGATTGAACAAGTAAGGTCTCATTCGGTTTTAAGCGCCGAAGACAGGTCAAAATTCGATCCAAATCCTCCCAGGAACGCGCTGCCTGACCTGACCCCCCATAAACGATCAACCGGTCGGGATCTTCCGCCACCTCTGGATCAAGATTGTTTTGAAGCATTCGATAGGCTGCCTCAATTTGCCAATTCGCACAACTCAGCTCACTTCCCCTCGGCGCCCGCATCGGGCGAAGCCCACTCTCGGTTCCACTCATTTCCATCTCCTGGGACTCGTTTCCCTTTTTTCTTTCTATCTACTCCTATTGGATCATGTGTCCAGGATTTCTCGGAAGTAGTTCAAGTGCAAGCTCTGTAGGCACAGACTCGAGAAAATTCATCGACCTGAGCCTCCTTGGAAACCAAGATGCAAGGATGGATGAACAAAGAAAGGACCAGAATCCCCCCTCACAAGACCGCTTTTCATCAAGGTTTGCCCTCTTATTGGCTGCTCTGGGAATGGCAATCGGGGCAGGGAACATCTGGCGGTTTCCCCGGATCATGTCGAAGTTTGAGGGGGGCGGGGGAACCTTTTTGATCCCCTGGGCTGTGTTCCTTTTTACCTGGTCGATACCCCTTCTGACGATCGAATCGGCGATCGGAAAGCGGACCCGACGAGGGGTGATCCATTCTCTCGGGATGATGCTTGGGCGGCGAAAGACTTGGATTGGAGCCTTTGTAGCCCTTTGCACAACCGGGATCATGTGCTACTACGCGGTGATTGCCGGCTGGTGCGGGACCTATGTCCTGCAATCCCTTCAGGGAGAAGTGGGACGGATGGCCTTCCCTCAGGCGAAAGCTCATTTCGAGGGCCTCGCTCAGGGTTGGATCTCTGTGGGGGGATTGGTCCTGGCCTTTTTGGTGGCGGGACATTTTGTTTCCCGTGGTGTCCAACGGGGGATCGAATTGGCAAACCGAATCCTCCTTCCGACTCTGTTTCTTCTGCTCTTTGTACTTGTAGGGGTGGGTTTGACCCGGGAAGGAGCGGGAAAGGGAGTATCCTGGATGTTTCAAGTGGATCCCAAAGCACTGTTGGATTACCAACCTTGGCTGGAAGGTTTGAGCCAAAGCGCCTGGTCGACTGGAGCAGGCTGGGGGCTCCTTTTGGTGCTTTCGGCTTCAGCAAAAAAGAAGGGAAATAACTTCGGCAATGCCCTGATCACAGGAATCGGCAACAACTGCGCGAGCCTGATTGCTGCTTTTGCCACCATCCCAGCTGTTTTCGCCCTGGCACCCCTGGCCGCCCCCGGACACACGGCAGTCGAGGTCCTTGGAACTAATGGGCCGGGGAACACGGGACTGGCCATGGTTTGGCTCCCCAAGCTCTTTGCCCAAATTGGCCCGTCCGGGAATCTCATCTCAGCCATGTTCTTTTTGGCCTTGACCTTCGCAGCGCTGACTTCGCTGATCGCTATGGTGGAACTGGCCACCCGGAGTGTCATGGACCTGGGTATCCCCCGCAAGAAGGCCATTCTTTTGATCACAGGCTTTGGCATCCTGTTCGGACTTCCCTCGGCTTTCAGCCTTAAAATTTTTTCCAACCAAGACTGGGTTTGGGGCCTGGGACTCATCCTCAGTGGTTTTCTTTTTGCTCTTGCTGTGATGAAGGTAGGCGTTCGACGTTTCCGTGAACATTGGATCAACAGTGAAGGCGACGGCCTGGGACATTGGTTCGATGTCTTTCCCCTGGTTCTCATCCCCCTGCAATTTTTCGTATTGATCTCCTGGTGGTTCTATCAATCCGTGCAAGGGGATTGGGCCAAGAATCCTCTGAACCCCTTTGAAACCTTCTCGATCGGCACATGCATCGCGCAATGGGGCTTCGCCTTTTTATTCCTCTATCTTTTCAACAAGAGGCTCGCCAGAGACATTCCTTCATTGGATACTTCCCTCAAATGAAAATCCGCGAACTCCTCGACAAAAACCAACCAGTCTTCTCCTTCGAATTTTTCCCTCCAAAATCTCATAAAGGGGCTGAGACTCTCTTCGAGACCATTCAAGAGCTTGAAAGGCTCTCACCTTCTTTTGTTTCGGTTACGTACGGAGCGGGTGGAAGCACGCGCCGGAAAACATTGGAGATTGTGACTCGAATCAAAAAAGAAACAGGTGTAGAGGTCCTCGCTCACCTAACGGGAGTAGGGCACAACCAGGACGAAATCCGAAGGATTGTAGACAAACTGGTCGATGCAGGAGTCGAAAACGTCCTTGCGCTTCGCGGGGACCTACCAAGAGATGAAGAACCTCGGGAACAAGGCGACTTCCCTCATGCAAGCGACTTAGTTTCCTTCCTCCACGAGATCGGGGCACCCCTCTGCATCGGCGCGGCTTGTTACCCAGAGGGCCATCCGGAAGCGGGAGGCCGGGACCAGGACCTTGCCAACCTCAAAACCAAGGTGGATGCCGGGGTTGACTTTTTGATCTCTCAGCTCTTCTTCGATAACGCAGACTTCTTTGTATTCGAAAAGCGAGCACGGGAAATGGGAATTGAGCTCCCCATCCTTCCTGGCATTATGCCCATTTCCAATTACCACCAGATCCAGCGCTTCACCGAAATGTGCGGAGCCAAAATCCCTGAGTTTTTGGGAGAGGAGCTGGATGCCGTCAAGGATAACCTCGAGGCGGTGGCAGGCGTCGGAATCAGCTATGCGATTGATCAATGCAGGGATCTTCTCCGCCGGAAGGCCCGGGGACTTCACTTTTACACCCTGAACAAATCCCCGGCGACAAGAGCGATCCTCGCTCGCCTTAGGCGCGAGTTTTAATTCATATCAAACGCGAGAAACCGATTCTCCAAACCCTTTACTTGGGCATGGATTCAATCAACTTGGCCACGACATCCGGATCAGCGAGAGTAGTCGTATCACCCAAATTCTCGGTCTCTCCTCTTGCGATCTTTCGCAGAATCCGACGCATGATTTTGCCGGAACGGGTCTTGGGGAGCCCGGGGGTAAAGTGGATAAACTCCGGAGCTGCAAAAGGTCCAATCTCCTTGCGAACCGTAGCAATCAATTCTTTCTTCAGCTCATCATTGAGCTCATAACCAGAACTCGGGATGACATAGGCATAGATCCCTTCCCCCTTGATTTCGTGGGGGCAGCCAACGACAGCGGCCTCTGCACAAGCATGATTTTTTACCAAAGCACTTTCTACCTCAGCGGTTCCAATGCGATGGCCGGAAACGTTTAAGACATCATCGACGCGACCAATGATCCAGTAATACCCATCCTCATCACGACGACACCCATCGCCGGTGAAATAGCGTCCCGGGTACTGGCTGAAATAAGCTTCCTTAAAACGCTCATGATCCCCATAAAGTGTGCGCATCATTCCAGGCCAAGGCGCATCCATACATAGCATTCCTTGGACATCATTACCCTCCAGAGTCTTGCCCTCTCCATCAACGAGGGAAGGTTTCACGCCCGGCAAGGGAAAAGAAGCCGATCCAGGTTTCATCGGGGTTGCGCCCGGAAGCCCGGAGATCAAAATCCCCCCGGTCTCTGTTTGCCACCAAGTATCGACGACGGGACAGCGTCCTTCTCCGACGACATTGTAATACCAGAGCCAAGCTTCTGGATTAATCGGTTCTCCCACGGTTCCAATCACCCGAAGGCTGCTTCGATCATATTTGGTCACAAACTCATCCCCGGCAGCTCGCAGGGCTCGAATCGCCGTGGGAGCGGTATAAAAAAGACTTACCTTATGGCGCTCTACAATATCCCAAAACCTCCCCGCATCCGGCCAAGTGGGAATTCCTTCGAACATAAGAGTCGTCGCCCCGTTGGCGAGTGGACCGTACACAATATAACTATGGCCGGTGATCCATCCGATATCGGCCGTACACCAGTAGACATCTTCATCTCGATGATCGAAGACCATCTCGTGGGTATAGGAGGCATACACCAGATATCCACCACAGGTGTGGAGAACCCCCTTCGGCTTTCCGGTAGACCCCGAGGTGTACAAAATGAAGAGAGGATCCTCAGCATTCATTTCCACTGCTTCGAATTCATCGCTGACTCCTTCCGCCGAAAGCAGGTCATGAGCCCAATGATCGCGCCCTTCGATCATTTCGATCTCCGAGCCATTGTTTTTAAAAACAACAACGTGATCGATGCATGGAGTTTGGGCCACAGCTTCATCAGCAATCTTCTTCAGAGAAATCTCCTTTTTCCCTCGAAAACTGCCATCGGCGGTAATCAAGATTTTGCACTCCGAATCCAAAATTCGATCCCGAAGTGAGTCTGAGGAGAAACCCCCAAAAACGATCGAATGAATGGCCCCCACACGGGCGCAAGCTAGCATGGAAATCGCCAGCTCAGGAATCATAGGCATGTAAAAACAAACCCGATCACCCTTGGACACACCTAGGTTTTTTAGAACAGAAGAAAAGCGGCAGACCTCCCTGAGAAGTTCCTTATAAGAAATCTTTCTAATATCCTTTGGGTCATTGCCTTCCCAAAGGATGGCAATTTTATCCCCCTTTCCCCCAAGGACTTGTCGGTCCAAACAACTCTCACTTACGTTTAAGGTGCCATCCTCAAACCAACGAATTCTCGGCTCCTTAAAGTCCCAATCCAAGATCTTGGTAGGCTCCTTCCGCCACTGAATTCTCTTTGCTTTCTCCGCCCAAAAGCCCTCGGGGTCTTCGATGGATTTCTTATAGATCTCCCGGTACTGCTCCATGGAAGAAACATGGGCTTTTTTGCTGAAGTCGGGGTCAGGGAGGATGGTTTTATCATTATGGCCGTAGGACATCGTTGGCTCCTGCTCACTTGAAAGACAAAAGGCTCCCAACAGGATAACGCCCTACGTTTCCCTGTCGATTCTTCCTCGCCTGGATTCTTTATGGGATCGACATTCCCCGAAGGAAGTCACTTTCCGAGATGTGTTTTCTGGGTTCAGGGGTTTCAGACAAGCTTTTCCCACTCGATCTCAGGAAGAGGCGGGGGTACATTCCTCTCCATGAGCAAATTACACAGTTTGGATCCAGAGATCTGGAAGGAACGCCGCAGGAATGTCCTCAAAAAACTAAGGGCCCCTCTCCTCTTGCGGGGGGCAACGCAAACCTTAAGGAATGGGGATGTGCACTATTCTTTTCGTCAAGACAGCAATTTCTCATATCTTTGCGGATTCCCAGAGCCGGACAGCCTCCTGTTAGCCATTCCTGAAAAGACAGGAGACCACAAAACCATCCTTTTTGTGCCTCCCAAAAACCCCTCCCTTGAGGTTTGGAATGGAAAAAGAGAAGGAGTGAAAGGGGCAATCCGGAATTACGGGGCCGATGAAGCCTATCCTGTTCAAGAATTCTGGAAAATCTTTCAAGAGAGGTCCAAGGGTTTTGACGAACTTGGGTTTGCTCTGGGAATGAACAAGGAGTTTGACGACAAACTCCTCCAAATCTTTGGGCAACGGCTCAAAGGCAGACCCAGAGATAACAGAGGCCTTCCGACCTTCATCGATCCGAGGCCTCCTATCAACGAATGTCGATGGATCAAAAGCTCCTACGAAATTGAACAAATGCAAAGAGCTTGTGATATCACCGCCCAAGGCCACAAAGTGGCAATGGCTCTTTCTCGGCCAGGATTATACGAATACGAGGTTCAAGCAGAGATCGAAGCTGTCTTTCGGCGAGCGGGTTCCCCTCGTGTCGGTTATGACTCAATTATCGCTTCAGGTAACAATGCAAACACCCTCCACTACATCCAAAACAACCGAAAGATGCGTAGAGGCCAACTCCTTCTGATCGATGCAGGTGCAGAGTTTGGGGGATATTCAGGGGACGTCACGAGGACTTTTCCCGTTGATGGACGCTTCACCGAAGCCCAAAAAACAGTGTACCGCATCGTCCTTCGATGCCAGAAAAAATGTATCCGCGCCGTCCGCCCGGGTTGCACCTTTGAGAAGCTCAACAAAATCGCACAACTCGAACTCACCAAGGGCTTAGTGGAGTTGGGGATCCTCAAGGGTGATTACAAAACACTCCGTGAAAAAGGAGCCTTCAAACCTTGGTTCATGCATGGCCTCGGTCATTGGCTGGGAATGGATGTCCATGATGTCGGTCCCGAAACAACAAAAGAAGGCAAGCCCCTCCCCTTCCGAAGCGGGATGGTCCTCACTGTGGAGCCCGGTCTCTATCTCCCGGCAAACGACAAACGCATCCCCAAAGAATACCGAGGAATCGGAATTCGGATCGAGGACGATGTCCTTGTAACCCGCAGCGGAAACAGAGTCCTCACGGCGGACATCCCCAAAGAGATCCAGGACATCGAAGAGTTCTGTAATTCTTAACCGATTGCCCCCCTAGGAGAAGGCGCCTCTTTTCCCCCCTTGCAATGGGGCTCTTCAGTATCCATAAAGGGTAGAAATCTTTTCCCCGAATAATACAGTTATTCAAATCAGTAGCACCTATCTCTTTGGGGGGAAGTTTATGCACATTTCGAGAACAATCGTTCCATTTTTCCTTGGAATCGGCCTTGCCTTTTTCGCCGCATGCAGTGGTAACGGAACCGTTTCCACCGGAACAACCAACGGAAGCGCTTCGCTTCTGATTAAGGACGCAACCTATGATAACTTGGGAGAGTTTAAGGTCACTTTCTCCAAAGGCGTTATCAAGGGAACAGGTGGAACCGACGACTTCACGTTGTTCTCCACTGATCAAACTCTTGACCTGCTCCAGCTTTCCATCAACAGCTCCTTCCTCTCCTCTGGAGACGTCCCCGAAGGAACCTATTCTGGCTTGGAGCTCACAGTCTCTGCAATTGCCGCAAAGGATTCCTCAAACAATGCTTTGACCTTCGATGACGCATCATCACTACCCATGACAGTTCCTCTCGAGTTTGCTTCGCCTGTCACGGTTGCTGCGGGTAGTCCCATCGATGTCCTGCTCGACTTCGATGTCAAACGATCCTACACCGAGACCGGAAGCACAACCTTCACCATGAATCCTGTGGTCAAACCAGATCCCGACCCACCAGCCCTGCCTGTGGATCAGATTGAAGTAACCGTCCAATCTATTGACACGACCGCAGGAACCTTCGTGGCCAAGACTACAGCCACTCCCTACCGCAGCTTCACGGTGAAACTCAGTTCTTCAACCCCCTATGTGGTGGACTATACATACATCTACATTGGCACTTCCCAGATTATGGGAGCCCTCAGCGTTGGGACCAAACTCTCCATCCAGGGCGGCGATTACGATAGTGGCAAGCTGACCCCTGAGTTCCTATTGAAGGGGGCAGATAACTACCCGACCAACTTTGTGATTACCGGAGGGACGGTGACCGCCATCAACACCACCACAAATGAAATTTCCCTCAAACTCAACTATGCCGATCAAGACCAAACCGGAGGGGAGATCACAACCAAGGCCAATAACGGGGAGACGATCGTCGTAGCCTATTCAGATACCCAAACCCAATTGGTCCTCACGAAATATGGAAATACAAAAACCAATACCGGAGACCAAGTCGTTACAGGAATGCCCATTGGATTTGGGGGAATCTGGAACACAAGCACCCAAAAACTCACCCCGCTTTTGGGTGTTATGGACAACATTTCCTCCATTCAAGGAACCCTCCAAGGTGCTCCCACCAATGTGTCGGGAACCATCTGGAAATTCACGATTCTCAATGGAAACAAAAACGGAACCAACTTCACATCCCTCGATGTGTACTTTGATGCAACCTATGGAAAACTCTTTAGGGCAGGGAAACTCCTTTCCACCAGTGATTTTTCCACCTTCAAGGCCAATGACCGTTTCAAAGCCCAAACCGGCTGGAGCCTAGACAACAACCGAGAAGAAATCGCGAAGGGCCTTGTCGGTGCTAAAAATGTCTATATTTCACTAGCCAATCTCGACACCAGCTCCATTGACGCCTCGGGAAACCCCATCACCTTTTCGATGACTGTTTCTCAAAGCCAAAACCTAACGGAACTGGGCAAGAGTTCTTCCTTCACAATGACTGTCAAGGTTCCCACAAATGCTGAAGCGTTTGAATACAATGAAACCACCCGCAAGGGGAGCAACATGGCGATTTCAGGCTTGGCTACCAAACTGGCCTCTCTCAGCACCACGGCCAACCTCTATATTTCGGGCTATTTTGACAGCAGCACAAACACCTTCCACGCAACTGAAATCAGCATCAACACTCCTTAGCCCACACCGTTGTGACCTCGCATCCTCTGAAGAAAGCTTTTCCTCAAGAAGATGCGAGGCTCTACAAAGCTTTTAAAGCAGAGAGAATACGAGTTTCAACCTTCTCTTTGCCAAGCAGGTAGACGATATCAAAAAGACTGGGACCCATAGTGGTCCCGGTCAAAGCTGCGCGGATGGGATGCACCATCTTGCCAAAACCAACACCTTTGGCCTCCGCAACAGCTCGAGCGGCATCTTCTAATTCCTTGGGGCTGGAGAAGACGCCTCCCGAAGGGGTGGGAGCTTCCTTGTCTGTCGGCAACAACACTTGAGTGTCCGCCTCAACCGGGCGACGAGGCCAAGAACCGGGTAAACGCAAAGAATGAAGGCTTTCCAGCCAGGCTTTCAATAATCCGGGGATTTCCTCTGACTTGGTCAGGTTCTTCCAGGCCTTCTTGTCATATTCAAGATTGTTCTTGAAGTAATGAGAAATCTTGCTGGGAATCTCTTCGTATTTCCGGACCCGTTCCTGATCACAGGCAAGAATGTTCGCAAACCATTCCTTTGCCCCTTCGATCTCCTCTTCCGAAGCAAGGCCCTCCTTCACAATCCAAGGTGTCACATTCCGGAGAAAATCTTCACGGCTTTGCTTACGGATGTACATCCCGCACATCCAAGCAAGCTTGTCCTCGTCCAGGATAGATCCACTTTTTCCAACATCCTTCAATCGGAATCGCCCAATGGCTTCCTCGACGGAAAAAATCTCACGTTCCGCGTCAAACCCCCAACCGAGAAGAGTAAAAAAGTTCACCAAAGCCTCGGCCGGATAACCTTGGTCTCTGTAATCCAATAGGTTGGTCTGCGCCATACGCTTACTGAGCTTTTTGCCATTCTTCCCCAAAATCAGAGGGAGATGGGCAAACTCCGGAACATCTTTACCAAGAGCCTGGAGCAAAAGCATCTGTTTAACCCCATTCATAAAATGCTCTTCCCCACGGATGATGTGGGTGATCTCCATATCTGCATCATCAATTGCAGAGCAAAGATTATAGAGAGGACTTCCATCCGCTCTGAGCATGACCCAATCATCCATTTGGCGAAGATCTACCTCAACCAAACCTTTGATCTGGTCCTGTAGTTGCACCTTGCCCTCACCCTGGATAGCAAAGCGAACAGTGAAGGGGATCCCCTGTGCCAATTTTGCCTGCACTTCTTCGGGAGAAAGGTTCCGGCAACTGCGGTCATACATCGCAAGGCCGCAGGCTTTTTGCATCCGCTCCCGCCCCTCTTGGATGCGCTCAGGGCTACAGAAGCAACGATACGCTTTATTTTCTTCCAAGAGCCGATCCACGCACTCTTGATAACGGTCCATTCTTTCACTTTGAAAATAGGGTCCAAAGTCGCCCCCCTTTCCAGGACCCTCGTCCCAATCGATTCCCAGCCACTGCAAACCCGTAAGAATGTTTTCAAGGCTTTCCTGGGAAGACCTGGCCTTATCGGTGTCATCCACTCGGAGAATAAAATGCCCCCCCATGCTCCTCGCAAACATAAAGTTATAGAGGGCCGTCCTGGCTCCCCCAATGTGAAGAGGCCCCGTCGGGGAGGGGGCAAAACGAACGCGTACATGACCCATAAACCAAACTCCAAACGTTGCAACCAGTGCGAAGGTGAAGGGCGAGGATTATAGGTCGTTTATTTGGTGGTCAAGCCGAGGATTCTTCGGATTGCTAAATCCCCTGCAAAAACAACATATTTAGAAGGATCCTTTTCCAAAGCTTTGAGGGCTTTTAAGACTCGCTTATCCTTTCGACCCATCCCTTTTTCAATAAGACCGAGAGCCTCCACAGCTCTCCATCGCACATGCTCATCCTTGTGATGCAGTAAGAGAAGGAGCTTGGGAATCCATTTTGGATCGCCAATCTTCCCCATGGCCTCCAGAGCCGCATAAACAACCTCACTCTCCGGGTCCGTCAAAGCCTCTTCAAAGGCCTTTCGCAAAGATTCACTTTTGGTTCCAATTCTCCCCAAAGCCGTCAAAGCGATGATCCGGACATCCTTGTCCTTGTTGCGAAGCAGCTTAAGGAGAGTTGGAATCGCAGGAGCTGCGGGGTGACCAATACGGGCGAGGGCTCTCCCCGCATGGATCATTTGGGCAGGATCGCCCGAATGTAGAACCTTTATTAAAAACCCCACCGAAGGTGCCGCATCCTTCCCAAGCTCCCCGAAAGCCTGGAGGATTCCGAGCTTTTGCTGTTTTGTTGCCTGTGCCTTAAAAAAAGCTCGGCGGAGAGGACCGTTTGCAGAACTTCCCATCCCTCCAATCGCAAAAGATGTCCAGAGCCTCAGGTTCGCATCATCGGACCCCAGGAATCCAATCAATTCCTCAATTTTTGGCAGAGCGAGGGGGCCAAGCTGTTTGATTGCCATCGCAGCTTCGGTGCGTAAAAGAGGATGGTCGCTTTTGAGGATGTTGACTATTTTTTCCAGTCCATCCCCGGGAACAGACTTTATTCGGACTAAGGTCCTCATGGCCGCCTGGACGATTTTGGTATCCTTTTCATCAAGAAGCTTCACAACAGCAGGCGCTGCTTTTTTTGCATACCTCCCTAAGAGTCCAAGGCTCTTTATGGCGACGAGGCGAAGGGACCGGGAGACTGTGGGGTCTAAAAAACCTTGGATGGAGAAAACAGCTCCTCTCCCTCCCTTCCCCATGATCCCAAGGGTCGAGATGAGCTCTATCAAGAGTTTTTTGTTCTTCCGGTTTTGTCCCAATGCATGGATCAGACCTTCGGCACAAGGCTTCCCCACCCGCACACATTCCTGCTGAGCAGCGGACCGAAGCCCTTTGTCCGGGCCAGTCGCAAGAGAGACAAGGGCTTCTGCTTGAGCCTTTTGGACAGGTCTTATTCGTCCCAGAGCTTGAATCGCGAGCAGCTTGAGTTCCCTGGGTTTGCCTTCTTCAAGAAGACCAAGCACTTCCTTTACTGCATCTTTTCCTAAAGAACCGATGGCCTTTGCCGCCGCCGCCCGAACCCTTTCTGAAGAATCTTTATAGAGGAGAATCAAGTTCGGAAGGGCTGGAAGGGCCTTTTCCTTTAAGGTCGCCAACGCAAGAGCGGCTCCTTCCCGAACTATGGGGTCAGGGTCCGATAAAATGTTGATCAGACGAGGGAGGAACTCTGAAAAATCTTCGGCAATCTGTTGAGTAACAAAGAAAGCCAAGCGACGAATGAGATTGTCGGAATCGTTCCAACATTCCAAAATTTGATCCAGAACGGGGCGGGATTTTGCCCCCATTCTCCCCAGGATCTCCAAGGTGTTACCCCTAATATCCACATCCTTATCCTTAAGGAACTTGACCAACCTGCGCAAATAGCTCCCCAGGTATTTTGCGTTGGGCTTAAGGGCTTCTAAAAGCCAAATACGGGTCTCTGCGCTCTCTTTCTTGTTTTCGAGAGTCCTCATAATCAGAGGTATGGCACGCTCTCCCATCTTGCTCAACTGCTGAGAAGATGTTGCATGGAGACTCGCGTCTTTGCTGCGAATCCTTTGGATGAGCAACTCAGGATCTTGAGCATTAAGACTCTCAAATCCCAAGGCCCCGAGAATTAGAAAGCCCCCCAAGGCGCGGGCCAATATCTTCTTAGCATTCATCGATAGGGTTCTCCCCGATTACTCCTCTCCTGTCCACCCCAAAGAGGGTCTTAGGCCGGATTCTCTATGATACAGGGAATCTCAGCGATCTCGGAAATGGATCTTCACTCGGAGGGATTGAGTCTCCCCATCTTCATCCAAGAAGGTCCGCTCAAACGGAATGCGGACCGAAGAACCTGGAATCTTACGCCAATCTCCCAAGGTAATGCGGCGGCGGTGGCCCCCTACCTTCATCTCTAATAATAGGGGTAAATGGGTGGCCGGATCCAGATAGAGATCGATCCAGTTCTCCAGATCTTCCAACTGTAGCGGGAGGGGTCCAACAGGAATGACCTGGCCCTCTGGAAGGTGCTTGCGAGGGTAAAGCCGAATCCGCTGATATGCTTTTCCGAGAAGCCTCACGCGTTCCTCTCTTCCCAGACTGTATTTTGTCCGATCGGCGAAATTGAAAGGAAAGCGCAAAAGCTCCCCCCAACGCTCCACTTCGGGAGCCATCCTCTTTTCCAAGTCCGGACGATCCACCCCTGAGGTTCTCACCCAAACACGAGCCCCATTGCGGCCATATCTGAGTCCTCCATTGGATGAATCCTGAAACCAGACGATCTCATCCTGCGGATTGCTTGGATCCAAAAGAGCCCGGTGCTCAATTCGTTTAGAAAAGAGTTCCTCGCCCCTGGCATTGAATCCCTGGAGAAGATAGGACGCTTGAAGCTCTCCAATGCGAAGCCAGGCTTCCATCCCACCAATACGCATCAGAAGGGCAGCGATCGGGTCTGGAGCATCTTTGCGAATGGGACCCCTGAGAGCCCCTAGGACTTCAACACTGCCCCCGCCCTTGGGGTTGAGCTTCGATCTCAGATTCTTCTGGATCCTCAAGGGCTCAGAGAGGGGGGCTTCGAGACCCGGAATTTTGGTCGGCTTTACCTGAGAAGGGGCTTTGGTCCGAACCTTCTGCTTCGAGCTAGGCTTGGAGCCGGTGGCCTGCGCACCCAGCAGAGAGGGAAAAATGAGAAAAAAAACTGTGGCGATCCATTGTATTCCTTTCATTCCTTGCATCCTGTCGGGGGATCTTCCCTTCTTATCGGCATCTTGAGGCCAGCTCCGTAGGAAACACCTCCTGTAAGTAGGGCGATATCACGAATAATGCAGACAAGGAGGCTAGGCTATAGGGATGCTTTCAAAGATTGCGACCCGAGCCTCTCTGATCCTTTTTTTCCTTTTTGTCGCTTGCGGTTCTGCGCACATCACCGAAACCGAGAAGCCCAACCTTCAGCGCCCCAAGCAACAAATCCTCATCAAACTCCAAAGAGGAGTCACCATCGGACTCGAGCTGCGGATCGCCGGAGTTCCCTCCCGCAGGGTCCAGGCCCTGCGGACATGGATCAGCGAGAGCCTCGCCCAGAGCCCTTGGTTCGATTTCGCCCGAAACCCAGAGCACAACCTCCGGCTTGTAGTCCAAGGGGAACTCCCAAATGAAACAAGTCCCGAAGGAACCTTGACCACAACCCTTCTTCAAAAGAGCAAGCCACCTCTCCCCCTCAAAGGGGTGCGCTTCACCGGGGACACCCTTCTTACGGCCCTGGATCAGCTCTGCCGGACTTCCCGCTTGGCCCTGGGAGAACCCTGGGAGACACTCGGGAAAAATGACAAGTCATGCAGCCTCCTCGTCAGTAGCAAAGAAGAGGTAGCCGAAGCCATTGGACAAAGCTTGGAGCTAACAAAAAAAGGGCGCCTCCTCCATTCTCTGGGCCTATTGCAACAAGCACTTCGCAAAGATCGCGGCTGCGCTCTCGCCCTAAGCCTCCTGGCTGGTCTGCGCCTGGATCTAGGTTTCCCGAAAAAGGCCCTGGAACTCATTCTCCGCATGAAGGACCTCGAACGAAGGGCTTCCCCTACGGCTCTTCACAGGGCGGCACGGGTATGGCTCATGGCCAACCACAATTATTCAGCCCTACTGGACCTGGCCGAAAAAGACCTCCCCGGACGGCCGAATGACCCCAATATCCTTTTTACCAAGGCACTAGCCTTGAGCCTGGAAGCCCGTTGGAAAGAGGCCCTCCCCCTTCTCATTCGCCTCTACCCTCGGCTCCCCCAATCTCCTGGGCTGCTCTTCTGCCTAGGCCATGCTTATTTGGCCACAGGAAAAATGGCGGAGGCCAAAGCCCTCCTCCCAAAAATCCAAAAACGACTCCCCGCCTGGCCCTCTCTCCGCTTCGAAGCCTTGGTCCTTTTCCAGGGCGGCGACTTCATGGCTCTCAACAAGATGCTTAATAAACTCAGCAAAAAACCCCTTGGAAAACACCCAAGAGTTCGCCTGGAAATCTCCCTCATGCAAGCATCTCTCTGGATCCAAAAAGGGAATGAGAATGGCAGCCTCCAGCGCGCCGGAGGGAAATTACTCGAAGCCATCACTCTTCTCCGAAGCCAGCCTCGGACCCTGATTACGGAACAGACCCTTCTCCCCGGTCTCGCCTGGACCATGAGCCAACTCGGGATGGCACAACAATGCAGAAATGCTCTGGCAGCCCTCCCCGCAAAAACTGGAAGACAAAAAAAACGCAACGCTCCAGCCTTGGTGGCTCTGAGCCTATGCGATGTTGCCCTTGGAAAAAAGGTAGGCAAAGCGGTTGCCCGTGACCTTGAATCCATGGGGCTCGATGTATGGAACAAGCGACTTCTGGCTTTGCGCCTGGAAAAAGATGGCCGGCTACGGATGGGTCTCTCTCTTCTTCAAGACATTGCTAAGAATACCCAAGATCCCTCTCTGGTCTTCGACATGACAAGGATCGAAATCCAACTTGGCAATCAACAAGCCATCATGGGATCCCTTCGGGATTTAGAACGAAAGCTTTGGACTCCTCGCATGGACAAGCCGAGGGTTTCACCCCTACTCTCGCCGAAGCGTTCTTATATCCTTTTCAAGATTTCCCACATGGGAATGCTCCCCTCAGTTAAAAAGGACTAGGCGAAGATCCGCGACTTCATGGAGACCTGCAGCTTCATAAGCCCTCCTGGCTGCAGAATTCTCCCGCGCGAGATGGAGTCCCACTCGTTCCACTCTCTTTAAGAGAAGGGAACACAAAGAAGACACTAAGCGAGTCCCAAAGCCCCTTCCCCGCCATTTTGGGTCCGTGAAAACTCCTTCAATCAGAGCACCGGCGAGATTCTCAAATCCAATATCCAATTTGGAAACCGGTTTTCCCGCCCTCTCCAAGACCCAAGTCTCCCTCCGCTCAACGCGTTTCTGAATCCGTTCTCTTAACTTTTCCATATGGATATAGCGGGGGTCAAACTGGAGATCTTCATGGTTGAGAACAAGATTGGCACGAACAAGCCACTCGACATCCTGCATGCAAGCTTGGCGCAACACGACCCCTACCCCGAGCCCAGGGCCTGGAGGCATCCCTCTTCGTATCTCCATAAAAGGTTGCGATCGGTCAAAGCGGATTTTCATGTTTTTTGCAAGGCGGGGAACCAGGCCGGACATTCCCGCAGACGGTCCAATCCCAAGGCGGGGAGGAACCGAACTCGCAAGAAGAATCGGCGCAAAAGAGAGACCTGCTCTTTCGCTGCTCTTTCCCAACACAAAGGAATAACCTGCTCGAAGGAACAGGAGACCTTCGAGCCCTTCCTCGGAAAAAGCCCCATAGAACTCTCCCTGAAAGCCCTCGGGTTCATCCTTTATTTGTCCAAGGGCCAAAAAAACGCTATGGAGGAGATACATATGCTCGGCCTCATGGAGCCAATCCTCTTGAAGAAGAGCCTCGAGATCCCCATTAGAAAGTGGCCGAGCTTGGATCACATGCTGGGACATTATTTTGGTTCCCTTGACTTCCGAAGGATCAACAGCCGGTTACTGTTGGTCCCCTTGGAATTGTTTGAAACACCCCAACAATTGGCGGTTTTGGTGAAACCCTGGTTGTTTACGAGGACTCCCAGGATCTTCCATCCAGCATCGGCAGCAATCGGGAGGAGGGGCTCCTCTAAAAGGAGGGTTCCCTTACGAACCTCTCCGACTTCAAACACAAGAAAGCCTCCGTCTCGGGTCACCCGCAAAAGTTCCACAAAGACTTCCGCCATGAAGGACAGCCATTCTCCAAGCTTTGAAGGGGTAGTTATCTCCTGTTCCATACGTTTTGCGTCAATCCCGTTGAACCAACAGCGGAGCCAGTTGTCACGAGCATAATGAACAACATCGAGAAACGGGGGAGATGTAATGCTCAGATCCACACTCTGATCGGGAATCTCCCCGAGGTCACGACTGTCCCCTTGGAGGAGAAGAGCTTTGGAACCCACCAGGGCCATTCGCCTTCGTTCATCAGGGGTGAGCCTGCGGAGAAGGGATGCGCTCTTCTTTCGCAGGAGGGCGAAGATATCTTTACGCTCTGGAATTAGGCCTGCCCGAGCATTGAGTTTTTTCTGGGTTTCAATCGAAACGGCCTGGTTGGGCGGCATAGTGCGAACAGAAAAAAATCCTGAGGAGTGCCCATGCAAGCGATTGGTCGCCACCATTCGCAGCCAACGATCCACTCCATCCTCTGTTCCCTCCCTTTCCTTCTTCTGGAACAAAGCCTTTAAGGCTCTGATCTCCGAGAGAGTCCTGGGTTCGAAAAACACCTCCAACTCAGGATCGCCCTCTTCCGGGCCTGGGTCGCTATCCAGGCGATCCTGATAGTCGCGAAGCCTTGAATCAATTTGATGGAGACTCGGGGGTTGGAGCCGAGGCCCACAAAGAATCCGCGACAAGGGATTGACATCGTTTCCAAAAGGGATTCTTCCCCGCAGAGCGGATTCAATTAAAGTCGTCCCCCGCCCCATAAATGGATCCAAAACCACGTCCCCGGGCCGGGTCAGCCTGTTGAGAAAAAAGGCCGGCAGCTCCCCCTTAAAACAAGCCCGATAGGAAATCTCGTGAAGCGAATGCCCCTGGCGCTGCCGACTCGTCCAAAGCTCTCGATGAATCCTGGGGATGGCCCCATAGTCCCCGTGGAGTTCCTCTCGCTTCTCAAGTTGGGTTCGAGCCCCGGACTCTTCTGAAAGAAAAGCCCTCTCCTCGCCCATCTCAACCAGGAGGTCCTCCAAGGTCTCAATCATTCCCAAACAAGCTCCGCAGCATCAAACACAGGTCCATCAACGCAGGTTCGGGCAAAAGCCTTTCCGGCAAATCGCCCCTCCCCTTTCACGCGAACCGAACAACCATTGCAGACACCGTATCCACAGGCCATCACGGTCTCGAGGCTGACCCAACAGGGAGTCTCCAGCTTCTCACAAAAGCGTCCTACCGCGGCCATCATGGGATCGGGACCACAACAGAAAACGGGAGATGAGGAACAAACCAAGCCTTCAGACAGGAGGTTTTCATAGAGTTGGAGAACGTTGCCTTTAAACCCAAGACTTCCATCGTCCGTGGAAAAACTCCAAGCAACCGACCCTTTCGGAAAGGCCCCCTGTCCGACCAAAGAAGCCTCCGTAGCCCCGCCAAAGAGAAGAGTAAGAGGAGGGAGACCTTGGGCCTGGCGCTCCTTGGCCAGGAGGAGAAAGGGGGCAAGGCCCACCCCCCCAGCAATACCCACCGGCTCCATGACATCATCCCACAAAAACCCATTCCCCAAGGGACCCGTCACCAAAACCCCTTCCCCAATCTCCGCTTCCGCCAATGCCCGGGTCCCAGGCCCTATCGTCTTGATCAAAAAACTCGCCCAACCGCCCTCTCCTGGCTCCACATCAAAAAAAGAAAGAGGCCGTGGGAGCAAAACAGGCCAAGAGGATTCGGTGGAAAGCATGGCGAACTGACCCGAAAGAACCCTTGGAAAGGGGCCTTCCAGGGTAAGAATCATGTCTTGTTCCCCGAGGAATTCCTTGGAACGGACCAAATGCCTCCGACTGTTCATGCCCTCAGTATTGGAAATGGAGGGTGAACCGTCCACCATGGGGTTTTTCTCTTCAAGATTTTCAGAAAACAAAGATAAGAACACAAATGGAATGGATGCCCTGGGTCATCGCTCCCCTGGTGGGAGCTATTATCGGCTATGTGACGAACACAATCGCGATCGCCATGCTCTTTCGACCACACCGCCCGAAAAAAATCGGCCCTCTCCTCCTCCAAGGACTCATCCCCAAGAGACAGGAGGATTTGGCCCGAAAGATTGGCGAAGTCGTCGGTAACCATCTCCTTGATCATAAGGATTTGATGGCAGCCTTTGAGCAGATGAACTTAGAGGAAGTCCTTGGTGACCTTTTGGGAAAGGGGCTTGGTGAAAAAATAAACGAGCTCAAGACCATGCCTTTGATCGGGGCTTTCTTGACTCCAGAAAGGGTCCAAGGGCTCAAGGAGGGCATTGTCCGCTCCATTCTTAAAAGAAAAGAGAGCCTCTTCGAAGCCATGGAGGGTCAATTGGAGAAGAACCTTGATGTCTCGAGCATTGTTGAGGCCAAGGTCGCAGCCTTCCCCAGTGAAGAGTTAGAATCCCTTATCCTTGCTGTTGCCAAGCGCGAACTGCGGTCCATCGAGATCTGGGGGGCTCTCCTGGGTGCTTTGATCGGCCTCCTCCAAGCCGGCCTCCTTCAGGCAATCCAATGAAGCCGGTGCCTGCTGCGGGGGGGATCCTATTTCGGAAGGAATCAGGAATCCTCGAATTCCTTCTCCTACAAAACGCCCGCCATGGGACCTGGGGTTTTCCCAAGGGTCATGCAGAAAAAGGCGAGAACCCCAAGGCCTGTGCTCGAAGAGAAATCCTTGAGGAAACGGGATTCCTCATCTCCGACTTCGAACCGGGGTTTCGGGAAGTTCTCCACTATCACGTTCCCCCCGCCACCCGGAAGGATGGGAGGGGGGACTATGACAAAGAGGTCGTCTACTTTCTTGCACCCGCTCCCCTGACCCCTCCGACCCTGTCCTCCGAACACAAAGATCATCGCTGGGTTTCTCGAGAGGAAGCTCAACAATTGCTTGCCTTCAATGATCTTCGCCACCTTTTAGATAAAGCCTGGGCATTCTTGCAGAACAGAAGCGTTACGAAGGAGAATCCCGGAGATAAAAAACAAGCATGAGCAGATCCAAAATGTATTCAAGATTGCCCCTCTTTGTCCGTCCGCTTCCTGGCTTCACCATTTCTGTGGGGACGATTCTTGGGATTGGGCTTGTTCTGGGCTTATCTATTCTTGCCCCATCCAGGATCCATGCCCAATCTCCCAAATCCCTGCCCCAGAAAGAGGGAGCCTTTCCCGAACAAAACTACAAACCCATCTACCCATTCAAAAAGCCCTTTCAATTCTTCAACCCGAAATACGCAAAAACCCCTACAGAAACGACTCAGAGGGCAGGCTCCGCTCCCCAGGGGGGCCTACTTCTCCTTAGAGAGGCTGAGCATCTCCTGAGAATCTGGATCTCCGATAAATCTAGAGGTTTTGATGAAGAAGGGCGGCCGTGGTCCCACATTCCGGACTTCGAAAGGCTTTTAAAAAAGTTTCAGCCTAAGTTGCATCACCAAGCAGGTTACCTCCTCTTTGTTCTTTCGAATTTTTCCGCATCCCAGCATCGTAGAGCTGCCCATTTTGCATCCTTCTTTCTTCCTAAGACGCAAGAGACCCTCTACCTCCTACCCTATGCTCCCTACGAACCGGACTTTGGAATCCGCCGGGAGGCCCTATCGCGAATGATCCCCTTCTTGGATCATCAACTAAACCCCGAAAAGCCGGATGGACAAAAAGCTCCCAACTATATCTTCGACCCCATCCCCTTTCTTGACCTCTGCAGGGCCTCCTGGGTCCCAGATCGTATTTTGGCGTTTAAGATCTTGGCCATCTATGCCAAATATCGCCCCAAGGATGCTGCGGTGGGGCTCAAACGGATCCGCCCCTGGATTAAAAAATCCTTGGAGGACAAGAGTCCCTATCTCCGAAATGCGGTGAAGGCTCTGATTCGATCCTTTGAAGGAGCCTCCAAGGCCTCGACAACTCCTGGAGACACCAGTCCCCTGGAAAACACCACTGATTGCTTGTCCCACCTTGATCAAATCATCGATCGGGAACTCCCCCTGGTAAACCTCCAAGGCGGCCTTTGCGAAATCCTTGCCCCCCAAGCGAAGCGAATGAAGACCTTAGCCCAAGAAGGGATCACTTGGATCGAATCCGGTAAGGCCGGATTCCTGGACACCGTTCCGGTGGTCGGTTCGAGATTCAAAAAGAGCACTCAAGGCCTTCGTTTGAGAAAGATTCCCAAAAGCCTCCAGATCTTTGGACTTCAAGAGGGGGATTGCATTACAGCCATCAATGGCTTTCCCATCCGAAGCACCCAGGCCCTCGCAAAAGCCCTGAGGGAAAGCCTTAAACGGTTTCCTACGAGCCTTACCCTTGAATGGGTTGGCCCCAAGGGTCATGAAAGAGCAAGGCGTTATGCCATCTATAAAAAAGATCCCACATGGGAGCGTTTCCATTTGAAATGGCGCCCTGAACTCAAGGCCTACTTCGAACGCTCTCAGAAATAAGAACCCTCTGTAAGCATGCCAGACGCACTCATGGCTAATTATCAATCCCAAGCCAAAGGGGTTTTCTCACTCCACCTTCATAGATAGAATGGGCCCATAAGAAAGAGCTGTTCCGTGCTCGCTTTTCGGCCGTTTTTTCAGCAATTGGGAATCTTTTTGTTAGAATCCCGTTTCAACCCGTATTTCCTAGCCCGTTTTATTCAGAGGATCACGCGACTGCGGTAGTTTTGCTTCAGAGATTTTCTTTCAAGAGGATCTTTTTCAGAAAGGCTCCTCCTCCAGGGGTCTTTCGGCTTGGAAAAGATCCTTTGATTCTTGATCCTTAAGCAACCTCCCCCCGGCAGAGAGAGCGAGACCTTGAAAAAGCAGGCAAACCTAGATTCTCTTTCACTCATACCCGGAGAGCCCAGATGTCCTTGTCTTTTAAGGCCTTATTTTCGCGAGGCTTAACCAGCAGATTGCTTCCTTCGACCCTCCTAGCCATTCCCTTGCTCTTCTGCTCCTCCAAAGCAGGAGCGCAAAAGATCTACAAGAACCCCAAATACGGCTTCGAATTCAAGATTCCCAGAGACTTTCACGAGGTTCCGATCAACCTCGATGAGAAATGGGTTGTAGCCAAATTCCTGTACAAGCGTCCTTTGGAAGGAAAGCGGGTATTCCGACAAATGACCCCCGAGGTCCGAGTCATCATTTTCCCAAAATTCTCTGCCAAAGAATTTGCCAAACATCGAATTACGAAGGTGAAGAAGGGCTCAGAGACTGTGATCACAGCCCTCCAAAACCCCTATAGGAATTACAAGGAGTACCTCCGCGAAAATTACAAAAAGGGAGGATGGTTCGTTAAAGAAGAAAAGGATGTCAAGATTGGAGGCCTACCTGCCTCGCAAAAAACCATTGAAGTCTCCCGTAAAATGATGGGAGAAACCAAGGCTTCCGATTACCTATATTCATGGGAGATTCGATACCCCGATGCCACCTATGTCTTCCAGTTTGAGATTCTTGCGGATTATGCAAAAAAGTTTCGCTCCTCCATCAGAAGTTCAGTCCGAACATTTAAGCCGATCCCACGCACCGAAGATCTGAAGACTCCAACCTCCACGGGGTCCAAAATAACGATCACAAAGTTCGACCCCAAAGCAAAAAAGGCCACAGAGGCTTCGGCTACGCCGGAAGGACGCCGGAAAGCCCGCAAAGAAAAACTTGCCCGGATTATTACCAAAGCAAAAAAATCCCTCCCACCGGGCTGGGCTTACTATGAGAAAAAACCATTCATGTACCTTTACAATCAAAAAGTAGGGCTTCGCTTTGTAAAAAGGGTAGCCAAGCAATCCAACATGCTTTGGAAATGGCTCCATCAAAACCTGGACTTCATCGGTGAAGATTTTGCGGTCGGAGGAGTCATTCGGATCTGTAACAGCAGCGCTGAAGCCAACGCGTATATTGATACCAGCGGCAAAAACGCTTACTCCGCCCGGACTCGAGAAGTTGTAATCTATAAGGATCGAGACTGGGGGTTCGATGAAATGAGTTGGTATCTCAACGCAGGCATCACCCAACGTTTTCTAGCGGACAAAAACGAGAGGCTTTGGTATTCCTTGCCTCCGTGGCTTGACGATGGCTTCACCTATTACATCAAAAATTTCAAGCCCAAGAACGGTCGCCTCGTATCCAAGCCATCTGATTACGAGATGGAAATCATTCGGGACTACCTCCGATCCAACAAGTTCCGACCCGCGAAAGAGCTCATTCAAGCAAAATACGGCAAAGGTTACGACACCAACAAACTGGAGGATCGGGTGGAAGCCTTGGCGATCTCCAATTTCTTAATGACCAAAGGCCAAAAGAAGAAAAAATTCGCCAAAATCATCTCCAGCTATCTCAGGATATTAGACAAGGAGATTCGCGACCTCGAGAGAGAGTTCAACAAAAAGATCTTCGCATCCACTCCCAAGAAGAAAGGCGGAAAAGATGATGGAGACAAAGAAAACTGGTTGCGGTCCTGGAAAGAAAAGCGCAATAAGATCTTCAAAACTTGCTTGGAAAAGACCTTTAAGGGTTGGACCGATCGGGATTGGAAAATGCTGGACAAAGCCTGGCGAAAGGCCTGGCGACCCAATTGATCCGAGAAGGGGGCTTTTTTGATTCACATCAGGAAAGCTCCCTCAGAACCCTGAGCCCTTTCCAGGGGTTCACAGGGAAAGAAAAAGAAAAATCACAACTTGGACGGGAGACCTCTCTTGCTTATGAGTTCGCTGAAACTTGGATCTACTCTACTTCTCTCAGTTGCCTTGCTGGGTCCCTTAACTGCGCACCCGATCCAAAACAATAAAGAGGAGGGAACAGGGCTCTTAGCCCTCAAAGACGGCCGATTCATCTTTAATCGTCCCATGAAAAGGATCGAAGGAGGAGTGGAGATTCAATTCCCACATGGGACCATTGTTGTTCCCCAATCCATGATTGCAGATTTCTACAACAACAAATTGGACCTCGATCGAAAACCTCGCAATGAAAAGGAAAAGGCGAAAATTGAAAAGGGTTATGTCTATTTCCAAAAACGCTGGGTGAAAAAAAAGGTCGCTCAGAAAATGTTGGGCCGGATTCTAAAAAAGCGAAAAAAAGCATTGGAAGAGCGAAAGGCCCATACTCTCTGGAGAAATCGCTATATCGTAAAAACCAAAGATCTAACATTTGAACACAATCTTCCTCCAGAGCTGTTCAAAAACCTCAAGAGCCTCTTTGAGGTCTATCTCAAAACCTTCCTCAAAAAATGGAAAAGGAAACCTAAGCTTGCCCATAAACCTGTCATCAACCTCTATGCGAACATTGAGGACTATCGACAAATTTCCGGGGCTTCGGGAGGAATCGTCGGATGGTATTCACCCTCATCAAACCAACTTCACTTCTTCTGGGATTTTACCGATCCGGCATCCACATTGGACACCATGTTTCATGAAACCAATCATATGTTGGCCGACATGATTAACGGAGATTTCCGATACCCTGCCTGGATTGAAGAACCAATGGCCGAGTATTACGGGGGTTCAAGATGGGATCCCCAAAAAAAGAAAATCACTCCAGGGCAAATCCAACCTGGACGTCTAACCGTCGTTAAACTTGGGATTAAGGAAGGAAAGACTTTTACCTTGAAGGAATTGTTCCGGATCGAGCGATTCAGTGCGGTCCATTATGCATGGGGCTGGACCTTCATTCACTTCCTGATGAAGACTCCTAAGTACAAAAAACGCTATGAGAAATTTTACTCAGACCTCGCTCATAAAAAGGGCATCAAGCGAAAACTCATCTACGGAAAGACAAAAACCGTCACTCCCGAGGTAGCTGAATCTCTCCTCCTGAAATATCTAAAGGTAAAAAGCCTTGATCAACTCCAAAAAGAATGGATGGCCTATGTAAAAAACCTCCACGTAGACAGCCTGGAAGGGATGGAACGGGCAGGAAGGCGATTCATCATGTTTGGAGATACGAAAACCGGTCGGAAATTGCTGGAGAAGGCTATCAAGATGGGGGCAAAGTCGCCGGTTACCTATACGACCTTCGCTCAGATCCTCAACCGAAGTCCCGAAGAGCGAAGGCGTGCCCTTGCTCTCCTGGATAAGGCTGCCAAAATCGACCCCCTTTTCCCTGTTATTTATTACCTCAAGGGGAAAATCCTCGGAAGCTTCAGTAGCTCAATTAAGAAAAAGGAAGGCCTCCGTAATCTCTATTTAGCTTCTGAAATCCAGCCGGATAGCTGGAGGTATCAAAATGCAATCGTGGACCTTGAGGCCGAAATCGCAGCGGAAGAAAAAAGTAAAAAAAAGGGAGACACTGGGCTCAAACGTTAAGGGGACCTATGTCACGGCCCTTCGTGGCCGGACCCCTTAAGTGGTCTATCCTCATCACTCAAAAAAACGAGCTATGGTCGGAATGGAAAGGGGCTCCCCTTGGTCAACCACGATTCGACATGTCCAAGGGGAGCTCGCAAGGAACTCCCTGGCGCCAGACAGAAAATCGCTGCAGTTGCAAACTCACGGATTCCCACGCGAAGGGTCGAAGTAAAATCGAAGGTTTCTGTGACCTGCGTCCAAAGAGTGTAGTGCCGGAGCTTTTCCGGATCGGACCAGAGGGGAGACCACACATAACCCCTTCCATCGATTAAAGGGATCCTGGGACGTTTGAAGGGCAAATCACTTAGCTCTTTCATCGCCTCCTCAGCGATGGGTTTGAGCAGGGGATTGTGGAAGGGACCATGGAAGGCCAAGCGAAAGGGGAAGGTTCGCTTACCCAGCTTGATGGGGGGAAGTGCTGCCATGAGGTTGCGAATGCCCGATTCACTCCCAGCGATCACAACGTGTCCACCAAGGTAGATGGAAACCCGCAAAGAGGCTTCTGGATCCGTTCGGTTAAGTTCTTTCAAAACCCTCTCGAGGGTAGCTTTTCGCTTCGAAGACCAAGACCAGTCTTCTTCCATAAGAGTCCAAAGGATTTGTCCTCCCTTCGGCCCTTTCTCTTGCAACTTGGCCATGGTAGAGATCAACCGTAAACCTGAGAGTGGATCCAAGGCACCTGATAAAACGAGAGCCGAGTAAAACCCTAGGGAGTTACCGCCGATTACATTTGTTTCCGCCTTGGATCGATGAAGGCGCTCATCCAATAGAGTGCATGCAAAAATCAATGCGGAGGCATTGCGCCCTATGAGGTGGAGGCCAGGCCTAAAGTTTTCGGCGCGGTCCAGGTCGCGTAAGCTCGGAAAATCGGGGTCGAGTTCTGCCCTCCTTTTTTCCAAAGCATCCAGCAACTCTTTACCCTCATTTCCGAGCCTTTCTTCCAAATGATGAAGCGTCCCCAGCTCGGTCTTGGTGTAAGCCCCCCTGCCAGGACAGAGTAAAAAAGAAGAGATCATGGCTTTACCCTTTTGCTGATCATCCGGGCCATGGCTTCGCGCACAGAGCCAACAGAAGGCATGACGAGGTCAGCGGCTGGTCCCAATGGAACAAAGGTGTCTTCGCCTACGATTCGCTCCATCGCACCTGAATAACCGGCTTCGGCTAAATGGGCCAGAAGGGCCTCAGCGACGCCCCCTCCCGTTTTCCTGCACTCATCCACAATAAGGACGCCATCACAAGCCTTGGCCGCCTCCAGAACCTCAGAAACAGGAAGAGGCATTAGCCACCTGAGATCAAGGATCTCAACGGAATCTTCAAAGCCAAGGTCCCTCCTTGCCTTGAGGCACATGGGAACCCCATTTGCGTAAGTTACCACAAGGATGCGAGCGGATTTTTCAGCCCGGTAAAACCTAGGAACCCCAAGGGGGATAGAGGTCCCGGGTGGAGGATAGGGAAAACTCCAGCCTTGATCCCCCTTCTCATAGAGATCCTTGGTCATATAGAGGGCAATCGGCTCCAAAAAAGCGCAAACCGCTCGACCCACCTTGGCTGCCGCAACACAGGTCCGCAACATCCTGGCCGCATCGTCTCCACGCGACGGCGCGGCAAGAATCAAGCCTGGAATGTCCCGTAAAACGCCGATGCTGTTCGCATTGTGGAAATGCCCCCCAAATCCCTTTTGATAACCGAAGGAAGCAATCCGCACGACCATAGGATTGTCCCAAGCACCGTTGGAGAAAAAACGTTGAGAGCAGGCCTCCCCTCGGAGCTGGTCTTCAGCGTTATGGAGATAGGCAAGGTACTGAATTTCTGGAATGGGAAGGAATCCAACCTGGGCAGCCCCAATCGCCAAACCTAAAATCGTGGTCTCATCCAGGAGCGTGTTGAAGACCCGCCCAGCACCAAATTGTTCAAACAATCCGGCAGTTACATGGTAAACCCCTCCTTTCTTGGCAACATCCTCCCCAAAAACAAGAATCTCCGGATGTATAAGCATCAGATCCTTTAAGGCGCGAGAGATCTGAAGAGCAAGATGACGGGGTCGATCTTCTTCGGGGAGTTTCCCTGAAAAAGCTTCTGTCCGACGGGAAGGGGCGATTACATGCTCCGCACAGGGAATCAAGGATTCCCGTTCCGGTAGTTGAAGAGGCCTCATAATCTCTTGAACAGAATCCAGCTTGGGCCGAAGGACGATTTTATCGGCAATCCTCTGGATCCTCTCATCGAGCCTGCGGTAAAGATCCAAGAGCTCAACACCTGTAGCAAAACCTGCCGAGACAATACCGGAGGCCATGGAGAGAATGGGATCCCGTTCCTCCATCTCCTCCACCTCTTTCTCGCTTCGATATAGGCTCTCAACATCACTACCTGCGTGCCCCAAAAGCCTTACCACCCGAAGGTTCAAAAAAACCGGTCTCCGAGCTTTGCGGCATTGAAGAATTGCCTGCTTGATCACTTTCATAGATTCAAAGAGATCACAGCCGTTTGCTTCGAAATAGTCGATGTTGCTTCGGTTTTGAAAAACAGAAGGAATCCAATCCTCGGGAGTGTGAACAGAAATCCCCAAACCATTATTCTCGCACACAAAAAGGATCGGCATGGGGATGTGTTGGTGGGCCGCCCAAGTCGCCGCATTAAATGCAGTTGTCGCACTGGCGTGGTTCAGGCTCGCATCCCCAAAGGAAACCATAACAATGGCATCCTTCGGGAGCTTAGAAGGAAGGCCCTCGATGGTCCTTTTGGTTTTGACATGACTCAGATGAAAGGCCCTTTCAAGGGAAAAGGCCATTCCCACCGCTTTTGGGAGCTGGCTGGCGATCGTTGAGGTTTGGGGAGGAACAAAAGTCCGCTTGCTGCCCCACACCTTATGCCTCCCTCCACTCACAGGATCCTCTCGACTTGCACAAACCGAAAGAAGGGTATCGCTGATAAAAGTCTCCCCTCCAACCATGCGCGTCCGCGCAGCCATGAACCCACCACTCCGATAATGTAGCAAGCAAGGATCCGTTGGACGAAGAAAGCGACCCAAGACCGCGTTCATCTCATGGCCCGAACTCCCAATCGTATAAAAGCCACTCCCCTCGTCTTTGAGTTCGCGCGCTTTTAAATCCAATAAGCGGCTGGTTATTGAGGCTTCCAAGACTGCAAGTGCATCTTCTCGAAGATCCGGCCTTTCTTGCCCCTTAGGCCCTTTGAATTTGGATTTGGATTGGGGGTCCTGGGCAAGCTCCGCCAAAAGTCCTTCCAGCCTGCCTCGAATCAAACCTTCACGGCGTAGCACAGCTCTAATCCTCCCGCAATTCTCTTTCCCCAAACAAGCCGGGCGGAAGGTCAGCGTCTTCTTCTCTGATTAAATCCAACCAAAGAAAAGCCGCAAGAACCAAAGCATGGTTCACCTCACCTGCACGGATGGCCTCACGCAGTTCCTCTCGATCCAGGAGAATCACGTCAAGATCCTCCCCGGGATCAGGTTCGATCTCTCCAACCTTCTCACAATCCAAGGCTAAGACGGTCCCACAAGTATTCCGAAACAGAGCCGGATTGGGATTCACAGTTCCCAGGAATCGAAGAACAGCCGCTTGATACCCCGACTCTTCTCGAAGCTCCCTAGCCGCTGCTAAAAGGATCCCTTCTCCTGGAGCAACCCCTCCACCCGGAATTTCCGTGGTAATCCCCTTTGATCCCATTCGGAACTGGCGGACAAGAATGAGTTTCCCTTCCTTTGTGAAAGCAATGACATTGACCCAACTCGCGCCTTCGAGGACCGAAAACCTATAATTAAGCCCGGATCGGGGATTCTCGCCTACGATCTCCAAAACCCGGAAAACACGAAAATCGCCTTTGACATCGGTTGAAAGGATCTTCCAGGGACGAACCACTCCACACTCCACAAACGAGATAAAAAGTCGAATCCTGGCCCGACAAACAGAGAATCCAAGGAGGAATCCAAGATTTCTCCCAAAAACCAACAGGCAAAAACTGAACCAGACCTAAGCACGCCCCAAGGACTATGGGTTCTTGTAGCTTAGGGAAAGCCACAAGATCCGGAGAAACCCGGTCCGAAGCATAAGCTCTCTCTTGTTTCTTTCCTTGCGGAGTCTAAATCTAGGGACCATGTTTCCGCTCCAGGACAACATTCCCCGAAGAAATCCCCCCTTCGCTGTTTGGGCTTTGGTTTTTCTCAATGTGGTCTTCTTTTTGTTTGAGATCAGCCTGCCTCCTCAAACAAGAGAAGCTTTCCTCTACACCTTTGGAGTCGTTCCTTTACGACACATGCACCCCGAATGGGCTCAGGCTATTGGCCTCCCCGTTGATTCATGGATTCCTTTTCTTACCAGCATGTTTCTCCATGGCGGCTGGATCCACCTCATTGGGAACATGTGGTTCCTCCTTCTCTTTGGAGATAATGTCGAGGACCGGATGGGGAGTTTCCGCTTCATCATCTTCTATCTTCTTTGTGGCTTCATCTCGGGGGGCGTTCACACCCTTATCTCCCAGGAGTCAACTGTCCCAGCCATTGGAGCCTCCGGAGCGATTTCGGGCATTCTCGCTGCGTATCTCATTCTCTATCCTCGGGCAAGGATCATCACAATGATCCCCGTTTTCTTTTACCCCTTCTTTTTTGAAATCCCCGCCACAGTTTTTATAGGGCTTTGGTTTGTTCTCCAGCTTGGCAGTGGAATCACTTCCCTTTTCCATGCTCAAGCTGGAGGGGGAATTGCTTGGTGGGCACATGTAGGAGGCTTTGCAGCCGGGATCCTGCTGCTTCCATTCTTCTGCACAAAACGATGTCGCACATGGCATACAGATGAATTCACTTGGGACAAGGTTTGGGGACACAGGAGGTAAGCCATGGATTTTATTTGGATTATTTTTTTCCTGATGATGATGCAGCCGGCACTTAAAAAGCAGCTCCTGGATGCCTCCAGGCAGCGCTGGATCGCCAAGATGGAAAATGAACACAACTCAAGAGTCATCCTCTTGGTCCACCGACAGGAAACAATGAGCCTCTTGGGGTTTCCGGTGTTTCGTTTCATCGATATCCATGACTCCGAAGAGATCCTCAGGGCCATACACATGACCGATCCCGATGTCCCCATCGAACTCATTCTGCACACTCCTGGAGGCCTGGTTTTGGCTGCCACCCAAATCGCGCAGGCTATAAAAATGCATCCAGGCAAGGTCACAGTATTTGTCCCGCACTTCGCGATGTCAGGAGGGACTTTGATCTCCCTTGCTGCTGATGAAATCATCATGGCTGAGCATGCAGTCTTGGGTCCGGTCGATCCACAGTTGGGGCAAACGGCTGCTGCATCCATCCTTGCAGCTGTCTCCCAAAAAGAAGCAAAAGACCTCGACGACCAGACCTTAATCCAAGCGGACATGGCCAAAAAGGCCATCACTCAGGTCTATCAAACAGTTCTGGACCTACTTGAAGGCACCATGGAAAAAGATAAGGCAGAAGAACTTGCCAAGACTCTGTCGGAGGGACACTGGACTCATGACTATGGAATCTCTTTCGAGAAAGCGAAGGAGCTAGGCTTTAAAGTCAGCAAAGATATTCCTGAAGCCATCTTTCAACTCATGGCGCTATTCCCGCAGCCTGTGACACGACAACCTGGAGTGGAGTATCTTCCTCGCCCCAGGAAAAGTAATTCTTAACCCACAGGACTCAAAGCGCTTTTTACTTCGGGCCCAGCCTCAGGCACACGGATCGGTCTGGGTGCAAGTGCTTTTCAGCAACTTGCCTCACATCCTTGGCGCTCACAGCCCGAATAATTTCGGGGTACCTCTGTATGTAATCGTCGCCATATTGAAAGCGTTCCATTCGAACCAAGAAACGTGCGAGATTGGAATTGCGTTCCAAAGCCCAAACAAAAGACCCCGTCAAGTAGGCTTTGACATCTTCCATCTCCTTACGGGTTGGAGCCTCCCTCCGAATGGCTTGAATCTCTCGGATAAAACCATCAATAGCCTGTTTCTCCTGGCCGGGGGAAGTGCCGATATAGGCAGAAAACATCCCTCTCTCGATTCCGGCCGAGTGCGTAATACTCGCCCCCACGGCATAGGCCAGACCCTGCTCATCGCGGAGTTTCCGTGAGATTCGGCTGGTAAACCCCGGGCCAGTCCCCAAAACATGATCCATCACAAGGAGCTTGTAAAAATCGGAATCCGTTCGCTTGATCCCCAAGTGTCCCAAGTAGATATGCACTTGGTTGCTGGGATAAAATAGGTTCTCTTGAACCGGCCCGTCCAGCTCCCTGGGTTCTTTCACTCCCAAGGGTTTTGAGTTTTTGTCTTTCCACGAGCCAAAAGCTTTTTCTAAAAGGTCGAGCAACTTTTCAGGTTCCAAATCTCCAGAACCAGCGATGATCGCTCGAGAAGGAAGGTACCATTTTTTGTGAAAACTCCGACATTGGGAAGGGGTCAATGATGCCATGGTCTCGAGGCTCCCCTTTGAGGGTCTCCCATAAGGATGCTCTCCATAAACGAGATGTTGGAAAGCAAGAGAAGCCACTGTCCTGGGTTCATCTCTCTCGGACTGGAGTTCCGCCAGTGCAAGCTCTCGCATCCGACGGACTCCATCCTTTGGGAGCGTTGGACGAAGAATCACTTCGGCCAGAATTTTTACGGCCAAACTGGCATCCTCGGCGGCCATTCGGATAGCAGCCCCTGATCCTGTAGTAACAAGGGAGCCTCCATAGCCTTCGACCAAAGCTGCCAATTCATCTCCTGTCCATCTTTGGGTTCCCTCATCGAGAGACTCTCCAACAAGATAGGAGATCCCCGCCTTTTCGGGCGGCTCTTCCATTCGCCCAACCATGAGAGAACAAGTAACCGCAAGGGTAGGAGCCGTTGTGTTTTGAACGGCCAAGAGAACAAGCCCGTTAGGAAGCTGCCTTCGATGGATTTTGAATCTTAGCCTTGAAGAATGGGGAATCTTTTTTGCTTGCCTCTTAGCCATCATTCTCCCTCTGGAAGCGACCATCCCACAGTCCGTTGGTCATCCACAAAATACCTTCGCATTGCCTCCTTGATCTGCTTTGGCCGAATTGCCAGTAACTTTTGAGGATAGGCTTCGAGAGCCTTGATCCCCCCGTGAACGATTGTTTCAAACTGCCCGACTCGTTGGGCTTGATCCGAGACGGTTTCCATTTGGAAATAAAAAGAGGTAAGGACAGCCTTTTGGATTCGCTTCATTTCTGCGGCGCTTGGCCCCTGAGCCTTAAGGCGCTCAATCTCCCCAAAAATAGCTTCTTCCAGGTGCTCAGGTTCCACACCTGGTTTTGGTTCGGAAATGATCCAAAAAAGACCCGCGTCCATCCGAGACTCGTTATAGCTCTGGGCAAAGGAGGCAAGCTCCTTTCCCTTGACCAAGTTCTGATAGAGCCTTGAAGTCTTCCCCATGCTCAAGAGGCAATTGATCACATCAAGGAGAACATCGTCTTCGTCATTCACCGTGCAGCCCTTCCAGGCAACTCCCAACCTAGGTAATTTGGCCGGAGACCTCAAAATCAAACGACGCTCCCCTTTTTGAGGAGGTTCATGGAGAGCTGCTTTTCGAGGGGTTCCTCCGGAAGGGATTTTCCCAAAGTGCTTTTCAACAAGGTCCAGAGCATCTTTCTTTTTAAAATCCCCGGCCAAAACCAAGCTTGCTCGGTCGGGCACATAATGGCGATGGTAGTAATCTTGCATGGCATCTCGAGTAAGCCGCTCAAGATCCTCCCGCCAACCAATCACAGGGTGATGATAGGGATGAACCACATAGGCCGAAGCCTCAACAGCTTGAAAGAGGTTTTGCCAAGGGTCGTCTTCTCCTCGCTGTAACTCTTCCAGGACAACCTTCTTCTCAAGTTCAAACTCCTTAGGATCCAAGAGACAACCTCGCATCCTTGAGGATTCAATTTTCATTGCTTCCTCGAATCGATCGCTTTTGAGATTGAAATAATAGGCAGTGTAGTCGCTTGAGGTGAAAGCGTTGTTATGCCCACCCAAGCGAGCGGTAATCAAGTCAATAGATCCTTTGGGATATTTCTTTGTCCCCTTGAACATCATATGCTCTAAGAAGTGGGAAACCCCCGTCTCACCACTTTGTTCATCACGCGACCCAACCGAGTACCAAATCCAATGGCTCACGACCGGTAACTCTTTCACTTGTATCAAAAAAACTTTGAGCCCGTTGTCTAACACTTTCTTAGTCACCGGGCGCATGATTTTTCTGGGCTTAGAATTCGCGGCTCGCTGTTTCTGTCGACTGTTTTTCAGAATCATCGCTTTGTCCTTTTGCCCTTTAGCGGCTTTCGGGCCGGTTTCCTTGCCAAGTTCTTTTCTGTCTGTTTTTTTCTGGCCGCTTTTTTGCTTACAGCTTTCTTGCCGGAAGATTTCTTTCCGGAAACCTTTTTCTCGTGAGACCTTCTTTTGGAAGGCAGTTCCCCCTCTTCGCCCAAAGTGGCAGCTCGCAAGAGGGATTCCACTTCCGATTTTTTTAGGAACCGCCACTTACCTTTCCCAACCCCTTTGATCCCAAGGGGGCCGATCTTGACTCGAGCAAGCTTGAGAACGGGAAAACCCAAGCGGGCAAAAATCCGACGAATCTCCCGGTTTCTCCCCTCTCGAAGTTCTACCTCAAGGTAGGAGCGATCCTTGGTTCGTCGACGAATCCGAATCCGAATCCCCTTAGTTTTCCCTTCGGCAAGCCAAACTCCTCCTCGGGCCTTTTCCACTTTGTCCCCCTCGATCCTCCCCCGCAGAGTCACATGGTACGTTTTTGGAACTCCAAACCTGGGATGCAGCATCCGTTCGGCGAAAGCACCATCATTGGTCATCAAAAGGAGCCCTTCCGAGTCAAGGTCCAAACGGCCGATGGAAAACACGCGACCTTTCAACCCAACCAAAAGATCAATCACCCGTTTTTTCTGTTCATGCACGGCATTGGTACAAACAATCCCCTTCGGTTTATGAAAGAGAACGTAGATCGGTTTTTCAGGACGCAATTTCTCTCCATCTATCGAGACAATGTCCCGGAGTGGATCGACCTTGGTCCCAAGCTCAGTAACCGGTTTTCCATTCACCATAATACGGCCCTGGACGATCAGGTTCTCACAACCTCGACGAGAACCAAGCCCACAAGTTGCAAGGAATGAATTCAGGCGAACAAGGCCCTTTTGCTTGGCCGTGACCACGCCCTTTCCGGCCTCTTCCAAGACCTTGGACCAAAGACTCCCGGGTGCTCGGACGATCGATGCAACCTTGGTGGCAGACTTCTTGAGAGTCCGGGCTTTTCCTGGGCCGATTTTTCCGGACCTCCCTTTGATCGAGCGTGTTTTCTTGGGGCCGGATGCTTTCGAACCCCGCCCCGGGGTCCCTCTCTTCCCCCCTCTCTTCTTCTTTGTTGCCATATCAACTCCCTTGGGAACTCGGACGGGAGAGGAGAATGGTGCATGGCCCCTCTGGGATCAAGTGAACCTTGGGAAGACTCCCAAGGATGAGACCACTATCTCCTGCAGCCAAATGAACTTTTCCATGGTTCCAATGAACATCCAACTCCCCCTTTACCAGGCTGAGGATGGAAAAAACGCCTTCGAGCGCAAAGACCTCCTCCTGCCTCAATTCCCAGCGAAACAAGCGAAACCTCTTTGTTTCCACAAGCTTACTCAACCCACGACCTAAACCCATCGGGTAAATTCTTGGGTCAAATGGCTCAGAAAAGTGGGTGTTCCGCGCTTCTTCCAAGTGGAGTTTTCGGGGTTTTCCATCAAGGCCCAGCCGTCCCCAGTCATGAACCCGGAAGGTTAAATCAGAATTATCCTGAAGTTCATAGACCAGGAGTCCCGATCCAAGACTGTGAACCGTGCCTGCTGGAATCATGAAAACATCCCCAGGCTTTGCTTCAAGCCTGCGGAGGAGTGGAGTGGGATCTTCCCCTCGATCCAAAGCGTGGAAGAAAGTGTCCGCATGAACCCCATCCTGGAATCCAATCATGACCTCCGCTCCTGGCTCGGCCTCCAAAACAACCCACGCTTCGTCCTTTCCCTGATCCCCAAATCCTCGGGCAACCCCTTCCTCCCGGGCCGGGTGGAGTTGGAGGCTCAAACTTTTGGCTGCATCCAAGAGCTTGATCATCAAGGGAAAGCGGCCGAGTGCATCCAAAGATGCCTCACCAAGGATCTTCTTGGGGTCAGCCTTCAGGAGCTCGGAGAGAGAAGCTCCATTGTTGAGAAAGCTCACCGAACGCCCCTCACCCCGATCATAGATTTCCCAACTCTCACCAAGCGGAACACCTGGGATCCCACAAAGCTTCCTAAAGGATTTGAGACGGTTTCCTCCCCAGACCCTTGGAACTGGTTGGGGGGTCGGCTGTAGGATGCTCGGAATTTCGATCTTCACTGGATTGTTCATCACGCATCATGCAGTTTTCATGAGATGACGTAAAAGGAATCCAATCACAAAAAAGCAACGAGAATTCCTAGCCTATTGAGGTGGCCTAGCCACAAGATGGCATGACTGCATCTTTGGGTGAAGGACCAAAAAGAAAAATGACCGAAATCAACATCCTCCCGAAAACCGACCAAGACCTCCCTGGACTTGCCAAGCTATTCCGAGATTCCAATCAGGACGCGAGCCATCTCAAGGATTCCTTAGGTTTTATCGCGAAAGCGGGAGATGAGATCCTTGGCTTCATTGGAATGGAACTAGGAGGAATGGGGACGGTTATCCTCAGCCGCTTGGTCCTAGACCCCAAGATCCAAGGGCATGGCTTCACAAATGACCTCTCACGTAAGGTGGAAGATTGGGCCCGGGAGTTGCACCAAGATCGACTTGTCCTATTCACGGATCGAAAAGAAGGGGTCAAGTGGGCCAAAGACCACGGATTTAAACATGTGAGCAAGGAGCTTATTAAAACCCACGTCCCTTCCTGGTCCTTTTTCGGTGAGGAAAATTTGGACAAAGGAAGCTTTTTCACCCGCCCCGTCCTCAAAGGGCTTCTTATTTTGGGAACGTCCAACGGAGGACGATCCCTTTTCGCAGAGGCAGTCGCTCGGAACCTTGCTCCAGGGAAGATGTCGATCTATAGCGCCAGCCTGGAAAAAAGTCCGATGGACCCCCTTGCCAAGCGTGTTTTTCGAGAGATGGGGATCTCACCAGAAGGTTTGCATCCCAAACTTTTTGCTGAGATTCCCCTTGAAGAGGTGAATTTCATTATCTCCTTGGACAAACCCCTGATCCAAGAATTGGATCCCAAGGTCCAAGGAGAGTTAAAAGCCCCTTGGAATGAATGGGTTTGGGAAATCGAAGACCCTCGGGATGCGGCTGGTGATGAAGCAGCAAAGTTGGAAGCGCACAGAAAAGTCTATCAGGAAATACAGCGCCGGATCGAATGCCTCTTCGGCCACAGGATGAGTTTGTTAAAAACGAATTAACCTGCCAAAACACCTGACGATCCCACTCCAGGGCTCATAATCTCTGGAAGATGGTCTCCGAATCCAGACAAACCTTAGAAGGATCCCTCCTCCGTTTTTTCTTTAAGAACGAGGAAACAGGATTTGCCGCAGGCCTCTTCCTCCAGGATGGAGAGGGAACAAAGGTTCGGGTAAGCGGAATGATCAGCCCTCTGAAAGAGGGCCAACAAACCATCCTCCATGGGGCTTTCCAAAACCATCCTAGATTTGGCCGGCAATTCAAGGTCGAGTCTTTCGAACTGGAAATCCCAAGAAGCAAGAGTGCCATCATCTCCTTCCTTTCTTCGGGTCTCATCAAGGGTGTTGGAGCCAACTTGGCGGAAAAAATCGTCGAGGTTTTGGGGGAAAAGGCCTTAGAACAAATCGAAAAAGATCCCGACTGCCTTCTTTCTGTCCCTGGGATTGGGAGAAAAAAGGCGGCAAGCATCCAGGAATCCCTCGCTGCACAAGGGAACCTTCGAGATGTCATGCTCTTTCTCGCCGGGCATGGTCTTTCGCCCAACCTAGCCCAGCGGATCCTAAAAGCTTATGGGAATCAGGCGATCAGCCTTCTGCTAGCCAACCCCTATCGGCTCTCCGAGGATTTAATCGGAATTGGGTTCAAAAAAGCCGACAAAGTAGCACAAAAACTGGGCATCGACGAGCACGCCCCCGAACGCCTTCAAGCGGCTCTTCTCTACTGCCTCAAGGATGCTGTCTTTGGAGATGGCCATACCTGCCTTCCCCAAAACCTTTTGCTCGAACGCGCTTCCAAACTCCTCCTCAAACCAAAGGAGGACTTTCTTTCAGCCCTCGAGAGCCTCATTGAAACCGGCAGGGTTGTGCAGCAAAAACTTCCGGGATTTCCCATCCAAACAGAAAGGGAGGACCCAAGAGTTTGGCCCCTTACTCTTTTCAAAGCCGAAAAGGAACTCGCCGAACAAATCACCGATCTCGCAAAAAGCCCTAAAACCCCCCTCCTCCCGGATCTTTCCAGTAAAATCGCTGCATGGGAGAGCAAGAGCACCTTCTCCCTTCCGCAAGCACAAAAACGCGCCCTTTTCACTGCCCTGGGACACCCAATCTCAGTGGTCACCGGCGGGCCGGGTGTAGGAAAAACAACCCTTATCCGGGCTCTTGTCGAGATCGGAATGCAAGGAGGCCTCAGCCTTGCGCTTGCTGCCCCCACCGGGCGCGCAGCCAAACGCCTCTATGAAGCAACAAGGCATGAGGCATCCACCATCCACCGCCTCCTCGAATACCAACCGGGAACCAACCGTTTCCTCCGCAATCCCCGCAACCCCCTCGAGCAAGACCTGATCGTCATCGATGAAAGCTCCATGCTTGACATCCATTTAGGCTGGTCCCTGCTCCAAGCCCTGTCACCAACAACCCACCTCGTCCTTGTCGGGGATGTGGACCAACTCCCTTCAGTCGGGCCAGGCCGTGTCCTGGGGGATCTGATTGAATCCGGCATGGTCCCGGTCACACGCCTCACCCAGATCTTTCGCCAAGCCCAAGGAAGCCTGATCATCGAAAACGCCCACCGCATCCTCGAAGGCCAGCTTCCCCGACTCCCTAAAAACGGAGAACCGAGAGCTGATTTCTACTTCATGGAGGAGCGTAACCCCGAAAAAGCTCTCCAGCTCATAGCCGACCTTGTCACGACCCGCCTTCCCCAAGCGTTCGGCCTAAATCCCCTCAAAGACATCCAAGTCCTTAGCCCCATGTACCGCGGCCCTCTCGGAGTTCACCGGATCAACGAGGTTTTGGCCCAGCGGATTCTGCCCCAGGCTCCCATCCTGCAGGTTGGAAACTTTGGCTACCGCAAAGGAGACAAGGTCTTGGTGGTTCGGAACGATTATGAGCTTGAATTGTACAATGGTGACGTCGGCTTTGTTGAAACCGTAGATTTCGAGCAAAGAAGCCTGGTCGTCGAATTCCCGGAAAAGTCCCAACTCTTTAACCGCGACCAAATGGACATCCTGGTTCCAGCTTATGGAATTACTGTCCACAGGGCCCAGGGCAGTGAATACCCAGCCGTAATTTTTGCTCTGGACCAGGGTCATTTTCTCATGCTGAATCGCGGGCTCCTATACACTGCTATCACTAGAGCCAAGGGGTTATTAATCTTGCTTGGATCCCGCTGGGCCTTGGAGCGTGCCATTGGTAACTGTGATGAAAACCTCCGCCACACGGGATTGGGGCGTTTCCTCGCCAAAGAAGTCATCGGAGACGGAATCCGCCCTGAGCGAACTTCCCCGGAAACCTCTTGAACGAGGACCCATTTACTCCGAAAACGAATAAAACACCCAAGAAAAACAGGGATAGGAGGAACCCCTTCCTTAAAAGTTTTCATAAATCCTGCAGGGGAGGGGGAATTGTTTGTTTCCAGAGTCTATCCTAATTAGCCATAAATTTTCGATCAGAAGCCCCAGGATCATCCTGAAGAACATATTAGGGGCGGACATACAAGGAGAATATTTTGAATCAAACCTTACAAATTCCAGCCAAAGCTCTCTTGGGCTTACTACTCTTTACAGGGATCCCCCTCCGCCTTTCCGCCCAGAAATCCACAAGCACAAAACCTTCGAAACCAGTAGCGACCTCCCCAGCTCCCCAGAAAAAAAGGCTTTGGAGAGGGCGACATATCCTCCTTTCCTGGAAGGGCAATCCATATGCACCGCCAACCGTTACCCGCACCAAACAAGAGGCAAAGAAGCTCGCTCTGGAAATCATAGAAAAGCTGAAAAAAGGAGAGGACTTCGCAAGCCTTGCCAAACAATTCTCCTCCGGACCCTCCCGCTTTTCCGGGGGCGATCTTGGACAGTTCGGTCCAGGGCAGATGATCCCGGCCTTTGAAAAAGCCATTTCTGGAGCCAAGGTGGGCGAGGTTGTTGGCCCCATTGAGACCCAGTTTGGCTATCACGTCATTCGGAGAGACGAGGTAAAAAAACCTTGGCCTCCTTTTGTCTCGGCCTCTCACATTCTATTCGCCTACAAGGGGGCCATGCGGGCTGCTCCTACAATAAAAAGAACAGCCAAAGAAGCTCGGGCCGCCGCCGAAAAGGTATTGGCCCAACTCCGAACGGGAAAGATCACCTTCGAACAAGCCGCCAAAACCTACAGTGATGATCCTTCTGCAAAAACTTCCGGCGGAAAACTGGGGCAACAACCAACCCGAGGGTTTCCCCCCGTTTTTGTAGACTCTTTGGTCAATATGAAGGTGGGAGATCTCAGTGAAGTGGTGGAGACCCCCTTTGGATTCCACATCCTCCGGAAAGATAAAATTGTCAAACCAATGCGGGCTTCCCACATCCTCATTGCTTGGAAGGGCGCCATGAGAGCCGGAGCAGGGATCACGCGCAGCAAAGAAGCCGCTTTAAAGCTTGCCAAGGAAATCTTGGCAAAGGTCCAGGCCGGGGAAGACTTCGCTAAAGCGGCTCGGGAATTCTCTGATGGCCCCTCTAAATCCCGAGGAGGAGATCTGGGTGTTTTCCGGGCAGGTCAAATGATCCCGGCTTTCGAAGAAGCTTGCCGAAAAGCAAAGGTTGGATCGATTGTTGGTCCCGTGGAAACTCCCTTCGGATTCCATATCATCAAAAGAACCCAGTAATCCTCCAACGCGAACAAGAGAAGGGGGGTCTTTTCAGCCCCCCCTTCTTCATACCCCATTTAAAAATCGGCACCATTCCGGCACTAGCTGCCTACAACGAAGAGCAACCTTCCTGGGCACCAAGCAGTGGGTTAAGGTTTTTGCCTGGGGATCTCGAACGATCCCCAACTCTCCAGCCTCAAGACGAACAGCCACTGAATGGTTCACCCCTATAAAGGGAACAAACCCATCCTCATCTACAAAGTAAAAGCGACGATCCCCTCTTACCTCCTCTCCTAAAGCTTTGGACCGGATCTGCTGTTTCAATGCTGCAATCTCTGCGGCTTTTTCCTGATCCCTCCGTAAATCCAGGGCCTCCTTTCGCTTCTTCTCCCCTTCCTTGCGCCTCTTCTCCTCAAAGGCATTTCGTTTTTTCTGATTCTCGAGATCCTCTGCTCGTCCTCCACCGTTTTTCTTTTTCGCAACCCGAGACTCATGGGCCAACTGCTTAGCTTTCTTCTTGTCGATCAGTTTGGCTTTTTTTAACTCATCAAAAAGAGAACCCATTTTTCCCCCAAGGAAGCAAGTGCACCTATCGTGAAGATCTGTCGGAATGAGCCATGTAGGCAATCCTTAGATTAGTTTTTTAACAAAATCACAGGAGCTGTGTCACGAACCCGCTTGGGAACGGGACCCGGCTTAGTCCCCGAATCATATAGGGTTCGGCAGGGAAGAGGGCCCGAGATCTTCCCAAATGTCCACTCTTGCGCGCTCCCCGTGCGGAGTCCCAGAGCGCCAGCCCCCGGATCCAAAACAAAAGGTTGGGCATAGATTCGGATGTTCGCCAAGGAAGGAAGCTTAGGAAGAGGAATCCTAAAAACCGCGGTTCCCCGGATATCCCCCCCACTTTTTCCACCAAAGAGAAAAAACCTGGGAGCTATCGAAAGTCTGCAGCCTTTTGCACCCAAGGAAGTTAGGTCAAGAGGAAGCGGAAGACCCATAAACGAAGTCCGGCTTTCCCCCAGCATCAGAAAGGAAAACAATCCTTTTCCCCGGGTCCAGGCGGTTGCATGGATTTTGGACTCTCCATCCAAGGGGGGAAGTGAAGCCCGAAGTTGAAAGCCGAACGAGCAACCCCGTCCAAAATTCTTGGTACTCCCCGATAATTGTGCCCATTTGGAAGTAAAAGCGTCAACGTACCAATAGGAGCTTTGGGATTTACCTGTACTGGTACCATTCAGGATATCTATGCAAAGATTCCTCCCCCCCAAAAGGATAAAGGGATGATCCAGCTTCAACTGAGCTGCAAAGAAGGCCGGGGCCTTAGCAGGAAGAGGGGCCTGGGGCCATTGAAAGGATTTGGGAGTAAAAACGACCTTGGCGTCTTTTCCATGGTTAGCAAGAAAGGCATCCTTGCTCGACTCTGAAGGAAGGGGCACTCCATCGGAAGAGAGGACCAACCCAACCTTCCATGTATGAGCTGGAAAAACCCCTGGTTTCGAACCATCCCGCCGGAATGAAAGACTCCTTATGATCATGGCCTTTTTAGGGAAATTGAGATCCCTTCCCCGATAAATAAGCTGCACCCGGGCCGGGGATCGGCCGGCAGGGAGGAAAAGAGAACTGTTCCCCTCTGTTTTTTCCAGAGAACCCTGGATTCCTCCTCCAGCAGGTAAAACTTGGCTTTTCCCACCCTGGGCCCACAAGTTTGTAGATATCCCCAAACCCATAAGCACCAACAACATTATCCGTTTCTCCATCACATCCCTCCTTTTCCCATCGGTTCTGACCCCTCACTTGAGGCCTTTCATCCCTCAAAGGATTTCAAAGGGACAATCCACCCATTTTTTTCCATCTTTCATGCGATCGCTTCAATTGAAGATCGACCAAACAGGAAACCCAATTTCTAAAAGGCGGAGAACTAGAGATTCGTGCGGATGAGTGCTGTCGGGAATGATTTACCAAGTCCCTCAAATACGAATAAAGGACGACCCTCTCCCCAAGTAAGCCCGTAGTGCTTTCACAGATGTAAATGCATGCATCTATGCACTTTTATACGAAAACATCAAACAACGAAAGCGCATCCTCAATGATAAAATCCTTCATTTCCTCGTGGGTTTTTGCGACCTTAATTCTCTCAACCCTTCCTGCGGCTCCTCAACAAACCACTCCTCGAGGAACAAAACCTATTGCAGTATGGGGATATACGGATAGAACACCCGTGCGTCAGGTTTTACACCTCGGGGTCGCCGCCTATCACGAGAACGGAATTGCTTCCGTCGATTTCTATTCCAAAGGAATCTTCATTGGGCGCACTACGAAGGAAAGGATCAACCCCGAAACCAATACCCCTGAATATTTTTTAACCCTTTCCCTAAGGGCTCTTCCCGATGGAGATTATCCCATCCGGGCCTTTGTTATTCCTAAGGGGAAGGGAATCCGCATTGAGGATTTCAGAGTCCTTCCGGAAATTTTTGTTCGAGTTTGGAACACCCCTCCTCGGAATCGATATTTCTTAGATTCCACCCTTGGGAATGACAAAAACCCGGGGACCCTTCAAAAGCCTTGGCGAACATGGAAGCATGCCGAACTCAATTCAAGGGGAGGAGACGCCATTATTGTGACATCGGGGGTTTACAATATTTTTGTTGACCGCAATCAAAAGAACCGGAAAGAACACAAGCTCTGGCTAGCGGCCCCAGGGGCTAAAGTCTGGGGAATCATGAACCGTTACGAGAGTCTCCAAAACTTTACGTTCTACCAAGGGATCCAGTTTTTCACAAAAACCGGATATGCCTTCCGAGCCACAGGAACAAACCACGCTGTTTTTCGCAGATGCTCCTTTTACGTGGATCCAAAGCTCGAAACTGGAGTTTTTATTTATGGACTCCTCGATTCCAAGGGAAAAGGAATGACAGATTGCGAATGGACAGATTGCTTTTTCCTGGGTGCAAGGAAAGCGTTTTCCTTCACCTCCACCCGCTTACAGCCAAACAAGATCCCCTCCAAACATAAGCGGAATATCTTCCGAAACCTCCGAATCGAACAGATCAATGATGGCTTCATGATCGATGCTCGAGATTCACTGTGGACGGGGATTACTTCCAGTAATAATGCAAAGCGCCCATCTAAGGACCATTGTGACTTTTTTCAGTTCATCTGGGGTAAGTCTGAAAACCTCATTGTTCGTGACATTAGACTCTTCGATTCGGGCAGAAAAGGAAAAGGGATGACCTTTGTGATCCTAACGGGTGACGGACAGCTCCGAGACGCGGCCTTCCTGAATTGCGCAGTGCAGGTAGAGAAAATTAAGAGCCACATCTTCTACTTCGCTCCAAGCGCAGGTCTCAGGCCCGACCATGTCTGTATTGTTAACTGCACCCTTCTTGCAGAGTCCAGTGCAGCTTCGGGAGTTGTTCTTCTTTCAGGAACAGGGACCAACCTAGTCCTCGCCAACAACCTTCTTTACAACTTCACGGCTTATCCCGTGGCAAAGGTTCAGCAAACCAAGGGTTTTCTCTTCGATTACAACGGACTGGAAAACCTGTGGGCAAAGACTTCCCTTTGGGGGCGCCCACATAACAGAGCCATTCCACAACCCATGCTTCGAAACAGCAAAAAGGGTGATTTTCGGCCCCTTCCGGGATCCCCCCTCATCAACAAGGGGTCTTCGGTTTTCGCGCCTGCCTTTGACCTCAATAAGAAACCTCGCAAAGATGGTTTTGCCGATTTGGGAGCTTGTGAGTTTTAGCCAACATGACACAAACTACTCCTGCTGGAAGCGGTGGGAACAGGCGCTGACAAAGAGATCAAAAATCTGACTTCCAAGTTTACTTTCCCTGGGAAGCCATTCGGGGTGCCATTGAACTCCCAAAAGAAATCCGCTATTCACTCCCTCCACTCCTTCGATTACCCCGTCAGGAGCTTGTGCAATAGGGATTAAACCCTTTCCCAATTCTTTTATCCCTTGGTGGTGCACCGAGTTGACCCTTGCGACTGTTGCACCTTGAAGATCCGCAAGGAGAGAATTGGCTTTTAAGCTTACCTGATGAGTAAGGCTGTCATAAAGCTCTTGATTTCTGTGTTGAATCCCGCCTGACCCCTTGGAGGAAAGATCTTGATAGAGACTCCCCCCCATGGCGACATTGATCAACTG
>Ga0256841_1000315_pt1 | contig 51953 bp, 47 predicted proteins | sample 356308metaG_FD_185971 | JGI IMG/M metagenome (GOLD analysis project Ga0256841, IMG submission 185971) | Hydrothermal vent microbial communities from Mid Atlantic Ridge, Atlantic Ocean - 356-308 | ecosystem: Environmental > Aquatic > Marine > Hydrothermal vents | place: Atlantic Ocean: Mid...
AGTCGACACTATGTCGTGCAGCCCGACCGAGTGAACGCCGCTTAGCGCGCGGCATGACGCCGCCGCAGCAGGAAGTCGGTGAGAAATGCGGGCTAGCCGGCCTGCGGGGTCTCCCTGGGCAGGTGCAGTGCCACGGCCACGGTTGCCACCAGGATCAATACTCCCAGCGCGACGACCGTAGTGACCGGGTGCACCTCTTTGGCAGCGGCCAGCGTGTACAGGCCGACTGTTACCAGCATGGCGAAGTTCTGGAAAAAATTCTGGATGGCGACGGCGCGCCCGCTGCCGATGGTGCCGTGCCCGATATCCTGCAGCGCGGCGTTGATGGGCACCAGGAAGATGCCGCCGGCGACACCGGTCAGCAGCAGCACGATGCGTGCATCCCACACCGGGCTTACCAGGCTCAGCATCGGTGTGTTCACCAGGCTGAACAGCAAAATCATCAGCCCCATGGCGTAGGCGGCAAAGCGGGCGCGGCGCAGCTGCTCCAGCGGGATGAACAGCGGTGCTACCAGCGTGCCGATGATGACGCCGAGGGCAATGAACAGGGCCAGCGCCGAGATGTCACCGGCGGAATGGATGCTGAGTACGATGGGTGCCCAGGCCACCAGCAGCACACGCAGGACCGCCGAAGCGCCCCAGAACAGGCTGCCGCCCAGCATGGCGAAGCGTGCCCGCGGCGTCTCCATGAAGCCGCCGATCATGCCGGCAAATTTCGGTAAAGCCTGCTGCAGTGTCCCGCCCTGTGGCGGCAGCAGCGGGATCAGCAGGGTGACCACCATCGATACCAGGTACAGTACGAGCACCATAAGGAAAGCGCCGCTGACGCTGTAGTCCGCCAGGTATCCGCCGACTACCGCGCCCACGATGATGGCGAGGATGGTGGAACCCTCGATCCAGCCGTTGGTCCTGACGAGCTGTTCCTTGGCCACCAGCTCCGGCAGGATGCCGTATTTTGCCGGGCTGTAGATGGCTGCACCCAGCCCGACCAGTGCATAGGAAAACAAGGGTTCGATACCCGCCAGGATCAGGCCGGTGCCGAGCGCCTTGACCAGGTTGCCGAGCAGCAGCACCCGTGACTTGGAAAAGCGGTCTGCGATGGGGCCTACCCAGGGTGCCGATACCACGTAGGCAACCAGGAAGGAGCTTTGCAGTGCCGGGATGTACCAGCCGGGCACATCGTTCGCCTGCAGTACCATGCCGATGGCGGCGAACAGGATGGCGTTGTCGCCAAAGGCAGTCAGGAACTGTGCAAACAGCAGGGGGAGTACACCGCGGCTCATGTTGTGGTCTCCGTGTACCGGGTTTAGTCGAACCAGTGCACCAGGTGCTCCGGCAATTCGTCGCTATGTACAAACTTTTCGGATATTACGCGGTCGCGTATGGAAATGCCTGCCTGCCGTACGCTGTCGGGGTCGCCGCTGATCAGCGGGTGCCAGTCGAACAGCGGCTTTCCCTCCGCCAGCAGGCGATAGGCACAGCTGTCCGGCAGCCATTGCTCGGTGCGGGCGACCTCGGGTGTGACCTTGATGCAGTCCGGCACCCGTGTCGAACGCTGTGCGTAGCAGGTGCAGCAGCTGTGCTCATTGTCATGATATTCGCACACTACATTGGTATAGAACAGCTTACCGCTGTCCATGTCCTCGATCTTGATCAGGCAGCACAGCCCGCAGCCGTCGCACAGGGACTCCCATTCCTGCGCGTCCAGTGATTCGAGCGAGCGGTTTTCCCAGAAATGATCCGCTGGCATCAGCGGGTGTCTCTCTTCCGGGTTGCCGGGTTACAGCGTGATGTAGATATCATAACGAGTCTTTTTGCTGGCGATGCTGGTATCGGGTTTTCTGTCATGAATCCAGCCGGCCCGGTGCGGGCGTTTTACCACTACGCGGCGCCCGGCGGTGTGCAGCGCAATGTCGAGCAACGCCTGCGAGTCCAGGTCGGGACCGACCAGTTGCTGCAGGGCGCGCATGCCCTTTTTTGCCTGTACGTGCGCTTTGCCTGGCGGATACATCGGGTCCATGTACACCACCTGGGGTTGTTGTGCCTCGGCCAGTTTTAGCAGGTAGTGGCCGGCATCGGCGTTGACCAGTTGCAGCCGGTCTTCGATCCAGGCGCCAATGGTACTATCATCGGCCGCCCGGCGCAGGGCATCGTGCAGCAAGGCAGCCACCAGCGGTGAGCGTTCGCACAGGGTGACCCGGCTGCCGAGGCTGGCGAGCACAAAACCGTCGCGCCCCAGTCCCGCGGTGGCATCGAAGATGTCTGGGCTGAATCCCGCTTTCATACCGACCGCGCGTGCCAGCGCCTGCCCGCGACCGCCGCCGAAGCGCTGCCGGTGGCCTATTTCGCCACCGACAAAGTCGACCCGGACCGGGCCGGGCGCGCCTCGTCCCGCCTGGCACAGCGACAGGCCGTATTCGTCCAGTTGCAGGTAAAAGCCTTCTCCGGGCACGGTCTTGCGACGCGGGATGTCAAAAACGTTACGCAGTAAAGCGGCGTGCTTTTCCAGCGCGGCAATGTGACACACCAGGCCAATGTTTGCAGTGGCGGGCATAGGCCCGTCAGTGTACCCGGCTGCGGTGCTCAACCGGTAGTTTGCGGAAAGGCCGGCAGCGGCGTGCTGCAGCGTGGTTCCTTGCGTTTCATCCAGCGCATCATCAGCCTGCGTAGTGCGTTGGCGGTGCGTGTCGGCAGGCCGCGCGCGGTCGGTTGCTGCCGGAGCAGGAACAGCGTCAGGTCATCCGCAAAGTGGCGGCTGCCGTTGAGCGTGATCAGTGTCTCGACCAGTGCCTGGTAGAAGGGCCCGATCTCGGTCTGTTCGATATGGTTCAGCAGCTCGATCAGGCCCTCGAAGCCGGGTCGTGTACCGTCACGGCGCTTGATATCGAGGACTGCATCCGAGAACAGGAACAGCCAGTCCTCGCCGTCCAGTATGATTTCGTTTTCGAAGTAATGGATATCGCCAAGAATCCCGATAGGCGGGCCGGCACTGCATTCCGGCAGCGTCTGCCAGCGACCATCGCGCCGGATCAGCAGGTAGGGGTGACCGGCGTAGGCGTAGGTCAGGCTGCGGTCCCAGTGATTGTAGGTAGCGGCGGCGGCAGTGGCAAAGCTGCCGCTGGCTTCGCTGGCCAGGATGTTGCCATTGAGTTCCTCGAGGATGGCGGCGTTGCCCAGTTCGCTCATGAGCCTGGCCAGCGGTTGCTGCAGGCGCGAGGATATGTGCGCCGCCGCGTCATCGTGCCCGGCTACATCGATGAGCAGGAATTTGCTGAAAACCCCGTGGTTGCAGACGGTGACATGGTAAATATCACCGCCGGCGCGTTTGTCGGCACAGGGTACGGACAACAGGTACCCATCGAGACCCGGCATGGTAAAGGTTTCCAGCGCCAGCTCATTGCCGCCCCACACCACATTACAGAACCAGGATTCAGGTGGCCGGGTGAGCGGCAGTGTCCATTCGGCTGTCTGCATACCGGTCTCCCGCAGGCGTGGCTGTACATACCGTGTTACAGAAGTGGACAGCGGGTGTGCGGCCAGGTTCCGCCAGCCCCTGTGAGCGGTGGTTTAACCCCTTGCTGTGGTTGATGTTTTTATGACCCGGACAGGCAAGGAGGAGTGCTTCCCGGCAGCGGCGAACAGGACGGTTTTTGCGCTTATCAGGGGAGCCTGCTTTGCTAGAATGCGCGTATGGATGTGTCTTTTATTATTGATCCCCTGAACGACGCGCAGCGTGAAGCCGTCACCGCTACACAGGATCCGTTGCTGGTGCTGGCAGGCGCCGGCAGTGGCAAAACCCGGGTACTGGTGCACCGCGTTGCCTGGCTGGTGCAGGTTGAGGGCATTTCGCCCTACGGGATTCTGGCCGTCACCTTCACCAATAAAGCAGCCGGTGAAATGCGCAGCCGTATCGAACAGTTGATCGGTGTGCCGACACGCGGCATGTGGGTGGGAACCTTTCATGGCCTGGCACACCGCCTGCTGCGCGCCCACTGGCAGGAGGCCGGGTTGCCGCAGTCCTTCCAGGTGCTGGATTCCGATGACCAGTACCGCATCATACGGCGCATACTCCGGGCGCTGGAGCTGGACGAGAGCCGCTGGCCGCCACGCCAGTCGCAGTGGTACATCAATGCGCGCAAGGACGAGGGGCAGCGTCCTCAGCATATCGAACACAAGGGTGATCCTTACCAGCGCCAGCAGGTGGCTATCTACCAGGCCTATGAAGAGCTCTGCCAGCGTTCCGGGCTGGTCGATTTTGCCGAGCTGCTGCTGCGGGCCCACGAGTTGTGGTTGCAGCATCCGGAGTTGCTGGCGCATTACCAGCAGCGTTTCCGGCACATACTGGTCGACGAGTTCCAGGACACCAATACCATTCAGTATGCCTGGTTGCGGGTGTTATCCGGCAAGCAGGCAAACATTACCATTGTCGGTGACGACGACCAGTCCATTTACGGCTGGCGCGGCGCAAAAATCGAGAACCTGCAGCGCTTCGGCAGGGATTTCCCCGGCGCGCGCACCCTGCGCCTGGAGCAGAACTACCGTTCCACCGGCGTGATCCTGAAGGCGGCCAACGCACTCATTACACATAATGACAGCCGCATGGGGAAACAGCTGTGGACCGAAGGGAACGAAGGCGAGCTTATTCAGCAGTACACGGCAATGAACGAGCTGGACGAAGCCCGTTTCGTGGTGGAGAGTCTCCAGGCATCGATTGAGCAGGGTGAACCGCGCAGTGCCCATGCCATCCTGTACCGCTCCAATGCCCAGTCGCGCGTTTTCGAGGAACGCCTGCTGCAGGCCGGAATCGCCTACCGGGTGTACGGTGGCCTGCGTTTCTTCGAGCGCCAGGAGATCAAGGATGCACTGGCCTACCTGCGGCTGTGCGAAAATCACGAGGATGACGCTTCGTTCGACCGCGTCGTCAACCAGCCGCCACGCGGAATCGGGGAGCGCACCCTGGCGGTGGTGCGGGAGCGCGCCAGACTGCAAAAGATCCCGCTCTGGTCAGCGGCGCAGGCACTGACGGAAGGGGATGAGCTCAGCGCCCGGGCGCGCAATGCACTGGCCGCCTTTGTGAAGATCATTCAGACCTTTGCCGGGGATATCGAGCCGCTGCCGCTGGGCGAACAGGTTGAACACGTGATCCAGTGCAGTGGCCTGAAGGAACACTACGCGAAGGAAAAAGGCGAAAAGGGCCAGGCCCGGATCGAGAACCTGGACGAACTGGTGAACGCAGCCCGCGAGTTTGCATACGACAGCGACGAGGAAGAGTCGCTGGAGCCGTTGCCGGCGTTTCTTTCCCACGCTGCGCTGGAAGCCGGCGAAGGTCAGGGCGACCAGTGGGAAGACTGCGTGCAGTTGATGACCCTGCATTCCGCCAAGGGCCTGGAGTTCAACACGGTATTCCTGTGCGGGCTGGAAGAAGGCCTGTTTCCGCACCAGCGATCGATTCAGGAAGCGGGTCGCCTGGAAGAGGAGCGGCGCCTGTGTTACGTGGGTATTACGCGCGCCTGCAAGCGCCTGTTCATCACTCATGCGGAACACCGGCGCCTGCACGGCAACGAGTCCTATAACCTGCCGTCGCGGTTTATCCGCGAAATCCCGGCGGAACTGGTGAACGAAATCCGGCCGCGCATCCAGGTGAACCGGCCGTCCGCTACCTATGCCGTGAGTCCATCCCTGGAACAGGCACCGGACGGCTTAAGCCTGGGGCAGCGTGTGCAACATGCCAGATTCGGTGATGGCGTGATACTCAATTACGAAGGACAGGGCGCACACGCGCGCGTACAGGTCAATTTCGAACAGGCCGGCAGCAAGTGGCTGGTGGTGGCCTACGCCAACCTGCAACCGGCGTAACCAGGTCACGCAGAAAACGCTTCCGGCCTGCAGCGCGAAGGTCGCGCTAAGCTGTTTTCGCAGCAGGCAGCACCCTGCGTAACCAGAAATACCCCAGCAACGCGGATATAAACGAGCCGCCAAGAATGCCGATGCGGTCCTGGTGGAGATAGGGTGAACTGGCATCTTCGAACGCCAGCGAACCAATGAACATACTCATGGTGAAGCCTACGCCGCACAGTATGGCGATACCGTACAGCTGAACCCAGTTTACGTTTTCGGGCAGTCTGGCAATGCCGAGTTTGATGCCCAGCCAGCACAGGCCGAATACGCCCAGCTGTTTGCCCACCACCAGGCCCAGGGCGATGCCCACCGGGACCGTACCCAGCAGCTGGTCCATACCCATGCCCCGCAGCGACACACCGGCATTGACAAAGGCGAACAGGGGCAGGATGACGAAGGAAACGCTGCCGTGCAGGTCGTGTTCCAGTTCGTGCAGCGGTGAGGTGCCGGTCTCCGGGTCCTTTGCGATGGGAATGAAGAGCGCCAGCACCACGCCCGAGAGCGTTGCGTGGATACCGGACTTGAGCAGTGCCGCCCACATGACCAGGCCGATAAGAATGTAGGCGCTCAGCCGGGTTGCGCCGCGCCAGTTGATGAAGGCCAGCAGCGCAGTGCAGGCCAGCGCGATATTCAGCGCGGTAAACGACAGGTCAGCCGTATAGAACAGCGCGATGATGATGATGGCGCCCACATCGTCAAAAATGGCCAGCGAGACCAGGAAAATTTTCAGCTGGTAGGGTACCCGCGAGCCGAGCAGCGCCAGGATCCCGAGCGCGAAGGCGATATCGGTTGCAGCCGGTATGGCCCAGCCGCTGGTGGCCAGCTCGTCACCGCGGTTGACCAGCAGGTAGATCAACGCCGGAACCGCCATGCCGCCGATGGCACCAATGGCCGGCAGCGTGATCTTGCGAATATCGGAAAGCTCGCCCTCGACGAATTCCCGCTTCAGTTCGAGGCCGATCAGGAAGAAGAACACGGCCATCAGGCCGTCATTGATCCACAGTAGCGAAGGCTTGGCGATTTCGAAGGCGCCGATGCGGATGTGTATCGGGATGTTGAGAAAGCGGTCGTAGTAGCCGTCCAGGGGTGAATTGGCCAGCACCAGGGCGGCAACAGAGGCCAGTATCAGCAGGATGCCGCTGGCGCTTTCGAGTTTCAGGAATTCGCGGATGCCGTAGATCATGCGCGGATCATTTTACAGGCAGGTGGTCTGGCTGCAAGGGCAGAATGGTCTGCCGCAGGCGGGTGCAGAACGCGCTGTATCTGTCCGGAGTGGTGGCGGGGCGAGCGGTCAGTCAGCCCGGCCGACCGTTTGCAGGTGGGGACCGGGCAGGCGGGTGATATTCATCAGTGCCTCGCGGGGTTTGCCGATGTAGTTCCCCTGCGCATAGTCCACGCCGAAGTCCCGCAGCATTTCCAGTGTAGCCGCGTCTTCGACGTACTCGGCGATGGTCTGCTTGCCCAGCGCGTGCGCCACCTGGTTCATGGAGTGCACCATGGCCTGGTCTATCTGGCTGTTGGCCATGCCCTGTACAAAGGCGCCGTCGATTTTCAGCTTGTCGACCGGCAGACTTTTCAGGTAGGCGAAGGATGAAAAGCCCGCGCCGAAATCGTCCAGCGCAAACTGACAGCCCATGTTCTTGAGTGATGCGATGAATTTTTCCGCTTCCGAAAGTTTGGCGATGGCGGCGGTTTCTGTGATCTCGAAACACACGCGGGAGGGGTCGATGTTGGAGTTGTCCAGCAGCTCCTGGATCATGGGCAGCAGCGTGGCATCCTCGAACGCCTTGCCCGACAGGTTAATGGAAAAGCGTACCGACTCACCCTGCTGGTGCAGGCGCGACAGCTGGGTCAGCGCGCGGCGCACGATCCAGCGGTCGACGGCATGTATGAGGCCGAAACGTTCGGCGGCGGGCATGAAGCCGCCCGGCAGGATGATCTCGCCGTCATCGCAGACCATGCGTACCAGTACTTCATAGTCCTGTACCTGGTCATCGTTGAGCGCCATGATGGGCTGGTATACCAGCTGGAAACGGTCGTGCTCCAGCATTTCGCGCACCCGTGAGGCCCAGCCCATGTCTGCGGCCATGCCGGCCTTGTCACTGTCGGACGGGTCGTAGAGATTGATACGGTTGCGGCCCTGCGCCTTGGCCAGGTTGCAGGCGATATCGGCATGGGAAAGGGCTTCCTCGGCGGAATCGACCAGCGTATCGATAATGGCGGCACCGATACTGCAGCTGATATTGAAACTTTTGCCGTCCTGCAGAAAACGGTATTCCTCCAGCAGCACCCGGAAATGGTCCGCGGCGGACAGCACGTTTTCCGGACGGATGTTGTACAGCAACAGGGTGAATTCATCGCCGCCGAAGCGTGCCAGCAGGTCGCCGTCACGCACGTGATTCAGCAGCAGCCGGGTGACCTCGACCAGCAGCTGGTCGCCCGCGGCGTGCCCCAGCGTATCATTGATGTACTTGAACTGATCCAGGTCGATGTACAGCAATGCGCAGGTGCGGTCCGGGTCACGGGAGACGCGCGCCACGGTGCGCACCAGTTCCTGCTGGAAATAGTGCCGGTTGAACAGGCGTGTCAACGAGTCGTGTTCGGCCTGGTAGGTCAGTTGTTCATGGAAGGCTTTCTGGTCTGTAATGTCGCGTGCGGTTCCACTGATCTGCAGAATATTGCCTTCTGTGTCCACGTGCGCCTTGGCATTGAAGCTGAGCTGGCGGTGATTGCCCTCGATATCAATGTGCACCGTTTCATACTGGTACAGGTCCTTGCCGGCCAGCAGGTCACCGAAGGCGCTCTGGTCGGCCGCGCATTTGTCCGGTGCGCAGAATTCCGAAATGGAACGACCCAGCATGTCTTCGGGTTCCAGCCCGTAGATCATCCGCGAGGAGGAGTTCAGGTAGCTCCAGCAGCCTGTGGGGTCGACGCTCCACACCAGGTCATGCGCGGTTTCGACCAGTGCACGGTAGCGGGCCTCGGCGTCCAGCAGTTCGTGTTCGGCGGATTTGCGTTGCGTGATATCGGCAACCAGGCAGGTGAACATGCGCTTGCCACTGATTTCCATCGCCGAAATGCGCAGCGAGATCTGGATGGTCGAGCCGTTGCGGTGTTTGCCCTCCACTTCGCGTTCCTCGCTGTGCGCAGCGATGGGTTCCCGGACTTCAAACACGTCAGGCATGAGGGCCGCGAGGTGGCGGCCGCGGATTTCCTGGGCCAGGTAACCGAACAGGCGTTCCGCTGCCGGGTTGAAGGTGTCGATCAACCCGTGTTCGTCGATGACGATAATGCCTTCAGCCGCTGTATCGATGATCGCTCGCATGTGGGTCTCCTGGTCACCGAGGCGCTGAAACACCTTGCCGAGTGTCTGGGTGAGGTGCCCGATCTCGTCGGTGGATGCCGGGCGCAGCTTGGCGAGATCCTCGTGGGTAGAGGCACCGCTGCGGCTGAACAGCTCCTGAAAAGGGCGTAAGGCCTGCTGCATACTGCGTATCGATAACAGGCTGATGGTCGTGGTGATGATGCCCAGTGCAATCCAGGTCACCAGGTAACCGGCATCCAGTTCGCCGGTACGCAGCCAGTGATATTCGACCAGCAGCGAGCAGGACAGCAGCGGCACCAGTCCGGCCAGCAGCAGCGTTCTCGATTTCAGGCTGACCAGGACACGGTTCAGGCTCAGGAAGCCGGCCAGTTTGCCGAGCTGGTGCAGGCCGAACAGATAGGCCGGCATGCCCACCAGGATGGCGGTGACCACCTGCAGCAACAGGAAATGGGAGAAGGCAAAACGGTTGTCAGCGTTGATGCTGCCATCCAGGCTCCAGAACACCAGCAGCGGGCTGATCAGAGCGTGCAGCGCCAGCAGGCCCCAGAAATCACGGCTGAAACGGCTCAGCAGGTGGTGCAGGTGGCCGGGTGCATTGCCGCCATCCGGGTGCTGCATGGCCCAGGTGGTCAGCGGCGTAATCAGCCGCTGCAGCTGGAACAGCGAGAAAAAGACCAGGGAGATCGAGAAGGCCGGGACCAGGCCCGCTGCCAGTATCTGTTGCAACTGCCAGACCTGGATGACACCAAACAGGATGGCTGTGCTGAAACCGGTCAGCGGCGCCAGCAGGAAGCCAAGGAACAGAAAAATTGAAAATCGGGCGCCTGTGCGCTCCGGGGCATCCAGCATACGTTCCCCTTCCACGGATAGCCGGATTCAGTATTCTGACTGTCCGGACAGGTTGTTATAATGCTCCCGCCTGCTCAATTTCCTTATATTGCAGTGTGATACGGACATAAATAAATCAATTGGCGAAGATATTGGCATAACCTAGGAGAATTGCAAGAATTATTTTTACAGGGGTCCCGGATTGATCCAGGCCGTACAATAATGCGCCCCAGCCGGACCGGTATGCAGGAGCCAAGTATGAAACGAAGACATTTTTTACGACAACTGGGTACAGGCACGCTGGCGGCCGGTGCGCTGCTGGGTACCGGCTGCCAGCAGCAGGGTACGGCGGAACCGGCCGCAGCGGCGCCTGCCGCGGGCTTCAAACCGCTGAAGTGGAAGATGGTGACGACCTGGCCGAAGAATTTTCCCGGCCTGGGTACCGGCGCCAATACCCTGGCAAAACTGATTACCCGGATGACCGGTGGCCGTATCCAGGTGAAGGTGTACGGTGCGAAGGAACTGGTGCCAGCGTTCGGTGTATTCGATGCGGTCGCTGGCGGAACCGCCGAGCTGGGTCACGGTGCTTCCTACTACTGGAAGGGTAAATCAGAAGCGGCACAGTTTTTCTCCGCGGTGCCATTCGGGCTGACCGCCGGAGAAATGAACGCCTGGCTGTATCACGGCGGCGGCATGGAGTTATGGCGCGAAACCTATGCACCGTTCGGGCTGATCCCCATGGCGGCGGGCAATACCGGCGTGCAGATGGCGGGCTGGTTCAACCGGGAAATCAACGCGCTGGAGGATCTCCGGGGACTGAAGATGCGTATTCCGGGGCTGGGTGGCGAAGTGCTGGCGCGTGCCGGTGGTGTGCCGGTGAGTATGCCCGGCGGTGAGTTGTTCACCTCGCTGAAATCCGGGGCCATCGACGCTACCGAGTGGGTGGGGCCCTACAATGACCTCGCCTTCGGCCTGTACAAGGCGGCGAAATACTATTACTACCCGGGCTGGCATGAACCCGGCACTACGCTGGAAGCGATCGTGAACCGCAAGGCATTTGACGCGTTGCCGGAGGAGCTGCAGGTCATCGTGCAGAACGCGGCGCGGGTCGCCAACCAGGATATGCTGGCCGAGTATGTCGCGCGCAACAACCAGGCCCTGCAGACGCTGGTCAATGAGTACGGGGTCGAGCTGCGTAAACTGCCCGATACCGTACTGGATCGTTTACGGGAGCTCTCCGACCAGGTGGTGGCGGAGATCGCTGACCAGGATGACCTGTCACAGCGGGTCTATGCCTCGTACCGCGATTTCAGGACACAGGTTATCCAGTGGCACAATATTTCGGAGCGCGCCTACCTCAACGCACGCGGTTAGCCGTACACCAGGTCAGGCAGCCAGGTCGCCAGTGCCGGCCACAGCGCCAGCAGGGCCAGCATGAACAGCTGGATGCCGATAAACGGCATGACACCGCGGTAGATGTCGCCGGTGGTGACACTGTCCGGTGCCACCCCGCGCAGGTAGAACAGGGCAAAGCCGAACGGTGGCGTCAGGAATGACGTCTGCAGGTTGATGGCGATCATGATGCCCAGCCACACCGGGTCCAGCCCCATGGCCAGCAGGATGGGTCCGACGATCGGCACCACCACGAAGGTGATCTCGATAAAATCCAGTACAAAACCCAGCAGGAACATCACCAGCATCACCACCAGCATGGCGCCGAAGGCACCGCCGGGTAAGCGCGTCAACAGGTCCTCGACCAGCACGTCACCGCCAAAGCCTCGGAATACCAGCGAAAATACTGAAGCACCGATGAGGATCAGGAAGACCATGCTGGATACCCTGAGCGTGCTGCGCACGACTTCCCGCAGGATGCCGATGGTAAAGCGCCGCTGGGTGACGGCCAGCAGCATGGCGCCGACAGCGCCCACTGATGCTGCCTCGGTGGGCGTGGCCAGACCGCCGAGTATGGAACCCAGCACGGCCAGGATCAGGAACAGCGGCGGCAGCAGGGCGCGTAGTGCCTGCAGGCCGGTGACGGGTGCGTCCTTGTCTTCGTAGTGATGTACCGGCATGGCCTCCGGGCGCTTTGCGGCAACGATAAGCAGGTAGGCCAGGTACAGGAGCACCAGCAGCAGGCCCGGGATCAGCGCGCCTGCGAACAGGTCGCCGACCGACACCGTATCCGGGGAATAGATGCCCTGGTCGAGCTGTGCCTGCTGGTAGGCGGAAGACAGTACGTCACCCAGCAGCACCAGCACGATGGACGGCGGAATGATCTGTCCCAGGGTTCCGGAGGCGCAGATGGTCCCGGCAGCGATTTTGGCATCGTAACCGCGCCGCAACATGGTCGGCAGCGACAGCAGGCCCATGGTGACCACGGTGGCGCCCACGATTCCGGTACTGGCCGCCAGCAGCATGCCCACCAGCGTGACGGAAATGCCCAGACCGCCACGCAGTTTGCCGAACAGGGACGTCATGGTTTCCAGCAGGTGTTCGGCGACCTGCGAACGTTCCAGCATGACGCCCATGAACACGAACAGGGGTACGGCGACCAGGGTCAGGTTGTTCATGATGCCAAACAGGCGACTCGGCAGGGCGTGCAGAAAGGCGCTGTCGAAGCTGCCGGTCAGCTGACCGGCAAAGGCAAACCCGAGCGCGGTACCGGCCAGGCTGAACGCGACCGGGTACCCCGCCAGCAACACCAGGAACACACTGGCAAACATGAGCAGGGCCATGCCGCCGTTCACGGTCGGTTTTCCCGCTGTGTGCCCAGCAGTGTAGCGAGACTGGCCAGCGCCTGACTGATGCCCTGTACGATCAGCAGGAAGGCAGCAAGCGGAATCAGGGTCTTGAGCAGGTAGACATACGGCAGGCCACCGGTTTCTCCCGAGCCTTCGCGCAACGACCAGGCGTTGGCCACGTATTCCCGGCTGCTCCACAGCAGGAAGAGACACACCGGCAGCAACAGGAACAGCGCGCCCAGCAGGTCAACCAGCGCCTTGTTCCGGGTGGAAAAGTCGCGGTAAAAAATATCCACCCGGACGTGCCCGTCCTGTCGCAGGGTATAGGCGGCGCCCAGCATGAACACGCTTGCGTGCAGGTAGAGAATCGACTCCTGCATGGCAATGGAACCAAACTGGAATGCGTAGCGCAGCACCACGACGGCAAAAGTGACCAGTACCAGCGCCAGTGTCAGCCAGGCAACGGCCTGTCCGGTCAGTTCAGCGATCCGGTCAAGCCGGCCGGACAGGGTGCGGAGTGTGGAGCCTGGCATGGGCGCGGGGTTCACCAGCCTGAAGAAGGATTGCCTGTGAGTGGGGGGTTACCAGCGGAACAGCACCCAGCGGGGGATCATGATGTCCGGCTCCAGTTCGGTGGCGGTCCGGGTTTCCATGGTGCCGTCCCCGTCCTTGTCGAGCAGGTAATAGGGCGGCGCGTTTTTCGGTGTTACCTTGATCATATACAGCTGGCCATTGACCCGGTACTCCTCGATGGTCTTGTCTTTGCGCTGGATGATCACCACTTCCGGCTCGATTTCTTCCTGCCCTTCCTGGTCGCTGAGGCTGGCGGGGGGTGGCGGTGCATCCTGCGCCTGGAGGGCGCCGGCGCTGAAGGCCAGCAGACCGGCCAGTAGCAATTCTTTCATAACAGTATCCATTTCCGGGTTTTACCAGGCTCCTGGCCGCAACTTTAACAGGATTTCCGTTTCGCCGGGTGCCGCGGCCTGTTCCGGGCCGCACAGCGGGTTCTAATGATACCATCGCACCCTTCCCAAACCGAGACGCGCAGCATGACTTCTGACAACGCACCCCCGCTTATCCTGGTGGACGGATCCTCCTACCTGTACCGGGCGTTTCACGCCCTGCCCGAGCTGACCAACTCACAGGGGCAGCAGACCGGCGCCGTTTACGGGGTAATGAATATGCTGCGCAAACTGGTGGACAGTTACCGGCCGCGTTACATGGCCGTGGTGTTTGACGCGAAGGGCAAGACCTTCCGCGATCAACTGTACGCGGACTACAAGGCCAACCGGCCGCCCATGCCGGAGGAGCTGTCTTCCCAGGTCGAGCCGCTGCTGGAACTGGTGAAAGCCATGGGCTATCCGCTCTTGCAGGTGTCCGGGGTCGAGGCGGACGATGTGATCGGCACCCTGGCGCAGCAGGCCAGCGCGGCGGGCTGGCAGACGGTCATCTCCACCGGTGACAAGGATCTCGCCCAGCTGGTCAACGAGCGGATTTCGCTGATCAATACCATGAACGACAGCCGGCTCGATGAGCAGGGCGTGGTGGAAAAGTTCGGCGTACGGCCGGAACAGATCATCGACTACCTAGCGCTGGTCGGCGATAGCTCGGACAATATCCCGGGCGTGCCCGGGGTAGGACCGAAGACCGCGGCAAAATGGCTCGGTCAGTACGGAACGCTCGACGAACTGGTGGCGCACGCCGATGAGATCAAGGGAAAAGTGGGCGAACGCCTGCGTGCCAGCCTGGACCAGCTGGAACTATCCAGGGCGCTGGCCACCATTCGCTGTGACCTGGAACTCGACACTACGCCGGACGATCTTTCCCTGCAGCCACCGCAGACCGGGGTGCTGCGGGACTGGTTCCAGCGCCTGGAATTCCGCAACTGGCTGAAGCAGCTGGACAGCGGCCCCGGGGAATCATCTGCCGCAGACGATGCACCGTCCGCCGACCCCCCTGCGGACTACCACACCATCCTGACACGGAAGGACTTCGATGCATGGCTGCAGCGCCTGCAGGATGCGGAACTGTTTGGTTTCGATACCGAGACCACCAGCCTGGACTACATGCAGGCCAGGATCGTGGGCCTGTCTTTCGCAATCCAGCCGGGCGAGGCCGCCTACCTGCCCGTGGCGCATGATTACCCGGGCGCACCGGACCAGCTGGAGCGGGAGTGGGTGCTGGAACGACTGAAACCGCTGCTCGAAAATCCCCGCCGCAGCAAGCTCGGCCACCATTTGAAGTATGACCGCAATGTGCTTCTTAACCACGGCATTCGCCTGCAGGGCATTGCCTATGATTCGATGCTGGAATCCTACCTGCTGGACAGTACCGCCAGTCGCCATGACCTGGACTCGCTGTGCCAGAAATACCTTTCCCATACCAACATCAAGTTCGAAGAGGTTGCCGGCAAGGGCAAAAAACAGCTGACCTTCAACCAGGTGCCGCTGGAAACGGCCACGCCGTATGCCGCGGAAGATGCCGACATGACCCTGCGCCTGCACCAGCTGTTCTGGCCGCGCCTGTGTCGGGAAGAAAAACTCCGGGTGCTGTTCGAGGAGCTGGAACTCCCGTTGCTGACGGTGTTGTCCGATATGGAGCGTACCGGTGTGAAGGTGGACGTGGACATGCTGGCGCGACAGAGCAGGGAACTGGCGGAGCGTATGCTGGAGGTGGAAAAAGAAGCGCACCGGCTCGCGGGCGAGCCGTTCAACATGGCCTCACCCAAACAGATCCAGGCGATCCTGTTCGACAAGCAGGGACTCCCGGTGCTGGCCAAAACCCCGAAAGGCACGCCCTCGACCGCGGAGCCCGTGTTGCAGGAGCTGGCGCTGGATTACCCCTTGCCCAGACTGATCCTGGAACACCGTTCGCTCAGCAAGCTCAAGTCGACCTACACCGACAAGTTGCCCGGGCAGGTCGATCCCGGCAGCGGGCGCATTCACACCTCCTACCACCAGGCCGTTGCAGCGACCGGTCGACTGTCATCGTCCGACCCTAACCTGCAGAACATCCCGGTGCGCAGCGCCGAGGGTCGGCGTATTCGCCAGGCGTTTATCGCCGAACCCGGTTTCGAGATGCTGGCGGCCGACTATTCGCAGATCGAGCTGCGCATCATGGCGCACCTGTCGGGAGATGAAGGACTGCTGCAGGCCTTCGCGCGTGGTGAAGACATCCACCGTGCCACGGCAGCCGAAGTCTTCGCTACCGAGCCGGAGCAGGTGAGCGCGGATCAGCGGCGCTCCGCCAAGGCGATCAACTTCGGTTTGATCTACGGGATGTCCGCCTTCGGGCTGGCTAAACAGCTGGGTATCGAGCGCGGTCGCGCACAGGCCTACGTGGACCTGTACTTCGAGCGTTACCCGGGGGTAAAGAACTACATGGAATCGACCCGGGAGCAGGCACGCGAGCAGGGGTACGTGGAAACCCTGTTCGGTCGGCGCCTGTACCTGCCCGATATCAGGGCGCGCAATGCGGCACGCCGCCAGGCCGCCGAACGTACCGCCATCAATGCACCGATGCAGGGTAGCGCGGCGGACATTATTAAAAGAGCCATGCTCGCCGTGCACGAGTGGAATAGTACCCGGCCCGAAGACGTCAGACTGGTGATGCAGGTACACGACGAACTGGTGTTCGAAGTGTCAGTGTCAAAATGTCAGGGTGTTGAGGATGAGATCCGTACGCTGATGGAATCCGCGGCGCAATTGCATGTGCCGCTGGTAGTGGATATCGGGCGTGGCGCGAACTGGGACGAAGCACACTGAACATGTGTCTATAAGTGCGACCGGATGACTTCAGTCGCGCGGCGGGGAACCGCTAGCTGTTGGCAGTACTGATCAGGGTTATTTATTAAAATATATTTTATTGTTAACGCAGGTCTACTACCAAAAGGTTGAAAATGATCTATAGTAGAATGTATCGGACGTTACAAAATCTGCCAGTCAGGGCGAGGTATACGAATACGGCAAGTATATAACCGTCAACTATTCAGGATATGGTCTTACGCCATGGAGCGTAGCAGGCTGAACGCTCCCGTTCGCTAACTGGCAGAGCGGGAATTCCTCCAACCCGGTTTCCCCAAGCCGGGTATTCTTAACCCCGGTGCTTCCCCCCTTGCATTCCGGGGTTTTTTTTGTCAGAAGTTTGTTGCCGGGTGGCCCGGGTTTGTGGACAGGTCAAGCCAGTCATTCAGTACTGCCCGGGCTTCATCCAGGCCGGTTTTCTTCAGCGCCGAAAAAAGCTGCACACTGGCCTGCGGGTGAAAGCCGGGCAGCTGGCTGCGCACCTTCAACAGGCTGCCGGCGGCAGGTCCGCGCTTCAGCTTGTCGGACTTGGTGAGCAGTATGTGGGTAGCCAGCCCGGCGTTGGCACACCAGGTCAGCATCTGCCGGTCAAAGTCGGTCAGCGGGTGGCGGCAGTCCATCAGCAGGATCAGGCCGCGCAGCGACTGGCGGACGTGCAGGTATTCGGTCAGGCTGCGCTGCCACTTCTCTTTCATGGCGACCGGCACTTTTGCATACCCGTAGCCGGGCAGATCCACCAGGCGCTGCCGGTTGCCGAGGTCGAAGAAGTTGATCTGCTGGGTGCGGCCGGGTGTCTTGCTGGTGCGGGCCAGTGCCTTCTGACCCGAAATGGTGTTCAGGGCGCTGGACTTGCCGGCATTGGAACGCCCGGCGAAGGCCACTTCAGCGCCTTCATCGGGCGGCGCCAGACGGGTTTCCGGGACGCTGGTGAGGAAGACCGCATGACGGAAATCGATACTCATATTTTTATTTTCGCACAGTTTTAATCCGTGTTTTGGTTGACCGCCTGCCAGACCACTGGTATACAGATGGGCTCTTTTTCGGGTGGTGGCCACTGGCGCGGCCGGGCACCGTCGTACAGCCTTTTTGGAGATCGAATCAGCATGAGCAAGTGGCTTGTTTTTACAGCGGTAATTTCATTAATGGGCGGTGTTTCCACAGTCTGGGCCGGCGGTGACGCCGCGGCCGGCAAGGAGAAGTCCGCGACCTGCGCGGGCTGTCACGGGATGGACGGTAACAGCGCCAACCCCGAATGGCCCAAGCTGGCCGGCCAGGGTGAACGGTACATCCACAAACAGTTGCAGGATTTCAAGGGGGGTGCGCGTAAAAATGCCACCATGGCGCCTATGGCGGCGGCCCTGGGTGAACAGGATATGTCTGATCTGGCGGCCTTTTTCTCCAGTCAGTCGGTACAGGCCGGTAGCGCGGACGAAAAGCTGGTCGACCTGGGACAGAAACTCTACCGCGGCGGTAATCCCGCCAGCGGGGTTGCTGCCTGCATTGGCTGTCACGGTCCGACCGGTGCCGGTAACCCTGCCGCCGGTTTCCCTGCGCTCAGCAGCCAGCACGCGAAATATGTCGAAAACCAGCTGAACGCCTTCAGCTCCGGTGAGCGCAGCAATGATCCCGGCAAGATGATGCGCACCATTGCCGGCAAGATGACGGAGAAGGAAATCAGGGCGGTTGCCTCCTATGTACAGGGTTTGCACTGAACCCCGGTCATCCAGCATAAAAAGGCGGCCTCGGGCCGCCTTTTTTATTGGCGCCAACGCTTCCGTTCTGTACCTGCTCCTGTTCGCCGGTCGGGTGAACTGTGCAGCTGATTCACGGTCTTATTAACTCCGGGAGGGGGGGCTGTCAGCTTCGGATTTTGTACGCCACCTTGTTCTATAATTCCCCATTCGGGATATACGCCGGGCAGTCCGGCTCCCCGATACATTACGCGAGATTGGAGAAGTCGAATGAAGAATGTATCTATGTCGCTGCTGTTCATGCTGCTACTGACACCTTTTGCCCACGCCGAATACAAGGAAGGGGTTCAGTACAAGGTGATCGAGAATGCCCAGCCGACCGCGAGTGCCGACAAGATCGAGGTGCTGGAGCTGTTCTGGTACGGTTGCCCGCATTGCTACCACCTGGAGCCGGAGCTGGAAGCCTGGCTGAAGAAAAAACCGGACGATGTCGTTTTTGTGCGCATGCCGGCGATCCTGGGTCCTCCATGGGCCCTGCACGCGCGTGCGTTTTATACCGCCGAGCTGCTGGGTGTAACCGACAAGATACACAAGCCCCTGTTTGACCGGATCCACAAGGATAAAAAACCGATCCGCAATGAACAGCAACTGAAAGACTTCTTTATCGAGCAGGGCGTATCTGCGGAAGATTTCGACAAGACCTATAACTCCTTTGCCGTGATTACCAAAACCAATCGTGCCAAACAGGCGGCCAGCCTGTACGGTATCAGCGGGGTGCCGACGCTGGTGGTCGATGGCAAGTACCGTACCTCCGCGCGTGAAGCCGGCAGTAACAAGGGTATACTGGAAGTGGTCGACTTCCTGGTGAAAAAGGAGCGCGAGGCGCGTGCCGCCGCAGCCGGCAAGACTCAGGCTGCAACGCAGTAGCCGGCCCTGGTGTCACGCCTTGCAAGGGAACATGAATGAACGCAGCCCGGCTGTTTGTGAAGTGCCTGGAAAACGAGGGTGTGGAATTCATCTTCGGCATTCCGGGGGAAGAGAACCTGGACCTCATGGATGCGCTGCTCGATTCCGGTATCCGCTTTATCACTACCCGTCACGAACAGGGCGCGGCCTTCATGGCGGATGTCTACGGACGTCTTACCGGCCGGGCCGGCGTCTGCCTGTCGACGCTGGGGCCGGGTGCAACCAACCTGGTCACGGGTGTTGCCGACGCTAATCTTGATCACGCGCCGCTGGTAGCGATTGCCGGCCAGGCCGGTACCAACCGACTGCACAAGGAGTCGCACCAGGTGCTGGACCTGGAGCAGATGTTCCGGCCGGTTACCAAGTATACGTCGCGGGTGCTGTCGCCCGGGGTGATACCGGAAGTGGTACGCAAGGCTTTCAAGATTGCGCAGTCGGAAAAGACCGGTGCAGCCTTTATCGAGTTTCCCGAAGACGTGGCCAAGCTGCCGGTGGAGTCTGCACCGCTGCCGGTCAACCGGCCGTACCCCCCGGAACCCCCGCAGCAACAGGTGGAGCGGGCCGCGCGGCTGATTTCCGAGGCGCGCAATCCCATGATACTGGCCGGTAACGGCGTGGTGCGCAGCGGTGCCTGGAAACACCTCGCCGAGTTTGCCGAACAGCTCAACATCCCGGTCGCCAATACCTTCATGGCAAAGGGTGTCGTGCCGTTCCGCAACCGTACCTCGCTGGCCAGCGCCGGGCTGCAGGCGAATGACTACATCAGTATCGGCTTCAGTCGTGCAGACGTGATCCTGTGCATTGGCTACGACCTGGTCGAGTATCACCCCTACCTCTGGCACCCCACGCGCGATCGTTCCATTATCCATATAGACCACACCCAGGCCGAAGTGGACGAGCACTACAACGTGACGGTCGGCGTGCTGGGTGATATCAGGCACAGCCTGATGCGCATTGCCGAACTCGCCACACCGCACCAGGGACATGTAATGCGTCCGCTGCGCGATGCCCTGATCGAGGAGATGAAGCAGCACCGTGACGATCCCGGTTTTCCCGTCAAGCCGCAGAAAATCATCTGGGACCTGCGTACCGTGCTGGCGCTGGACGATATCGTCATCTGCGACGTGGGGGCGCACAAAATGTGGATGGCACGCATGTTCCGTTGCGAGTATCCCAATACCTGCATCATTTCCAACGGTTTTGCCAGCATGGGTATCGCGGTACCGGGTGCGATTGCGGCAAAAATGGTCGCCCCGGACCGGGCGGTAGTGGCGGTTACCGGTGATGCCGGTTTCCTGATGAATTCCCAGGAAATCGAGACGGCCATGCGCCTGAAGATCGCCATCGTCATCCTGGTCTGGAATGATGCCGGTTATGGCCTGATCGAATGGAAACAGATGGAGCAGTTCCAGCGTACTTCAAACGTGGATTTCAGTAACCCCGATTTCGTGGCCTATGCCGAGTCTTTCGGCGCCAGGGGCTACCGGGTCACCGGGCCGGGCCAGCTGGAGAGTATACTCAAGGATGCGCTGGCACAGCCGACGCTTAGTATTATCGATTGCCCGGTCGATTACAGCGAGAACCTTAAATTGACAGAGCAACTGGGTAACCTGGTTTGCCCCATATAACAGAAAGATGCCAACTACAGCGAATGCCAAGCGACTTCAGCACGCCCCGAACCGTACCCTGCGGTTGCTGAGCTATAACATACAGATCGGTATCCGGACGCGGCGCTACGGGCAGTACCTGACCCACAGCTGGAAACACGTCATCAATCACCCGCAGCGGTTCGATAACCTGGATCGTATCGCGAACCTGATGCGTGAATACGACGTGGTGGGTGTTCAGGAGGCCGATGCCGGCAGTGCGCGCAGCGGCTTTGTGAATATCACCCAGTACCTGGCGGCCAGTGCAGGGTTCCCGTTCTGGGACGACCAGACCAACCGGCGCATCGGGCGGTTTGCGCAGCACAGCCTGGGTGTGCTGAGCCGTTACAGGCCCAGCGGCATCACCGAACACAAACTGCCGGGACGCATCCCGGGGCGGGGTGCTCTGGCGGTGCGCTTTGGCGACGGTGCCGAGTCACTGGTCATCCTGATCGTACATCTGGCACTGAGCCGGCGCGGTCGCATGAGCCAGCTGGATTTTATCGGTGACCTGGTGAATGACTACCGGCACGTGGTGCTGATGGGTGATATGAACTGCCGCTCGCAAAGCGAAGAAATGGAGTTGTTGCTCAACAAGACCCTGATGAGCGAACCACTGCACGGCCTGAACACCTTCCCCAGCTGGCGGCCCAGGCGCAACATCGACCATATCCTCGTGACGCCCACCGTGGAAGTGGAGCGCGCTGAAGTGCTCGACTACCCCTTGTCAGACCACCTGCCGGTGTCCATGGAAGTAGTGTTGCCAGAGAGCGTGGAACTCAGAACCTGACCGGAAGGATACGCAACGTGGATATTGATGACGTCGTGCAGGAAGCCGGGCAATGGAAGCAGAAATACTTTACCCAGCTCGAGGAAGCGGAACGCAGGGAAAAGGAGTGGAACGAAGCCGATGAGCTGCTGCGCAAAACCGTCTCCCGGCTGACTCTCGCGGCCGACGGCCTGGACGACGCGCTGGACAGGCAGTTGCGCGAGCTGCGCAATGCGATCCGCGATCGCGCTACCACCCTGCAACTACGCACGCTTATCGACGAGATGTCGCGTACCCTGGTGCGTCTCGATAACGAGCGGGTTGAGAAGCAGCCGGCAGCCGATTCCGTTCCCCTGCTGGATCTGCTCGACGCACTGACGCTTCCCAAAGATGCGCGTCGCAAGGCCGATGCACTGAAGAAGCAGCTGGAATCGCACGCGATCGATGAACGCGCAGCCGCTCAGTCTGTTGCCAGACTGATCCAGGCTGTGCTGGTACAGGTATCCGGTGAAGGTGGACAGGCGGACAGGCAGGTGGCGCGTTCCGGTCTGTTGCAGCGACTGTTTGGTGCCTCGGAGAGTAACGACACAACCGCGCCCGCCAACCGTGGCAGCCGACGGGTGCAGGAGGCGCCGCGGCAGACACCGGAGAGTGTTCGAGCCGTGCTGTTGCGGTTGCTGGAGTGCCTGTCATTGCCGCCGGAACTGGTCGACCGGGTGCGTGATATTCGCAGCGGGATCGAGGCCACCGGGGAAGGCGAATCCTGGGACGGCATACTGGAACAGATCGCGGACCTGGTCCAGGTGATACGCGCCCGCACGCTGGAGGAAAAACAGGGTGTGGAAGAATTCCTGGTGCAGCTGGGGGAGCGCTTCCAGGAGGTCAACCGCCAGTTGCAGGAAAGTGGTCACCACTACGATGAGGCGCTGCAGGCGGGAGAACAGCTGGACTCCGATGTAAAAGCCGGCATGGCCGGGATCGGTGACAGCGTTCGTGACGCCACCGATTTTGAACACCTCAGGCAGGACATACAGGCCCACGTCGATGCCGTGATCACGCACCTGGACAGGCACCGCGAAGTCGAAAAGCAGCGCTACGAACAGGCCAAGACACAGATCGTCTCCATGAGTGATCGTTTGCTTGAACTGGAGAACGAGACCGCGGAGCTGCGTTCACGGGTAAAGCAGGAGCGTAACCAGGCCAAGATGGACCCGCTGACCGGTATCCCCAACCGGCTGGCTTACGAGGAGCGGCTGGAGCAGGAAGTGGCGCGCTGGAAACGCTTTGCGACACCGCTGGTACTGGTGATGTGGGATATCGATCTTTTCAAGGAAGTGAACGATCAGTTTGGCCACCGTGCGGGCGACAAGGTGTTGCGCACCATAGCGCGTACCCTGGAACGCGGTATTCGCGAAACCGACTTTGTGGCCCGCTATGGTGGTGAAGAGTTCGTGCAACTCATGACCGGGTCTTCGCTACAGGAGTGTCTGCAGGTCGCAGAAAAGCTCAGGGAATCGATCCAGGAGACCGGGTTTCACTTTCGTGACCAGGCCATTACCATCACCGCTTCCTGCGGGCTGGCCGAATTTCGTGAGGGTGACAGCACCGGGTCCTGGTTTGAGCGCGCAGACAGAGCCCTGTACCGGGCCAAGCAGGAAGGCCGCAACCGCTGCGTGCTGGCCACGTAACGCAAGCGGCACACTGCCTGTCAGTTTTTCAGTTCCACCTTTTCGGCATTCAGTATGCCACTGACCAGCATCCCCTCGACCTCGACACGCAGGTCATCTCCCAGCACCAGACCGGCCGGTTCGAATGTCGCGCCGGACGCATTCACGCGGGTGCCGGAAACCCGGAAACTGCTGTTATCCGTGAAGTCGGAAATGAAGCCTTCGATACTGGCTTCGCCATCGCCGGAGTCGATGTTCTTTTCCGCCTGTTTGATACGGGTCGCATCGATCCGGGCGGGGTTACTTCCAAGCAGTGTTCCCTTTATTTCCACCGCAAAGGTATCGTTTACCCGGCCGCCGGGTAGCTCACTCAGGTCGGTTCCGGGCAGGATATTCACGGTTACGCCATCCAGCATGAAGCTTTGACCGACTCCCGCATCGGTACCCGTAGCCGGGACGCCCTTGATTTCGACTTCGCTGTTACCCGGGTTCAGGTCGTCTGTTTTCTCGATGTAGGTGGCGACCAGTGTGCCGGCACTGTCGAACAGGCCGCTGAGTTCCACCACATCACCGTCGGCGAGGGTGGCAAAGCTGAAGCCCGGTGCGTTGCTGTCGTCGAAAGAGGTTCCGGCAACGTCCACCACCGCGTTCGTGCCGAATATTGTAAAGGTTTTCTTCAGGCCGCCGGACAGGGTCGACAGATTGCTGACCGGACCCTTGATTTCATTGTCGTAGATGACCCGTGTTGCGGTCCCGACCGTACCGTCGTCGCTGGCGGTCAGGGTGACCACCATGCCGATACGCAGGTCGGCCTGGCTCAGCGCCGGGCTGCTGTCGTCATTGATGCTGATGGCGGCATTGTCGATGTCGTATTCGACGCCGTTGACAAAAATACTGCCAAAACCGGTAATGGTGCCACTGACGGTTTTTCCGGTGCCGCCGATGCCGGCCAGCGTGGAGCCGCCGCCACCACCACCGCAGCCAGTAGACAGGGTAATGATGGCCAGCAGGCCGGCCAGGATTGTTCTGTTGACCAGAGTCATGTCGAGTCCTCCTCACTGCGGGACTTTTCGTAATAGTAGATACCAAGGCTCACGTAGCGGCCCGCTGGCGAGTCCGGGTCTGCAGCGTCGACCTCGTGTGCGGTCAGCCAGGTGTCCAGTGCCTCCAGCAGAGCCTGTGATTTTTTCGCCGAAAGTTTGCGGAAGGCAGGCAGGGCATCCGGGTCGACGCGCGGGTTGGAAACCTTGCGCTGGTAACGCAGCGCCGGCTCGTCGCTGACCAGGTTGTGGTCGATGGTGGCGATGAGTTCGGCGGCGTCGCTGCCGAGAATACGGAGTTTTTCCGTCGCATCGTTACCCGGGACGTAGGCATGCTGGACCAGGCGCACCTGGTTGCCGTCTTTCTCGATGCTGGAGGCACTGTTGAGTACGGCCAGCATCGAGCGCGTGGTTACGTCGCCACTGTATTTTTTTACCAGCGTGGAGAAGGAGCCGGAGTCGCCGTCGACCGGCAGTACGGCGGGCCGGCCCTGCACATCCTGGAACTCCGGGTCATTGACCCAGCCGGAGATGACGCGCACCGCCCGGTTGTACCGTTGTTCGTTCTCTCCGGTGTCGGACTGCTGTAATTCGTGCAGGCGTTTGGCTTCCTTGCGCGTCAGACCGGTCAGGGCGGATACCCGCGATATGGTCTGTTTCTTTTTGTCGGGCGCGAATTCCTCGAAGGCCACGTCCACGTAGGTTTTCTTGGCCAGTTCGGCGAAACTGCCGTAGGCAATTCCGTTGCGCAGCAGGATCCTGACCAGCGGCCGGAGCAGGGTCAATACCGCGGCGGACAGGGTTTGTTGAAGTGTTTCAGCCATGTTTGGGACTCTATTCCCAATTAAAAATATGTCAAGAGATTGGCGTCTTATTTTAGAGATTTATTGTCAATCGCTACCGGATTTTGGCTTCCCGTCGTGGTTTTGTAAATAATAAAGCTTTCATTAAATATAGTGTATACCATAAATAATGCCTGATCTGTCTGCGGATTCGGGGGTTAGCGGCACGCTATCGCCGGATTCCACGGGCCAGCATAACAAGGTATGATACAAAAATGGAGTTTGCTATAAATATTGGCCATGTCTGAACTGCGGCAGAAAAAATTCGCGCGTACTCGACTGGCACTGGCTACGGCGCTGTCCAGCGCGCTCACAGAACGGCCACTCGCTGATATTTCCGTCCGCGCCCTGTGCCAGGAGGCGGAAGTCTCGGAGGCTACATTTTTTAACTATTTTCCCGGCAAGCAGGACCTGATGGGTTACCTGGCCCAGCTGTGGTTGCTGGAACTGGGCTGGCAGGCCGCCAGGGCGGCACGGGACGAAGCAGGTCTGTCCGTCCTGCAGCAGCTGTTCGCGCACAGCGCACGCACCTGCACCCGGCGTCCGGGCCTGATGCGGGAACTGATCGCCTGGTTGATGCATGGCGGGAGCCCCGACGCGCTGCAGCCACCGGCCGCCTTTGAGCGCAAACTGGCTTTTCCGGAGCTGGACGGGATCGAGCGTACCCCGCTCAAGGGCATCGACGCCCTGATCGTGCCACAGCTGGAAGCGGCCATTCGTAACGGTGAACTGCCCGACAACACCCTGATCCCCACCGTACTGTCGCTGTTGCTGGCCATCCTGTTTGGTGTGCCGCTGACGCTGTTGTCCAGTCACCCCGGCAGGATTCCCGACCTTTACCAGCAGCAATTGCAGCTGGTGTGGTCAGGCATAAGGGCGGTCGCGAACGGTTCCCGGCAGTGACCTCGTTGCGCGGAATCGCTTCGGGTAGCGTGCTGATATGAAACAGGAACGGGAAAGCGGCGCCACCTATATACGCAAACTGCCTGCCGATGCGCGGTTGCTGCACCGCGCTGAATACGTAATGCGCTGGGGGGATATGGATGCCTTCGGGCACCTCAACAACGCTGCGTATTTCACGTACTTTGAACAGGCACGCGTGGACTGGCTGCATTCGCTGGACGCCGGTCACGCGCTGGTGCTTGCCAATATTTCCTGTACCTTCCTGAAAGCATTGAAATACCCGGCAACGCTGCAGGTGCGCCTGTACGCGGGCAGGCCCGGGCGCAGCAGCCTGCCAAGCTATTACGAGCTACACGACAGTCGCGCACCGGATCAACTCTGTGCGATTGCGCATGGCACCATTGTCTGGTTTGACCACGCGGCAGGGCATTCGACGGACATCCCTGAAGTGGTACGCAAGCGCCTGGACGATAGCGGCTAGCCCGGCCCTCCCCGCTACGGGGAGGGCGTTTACCAGGCTGCTAACGTACAATAGCGGCCCATGGAACTGGTCGACACACATTGCCATCTTGACCTTGAAGCATTCGATCCGGATCGCCGCCAGGTGCTCGAGCGCGCGCGTGCGCGCGGCGTGCAGCGCATGCTGGTTCCCGCAGTCGATGCCGCGCACTGGGACGGCTTGCTGCAGTTGTGTCGTACGGAGGAAGCGCTGTATCCGGCGCTGGGCCTGCACCCGGTGTTCCTGCAGCAACATACGGCGGCAGATATCCTTGCCCTGGAGGGCGCGGTTGAAGAACACCGGCCGGTTGCGGTAGGTGAAATCGGGCTGGACTACCTGGTGCCAGGGCTGGACCGCGAGCAACAGCAGGCCCTGTTCGAAGCACAGCTTGAAACCGCACGCGCGGCCGGGCTGCCGGTGATCCTGCATGTGCGCAAGGCGCACGACCAGGTCATCAGCACGCTGAAACGTATCCCGGTAAGCGGCGGGACGGTACACGCTTTTAATGGCAGCCTGCAACAGGCGCAACGGTACCTGGACATGGGATTCCGGCTGGGTTTTGGAGGGACACTGACTTACCCGCGTTCGACCCGGATCAGGAAGCTGGCAGCCGCATTACCCATGGATGCTATCGTGCTGGAGACCGATGCCCCGGACATGGTGGTTGCTGCACACCAGGGTGAGCGTAATAGCCCGGAGTACCTGCCGGATTGCCTGCAGGCGCTGGCCGAGGTGCGCGATGCAGCGCCGGATGAGCTGGCGCTGCACACTACACGCAATGCCCGCGATGTTTTTTCGCTGGATGCATAGCTGTTCAGGATATGTCCGTCCGTAACCAATCCGATCGATTTTCAGGTATAGCGCGTTTATACGGAAAAGATGCCGCGCAGTGGATCGCGCGCATGCATGTCGGTGTCATCGGTATGGGCGGAGTGGGCTCCTGGGCCGTGGAGGCACTGGCGCGCAGCGGCGTGGGTCGGCTGACGCTGGTTGATTACGATGTAGTCTGTGCAACGAATATCAACCGCCAGGTGCATGCACTGGACAGCAGTGTGGGTGAAAAGAAGATTCTGGCCATGCAAAAACGGGTTGCTGACATTAACCCGGAGTGCAGATGCACAGTGGTCGATGATTTCATCAACGATAAAAACCTGTTCGAGCATTTGCCGGTTGGCAAAGGTTTCGACTACGTAATCGATGCCATCGACAGCATCCGCTTCAAGGCCGCCCTGATCTACTACTGTAAACGTAACCGGATTCCGGTGATCACTACCGGTGCGGCGGGCGGGCTGACCGATCCCGCGCAAATCAGGGTGAAAGACCTGACGCGGACGTTCAACGATCCGCTGGCAGCCAAAGTGCGTGCACAATTGCGTTCACAGCACGGCTACACGCGTAATCCGAAACGGTACTTTGGCGTCGAGTGTGTATTCTCAATCCAGCAGCAGGTGTACCCGACGCAGGATGGCCGTGTTGGTCACCGCAAACCCGGCATCCACGGCGTACACCTGGATTGCAGCATGGGCTACGGGTCGGCAAGTTTTGTCACCGGTACCATGGGCTTTGTAGCGGTAGCCCGAGCGATCGAAAAACACCTGCGCAAGTGTGTGAGGGAATCGTAGGGGTCGCAGTGTTACTGCAGGCGGTTTTTCCGGAACCTGGCCTTGAAGCGCTGCAGCAGCGAAGGCACCTTGTGCGGGTGCACCGGGTCCGCTTCCTGTTCAGTGGTGCCTTCCCTGAAGAAGGGCAGCTTCGACTTGCTCCAGTTGACCAGCTGGTTTTCCGCCATGCAGGCCGCAGGCTGCAGGGGGTCTGCGCCCAGTGTGCCCACCAGCCCCTTGAGATATTCCTCGCTCTGTACCTGCTCGAGTTTTTTCCGGGCACCGTCCAGTCGCTGGTGGATCCCCAGGCGTTCCGCTTCATCCGCGTAGTCCGTGTCGTCGAGGAACTGCTGCAGGCTGTTGCAGTGGTGCTTCCACAATTCGATATCCCGCAACTGTTTTACCTGCAGGCGTTCGCGGTACCAGTCCGCCTTGAGCAGCTGGGCGCGCGTGAACATGGCGCGTATCCGCGGGTGGTGCACGTCCATGCCCTGGTATTCGCCGGTCGCCATGATGTGCAGCAGGGCCTGCAGCGGCGGACAGGCATCGTCGATACTGCCGTCGTCCAGGTAACGTTGCGCAACCCGCTGCTGTGCCTCGACAATATTGTTGATGCCGTCGACAAAAACGTCCAGGCCCTGCAGTTCGGGCCGCAGGATGTCCTCGGTAAACACGGCATTCGGTTTGTCGAAGATCTTGCCGAAAAAGCCGTGCACGAAATGTTCGGTGATGCGGTAACCCAGGCGACTGGCGAGTACCCGTTTACCCTGGTACTCGAAGTCTTCCAGTGGTTCCAGGTAACCGTGCCGTATCAGGTACTCGGGTTCGCGTTCCTCGGGTTCGATACGCGCCCAGATCTCCGGGACCAGCAGGCTGATGTCGTGATCGACCCGCACATAGGGGCCGACATAGCCGGCCGAGCTGGAAAAGCCTGCGTAGCCGGTGAGAATAAAAGACACCAGGGCATTGTTGAGGTCTGCCGTGGTGCGCAGGGCGTTGAAAGGCCCCTTGGTCAGCGCGCCTTCGCTGCCGGCACCGGTGGTGGACGGTGACTTGCCGGTCAGGCTGCAGATGAAATCCATGAACAGTTCCGGCAGTTCCTGGTAGTGGATCGGGTTATACACGGCCAGTGAACGGATGCCCGGTTCCGGCGGGTTGTTGCGGCGCCCGGCCAGTACCGCGTCGACCGGGTGACAGACTTTTTCCTCCAGTGGCAGTTTACGGCTGAAGCGTGCAGTAATCTCTGCGATATAGGTACGCTCCGGCTTGACCAGGTCAGGCCGGATCTGCAGGTAACGCGGGTTTTTGGAAGGCTCGCCATCGACGATCCGGGGATGCGCGGAGGACACCACGAAGCCGCTGCCGTCATCGTTGGCGGATTTGAGCAGCGCCTGCATGGGAGGTGTGAACAGGTAGAAGGTATGCACATCCTCGACCAGCCGGCTCAGCGTCTCGCCGGAGATCGGTTCGTAGTTGGCAAGAAAGTTATCGGGCCCCGACATATCTTTTTCGGTCTGTTTGTCGAAGCCGGGAATGACGGCATCATCGGGGCGCTGGAACAGGCGGTACTCGCAGTTCTTCACCAGCTTGATGCTCTGGCCGCGCTTGCGGGTCGGTGCACAGTTGGCGACGCACTTTGACGGCACCACCACCGAGGCACTGATATCGTCCTCCATCTGGATCTTTTCTGTCGCGATATAGTCCTGGCGGAGCTTGAAGGTGCGCCACTTGCCTTCCCGGTCAAAGCCTACACGCAGGTAGGACGCAACGATATTGCGGTTGTCCAGTTTCAGTTCGTGCGCAGGAGCGCCGTCCACCTCGTCCACCGAAAGGTGTTCACGCCAGCGGTCGCCCCACTCGGTGCGGTAAAACCGCTTGATCAGGAAAGCAAGTGCCAGGATGCGCGGTGAAATGGATGCCAGCCAGGCGTTGAATTCGTCGGTGTAGGTGGACGAAGGCGTCAGCAGCTTGATGACCGAACCCAGGCTGCGCTCGGGGCTCAGCGGCTGGCGGGTCGGGTCGCGGTCTTCGTCTTCGTAGCCGGGTTTGAAACGTTTGGTATAGTCCTGATCATAGATCGCCTGGACCTGGTCGAGGTCCTTTTGCAGGTCATCGACGAACAGCGGACGATAGATCACGGCATCGTTCAGTGATTTGGAAATTTCCGATTTGCCGCCCCCGGATACCGTGGAGGGTTTATGGCAAAAGGTGCCTTCCGGGTTCATCCCCACCAGTCGCCAGGACGGTGCGCCGGGATGTTTTTTCATTTCCACCTTGTAGCCGCTGGGCTGGATGTAGGTCTTGCCCGGGCACAGGCGAATGGTCTGCAGTTCGCCGTCCTTGTGCCAGGTGATGGTCTGCGCATTGAGATCCATACGCACCCGCTGGGGCACGTAAATGATGTTCGGCCAGGCTTTGTCGATACCGTAGCCTTCCGGTTGCAGGTCCATGATGTCGCCATAGCGCTCCACCGTGTCCGCGAAGGAATACCCCGGCTTGTGGGTGCGACTGTCCACGCCGTATTCCTCACCGTGATTACGGCGCGGGAAAGCCAGTGCACCGCCCGCGTGTTCCTCTTCGGCCAGCCCGAACAGGTTGGCAGAGAAGCTGATCTGGGTTTTCACTTCTTTCTTGCAATAGCCGAAATAGTTGTCCGCCAGCAGGGTGACGATGACGCCGGCCTCGTCACGCGCGGTGATCTTGAACGCCTGTCCGTCGTTATACAGCTCGTCTTCCTGCTTCCAGCACATGCCCTCGAGTCGCTGCCGCTCGCTGGCGTCTTCCCAGTGCGGCAGGCCCACTTCCTTTTTGGTGAGGCCGACCAGGTGCGGCGCCAGGATGACGCAGCCGGTGTGACCGGTCCAGTGATCCACGTCCAGCGCGGCGTCGAATTCCGCCAGGTAGGGGTTGCCGCCGTTGCCGAAGATGCTCTCCACGAAATCCAGGTTGCTGACCAGGTTGCCGGGTGCAAAGAACCGGATCTCCATGGATTTTTCCGTGTCCTTGCCGGGTATCTCCGGGCACACGATGGGACGCAGCAGCAGCGAGACAAACATGCGCGCCGGCGTTGGCAGGCCCGCGGTAAAGGGGATCGTCAGCAGGTCCTGTGGCGGATTGAGGGCGTGCTTCAGCATGTGCGCAAAGGTAAGTTTGGGAACCGCCTTCTTGTCGCCCGGGATCGGCAGGCCGCCTTCGGCAATATGAAACGAACCCTTGGTGGTGCGCCGGTCGCTGGCCGGGTTGTGCAGCACTCCCTGCTTGACGCGATAGCTGGAAACGATGTCCGAGTGAAACTCGTCCTTGCCCATGGGCAGCGAAAGCTCGCGCGCCACGCCGTGCCGGTCGAGCATCAGGGTCTGGGTGGGCAGTGCGGGAATGCGTTCAAGGTCGAGATCGACCAGGTAGCGGGTCAGATAGTCCTGGATACGCTGGTCCACCCAGCAGTGGTAGTCCGCCAGCAGCCGGTTTTTTTCCCGGTAGCTTTTAAGCAGGTCACTGGAGATACCGAAAAACCCAGCGGCATCATCCGGTACACAGGTTGGCTGGCCGGAGGACGCCAGTTTGAGGTTGATGTAGAGTTGCAGTCGTGCGCGCTCTTCCTCCGGGCTCTCGGACGCCTTGTTCATCCCAAGGACATGTGCAAAATCCATCCATCACTCCCCGAATCATTCTGGCCCGTCCCAATCCGGGCAATGCTCCCGTGTTCAACGGGACGGATATCTTAGCGAAGATGGGCCGCGAATTCAGCGCAGTTACACCGTGTAATTGTGGGAAGAAAGCAGGATGTGACGGTATGCTTTTGTTTTTCAATAAATAGTATGTTTTCATTGGTTCTGTTCAGGGATGAGCTTACGCCGCCTGACAGCACCATTACGGAACGTTATACAGGGTGGTAAAAGCTCCCCTGTTGCCCGGTGTTAACAGAACCGGAACATTACTCAGGAAAACCGGCGACCAGCCGGACGGTGCGCGTTCCCTGGCAATCAAACAAAGTAAAATATGAGTGACGATAGTGTAATAACCGTGTATCCGAGCGAAGCTGCAAACAGCTTCGGTGACCTGCCCTGCTTGTGCGGGTTGTTGCGTCCATGAACAAACACAGGAAAATAGCGCTGTTTATACTGGTTGCAAGCGCAGCACTTTTATATTTTCTGGCAGGTATTCTGTTTAATCCGTTAATATTGTGGACATCATTGCCTCTGTATATAAGTTACCTGTTAATCAACTCCGCGATTAAATCGAATTCAACCTCAAGGTTGCTGTCTGCCTACGGCTTCATGGCATTTAGCATTATCTTCAGTATTTTTTATCACATTACATGGTATATCGACTGGCAGGGTACCAGGACCGGCAGCTCGACATCGGCGCTGATTTTCGTCTGGCTGCCGCTGTACTCGCTGATACCTGGTTTTGTTGGCTATATGCTGGGTAAATTTGCCGGCATGCTGTATCAAGGTCAGGCATGACAGAGAGGGTGCGCTGGCGCCTGTTTTCATAACAGGTGCGGTAGCAGGAAGGTATGGAATTTTTTCATCAAGTACGGCTTGCCGGCCTGGATGTCGCCGAACTGAAGCGCCTGCTGACGATGGAGAACCTGCCGGTCCTGTGTTCCTCGATCCAGACAGTGAACAGTGCGGGTGATGACGAAGGGAGTATCTATTGTGTCTGGGGTGCATTTGACGTCCGGCGCCAGGAAATCCGTTACGGGGTCCGGTTCTCGTTGCTGAATTGCCCGCATGCCCTGGCGTGGACGGTTACCTGGCATGAAAAAGATCAGTGTATAGTGATTCATTGTACGATCGACGAAAAAGAGCAGGACGAGCTGTTCGTCGACTCGATTCATGAATTTGTAGCAGCGTGGTCCGCCGGCCTGTCCGGCAGGCTGAAGCCATAACCGGTTACAGGAAAAGCGTGATGGATTTGCCGAAGTGTCCCGAGTGCGGGTCGGAGTATACCTATGAAGACGGGAATATGTTCGTATGTCCGGAATGCGGGCATGAATGGCCGCAGCACGCGGAGGCGGAGACCGCGGAAGCAGAACCGGTAGTCAGGGATGCCAATGGAAATACCCTGAGTGACGGTGACACCGTTGTGCTGATCAAGGACCTGAAGGTGAAGGGTTCGTCTTCGGTGCTCAAGATGGGAACCCGGGTTAAAAATATACGACTCGTGGAAGGGGACCATGATATCGATTGCCGGGTAGAGGGTATCGGTGCCATGAAACTGAAATCCGTATTTGTCAAAAAGTCCTGACCGGGCGACTGCCGGCGTATGAGGATATGGGTGGATGCCGATGCCTGTCCGGTGGTGATCAAGGAGATCATCTTCAGGGCAGCGGATCGCACCGGGGTGGACGTGACGCTGGTGGCCAACCAGTTTATGCGTGTACCGCCGTCACGCAATATCCATTTTCTGCAGGTGGCCGCGGGCTTCGATGTTGCCGATAACGAAATCGTCAAACGTCTCGCTGCCGGTGACCTGGTGATTACCAGTGACATCCCGCTGGCCGCGGATGCGATTGAAAAAGGCGCGCTGGCGCTGAGCCCCCGTGGTGAAATGCATACGGCTGACAACATCCGGGCGCGCCTGAATATGCGGGATTTCATGGACACGCTGCGTGCCAGCGGCGTGGATACCGGTGGGCCGCCGGCGATGAGCCAGGCAGACCGACAGGCGTTTGCCAATCATCTGGACCGGTTGCTGGCGAAGTGTGTGCGGAAGGGGTAGGGAGTCTGGTTTTGGGTTAAAGGGCCTCTGGATCATTCTCCTTATTCTGTGGGTGCAGACACTTTCGACAGGATAGACTTCCATCAACTTTGGGCAATGTTCGGGGCTGCGCCCTGGCGGCGCAAACACCGCCATCCGGAATATTGGCGCGCCCGACAGGATTCGAACCTGTGACCCCCGCCTTCGGAGGGCGGTACTCTATCCAGCTGAGCTACGGGCGCTTGAGCAGGAGGTGGAATGATACAGGTAACCGAATGGCGGGTGCCAGCCCGCAGAGGGGTGCTGGTTGGCCGGGGGCTCAGGCTTTTTCGTCAAACAGGGTGCCGAGCATGTCATCGACGGCTTTCAGGACCTGGGCGGAAGCCTGTACCTGGATGCGGTCCTGGCGGAGACCGAGCAGGGGCTCCACCAGGCTGGCGGGGTTGTCTTCACCGAATTGCCCGGCGTTGGCGATCTGGCCGGCGTGGTTGCGGGCGCTGGTGAGGCCGCGCTGTATACCCAGCATGGCCTGTGAGAGTGCGCTGTCGATTTTCATGCGGACCACCTAGGCCAGTACGTCGAGCAATTCGCCGACCGGTTCGCTGTCGCGGCTGTTGCTCTGGAAAGAGCGGGCGGGTGAGCGATTGGGAGCTTCCGGCGCGGTTTTGCCGGTGTCGGTGCGTCGCTCCGCTGCTTCGCGGCGCGCGCGGTCGGTTTCATTCCCCGCTTGTGTGGTGGCTTTCTGTGCCTCGGTCTGGCGGGCATCCGGTTCGGTCCGGTTGTCGGTGGATGCGTCCTTTTCGGCTTTGTCGACCGGGCGCGTGGTGGTCTGACCGGCCTGTGCCGGTTGCGGCCGGTTGGCCGGTGCGGCAACGGGCGCTTGCGGGAACTGTGCATCAACGTTCATGGTAAATGGCCTCCTGGTCATCCATGAGCCGTTCCGGGTTCCCTCGCACTGGCTAACGGCGGTGTTGACGAATACTTTAGTGCGGTGAGGGGTTTTTCTTTCGCGCACAGGTGTTTACGGCTATACTTGCGCCAGTTTTCAAACCGGCCGTGCTGCAGTCAGTCGGCCTTGACATATTAACTTTATCCTTAAATTTCAGGGGGTTCAGGTGAGCCACGAAGACAAATCAGTAGTGACCACTATATTCGGCGTGCTGGGCGCGCTCGCGGTGGTAGCCGTTCTCTTTTATTTCGTTGCCAATACGATAACCAGCGATATGGGCGACAGTGACGCGGCCAACGAACGCATGCAGGCCAAGATCGAGGAGAATATTCGCCCGGTGGGTCAGGTCAACGTGGGTTCCGTGCCCGCAGCCAGTAGTGCAGCGCCTGCGGCGGCCGCCGCTCCCCGTTCCGGCGAGCAGGTGTATAGCTCGGTCTGCATGGCGTGTCACGGCACGGGTGTGGCCGGTGCGCCGAAGGTGGGTGACAAGGCTGCCTGGGGTCCGCGCGCGGCCAAGGGGATCGATGGCCTGGTGGCCTCGGCTACCAGCGGTCTGAATGCAATGCCGCCCAAGGGCACCTGTGCGGATTGTTCGGCGGACGAACTGAAGGGCGCCATCGAACACATGCTGTCGCAGTCCGGTTTGTAGAGCCTCCCCGGCCAGTACGCTGAAAAAGGCCGCTCAAAGCGGCCTTTTTCATGAGAGCATGCCTTTCAGTTGCGCCAGGTGCGCCTGGCCGCGCTGTTTGCGTGCCTGCGGATTTTTTACCATGCCCGGTTTGTCCCACTCGACGTCATCCGCCGGCAGTTCCGACAGGAAGCGGCTGGGTTCACAGCTTTCCCATTCCCCGGCGCGCCGCCGCTTGCCGGCGTAGGTCAGTGTCAGTCCTTTCTGCGCACGGGTGATGCCCACGTAGGCCAGCCGGCGTTCTTCTTCCAGGTCGTCCGCTTCGATGCTGCTGCGATGCGGCAGCAGGTTTTCTTCCATGCCCACCATGAACACGTGCGGGAACTCCAGTCCCTTGGCGGCGTGGAAGGTCATCAGGCGCACACAGTTTTCGTTGCCTTCGTCGTCCCGGTCGAGCCGGTCCAGCAGGCTGATGCGGTTGACCAGTTCCGCCAGGCCCGGCGCCTCGTCGCCCTGTCGGGCCATGCGTTCCAGCCAGCTGACCAGTTCGTTGACATTCTGCAGCTTGCGTTCGCCGTCGTTCGGATCCTTTGCGCTGTCCAGCAGCCAGTCGCTGTAGTCGATGTCACGCATCAGCTGGTGGATAACCGGCATGGCAGTGTTTTCGCGGGCCTGGTCGGCGAGGCTGACCACCCATCGGGCGAATGCCTGCAGGCGCGTAAGCGCGCGCTTGTTGAGCCGCTCGGCGAGGCCGTTTTCAAAACAGGCGGCGAGCAGGCTCATGTCCTGTTCCGAGGCGAAGCTGCCAAGCTTCTCCAGCGTTGCTGCACCCAGTTCGCGCCGGGGTGTGTTGACCACACGCAGGAAGGCGCGGTCGTCGTCTTCGTTGGCCAGCAGGCGCAGGTAGGCCAGCAGATCCTTGACTTCCCGGTACTCGAAAAACGAGGTGCCGCCGCTGAGGTGGTAGGCAATGCTGTGTTCGCGCAACACCTTTTCGAAGGCGCGCGACTGGTGGTTGCCGCGGTACAGGATGGCGTACTCGCCGTGCTTGCCGCGATGGGTGAACCGGTGATGCAGGATTTCCGATACCACGCGCTCGGCTTCGTGCTCGCCGTCGCGGCAGCCCAGGATTTTCAGCGGGCTGCCGTAGCCGAGCGCGCTCCACAGGCGCTTTTCGTAGACATGCGGGTTGTTGGCAATGAGCTGGTTGGCGCATTTCAGGATGCAGCCCGCGGAACGGTAGTTCTGTTCCAGCTTGATGACCTGCAGGCGCGGGAAGTCTTCCTGCAGGCGGTGCAGGTTCTCCGGGTTGGCGCCGCGCCAGGCATAGATGGACTGGTCGTCGTCGCCGACCGCGGTAAAAGGGGTGGTCCTGCCGACCAGTAACTGCACCAGCCGGTACTGCGCGGCATTGGTGTCCTGGTATTCGTCCACCAGCAGGTGCCGTACCCGGTTCTGCCAGTAGTCGCGTACCTGGTCGTCCTCCTGCAGGGCCAGCACCGGTTGCAGGATCAGGTCGTCAAAATCCAGCGCGTTGTAGGCTTTCAGGTTGCGCTGGTACTCGGCGTATAAAAGCGCGGCGGCCGTTTCGAATTCCGTCGTGGCCTGCCGGATCGCCTGTGGCGGCAACACCAGCTCGTTTTTCCAGCTGGAGATGCAGTTGCGCAGCGCATCCGCTGCGAACGCGCCCGGGTTTTTGCGCAGCAGTTCATCGATCAGGTGCAGGCTGTCCTGGCTGTCGAAGATGGAAAAGTTTGCTTTGTAACCCAGCCCTGCTGCGTCGCGCCGCAGCATACGCATGCCCAGGGTATGAAAGGTGGACACCTGCAGGCCCTTGCCGGCCTCGCCGGACAGCAGGCGGCTGACGCGTTCGCGCATTTCCCGCGCGGCCTTGTTGGTGAAGGTGACCGCAACGATGTTGCGCGCGGGGATGGCGCAGTGTTCGATGAGGTGCGCAATCTTTTCCGTGATGACGCGGGTTTTTCCACTCCCGGCGCCGGCCAGCACCAGCAACGGGCAGTCAGTTTCGCGCACCGCGGCGCGTTGCTGGGGATTGAGGTCGGTCACGAATCAGGTACAGGCGGGGGAACTGCGCATGCCGGTCATTGTAACCGGCAAATCGTTTTTGTGGCAGCTTGCAAAACCGAAAACTTCGATTTTCGGGTAAACGGCTCATGGTCCGCTCCCGAACCCCCGGTAGCTGATGGCTTCCTGCAAATGCGGAGCCTGGATATCCTCCTTCTGGTCCAGGTCGGCAATGGTGCGTGCGACCCGCAGGATGCGATGCACGGCGCGCGGCGAGAGCCGGAAACGTTGTGCTGCTTTTTGCAGCAGTGCCTGGTCCGGGGTGGAAAGCCCGCAAGTGCGGTCCATGCGATTCAGGGGAATAGCGGCATTCAGCTGGCCGCGTGCCTGCTGGCGCCGGCGTGCGCTGCTGACGCGCGTGCGGACCTGTGCTGAGCTTTCTCCGTCTGCACCGTTCAGCTGTTCCCAGGAAATGCGGGGTACCTGAACCTGTATATCGATCCGGTCCAGCAGCGGACCGGAGATGCGGCTGCGGTAGCGCTGCACCTGTTCCGGTGTACAGCGACAGGTCCCCTCCGGGTCGCCCTGGTAACCGCAGGGGCAGGGGTTCATGGCGGCGACCAGCTGGAAGCGTGCCGGGAATTCGGCCTGGCCGCTGGCGCGGGAGACGATGATGCTGCCGGTCTCCAGTGGTTCGCGCAGCACTTCCAGGACGTGGCGTTTGAACTCGGGGAATTCATCCAGGAACAGTACGCCGTGGTGCGCCAGCGAAATTTCCCCCGGGCGCGGGCTGGAGCCGCCGCCTACCAGCGCTGCGGCCGACGCGGTGTGGTGAGGTGTGCGGAACGGCCGCTGGCGCCAGTGCCGGACATCAAAACGGCCGGCGCTGATCGAGCGTACCGAGGCGGTTTCCAGCGCCTCCTGCTCATCGAGCGCTGGCAGCAGTCCGGGCAGGCGGCTGGCGAGCAGGGTCTTGCCGGTGCCGGGCGGGCCGATCAGCAACAGGCTGTGATTGCCGGCGGCGGAAATTTCCAGTGCGCGTCGCGCCTGGTGCTGGCCGCGGACATCGCTGAGATCCGGATGGTCGGGCGGCTGCAGGTCAGCCGGGTGTACCGGACAGGGCAGGCTGTCCGGGTTGCGTAGCTGTTCACAGACCTCCAGCAGGTGGCCGGCAAGCCGCACCCGGTCGGTCCCGGCCAGCGCGGCTTCCGCACCGTTTTCCCGCGCGCACACCAGTTGACGTCCCTGACGCAGGGTGGCCAGTGCCGCGGGCAGCGCGCCGTTAACCGGCCGCAAGGCGCCACCGAGCGCCAGTTCGGCTACAAACTCGTAGTGATCCAGTTTATCGCCGGGGACCTGACCGGAGGCCACCAGCACACCCAGCGCGATGGCCAGGTCGTAGCGACCGCCCTGCTTGGGCAGGTCCGCGGGTGCGAGGTTGACCGTGATGCGACGGGCCGGGAATTCAAAGCCGCTGTGCAACAGCGCGCTGCGTACCCGGTCCTTGCTTTCGCGTACCGCAGTTTCCGGCAGACCGACAATGGAAAGCGCGGGCAGGCCGTTGGCGAGGTGGACCTCGACGGTGACCAGAGGCGCCTGAACGCCCGTCTGGGCGCGGCTGTAGAGTACGGCGAGCGACATACATTCCTTCCCTGGAATTTATGAAGAGCTATTTTTTCAGCAGTGCGGCTTCCAGCTCTGCGACCTGCTTTTCCAGCTGCTCGAGCTTTGCCCGTGAGCGCGCCAGCACTTTGGTCTGCACGTCGAATTCCTCGCGCGTGACCAGGTCCAGCCGGGCAAACACGGACTGTACGGCCGCGTGCAGGTTTTTTTCCAGGTCGGCCTGGAGTTCCCTGGCCGCGGGCGGCATGGCGCCGCTCAGTCGCCTGGCAATGTCATCGAGCAGTTTGGGGTCAAGCATGCGGGCAACCATAGCCGAGCGTGCCGGCGGCGTCCAGACACGGACGCCCGACGCTGGTGGGAGAACACCGGCCGGGCTGTGCAGGGATTCGGGTCGTGGCCAGCACGCACAATTCTGGTGCACAAAAGCGGTGCGCACAGATCGAGGTCACCAGTTTGGTGCGCTGGCCACGGGGCGGTGACGCCGGAAATACTGTTAGTTATTGAATTACATGAATTTAACAGGCTGGCACAGGAACTGCTAAAGCATTGCGTACGCCTGCTGTGGGCGGGATGGGTGCCCGCAGGCAAAAGACTGTTATCAATGTCATTTACTAAAAGGGAAACAGGAGTCCTTACCATGAATGTATCCAAGACCATGATTGCGGCAGCGCTGTTGGCCAGCGCAGGTGTCGCCCAGGCCGAACTGAGCGCCAATATCGCCACGGTCAGTAACTATTACTTCCGCGGTATTTCACAGACGGACGACAGAGCTGCGATTCAGGGTGGTATCGATTACAGCCATGATTCCGGCCTGTATGTCGGTACCTGGATGTCCAACGTCGACTTCGGCGGCAAGGAAACTGCAGAAATCGATTTGTACGCAGGTTTCGGTAGCGATATCGGTGATACCGGGCTCAGCTACGACGTCGGCACCATTTATTACTGGTACCCGGGCGCCGGCGGTGAACAGCAGGGCGGTGATATCGATTACGCGGAACTGTACGGCAGCCTGGGCTGGCAGTGGATCACCGGTAGCGTTTCCTACACCTACTGGGGTGAGGTCGAAAGCCAGAATACCCCGCGCGCATTTGACAGCGGCGACCTGTATTACAAGCTCAGTGTCGATCCGGGCTGGGACTACGAAGGGTTTGCGCCTTCCGCCTTTATCGGCGCCTACCAGTTTGATTCCGACGGCGACGGCGCCAACACCGATTTCAACTACACCCACTGGGGTATCAGCGTCGCCAAGGACGCCGGTGACTTCGGTTCCGTGAGCGTGAACTACGAACAGGTCGACGATGCAAATGACCTGGTCAGCGATGACAATCCCAAGTTCTGGATCGGTTGGGCAAAAGACTTCTGAGCCGGTTTTTTACTGCAAGTACTGAAAAAGCCCGCTCATGAGAGCGGGCGCAACCTAGGAGAGACCATCTGATGAAGCTTGTTACTGCAATCATCAAGCCCTTCAAACTCGACGACGTTCGTGAAGCGTTATCGGAGCTTGGCGTACAGGGCATCACGGTCACTGAAGTGAAAGGATTTGGACGCCAGAAAGGTCACACGGAGTTGTACCGCGGCGCGGAATACGTGGTGGATTTCCTGCCCAAGGTCAAACTCGAAGTTGCGGTAACGGCTGAGTTGACCGAGCGGGTAATCGACGCGATTTCCAAGGCCGCCAATACTGGCAAGATCGGTGACGGCAAGATCTTTGTATTCCCTCTGGAGCAGACGATCCGCATTCGCACTGGCGAAAGCGGGCCGGACGCCCTGTAGCGGTTAACTGGAGAGATAACATGACTGTTAACAGATTTTTCAAGCGACCAGCGCTGTGGTACGCGAGCCTGCTGGCGATGCTGCCTTCGCTGGCATCAGCCGAAGATACCCTCAGTGCGGGTGATACGTCGTGGATGCTGACAGCGACTGCGCTGGTACTGTTTATGACAATTCCGGGCCTGTCGCTGTTCTATGCCGGCATGGTACGCAGCAAGAATGTGCTGTCGGTGATGATGCAGTGTTTTGCCATCACCGGCGTGGTAACGGTGCTGTGGACACTGTATGGCTACAGCCTGGCATTCGGCGACGGCGGTTCGATGAACGCCTACTGGGGTGGTTTCGGCAAGGCTTTCCTCGCCGGCATCGGTGTAGATACCCTGTCGGGGACTATTCCCGAAACGGTATTCGTCATATTCCAGATGACCTTCGCCATCATTACGCCGGCGCTGATTGTTGGTGCCTTTGCCGAGCGCATGAAGTTTTCCGCCCTGCTGTTGTTCACCATTTTCTGGGTGACCCTGGTCTACGCTCCGGTCTGTCACTGGGTCTGGGGTGGCGGCTGGCTGGGTGACTACGGTGTGCTGGATTTTGCCGGTGGTACCGTGGTGCATATCAATGCCGGTATAGCCGGTCTGATGGCCGCCCTGGTGATGGGCAAGCGCAAGGGTTTCCCGACTACAGCCATGCCGCCGCATAACCTCACCCTGTCTGTGGTGGGTGCCGGTATGCTGTGGGTAGGCTGGTTTGGTTTCAATGCCGGCAGCGAGCTGGCAGCGGACGGTACCGCCGGTATGGCGATGGCGGTTACCCAGATCGCCACCGGCACTGCGGCGCTGGGCTGGATGCTGGCTGAGTGGATGGTGCACGGCAAGCCCAGTGTGCTCGGTATCATTTCCGGTGCGGTGGCGGGCCTGGTGGCGATTACGCCGGCTTCCGGTTCCGTCGGTCCCATGGGTGCCCTGGCGATCGGCCTGGCCGCGGGCGTGATCTGCTACTGGGGTGCAACCAGCCTCAAGCACGCCATGGGCTACGATGACTCGCTTGATGCGTTCGGTGTGCACGGTATCGGCGGTATTGTCGGCGCTTTGCTGACCGGGGTGTTTTCCGCCACCAGCCTGGGTGGTTCCGGTCTGGCCGAAGGTCACTCCAGTATCGGCGAGCAGGTCACCGCACAGGCCATCGGTGTGGGTGCAACGGTGGCCTACACAGCCATCGCAACACTGATCATTCTCAAGGTCATTGATATGATTGTCGGCCTGCGGGTCAGTGAAGACGATGAGTCCGAAGGTCTGGATATTGCCCAGCACGACGAACGGGGCTACATTCTGTAACTCTGGCCGTGTACAGTCTGGTAGTTTGCTGTCCACCAGGACAGTCGTTACGACGGGCGCTTCGGCGCCCGTTTTTTTTGTCTGTCATACTACATACCTATGCCCCTGTTCGAAGTCAGACACCTGTCGCGTTCCGGTTTGAGCGACCTTTCATTCAGCCTGGCGCCCGGTGAACTGGTCTGCCTGTCCGGACCCAGCGGTTCCGGCAAGACGCTGTTGCTGCGTGCGCTGGCAGACCTGGATGTCAGTAGCGGCCAGGTGAGCCTGGGTGCGCTCGGGCGAGAGCAGATTGAACCGCAGGCGTGGCGTCGGCGGGTAGGGTACCTGCCTGCCGAAAGCCGCTGGTGGGCGCCGCTGGTGGGCGACCATTTCCCCGCTTCACAGCAGGCGATGTTCAGTCAGCTGGGATTTGGAGAGGAGGTTGCCGGCTGGCACGTGGAGCGGCTGTCCAGTGGTGAGCGTCAGCGACTTGCACTGGCAAGATTACTGGCCAATGAACCGGAAGTGCTGCTGCTGGACGAGCCGACCGCCAACCTGGACCCGGTTAATACCATCAAGGTCGAAGGCATCGTGCGTGCCTGGCTGCAGGCACACCGGGCGGCCTGTCTGTGGGTAACCCACGACCAGGCGCAGACCGCGCGTATTGCGGACCGCGTACTGGTGCTGGACAGTACTGGTTTGCTGGAGGCTGCGGCATGATCCAGTTGAGCCACACCGATCTGGTGCTGTCCGCGCTGCTGGTGCTGGCGCTGGCGCTCAGCTCGATGCGCATCTACCCGGGCATTGCCCGGCAGTTGCTGGTTGCCGCCCTGCGTACCGCCATCCAGCTCACGCTGGTTGGCCTGGTGCTGAAAGCGCTGTTTGCCAACAGTAACCTGCTGTGGGTGGCGCTGATATCCCTGCTGATGCTGCTGATTGCCGGTCGCGAAGTGATGGCGCGCCAGCACCGTCGTTTTGCCGGGCGCTGGGGGTACAGCATCGGCGTGGTTTCCATGTTCGTATCGTCCTTTACGGTGGCGCTGTTTGCCCTGCTGGTGGTGGTCGGCAACCAGCCCTGGTACCAGCCGCAATATGCCATTCCCCTGCTCGGCATGTTACTGGGCAATACCATGAACGGGATTGCGCTGGCGCTGGACCGCCTGACCCAGTCGGCCTGGGAGCAGCGCGCGGTAATCGAGGCGCGCCTGGTGCTGGGCCACAGCGCACTGGATGCCATGACTGATATTCGCCGACAGGTGTTCCGCAGCGGTCTCATTCCTATTATCAACGCCATGGCAGCTGCCGGGATCGTCAGCCTGCCAGGCATGATGACTGGCCAGATCCTCGCCGGTGCAGAGCCGGTGGAGGCAGTCAAGTACCAGATTCTGATCATGTTTCTGATTGCTGGTGGTGCCGGTTTCGGGACCATGGCCGCCGTGCACCTGGGGGTGCGCAGGCTGTTCGATGCGCGACAGCGCTTAAGATTGGACCGCCTGCAGCGATAACTGTGGCATGCCGACCGGGTACCGCCACAAACTGTTCGCCGTTTTCCTGCTGTGCGCCGGCAGCAGCTCGCTTGCCGATACCTACCGCTGGGTGGATGACAGCGGCCAGGTGCACTACACGGATCAGCAACGGGGTGCGAAATCGCAGGTCCTGAAATCCTACTCGACACCGGGGGCCGCCCGGGATACTTCACAGGATCGCATGAAGAAGACCCGCAAGCTGCTGGATGCCTATCGGCTCGAACGCCGGCAGAAGCATGAGCAGCGGGCAGCGCAGCAGGCAGCGGAGGAAAAGCGCACCAGGAACTGCAACCGCGCACGCGACGATATACGCCGCTACAACAGTTACCGCCGTATCTATAACCTGGACCAGGATGGTCAACGGGTCTACCTGTCGGACCAGCAGCGGGCCGAGCTGATGCAGCGTGCGCAGGAGCGGGTGACCCGCTGGTGCAGGGGAAGCCCTGATTAATATCAGCCGGTCAGGAAGAACTCCGGCTGTGCCAGTGCGCCCTGGTGGATGGCGGCATTATAGTAGCGGGTCGGAAACGGTTTCTTCCCGGCGTCCGCGCTGCGAAAATCCCGGACGCTTTTTTTGCCCGCCAGTGTAGCGGTCCACCAGCCGGACGGGTAGCAGGGCTGGGGAAACTGCAGGCTGATACTGTCACTGAAACCGGCGGCACGCATGGCCCGGTGCATGGGCCGGATAATGCTGTCGTAATGCAGCAGGGGGGATTCGCTCTGCTGAACCAGCACACCGTCGTTACCGAGCGCGTGGTAACAGTCGCGGTAGAAATCTTCCGTGAACAGACCTTTTGCCGGGCCGATGGGATCGGTGCTGTCCACGATAATGACATCGATGCTGCCCGCATCGGCTTCTTTCATGCGCCGGATGCCGTCACCGAAATCGAAGCTGGCGCGTGCATCCCGGTTGGATTCGCACAGTTCGGGGAAGTACTGTTCGGACAAGCGGGTTACCCGTTCGTCGATTTCCACCTGCACTACCTGCGTTATACCGGGGTGCCTGAGTACTTCGCGCAGCGTGCCGCAGTCACCGCCACCGATAATGGTCACCCGTCGTGGTTGCGGGTGGGTGAACAGGGCCGGGTGAGCCATCATTTCGTGGTAGAGAAAATTGTCGCGGGCAGTCAGCATCACAAAACCATCGATCACCATCAGGTTGCCGAAGTGCGTGGTGGCATAGATTTCGATGCGCTGGTAGGGCGTGGTTTCATCGTGCAGCTTTTCTTTCAGCTGCAGGCCGAAAGCAGAGCCGCCTTCCTCACAGTACTCGGTAAACCATTCGGAGCTGGCAGGTTTCATACGATTTATTGGGGTCGTTGACGGATTTTCCAATATACTACCCCGCGTCGTTACACTCTACAGGCGGGGTCACTGGCAACGCCAGGCTGAAGCATGAACTGGTCAATCGATGCGTCCCGCGAGCGTTACCACCTGCGCGGCTGGGGTGATGGCTATTTTGACATCAACCGGCACGGTCATCTGACGGTCCGGCTGGCGGCCACGGATGAAACCGTGCAGGTCGACCTGCTTGAGGTCGCGGCACAACTGCAGGGCGCCGGTCTGCGCTGGCCGGTACTGGTGCGCTGCAACAATATACTCAGGCAGCGCCTGGACCGGCTGGTCAACGCGTTTGACCGCTGCTGCGCAAAGTACGCGTACAGCGGGAAGTACCGCGCCGCCTACCCGGTCAAGGTCAACCAGCAGTTCAGCGTGGTCAGCACCCTCCTGGAACACGGTGCGGAACGGGTAGGCCTGGAGGCCGGCAGCAAGTCCGAACTGATGGCGGTGCTGGGCCTGGCGAGCCCCGGCGGCCTGGTGATCTGCAACGGTTACAAGGACCGGGAGTATATTCGCCTCGGCCTGATCGGGCGCAAGCTGGGCCTGTCAGTCTACCTGGTGATCGAAAAACTGTCGGAGCTGGAACAGGTCATCCAGCAGGCGCGGGCGCTGCAGGTCCGGCCGTTGCTGGGTGTGCGGGTACGGCTGGCCTCGATCGGTGCGGGTAACTGGCAGAACAGCGGTGGTGCAAAATCCAAGTTCGGATTGCACGCCGCGCAGGTGTTGCAACTGGTAGAACGCCTGCGCGCGGAAGGACTGCTGGACTGCCTGCAGCTGCTGCATTCTCACCTCGGTTCCCAGCTGGCCAGCCTGAACGATATCCACCACGGCCTGCAGGAGGCGGCCCGTTTTTACGCCGAGCTGCATGCGCTGGGGGTCCCGGTTCGTATGCTGGACGTCGGTGGCGGACTGGGCGTGGACTACGAGGGTACGGCTTCACGCAGTTTCTGTTCCATGGATTACAGCCTGGAAGCCTATGCAGAGCTGGTGGTCAGCGTCATGCACGAGCTGTGTGACGAGAATGACCTGCCGCACCCGGACCTGGTCACCGAGTCCGGCCGTGCCATGACGGCTCACCACGCCATCCTGATTACCAACGTGATCGATACCGAGCAGGTAACAGTAGAGGAAGAACCACAACCCATGCCGGAAGTAGTTCCGGACAGTGTACGTAGCCTGGAACAGATTTTTCAGCAGCTGGCGCACGGGAGCGAAGAGGAAGCGCTTGCCAGGGCTGCGCAGGCACTGGAAACGGTTCAGCAGGCCTATTGCCAGGGCTACGTCAATCTCACCCAGCGCGCCCTTGCCGAGCAGTACTACTTCGCGATCCTCAGGCGCTTGTCGGAGCTGCTCGCAGCGGGCCGCAGGGAGCGGCACAGCCCGGGCGCCGAGCTGGAGCGCACCCTGACCGACAAGGTGTTCTGCAACCTGTCGGTGTTCCAGTCCATGCCGGATGTCTGGGCCATTGAACAGGTATTCCCCGTGGTACCCTTGCAGCGCCTGGACGAACGGCCCGATCGGCGTGTCGTGCTCGAAGACCTGACCTGTGATTCGGACGGCCGCATCGATTACTACGTCGAGGGCGCGGGTGTGCGTGAAAGTCTGTCGCTGCACACAGTGCGGCCCGGTGAGCATTACCTGCTGGGTTTCTTCCTGCTGGGCGCCTACCAGGAGATCCTCGGCGATATGCACAACCTGTTTGGTGATACCGATGCCGTGAACCTGGAGATTCATGGCGACGCCTCTTTTACCCTGGAACAGGCCGAACCCGGGGACCGGGTGGATGAGTTACTGGCCTATGTCCATTTTGAACCGGACCGGTTGCGTGCTGCCTACCGGCAACGTGTAGAGGATGCCGGCCTGGCGGGTGACGAGGCCCGACAGGTACTGGCGGAACTGGAATCCGGGCTGACCGGGTACACCTATCACGAAGACTGGGAAAACCCGGGTTGACCGGCTTTTGATCCGCAAACGGTCTGGTGGATTGCGCAGTGCGCCGGGCAGCCTTCCACCCTTTCTGCGCTCCCGAATTTCACGTGTTCTTTTAAAGAGTTGGGGCACGTGACCGATATATTGCCCACTGCCTGCCGTGCTACCCGGTGGACGCTGCCTGACAGGCCGGCGCGCTACACCGCCGTTTCCGGACTGACCGGTGGTGGCGAGCAGGGAAGGCCGATTCGAGAGCAAACAATACTGGAGCCAGGAACCATGAAAATCAATACACCGGTAACGGATCACGAAGTCGATTACCCGGAAGATGCCAATCTGCTGTCAACGACCAACCTGAAAGGCGCGATCACGTACTGTAACGATGATTTCATCAAGGTGAGCGGTTATGGAGAGGAGGAGCTGGTGGGGCGCAATCACAACATTGTCCGCCATCCCGATATGCCGCCGGCGGCCTTCGCCGACCTGTGGACCAGTCTGAAGAACGAACAGCCGTGGATGGGTATCGTCAAGAACCGCTGCAAGGATGGCAGCTATTACTGGGTCGATGCCTACGTTACGCCCATCCGGGAGAACGGGCGGGTCGATGAGTATCAGTCGGTACGTACCCGACCGGCGCGCGGCACCGTGCGGCGTGCCGAGCGTATCTACCGGCAGTTGATGCAGGGAAAAATGCCGCCCGCGTTGCGACTGCCTGCAATCGGTATTCGCAGCCGGCTGGCAGCGGGTTTTGCGCTCGCTGTGGTCCCGCCACTCGGGGCGCTGCTTACCAGTGATGCGTTCACTGCGGTGGCTACCTGGGGCATCTCGGCCGTGAGTGTGGGGGCGGCTGTGTTTACAACCTGGCTGGTTTCAGGGCGGATCAGGGCAGCCGCTGCGAGGGCCCGGAAGATCATAGACAATCCACTGATGCAGCAGATTTATACCGGTCGCAGGGACGAAGCAGGCAGCATCGAACTGGCCATGAAAATGCAGGCATCGGAATTGCGCGCGGTCGTGGGCCGGGCGGATGATTCCAGCCTGATGATCAAGCGCTCGGCAGAGTCCCTGGCCGGCACCATCGAGGAAACCAATGTACGCCTGCACGAACAGCAGTCGCAGACCGACCAGGTGGCAACGGCGATGCATGAGATGTCCGCCACGGTTCAGGAAGTGGCGCGCAACGCAACCTGGGCCGCAGACGGCACGGTCGAGGCGCAGCAGTCCGCTGACGAAGGGCGTACAGTGGTCAACGAAACCGTCCGGTCGATCCGCGACGTCGCCGGGGGGGTCGCGCAGGCTGCCGGTGTGATCAACCAGCTCAACAGCGACGCAGCCAGTATCAGTACCGTTGTGGATGTGATCCGCGGCATCGCTGAACAGACCAACCTGCTGGCCCTGAATGCGGCGATCGAAGCGGCGCGCGCCGGGGAACAGGGGCGCGGTTTCGCCGTTGTAGCCGACGAGGTGCGCACCCTGGCCCAGCGCACACAGCAATCGACCCAGGAAATCCAGGATATGGTCGAACGCCTGCAGGAAGGTGCAAACGAGGCGGTAACCGCCATGGAGCAGGGTACCAAAAAAACCGAAACCAGTGTGCAGTGTGCTACCAGGGCGGGCAAGGCGCTGGAAGATATCACCATGGCCATCCGCAAGATCAGTGATATGAATACCCAGATCGCGACGGCTGCCGAGGAACAGAGTGCGGTCGCCGAGGAAATCAACAGCAACGTGGCTACCATCAACGAACTCGGTCAGGGCACGGCCGGGGCTGCGTATAAAAACGGCGAAATCAGCCAGCAACTGATCCATGAGGCAAGGCGCCAGCAACAACTGGTCGCGCAGTTCCAGCGTCGCAACTGAGGGGGTGCGGTTCAGCCTTTCAGCCGGATCAGAATGGCATCGATACCGTTTTTCTTCAGCAGGCTGCGCGCCTGGTTGAGGTCGTGCAGGTTATTGAAGGGGCCGACCCGTACCCGGTGCCAGGACTGTTTGTGGTTGACGCTGACCGTCTGAATGCGGGTTTCCATGCCCAGCAGGGCAAGTTTTGCGCGCAGCTGGTCCGCCTGTTTGCGACTCCGGAACGAGCCGGCCTGCAACAGGTAGGTGCCGGGTTTTTCGACCCGCTTGACGCCTTCCCGCGTGGGTGTTCCCTTGATGGTTTCCTCGGGGACGATCACTTCCATTTCCGGTAACAGGTTGTAGAAATCAAAGCGCGGTTTGGGTGGCGGAGCGGGGGCCTTGTGCGTTTCGGGCCGGGCGGGAGCTACCGGCTCGGCCGGAATTTCCAGCGCCGCCTGTTCACTGAAGGTCTGGTCGTGGCTTACCTTGAGAAAAACCAGGAAGGCGACAAACAGCCCGACGACCAGCCCGGCCGCGGCCCACACCCAGGGCGGAGGCCCCGAAGGTCTTGCCTTGCGCCTGCTGCGGCGTCTGTAGTCGGTTGCCATGAATTACATGCTGTCCGGCGCTGATACACCCAGCAGTCCGAGTCCGTTGGCGATCACCTGCCGGGTTGCCTGGATCAGGTTGAGGCGGGCGTTGCGCAGTGCCGGGTCTTCGATCAGGAACTGGTGCGCGTTGTAATAGGTATGAAAATCGTTGGCCAGCTCGCGCAGGTAGTGTGCGACGGCGTGCGGCTCGTGTTTGAGCGCCGCGCCGGCGACGATTTCCGGGTAGCGTGACAGGTTCACCATCAGTGCATCTTCATGCGCCTCGGTGAGCAGGTGCAGGTTTTGTGTGCCGGTTTCCGCGTCCCATTGCATCCCCTTGTCGGGCATCTGTCGCAGCACACTGGCAATGCGCGCGTGCGCGTACTGTATATAGTATACCGGGTTGTCACTGGACTGCGATTTGGCCAGGTCCAGGTCGAAGTCCATGTGCTGCTCGCATTTGCGCATCACGTAGAAAAAGCGCGCCGCGTCGTTACCGACTTCGTGGCGCAATTCGCGCAGGGTGACGAATTCACCGGAGCGGGTGGACATCTGTACTTTCTCGCCACCACGGTACAGTACCGCAAACTGTACCAGTAGCACATCCAGCCTGTCTGCATCGTCCCCCAGCGCCTGCAGGGCGGCTTTCACGCGTGGCACATAGCCGTGATGATCCGCGCCCCAGACATCGATCACCCGGTCGTAGCCGCGCTCCAGCTTGTTCATGTGATAGGCAATATCGGATGCGAAATAGGTGCTCTGCCCGTTCTCCCGGACCACCACCCGGTCCTTCTCGTCACCGAAATCGGTGGAGCGGAACCAGGTTGCGCCGTTCTTTTCGTAGGTATAACCGGCCTGCTCCAGGCGTTGTACGGCACGCTCGACCATGCCGCTTTCGGTCAGCGAGCGCTCGGAAAACCAGTCGTCGTAGTGCACGCCGAATTCTTCCAGGTCGGTGCGGATGTTGTGCAGGATGGAGTTCAGTCCGAGGTCGAAGGTTTCCCGGTAGCGTTCGGCGCCAAGCAGTTCCCTGCAGCGCCGGATCAGCGCATCGATATGCAATTCCCTGTCACCACCCTGCGGTTCATCCGCGGGGACACCGGCGAAAACCTCTGCCACGGCGTGGCGCAGCGCGTCACCGTGTTCCCGGTGCAGGCTGGCGGCGATATCCCACACATAATCACCCTTGTACCCGTTGGCGGGGAACGTGACTTCTTCACCGCACAGGTCCAGGTAGCGCAGGTAGACACTGGTGGCGAGAATATCCATCTGCCGGCCGGCATCGTTGACGTAGTATTCCCGGTGTACCCGGTAACCGGTGGCCGCCAGCAGGTCGGCAACCGTTGCGCCATAGGCGGCACCGCGGCCATGACCGACGTGCAGCGGGCCGGTCGGGTTGGCGGAAACGAATTCGACCTGTACCGATTTGCCCTTTCCGAAGTCGCTGCGGCCATAGCGTTCTCCCTGTTCCAGGACCTGTGCTATGGTCGCGTGGCAGGCAGACGGGCCGAGGAAAAAATTGATAAACCCGGGTCCGGCGATTTCGACCCGGCTGACCAGTTCCGAGTCGGGCAATGCAGCGACCAGCCTGTCCGCCAGGTCGCGTGGCTTGCTGCGGGCCGGTTTGCACAGCACCATGGCAAGATTGCTGGCGAAGTCACCGTGGCGGCGGTCACGGGTGCGTTCCAGGCCGATCTCAACGTCGAGGTCAGCGGGCAGGTCTCCCTGTGACTTCAGGGTCTGGACCGCTTCGTAGAGTAACTGTGACAGCAGATGCTTCATGGATTTCACGCTGGCCGGAAAGGCGCCTATTATCCGGGCTGGCGGGGCGTATACAATACTTTAAACGGGAGAAGAAACAGTGATTCGTCAAACAGCTTTTGCTTTGCTCACTACGGCCGGGATCACGGCCGCTCATGCGGCCAGTGGCGTCTACCTGGGGCCATCGGTCGGGATTATGGACGCGGACGCAAACGGATTTGACGAGGCAAGCAACGCCGGTGTGCTGATCGGCTACGAATTTTTCAGCAAGCAGCAATTCCATGTTTCGGTGGAAGGAGAGCTGACCACCACGGTGTCCGACGGTGACGTGAAAATCGCAGGCCAGAAGGGCGACTGGGATATCGACACCCGGGCTGCCTACCTGGCCGCCCGGGTCGGGGACAAGTTTTATATCAAGGTTCGTTACGGTGCGGCCTGGTCGGATGTATCGGTCAAGGTGGCGGGATTTTCCGCCAGCGACTCGGACAGCAGCGTTTCCTGGGGCGGGGCGCTGGGCTGGAATATCACGCCCGGGTGGGCCCTGCAGGCGGACGGCACGCGGATCGATTCCGACGTCAACTACTGGAGCCTGGGGGTACTCTACCGGTTCTAGACATCATGTTTTGACCTGCCCAACCTCAAGCAGCGTGGGTTAAGCTGGAGGTTGGAAACCCTTGGCTCAGAGCCACAATTGAGGAGGACAGGTCATGAAAGAGTTTACCGCAGAAGCTGTT
>Ga0256841_1000316_pt1 | contig 51619 bp, 45 predicted proteins | sample 356308metaG_FD_185971 | JGI IMG/M metagenome (GOLD analysis project Ga0256841, IMG submission 185971) | Hydrothermal vent microbial communities from Mid Atlantic Ridge, Atlantic Ocean - 356-308 | ecosystem: Environmental > Aquatic > Marine > Hydrothermal vents | place: Atlantic Ocean: Mid...
TAAATTCTTTCAATTGTAACCACATTTGAATGTGGAACAGAAAGATGAAAAAAAATTTTTACGCCTATTTGGAAAACGCCTTCGAGAAATCAGAATTGAGAAAGGTTTATCGCAAGAAGATTTAGCCAATGACTCTAATATACCCATCAACCAAATTGGCAGAATTGAAAGGGCACAGGTGAATACTACCCTAAAAACAATATTTAAAATTGCCCGCGCTTTGGATATAGATGTAACAGATTTTTTTTGAAAAGATTTATTACGATGTCGCCTACACCACCCGATTTAATTTTTCATACAGTTTTTTTTTAAGTGAGGTATAATTGTCTACCATTTCTAACAGGGTTCGGTTGTCTTCATTTTCATTTTTTTCAATCGCATTAGATTCTAATGATTCGTTAAGAAGTTCTTTGATTTTTAACTCAATGAGTATTCGCCGCAAGTTTAAAATGGCATCCATTACCAATTTAGACAAATTCTTATCTTTTGCCTTTACATAGATTTCTTTGCGTTCCCAATCGCTTAAAGCATATTTTTCATCATCCATTAAAATATCGGTAACCACCTTGCTCATTTCTATATCTTCGCTATTGATAAAAGTATCGGCATCAATACGCTCGTTTTGGATTATCCGATAGCTGATATGGTGATAAATCTTTTTAAAAATTTCATTGCTAAACTCTATCTCATCGTCTTGCAAATGGAAATACACCTCATTAGCCACGGTATTTTGATGGTTTTCAATTTTCATATTGCCTTCTTCTACTTCTATATAATCTACAAAATCTACTTGCTTGTTGCCGTATAGCAATAAAATCTCAATGAGTTTTTTTTCCAATCGATTGAGTTGATCGACATTTTCAAGTTCGGGTTTATTCTTAACTACTTCAAATGAGGATTGTTGTTTTTCTATGGGTTTTTTAGAAGCATCCCGCAATTCGCGTTTTGCCAATTGTGCCAATTCGCTAAACAATACTTTTTCTGAAATATCCATAATCTTAGCACATTCTTGTACATAGATTTCGCGTTGGATATTATTGGGTATTTTAGCAATGGTAGCAACGATATCGCGAATCAGCCCTGCTTTTTTTACCGGGTCGTTTTGGGTTTCATCCATCAACAACGACACTTTAAACCGAATAAAATCTTGTGCATTTTCTGCTAAATAGGTTTGCAGTTCTTCTAATGAATTTTGTTTGGCAAAGCTATCGGGGTCTTCTCCTTCCGCAAAAGTAACCACTTTTACATTCATCCCTTGTTCAAGGATAAGATCTATTCCGCGTAGCGACGCCCTGATTCCTGCAGCATCACCGTCAAATAACACGGTAATATTCGGTGTGAGCCTGTTTATCAATCTAATTTGATCTGATGTCAACGCCGTTCCTGAAGAGGCAACTACATTTTCGATACCGGTTTGATGGAACGAAATTACATCGGTATAGCCTTCTACCAAATAACAATTATCTTCTTTGGCGATGGCCTTTTTGGCATAATAAATTCCGTAAAGGACGTTGCTTTTATGATAAATATCGCTTTCGGGCGAATTTAGGTATTTTGCTGCTTTTTTGTCATTGGTTAAAATCCGCCCCCCAAACCCCAACACACGCCCTGACATGCTGTGAATAGGAAAGATAACGCGTCCTTTAAACCGGTCAAATTGCTGTGTTTCTTTAACGATTGTAAGTCCGGTTTTTTCTAAAAACTCCAATTGGTACCCTTTGGCAAGGGCGGCTTCGGTAAAAGCATTCCATTGGTCTAAAGCGTACCCCAGTTCAAATTTTTTGATGGTATCATCGGTAAAACCTCTTTCTTTAAAATAGCTCAAGCCAATGGCTTTTCCTTTTTCTGAGTGTAATAATATGTCATGAAAATAATTACGGGCAAACTCAGACACCAAATACATACTTTCGCGTTCATTGGCCTGTTGTTTCTGTTCGTCAGACTGAACGGTTTCTTCAATTTCAATATTGTATTTTTTGGCTAAATAACGAATGGCTTCGGGATACGAATAATGTTCGTGTTGCATTAAAAAAGAAACGGCATTGCCACCTTTACCAGAACTAAAATCTTTCCATATTTGTTTGACGGGAGACACCATAAACGAAGGTGTTTTTTCATCGGCAAACGGACTTAAGCCTTTGAAATTACTTCCTGCTTTTTTCAATTGTACAAAATCGCCAATGACTTCTTCTACACGAGCTGCTTCAAAAACTTTGTCTATGGTGTTTCTGGTTATCATTTACGTTATTTTTATACAAATTAGTCCCCACAGGTTTTTTTGAAACCTGTGGGGATTAAAAGTTATAAATTATGAGACCGCTTTTAACTTATTTAGTGTAGAGTTGGTTAGTTTATCTTCGGCGTATTTTTGTGTTATTTTTAATGTTTTTTCATTGGTACTAGGCATTTCAAACATGGCATCAGTCAACACGGCTTCGCATAATGACCGCAAGCCCCGGGCGCCTAATTTATATTCAATAGCTTTGCCAACAATATATTTCAATGCCTTTTCATCAATAGAAAATTTGATATCGTCCATCTCAAACAATTTTTCATATTGCTTGATAATAGCATTTTTGGGTTCTGTTAAAATCGCCCTAAGTGTATCTGAATCTAACGGATTCATATAAGTCAATACGGGCAAGCGCCCGATAATTTCAGGGATTAATCCGAAATCTTTTAAATCTTTAGGCACTATATATTGCAATAGGTTATCTTCATCAACCTTGTCTTCATTTTTAGAAGCGCTATAGCCTACGGCTTGCATATTCAACCGTTTGCTGATTACTCTTTCTATTCCGTCAAATGCGCCTCCGGCAATAAATAGAATATTTTTGGTATTTACTTCTACAAACTTTTGGTCGGGATGTTTTCTCCCTCCTTTTGGCGGAACATTTACTACGGTACCTTCTAATAATTTCAACAAAGCTTGTTGTACCCCTTCACCCGAAACATCGCGGGTAATGGAAGGGTTATCGCTTTTTCGAGCAATTTTATCAATTTCATCGATAAAGACGATACCTTTTTCGGCTTTTTGAACATTGTAATCTGCAGCTTGCAACAAGCGTGTTAAAATAGTTTCTACATCTTCGCCTACATAGCCTGCTTCTGTTAATACGGTTGCGTCAACAATGGCAAAAGGCACATTTAGCATTCTAGCTATTGTCTTAGCTAACAATGTTTTACCGGTACCTGTTTCGCCCACCAACATGATATTGCTTTTTTCAATTTCAATAGCTTCTTTATCTTTTGACGGTTTTTGTAACAAGCGTTTATAATGATTATAAACGGCAACGGCCATTACTTTTTTGGCTTGGTGTTGCCCGATAATATATTCGTCTAAGAATTTTTTAATTTCTACGGGTTTTTTTAATGCCAATTCAGCCGAAAGGCCGTTCACCGCTGTTTCGGTAATTTCATCTAACACAATACCATGTGCTTGTTCTATACATCTATCGCAAATATGTGCATCTAAGCCTGCAATTAATAAATTGGTTTCAGACTTTTTACGGCCACAAAACGAGCATTCTAATTCTTCTTTCTTTGCCATTTCTTTTTCTTGTATTTATAATTCAACGACTCACTACTCTAGATTAAAACTTCGGCTGATTGTTTTTGTTATTTATCTCTTACTAAAACTTCATCAATCATACCGTATTTTTTTGCTTCATCGGCTTTCATCCAATAATCTCTATCTGAGTCGTCATGTACTTTTTTGATGGGTTGCCCCGAGTGTTTTGAAATAATTTGATACAATTCATCTTTTAATTTCAAAATCTCACGAGCTGTAATTTCAATATCTGAGGCTTGCCCTTGTGCGCCGCCTAGCGGTTGGTGAATCATAATTCGAGAGTGTGGCAAAGCCGAGCGTTTTCCTTTTTTGCCGGCACACATTAAGACGGCTGCCATCGAAGCGGCAATACCGGTACAGATGGTTGCCACGTCGGGTTTTATAAATTGGATAGTATCATACATCCCCAAACCGGCATAAACACCACCTCCCGGTGAATTGATATAGATTGAAATGTCTTTAGACGCGTCTACACTTTCTAAAAATAATAATTGTGCTTGTACGATATTGGCTACTTGATCATTGATTGCTGTTCCTAAAAAAATAATACGATCCATCATTAACCTCGAAAACACGTCGAAGATAGCAACATTCATCTGGCGCTCTTCAATGATATTGGGTGTCAAACCCATCGGATTCATACTACTGATAATTTTATTGTAATAAAGGCTATTGATGCCTTGGTCTTTTATGGCGAATCTTTCAAATTCTTTTCCGTAATCCATGCGAATATTATATTTAATATATTAAGACGGTAAATATACTAACAAATTACTAATTATAGTGGCTTGCTTTAGAATTATGGGTTGTACCATTTTCTAGCCTAAATGAAAAAAAACCTAAAATTGAAATTTTAGGGTTTTTTCTATAAGTAGGTTCCTTACATCTGTATAAGAATAGTACTACTTTATTTATAGACTTCTTTTACAAAGTCATCAAAAGTAATTTCTTTGGTTTTTAGTTTTACATTTTCTTTAAAGAATGTCAATAACTTCTGGCTCATCAGTTGTTCTGACAATCGTTTTGCTTCGTCTTGATTGCTCAATATCCTACCGGCAATTTCTTCGAGTTCTTTTTCTTCAGGATTCATATTGCCATATTGTGCCATTTGGCTTTTGATAAATCCTTTGGCAAATTCTTTTAACTCTTCAAAGGTAACGTGTAAATTGTGTTCTTTGCTAATTTTACCTTCTATAAGTTGGTAACGCAATCCTTTTTCTGAACGGCTATATTCGGCAGCGGCATCTTCTTCTGATAAGGGTTCTTCTCCGGCAACGGCAATCCATTTTTGTAAAAATTCGGTCGGCAAATCAAATTTTGTGTTTTCAATAAGGCTTTCGGTCACCGCATTTAACAATTGTTGGTCTGCTTGTTGCTCAAATTGTTTTTCGGCATCTTCTTTTAATCGGGCTCTAAATTGTTTTTCGGTTGTTACTTCGTCTTTGCCAAATAGCTTATCAAACAATTCTTGATTTAATGTTGCGGGTTCTGTATAAGAAATTTCTTCTATGGTAAACTGCACTTCTATATTCAAATCGTGAACTTCGTCATGCGAAATCCCTAAATGATTTTGCAACAAATGGTCATCTGTAAACAATCGTTTGGTTTTCAATACAATTACATCACCTACACCGGCTCCTAAAAATTTTTTCTGATTGATTTTTCCTTTAATAGTATTTAGTTTAAAAGTAGATTTTTTTTCAATTTCTTTTTCTTCATTTACAAAAGTTCCGGTGAGCGTAGAATTTTCTGCTACTTTATCTTGTGAAATTATCTTGCCATAGCGTTCTGTAATATTAGCTACTTGCCCGTCAATCATTTTCTTGTCGGCAATTATCTTATAATGGGTAATGGCTTTTTTGGGCTGTAAATTTACTTCAAATTCAGGTGCCAAGCCCACTTCAAATTCAAAGGAAAAGGCTTCGGCATCCCAAGAAAAATTTTCTTGAATTTTAGGAAGTGGGTTGCCCAAAATATCTAGCTTTTCTTCTACTAAAAAAGTGCTCAGGCTCTCTTGTAATAACTTGTTTACTTCATCAATCATTACCGGTTTGCCGTATTGTTTTTTTACCAAACTCATCGGTACATTTCCTTTTCTAAAACCCGGAATGTTTGCTTTTTTGCGATAATCTTTTAAAATTTCGGTAACTTTATTTTGATAATCGTCTTGTGTAATGTCTATTTTTACAACGGCATTTAATGCGTCAATATTTTCTTTTGTAATATTCATGTTCTTTAAATTTCAAAACTTGCGAATGTAAGGGGCGCAAAATTAGTAAATTTCTATTATAAAACAACTTATGGCTGGTATTGTTTTTTCTCTTTTAAAAAGGAATATAAGATAGATTGGAAAAATGACAGTAACAAACTAAACAGTAAGGCATACCAAAATCCTGAAACGTAAAATCCGTCTACCAATTTACCTGCCAACAGTATGATTACGGCATTGATTACGAATAAAAACAACCCTAAGGTAACAATGGTCAGTGGCAATGTAAAAAATATAAATATCGGTTTTACAAAAATCCGTAAAAACCCTAACACAATTGCTACAAATATAGCTGTTAGATAACCGTCAACTTGTATGCCGGGCAATATTTGTGCTAACACTACTACGGCGATAGCGGTGAGTAGCATTTTTATAACTATCTTCATAATATTAATGTATAAAGGTTGATTTAGTAATTAGTTTTACTGAGAAATCAACAATTCAGCTCGTTAAAAGCGATAATTGTGCCAACTTATTTTTCTGTTAAAAACCTGACAACATAGTCATAAAAATCATCCGGATTCTCGGCATGAAGCCAATGTCCTGCATTTTTGACAGTTACAATGGTTGCTTTCGGAAAATGTGCTATAATCAGAATTTTATCATCATCGGTAATATAGCTTGAATTTTCGCCTTTTAAAAATAAGGTTTCTCCTTCAAATACCGCCAAGGGGGGCAATGGGGTGCCTATTTCGTCAATATTTTCTAACAACACTGGTAAATTAAACCGAAACCCCAATGTATCTTTCGTTTTCCAATAGACATTTTTTAGTAAAAATTGCCGGATTCCGTAATCGGAAATATAGTTTTTTAGCACTTCTTCTACTTCTTTTCTCGTTTTTTGTTTCGTAAAATCAACGGCGCCCAATCCTTCTAAAATCAAATCGTGATGTGTTGGATAAAATTTCGGGGCTATATCTGCCACAATTAATTTTTTAACTTTTTCAGGATGTGTTACCGCTAATAACATCACTGTTTTTCCGCCCATTGAATGCCCTAATACATTTACTTTTTCGAGTTTGTAATGCTCCATATAGTTCAACAAATCATCAACCAATACTTCATAATTAAAGATATCGCTATGAAAACTGCGCCCGTGGTTTCGCTGGTCGATTAAATGTACTTCAAAATTTTTAGAAAATCTTTTAGCGAGGGTTTTCCAATTATCGCCCATTCCTAAAAATCCGTGAAGAATTAACAAAGGCTCTCCCGTACCTACTATTTGTGAATGCAATAGGTTCATTTGTGTTGGGTTATTCATTCGCTGCCTGTACATTTTCAAGTTTATAAAGATACATATTTATTACGTTTTGCAAGCCCAAATACAATGATTCTGCAATCAGGGCATGGCCGATAGAAACCTCTAATAAATTAGGGATATGTTGTGCAAAAAACTGAATATTTGTCAAACTCAAATCGTGGCCGGCATTGATACCTAAGCCTAAGTTTGTCGCCAAGTTAGCACTTTCAATATAAGGCTTTATGGCTTTTTCATTGCCTAATTCATATTGTGATGCAAATGCTTCGGTATACAATTCAATCCTATCGGCACCGGTTTTTGCTGCTGCTTCGATAAGCGGTAAATTAGTATCCATAAAAATGGAAGTCCGAATTCCGTTTTTCTTAAATTCGGCAATTACTTCTGTTAAAAAACGTTGATTTACAATGGTATCCCAACCGGCATTTGAAGTAATGGCATCTACGGCATCTGGCACCAAGGTAACTTGGGTAGGTTTTATTTTTAATACTAAGTCTACAAATTTTTTAATAGGGTTTCCTTCTATATTGAATTCAGTGGTTACAACCGGTTGTAAGTCATAAGCATCTTGGTATTTAATATGTCTTTCATCGGGTCTCGGATGAATAGTAATACCTTGAGCACCAAATTCTTGAATATCAATTGCCGCTTGTACTACATTGGGCGTATTGCCACCTCGTGAGTTTCTGAGCGTGGCAATTTTATTTATATTTACACTTAATTTTGTTGACATGTATGCTATGTGCTTAATGAGAAAAATAGTTGTTACGGCAAAATTACTGCATTTCTCCAGTAAAAAAAATAATTAATATTTTAATAACCTAAGGTAAACTTCCTATAATTTTAGTTATTTTGCAACTTAAATTATGCAAACAACAGATTACATCTCAAATGACATCAAAGCACTCACGGCCAACGATAATATAAGTGAGGCTAAAAAGCTATTTAATGAGCTTACTTTTACGCATTTACCTGTTGTTGAAAATGATTTTTTAATAGGATTGATTGCCGAAACAGACGTACAGGCTATCGATGACGAAAATAAACTATTAAAAGAATACCGTTATACTTTTCAACTATTTTTTACAGATGAGAAAACAAACTGGTTTGAACTTTTAAAAATATTTGCTTTGAATGAGGCTACCATTATTCCGGTTTTAGACGTTCATCAAAAATATATCGGATATTATGAGCTCACTGACATCTTACACATTTTCAACAACACCCCTTTTTTAAATGAAAGTGGGGCTATCTTAGTAGTGTCAAAAGAGATACAGGAATATTCTTTTAGTGAGATTGCACAAATTATTGAGTCTAATGATGCACGGGTATTAGGGGCTTTTATTTCAAATAGCACAAAAGAAACGGTTGAAATAACCATTAAGTTAAGCGACCATGACCTCAATAATACCATTCAAACATTTAGAAGGTATAACTATTCTATATTGACTAGTTTCCATTTGGATGAATACTTGAACACGTTGAAAGAACGCTCAGATTACCTCCAAAAATATCTAAATATATAGACGGTATGAAAGTAGGCATTTACGGACAATACTACAAAGGCGAAGCGGTAAGTTATATTGAAATTTTATTGAATACGCTCGCTAAAAAAGACATTGACGTGGTCATTGAAAAGAATTTTTACAATCTTATCAAAATCAATAACCTTCCTGAAAAAGAGTATGCAACTTTTAAAGACTATACTGACTTAGACAACTCTATTGAGGTACTGTTAACAGTAGGTGGCGATGGTACTTTTCTCAGGGCTGTTACCTATGTTAGAGATTTAAACATTCCGGTTTTAGGTATCAATATCGGCCGTTTGGGATTTTTAGCCACAATACAAAAAGAAAATATCCCCGAAGCTATTGATTTATTGCTCACCAAACAATATGAGGTAAATGAACGCAGTTTATTAACGGTATCAACAAATTATAAAAATACTGACCTTTCGGAAATCAATTTTGCTCTGAATGAAATTTCGGTAAGTAGAAGAAATACTACTTCTATGGTCACGGTAGAAACCTATTTAGACGATGAATATTTAACATCGTATTGGGCAGATGGCCTTATCGTAGCGACCCCAACGGGCTCTACGGGATATTCCTTGAGTTGTGGCGGGCCGGTAATTACACCTCAAACCAAAAGCTTAGTATTAACGCCCATAGCACCGCATAACTTAAATGCACGGCCGCTGGTAATACCCGATAATATGCATATCAAGCTCAAGATTATAGCTAGAGAAAAACAAGCCTTATTATCTTTAGACTCAAGAATTACTACCGTAGAAAGCAATACTGAGATATTCATTAAAAAGGCTGCATTTACCTTAAAAACCATTCAATTAAGCCAACAAACTTTTCTAAAAACACTTAGAGAAAAACTTCTTTGGGGAGAAGATAAAAGAAATTAGTGCAAAAACCGCCTGATAACTTAAGGCTCTTTACAACAATATTTTACCTTAAAAACTGTTTATCAAAAAAGAGGATTCTAATCCTTTAAAACCTCATAGATTTAATTATATTTGCAAACCATTTTTACCATGAAAAAACAGTTTTTAATTTACATATTTGTGTTCACAACATCAATTGTTTCTGCGCAGTTATTCGAAGCAGGTGCTTTTTTAGGTGGGAGTAACTATATAGGTGATATTGGTTCAACTATCTATATTAATCCTAATAGAATTGCCGTTGGGGCTGTTGCCAAATTTAATTGGACTCCTAGAATTACCTTTAGGGGCACTGCAATTTACACCCGTTTACACGCCGATGATAGCAAAGCTGAAAGTTCATTTAGGCGAAATAGAGTACCTCAACTACAATTTAGAAATTCTATTATTGAAGCTGCCGGCGGAATTGAATTTAGTTTTTTTAAATATAGCTTATCAAAAGTAGGCTATACACATACACCTTATATTATTGCACAAATAGGAATTGTAAATTATAGTGTTGTGTCTAAAAATGCCGAAAAGAAAAGAGTGTCGTCATTAGTACTTCCGTTTGGTGCCGGTTACAAAATGAAATTAGCCCGAAATATTGGCATTGCTTTTGAAACCTCTTTTAGATATACCTTTAAAGATGTTATTGATGGTAATAACCATAAAATTCCGGGATTCGATTTTGGAAGTGCCAATAATGATGACTGGTATGTCTTTACCGGTGTTACTATTGTCTATGCTTTCGGAAGACCCGGTTGCTACAAAGGTGCTTTTTAATTAATGAATGAATATACAATCTCAAATAGATACCCGTAAAATTCCAAATCATGTTGCTATTATCATGGATGGTAACGGACGTTGGGCAAAACAGCAAGGAATGGCTAGAGTATTTGGCCATAGAAACGGTGTAAAGTCTGTAAGAAAAACTGTTGAAGCTGCTGCCGAAATTGGCGTAAAAGTACTTACCCTCTATGCTTTTTCTACTGAAAACTGGAATCGACCCAAAAGAGAAGTTGACACCCTAATGCGCCTTTTTGTAAGCTCTTTAAAAGGCGAATTAAAAACCCTTCAAACAAATAATATCAAATTACAAGCCATCGGCCAAATTGAAAGTTTGCCCAAAAGGGCACAAAAAGAACTGCAAGAAGTAATTTTTAAAACACAAAATAACACTGGGTTAATACTAAACCTCGCATTAAGCTATGGATCTAGGGAAGAAATTGTTAATACAATTAAAAAGATTTCTAAAAAAGTTGTTAATAAACAACTTTCTGTTGAAGAAATTAATGAAAATATTATAAATAATCATTTATATACATTTACTTTGCCCGACGTTGATTTTTTGATACGGACTAGTGGTGAAAAACGCATTAGTAATTTTTTATTATGGCAAATAGCTTATGCAGAATTATACTTTACAAATGTGTTATGGCCAGATTTTAGAAAAGAAGATTTTTTCAAAGCTATCTTAAATTACCAACAACGTGAACGACGCTTTGGAAAAATTAGTGAACAAATTGAAAATGACAATGAATAAATTAATAGTCAACCTATTATTACCCGTACTACTTACCCTTACTGTATTTATAAGTAACGCTCAAGATAACACTGAACTTAAAAAGGCAAATGACTCTATCGCTATCAATCAACCTATTGATAGTATTCGAATACCTAAAGATACCATCACTAAAAAGAAAACTTTGCTACATGATGTTAATTTCAGAAAAGTAAATACCTATGTCCTTGGAGGTATTTCTATCAAAGGAAATCAACAATTTACCGACCAATCTATTACCGTATTTTCTGAATTGGTAGTTGGCCAGCCGATTAAAATTCCGGGAGATAAACTCACCGCAGCTATTAAAAAATTATGGAACTCAAAACTCTTCAGCAACGTTGATGTATATGTTACAAAAATTGATGGCAATACCATTTATCTCGAATTTGAAGTACAAGAGCTTTCTAAACTAAGTTCTGTAACTTTTCAAGGCATTAAAAAGAACAGGGCTGCTGACCTTCAAAAAGATACAGATTTTAAGAAAGGGGCTATGCTCACCGAAAACTTGATTACCACCACCAAAAACTACATTAAAAAGAAATACGTTGACAAAGGCTATTTAAAAGCGAAAGTTACAATTAATACTAAAATTGACACCACAGGTAATAATGTTGAAAAAGCACTGATTGTCATTGATAAAGGCGAAAAGGTAAAAATTAAAAACTTGCGCTTTCACGGTAATAGAGCCTTTAAAAATAAACGCCTGAAAAAATTGCTTAAAAAGACCAAACAAAAAAATGTAGCTCATATCTTCAAGCCCTCTCGGTATCGTGAAAAAGAATACAATGAAGATTTAGAGAGATTGGTAGAAAAATACCGTGAGAAAGGCTATCGGGATGCCCAAATACTAAAAGATTCTATTTCTTGGAATGATGACAATACCATTAACCTTGACATTACTGTAAACGAAGGGAATAAATATTATTTTGGCGATATTAAATTTTTAGGAAATACCGTTTATACAGATGAACAACTTCAACAGTTTCTAGGACTGAGTAAAGGCGAAACCTATAACGGAAAATTATTAAATGAACGTGTAAAAGGCGACGGGTCTCCCGATTCACAAGATATTACCAATACATATTTGAATAACGGATACCTCTTTTCTTCAGTAACCCCCGTTGAAACCAATGTAGAAAATGATACTATTGACATCGAAATTAGAATTCGAGAAGACGAACCTGCCTACATTAGAAAAGTAACCCTAGTAGGTAACGAAGTAACAAACGACCATGTTATCCTCAGAGAAATACGCACAAGGCCCGGTAATTTATTTAGCAGGGCAGATATTATACGAACTATTCGTGAGGTTGGGCAACTGCCATTTATAGATGCTGAAAATATTGTACCCGATGTAAAACCAAATTACAATGATAAAACGGTTGATATTGAGTACAGCGTTGCGGAAAAAGGTGCCAGCCAAATAGAATTACAAGGAGGATTTGGCGGAAGTTCTTTCGTAGGGACTCTAGGACTCTCATTTAGTAATTTCTCTATCAAAAATATTTTTAATGGCAAAGAATACAGGCCGGTACCCAGAGGCGATGGCCAAAGTGTTTCATTAAGGGCACAAGCCAGCCGTTTTTCAAGTACCTATAGCTTGTCATTTACAGAACCTTGGTTGGGCGGTAAAAGGCCTCGTTCATTATCATTCTCAATTTTTAGCTCTAGCCAGTTTCGGTTTGACTTTGTAAACAGGAGGGTTGATAGAAATCAAAAATTAAAAATTGTTGGTGCTACTATCGGAATTAGTCAACGCTTAAAATGGCCCGATGACTTTTTTACACTTTCAACCGTATTGAGCTATCAACGTTTTGAATTAGAAAACTTTTTCTTAGGTACTTTTGGGTTTAACAATGGTATTTCTAATAACCTATCATTAGCCGTTAATTTCGGTAGAAATTCGGCAGGTCCAAATCCGATATTCCCTACTTCGGGCTCACAATTCAATATAGGTGCTAAAGTAACTCCGCCTTATTCATTATTTAGTGATAAGAATTATAAAAACTTACCCGAAGAAGAGCGCTTTAAACTATTAGAATTTTATAAATTGAACTTTTCAGGAAAATGGTACACTACCTTAGCCGGAAAACCCGGACATCAGTTGGTATTGGTCTCTAATGCAGAATTCGGATTCTTAGGAGCCTATAATAACAATTTAGGGGTATCGCCTTTTGAACGTTTTTATGTAGGTGGTGATGGCTTGTCAACAGGGCAGTTTGACGGAAGGCAAACCGTAGGCTTGCGCGGTTACGAAAACAATAGCTTGTCTTCTAATACCGGAGGTACCGCCTATAATAAAATTTCTTTTGAAGTACGATATCCGCTCACATTAAAGCCATCGGCATCAATCTATGCATTAGGATTTGCAGAAGGGGGAAATTCTTATGACGGTTTTTCTAACTTCAAGCCTTTTGATTTAAAACGTTCTGCAGGTTTTGGCATCCGTATCTTTATGCCGGCATTCGGATTATTGGGTATTGACTTCGGCCATGGCTTTGATGACAACCTAATAGTACCCGGCCAAAAATCAGGTTGGCAAACACATTTCATAATTGGGCAACAGTTCTAAGTAATTTTAGTAAATTTGTATACTCTTAAAAAGTTTGGCATGGTTTTTTCAAAACATCAATAAAAAATGATTCGCAAAGTCCTGTTTTTTTTAGCAATTATATCAAGTACTGCAATGGTGGCACAAAAGCCGCAACGAATTGGATATATTGATATGGAATACATCTTAGAAAATGTGCCCGAATATACCGATGCCCAAGCAAGGTTAAATTCAAAAGTAGCAACTTGGCAACAAAAATTAGATGCATTGAAGCGTGAGATTGAAATTATGAAAACCGATTTAAGTAATGAAAAACCATTGCTTACCAAAGAACTAATCAGTGAACGTGAAGAAGATATACAAATAAAAGAAGAAGATTTACGAAAATTGCAAGCCGCTTATTTTGGCCCAAAAGGCGATTTATACCTCTTGCGAAAGCAATTGGTAAAACCCGTTCAAGACCAAATATATAATGCTGTTCAGAATATTGCCGTTAGAAAAAAATATGATATCGTCTTGGATAAATCGAGTGATTTAATCATGTTATATGCCAATAAAAGATTTGATATTAGTGAATTGGTACTCAATAGTATTGTAAAAGGAAGAAAAAAAGCACAATTAGAAAAGAAAAAAACCAAGCGCGCTACTGATGTTGACAAAGCCGGAGAAAATGTTCAAAAGAGATTAGACGCAAAAGCTAAAAACAAAGCCGATTTAGAAGCAAAGCTAAAAAAACGACAGGAAGCAATAGCCAAGCAACGCGAAGAACGTAAAAAAGCCGCCGAAGAAAACAGAAAGAAGCGCATAGAAGAAATTGAAAACAGAAAAAAACAATCAAAACAAGCTAAAAGCGGCAAAACTGTTAAAGAACAAGTAACGGCTGAAAATACGAAAGCTACTGATTCTGTTCAAAAAGCAACCATTAATAGTGTCAAAGACAGTATTAAAAACTCTAAAAGGGCGGCCTTGTTAGAAAGGCTTAAAAGACAGAAAGAAGCCAAAGCAAAATTAAGGGCTGAACAGAGAAAAGCCACCGAAGAAAAACGAAAAAAACGGTTAGAAGAAATTGAAAAACGAAAAAAAGCAAAAGAGCGAGAAAAAGAAAACAATAATTAATACTTTAATACTAAAACAAATGAAATTAGTTAGAAATCTATTATTAGTTAGTATCTTATTTTTGGGATTTACCAAAGCGCAAGCCCAAAAAATAGCACATATTAACACCCAAGAATTGGTAGCAGCGATGCCTGAAACCAAGCAAATGGAAGAAGAGCTTAAAAAAGTAGCTCAGGCTTATGACAACGATTATAAAGCCCAACAAACCTCATTACAGGCCAAATTGCAAAAGTATGACAAGGAAGCTGCAACACAGACCGATACTGAAAATGCAAAACGTGCTGCTGAAGTACAAGAATTACAGAAAAAACTTCAGTTATACGCACAAACCGCCCAACAAGAATTGCAAAAAAAACAATTCGATTTGTACAAGCCTATTGAAGAAAAAGCCCAAAAAGCAATTCAAGATGTGGCTGCTGAAAAAGGCTTTCAATACGTATTAGATTCCTCTCCGGGCAAAGGCTTATTAGTTTATACCGGCGAAGACCTAATGGCCGCGGTAAAAGCAAAAATGGGAATTAAATAAAAAAAATACTTTTTATAAAAAATCCTATTTTCGATAACTTTCGGAAATAGGATTTTTTTATGGCATCATTTTTACAAATGATAGTATCTTTGTAATGAATGAGTGCAAAACAAGCCATTGGTATTTTTGACTCCGGTATTGGAGGACTTTCTATTTGGAAAGAAATTATCTCGTTGTTGCCCAACGAGCACACTATTTATTTAGCCGACGGTAAAAATGCTCCTTACGGACAAAAATCAAAAGAGAAAATAATTGAATTTTGCATAAAGAATACCGAATTATTATTAGCAAAAGGCTGTAAGGTTATTGTGGTTGCCTGCAATACGGCTACTACCAATGCCATCGATTATTTACGAAAAAATTACGATATTCCTTTTATCGGAATCGAACCGGCTATAAAACCCGCTGCACTACAAACCCAAACCAATGCCATCGGAATACTCGCTACCAAAGGTACCTTGAGCAGTGCTTTGTTCAACGAAACTTCGGATAAGTTTGCTTCTAATATAACCGTTATTGAACAAGTTGGTGAAGGGTTAGTACCGCTAATTGAAGCAAATAAAATCTATACTCCTGAAATGGAACTTCTACTCAAAAAATATCTTTACCCTATGCTCAAACAACATATTGATTATCTAGTGTTGGGTTGTAGCCATTATCCTTTTTTAATTCCACAAATAAGAAAAATAATTGGCGATAATGTTTCTATTATTGATTCAGGGGAAGCCGTTGCCCGGCAAACAAAGCATATTTTAAGTGTACACCGACTTCTAAACACAACCTCTACAAAAGCTCAGCACCAACTGTATTGCAATGCCCATTTAAAAACACTACAACAGGTAGCAGCACCCCTCAAGCTAGACTTAACTGTACAGTTATTAGATTTTTAATTTATCAGTTCCAGCAACAAAAACTGGTTTAGCCTATTGCCTTGTTGATTAAAATCATTATCTACTATCAAAATAACCGATTGGTTACCATTTGATAAAATAGGCCCAAAACAGATACCTTCTACATTATCGATAATACCATTTGTTAATTGCCCCCTTACATTATCAAAATTAAATACCAATTCTTTTTTTGCAGGCGTAAAAGCTGTTGTTTTTAGTGAAAGCTCAGCTAATGTATTGGTTGCTTCGCTATTGTCAACATCATAAATTTTAATACTGACACTTTGATTGGCATTGCCTGAAGAAAAACTGCGTTCTATCACAAAAAATTTGTTAGGGGCATAGGCCAGTATATCGGTTAATCCGTTCACTGCAAAACCCGTTGGCGGTTGCGGTGGCCTTGCAATTTTATCTAATAGATAGGCAAATTGGCTTTCGGGCTGCTTCGTCTGTTTGTTAAAATAGGTACATCGTACCGGCGAATTGGCTTCTGTTGCCGTAGGTGTTATGCCATCTGATTCTAAGGGTAATTCGGTAGCTAACCAATAGCCATTAGTATCAAAACTATCTGCCAATCCTTCAAATACCCCGTTGTGTACCGGCTTTTGTTGGCTATCGGCTTTATAGTACGCCGGAACTTCAAATTTTTCGATATCGCTTCCTTGCCGGTTTACCGAAATCAACAGTGGGTCTTTACCACCGTTGATACTTCCTTCACTGGCCAACAATACTTTTAACGAAGTAGTATCAAACAGAATAGATTCTAAATCGAGATGCTCATCGGTATTTTCTATAGTCACTACCTCGGTAATGCTTACATCTGTAATTTTATCAGAAACAATATTGATATCCGCTTTATAAAATCTCGGATTTTCAGCATCATCACATGCTATATAATAGGTTCCGTTTTTAAAATCAATTCCCGATAATCCGCCTACGAGCGTACTATTAACAACTATGTTATTAGGCAATACGTATTCATCTAAAAATTTCAATTGCACTCCTGCACTCGTCATTGGCGGGGCAACAGTAGTATTTTCTTTTTTACAGCCGGCAAGCAGCATTAAAAAAATAAGGGTAATTTGTTTAAAATGTATCATTTATACCAATTTGAATAGTGAATATAGTTCGTCGCAATCCGGTCTATTTCGCCCGCAATTAACGCCGGTGAAATATCTTTGATTTTTTTTGCGGGTGTTCCTGCAAAAATACTTCCCGAAGCAACGCGTGTACCTTGGGTTACTACAGCTCCGGCAGCGATAATAGAATTACTTTCTACAACACAATCGTCCATAAGAATACTGCCCATACCTACTAATACGTTATCGTGAATGGTACATCCGTGTACGATGGCATTATGGCCAATAGACACATTATTGCCAATAGTAGTTGGGCTTTTTTGATAGGTACAATGTACCACTGCCCCATCTTGAACATTTACATTATTTCCTAATTTTATAAAATGCACATCGCCACGCAATACGGCATTGTACCAAATACTACATTGGTTTCCCATGACCACATCGCCAACGATTACAGCGTTTTCTGCAATAAAACAATCATCGCCGAATTGGGGTTCTTTGCCGTTTAGTTTTTTTATAATCATCTCGACTAATTTTGACAAAATTCTTGCTTTCGCAGGAAAGACAAGTTATTTAAAATACGATAATAAGGTTGCTTTTTTTGATGCCGACACACTTAATTCTTTGCCATTTGCCAAGTATACGGTACCGCCTTTTCCTTTTTTATAGGATGCAATATACGCCACATTTACCAAAAACGATTTATGGATACGGGCAAAACCGCTTTCTTTCAACGCCTCTTCAAAATATTTTAAGGTTTTGCTTACCAATTTTTTCTGATTGTTTTCGAGATAAATTTCGGTATAATTATCATCGGCTTTGCAATAAATAATGTCTTGCATTTGCAGTACTTCAAATCCGTCTTGTGTAGGAATCGTTATTTTTTGGTGTACCGGATCTAATTTAGGAACCAATACGGTATTTTGCAGTTGTTCTTCCCTCGTTTTTATTTCAGTAACATAATCAACGGCCTTGATAAGTTCGTCTATTGAGATAGGTTTTAATAAATAGTAAGACGCATGTTTGTTCAAGGCATCGATGGCATATTGATTATAGGCGGTTACAAATACCACTTCAAAATCGGTATTCCCTAACTTCTCCAACAAATCAAATCCGCTACCATAAGGCATTTCTACATCTAAAAACACCATATCTAAATCATTATTTCTTATCAAGAATAAAGCCTCGTCTATATTTTCTGCTTCACCAACTACCTCAACGGTAGGGCAATATTTTATAAGGTAATTTTTCAGTATTTCTCTACTGGTTTGTTCGTCTTCTACAATGATGGTTTTTAGTTGCATTTACAATCTTATTTATAAACTCAGTTAAACTTCAACTGTACTCAGTGTGACACGCTATATAAGTTACTATTTCTCTTTAATCTTTTTTTAAGGTCAACGTTACTTTGGTACCGGTGGCATTTTCATACATATCTTCAATAGTAACATCAATTTTATCTTTGTACATGGTATTTAAAATAGCTATTCGCTGCTTGATATTTTGCATGCCTTTCGATTTTTTCTTTTTTTGATATTCTGTTTTTAAAGCTGCCGATTTTTTTCTGCCAATGCCATTGTCTGTAATTTCTATGGTGATGGTTTCTTCGTCTTTTTTGAGCAATTGCACTTTTAAAAAGCCTTTTTCTTTTTTATAACGCAATCCGTGCCAAACGGCATTTTCAACATAGGGCTGCAACAGCATTGGCGGAATTTGAAATTGGCCTAAATCAATAGATTTGTCTATTGTCAATTCATAATCAAACTTGTCTTTAAACCGCGAGTGTTCTAATTTTAAATAGAGTTCTAACAATTCTATTTCTTTTTCGAGTGGTATAAAATCTTCTTCAGAATTTTCTAATACGCTACGCATCAAGGTAGAGAAATCGGTAAGATAGCGATTGGCTGTCCGTTCGTCATTTTGAGCAATAAAGCTATTGACAGAATTCAAGGCATTGAATATAAAATGCGGATTCATCTGCGTACGCAACGACTTTAATGCCAATAGGTTATTTGCTAATTTTTTTTGTTGATTGCTACGCAGCATCCAAAAAAGTGATAGTACTAATAATACGAGTCCGGCAAGCAAGGCATAGATAATTGTTTTTTGGCGCCTGTCATTTTCTATGGTCAATTGATTTTCTGTCTTGAATAGTTTTAATTTACTTTCAGACAATTCTCTGTCTTTTTCTAAGCTGGTGATTCTATGTTGCTTTTCAGAAAGGCTTTTGTTAAGGTTTACTACCTCTTTTATTTCTTTTTCTTTTTGTTTGTATAGCGCATCTACCAACGCAACATATTTCTTATAATTTAGCAAGGCTTTATCATCATCTCCTAAAGACACATAGGCTTCCGAAAGTTTTTGAACGGCTTCTTTTTGGGTTTCAATATCATCGGTACTTTTGGCCTCAGCAGCACTTTCTTCTAATAAGGGGATGGCTTTTTTAAAATTTTGTTGTTTTAAATAGGCATTTCCTAATCCAAATTTTGCTTTTGGTTTTGTCAAAGCAACATTATCATCTACAACTACTTCTTCAACATCTGCCTCTTCTAATTTTTTTAAAGTCTCTTGCCGTTGTTTTATTTCTTTGGCAACAAAATTATTCCTACTGTAAAAATCGGCTGCCCGATTACTTTCAATAACGGCTTTTTGCAGATTTTGGGTATTAATAGTGTCTTGCGCTTTTAGCAAATAACCTTCGGCCTCATTGGTATTTCCTTTGGCTTCTAAGACACCGGCAATTTTAGCATTCAAATCAGATAGTTTAGAACTATTGGCTATTCTTTTCTGCAAATTGAGTGCTGTTTTAAATTCATTCAAAGCCTTGCCTAAAATACCTTGTTTAAAATATACATCGCCCAACCCCTCATGCGCTTGTGCTTTTTCAACTGTACTTATTCTTTTTTTTAAGATTGTTTTAAACTGTTGTTCACTTTGCTGAAGTGCTTTATTTGACAGTAATGCATTGGCCAATTTTAATTGCGTCTCTGTAGTATTGCCATTTTCAAGGGCAATGGTATAATTGCTAACCGCTAAATCGTATTGTTTTAAATTTGAATACACATCGCCTAAAACGGTATACGATTGTGAGAGTTGTTTTTTATTATTACCTGCAAATTTCAAGGCGGTACCTATATAATCAATACTTTTAGTAGGATTTCTAGTGGCATAATAGAGTGCCGAATCTAATTGAATTTTAAAAATATTCTTTGCCGATGATTTACTTTTCGATCTCTTTTTGAACCCTATTTTTCGTTTCTTATCGCTTTGAATGACATCCGATTTATCTTCTACTTCATAATACAGGCTTCCGTCATAGCGGTATGAATCGATTATTCTTCCATTTTTACTCAATACTATTATATCTCCTATTTGGGCATTGATGGTAAATTCACCGTTAATATCGGTTACCGTAGAAATCCCTTTTCCTTTTACACGAACCGTAATTCCGCGTAATGGTGTACCGCTATCATCAGTAATCTTATCTGAATACATCTTATTTCCGGTATCATGCTGCGCAGAGGCTAACAAAGAAAATATGAAAAATAAAAAAATAAATATGTGCTGTTTCTGTTGCATATAACACGGTTCTTTCTGTAAATTCAATAAATAACCGATGTAAAACTACATACTTAAATCGGGTTTTTAAAATGACACAATCTTAATTACCTTCTATTTACTCTTAAAAGGCAACAAAATATCCTTCAATCCTTACCGAAAAGGCTCTTTTACTCATTCAACAGGCCTGCTTACTCATTTATGGTTTTTTGAACTCTTGTAAGCCATTACTTTTATCCTGAAATTAAAACGCTTATTATGAAAAATCACATGAACATTCTCATCCTAACTTTAACCTTAACTACTTATTTGGCAACGGCCATGAATTATCCCGAAAAGAAAAATACCATAAAAATTGCCTTGTTATTAGACACGAGTAATTCTATGGACGGCCTGATAAATCAAGCTAAAACACAATTGTGGGAAATTGTCAATGAACTTTCGTATGCAACATGCGAAAATCAAAACCCCGATTTACAAATTGCACTGTACGAATATGGCAATGATAACTTATCGTCAAAAGAAGGGTATATCCGTCAAGTCATTGGTTTTAGTTCTGATTTAGATGAAATTTCAGAAAAGCTCTTTTCATTGGATACCAATGGTGGCAATGAGTTTTGCGGACAGGTAATTCTCACTTCTTTAAAGCAATTAGATTGGGGGCACAATAAAAATGACTTAAAACTCATCTTTATTGCCGGCAACGAGCCTTTTACACAAGGTAAGATTAATTATAAAGATGCGGCAACCCAAGCCAACGAACAAGGGGTAACTATCAATACTATCTTTTGCGGAAATTATCAAAACGGCATATATGGAAAATGGCAAAACGGTGCCGAATTAACTGATGGCGACTATATGGCTATTGACCATAATAAGGCCATTGTACAGATTGCCTCTCCGTATGACGATATCATCATACAATTAAATGCCCAACTAAACGATACATATATTTATTACGGCTCTCAAGGAAGAAGTAAAATGAGGTTGCAAACGGCGCAGGATACTAATGCTGCTCAATTGGATGAAGTGGTAGTTGTAAAAAGGGCTGTGAGTAAAAGCTCGAGAATTTATAAAAATGCCGGTTGGGATTTAGTTGATGCCGAAAAAGAAAAAGGATTTAGTTATAAAAATATTGACAAAAAGAGTTTGCCTAAGTATTTACAAGGAAAATCATCAGTTGAATTAAAAGCCTACGTTGCTCAACAACGAAAAAAACGCAAAGAAATTCAGGAAAAAATCAATACTTTGAATGCAAAACGTGTGGCTTATGTTGCCAAAAAACAAAAAGAAGCCGGCGCATCAAAAAGTTTGGATAAAGCGATGATTGAGGCCATTAAAAAACAAGCCAAACGAAAAAACTATGTGTGGTAGGAGAATTGCTGGGAAATAGGAGTTAGAAGCCGGAAGCTAGAAATTATTTCTAGCTTCTAACTTCGGCTCGAATAAACAGATTATTTAGTTAGGTTGGTTAGGAGTTGGAAGCTCGAAGTTTACATCCATGCTATTTTAGAATTAGCGGTAAAACTTTGGGCTTCCTAAATTTTTAGGTTATTTATCAATTGTCATTTTTATAAATAAACGGATTAAACCTCGGGATGTACCCCCTATCTTTGGGCCGTTTTCTAAATACATTTAAGCCCAATGTAAACTGATGATAGCCTCCGTTTTGAAAGACAAAATCTCCCAATTGCTGGGTATAGGTATACGAAAAAAAGTACCTGTCAAGTTCTAGGCCAATGATAGGGGTTATCTGGCTTAATTCTTGAATCTTGTTATTGTCAAAACTCCTTCTATAGGATGCAGCCACCCATATACGTTTATTTTTATGTAAAATTTTATACACTTTTACGTTGGCATCTATGGTAATTTCTTCTGTCCTTTCTGCAAATTGAAACATCATAGAAGGTTCTATTTGAAACCTCTTTCCCCAACCAAAAAAATAGCCCACATTTAATAAATATTTTCGCAAATTGATAGAGCGGTTCTCTGCGGTAATTGCACTTCTTGTGTTTAATAATAAATTCTTAACTGTGAAGAATGCATACCCATCTAAATTATGATAGGCCATTCCAAAATCGGCATTAAAATAGCTATCAGATTCTACAATGCGTGAGATTACGGGGTCAGGAATTGAAAAGCTGCGTTGGTCTGCTTTATTTTGAGCATAGGTTGCCGATAGTGCAAATGAGATTTGATTGAGTGCATCATCCCTACCGAAATTAACATGATATGCATAGGTGCCCTGTACTCCTACTTGCGAGTGAAATCCGTTTTTATCATTAAATAAAATCATGCCTAGGGCTACTCTATTTCCAAATTTATTATGTAAGCTAATGGTCTGTAATGAAGGTGCATCTGTATTTCCTGACCATTGTTGGCGGTGTGTAAAACGCAGTTTTCCATCGTTGCCGATACCCGCTGCTGCCGGATGTACTAAATAAACATTATCTGATAGATAATCTGAATATATCGGAAGTGTACCTTGTGCATCAACGCCATAATACTGTATGCAAAGAATTAAAAATAATAAAACTGTCTTAAACTTTTTCATCTGTATGAACCTTATATTTTAAATATTAGCTATCTTCTTATTAAACTAAAATGCCCTTTTCGCAACCTACCATCTTCTAATGCTACGGTAAACCAATAATCATCTGCCGGCATGGGCTTGCCGCGATAACGGCCATCCCACCCTTCTCCGCCGGGTGACAATTTTCTTAAGACCTTACCGAACCTGTCATAAATAACTATTTTTGAACCTAGCTGAAATGTGATTCCCTGTACTTGCCAGGTATCATTGAAACCATCGCCATTGGGTGTAAAAAACCGCGGAAAGCCTATCACTGATACTTCTTCTGAAACTACCCCACAGCCGTGTTTATCTCTTACATATACCGTTCTAATACCTGCTAATACGCGTTCAAAATGATTACTGTCTTGATAGGGACCATTGCTATCGTCTAGAGCATATTCATAATCGCCATCGCCGGTTACATTTACCGTTATCGTATTATTATCTGAATCGTCTACTACTTCTATATTTTGTATCGTAGCTATATTAGAGACTGCTACGGTTATTTTTTTTGTTCGTGTACAGCTGTTACTTGCCGAGGCGGTTACAAAATAATCTCCTATGGCAGTTACCCCTAAAAAGGAGATGGCAGAGCTAGGGCTAAGTATATTATTATTGGCATCTCGCCACTCATAGGTATAATTGTTCTCTTGTGGATTTTCTACTGTTAAGGTGAGTGGGTCAGGAAGTAAATTAGTACACAAATACTGTGGGTTTGCTATTTCAAATTCGGGTAATGGATCTACTCGTAAGGTAACATGAAAGCCTAAGCCTATACAAGCATTATTATCTTGATTGTCTACCCGTACTACTATCTGTTGGCTAAAAGGCGAATTTTCATTCCTGTAAGTACTCGGGTCTAATTCGTTTTTTTCCGCTAAGGCATCAGCGATATTCTCATAATAGGTAACTACTAAGTTCTGATTCGGCGGTAATTGGTTTATGATACTATTGGTAGCACTGCTAAAATCAAAAGTAGTAATGCCGTTGGTATCATCGCCATCTATCAAATCGGTATCACATTCGTTAAAAGTGACCATAAAATTGGAGGGAATTTCCGTGGCTGATACTTGCAAGTTGACTTCGGCTACACTGTAACATCCTTGTTGGTTTTCTACCCGTACATAAACTCGGTTGGCAGTGGCATTTGAAAAACTACTCAAATTGTCGAGGGCATTGGTATTGGCATCAGCATCGGATTGGGTGAGGTGATAGGTAAATACCGGTGTAGGCAGGTCATTGGTTATCAAACTTTCTGCTTCTTGTAAATTGAAATTAGTGATGCCGTCGGTATCGTCATCGCATTGTTGCAAGGTGATGGATGAATTTATGACCGGAAGTTCGTGAAAGGTTACCACTACTTCATCGGTATCAGAATTCATATCATCAGAGGCTTCTACCTGATAGGTTCCTGAAGTGGTTACGCTTAGGGTTGCACCGGTTTCTCCTGGAATAAGATTAAATCCACTACCCGTATCTACAAACCATCTATATGAGGTGGCTCCTTCGGTAGTTCCATCTAAGGTAATAACCTCTCCAACACAAGCGTCAACATCAGGCCCTAAAAAAGAATCTAGGATAGAACAATCTGTCAAACCCGCACCGTTTTCACCAACATTGGTTTGTTGCAAACGTATCCATCCCGGGTTTTCTGAAAAATTGGTAATTAACAATATATAAAGCTGGCCTGCTACAGCATTTGATATGGTAAAATTCTCAACAGCATCGGGTAAAAAACTACAAGCTATGGTATTAGCAGCTGTTAAATTATCACATTGTGATGTGTCATTGAAAGGCCCGTAAGCGATAAAATCTACATCTAAATCTGTTCCTGAAAAATCTTGTGAAGTATTTTGAGAAATCTTAAAATTTAATGTGCCTCCGTTATCAATACGCAAGTAAAACCATGCGGGGTTAGGAGTACTTCCTAAACAACCATAATCAGGGCCCGCCTCAGCAATAGTACCATTTGCTGTGTTTTGAAATACTAAAGTATCGGCTCCGGCGCAAAAAGGTTCAACTTCGGCGCAACTTGACGCCTGCGAATACCCTTTGGCGTTAAAAAATAACAGCACTCCTACTACTGTTAAAATCGTAATGTGTTTTTTCATTAATATACCTCTTATTTAATTAATTATTTGAATGAACTCATTGAACTCGTTTATAAATTACCTTCTAACCAAACTAAAATGCCCTTTTCTAAACCTACCGTCTTCTAATGCTACGGTAAACCAATAATCGTCTGCCGGCATGGGCTTGCCGCGATAACGGCCATCCCACCCTTCTCCGCCGGGTGACAATTTTCTTAAGACCTTACCGAACCTGTCATAAATAACTATTTTTGAACCTAGCTGAAATGTGATTCCCTGTACTTGCCAGGTATCATTGAAACCATCGCCATTGGGTGTAAAAAACCGCGGAAAGCCTATCACTGATACTTCTTCTGAAACTACCCCACAGCCGTGTTTATCTCTTACATATACCGTTCTAATACCTGCTAATACGCGTTCAAAATGATTACTGTCTTGATAGGGACCATTGCTATCGTCTAGAGCATATTCATAATCGCCATCGCCGGTTACATTTACCGTTATCGTATTATTATCTGAATCGTCTACTACTTCTATATTTTGTATCGTAGCTATATTAGAGACTGCTACGGTTATTTTTTTTGTTCGTGTACAGCTGTTACTTGCCGAGGCGGTTACAAAATAATCTCCTATGGCAGTTACCCCTAAAAAGGAGATGGCAGAGCTAGGGCTAAGTATATTATTATTGGCATCTCGCCACTCATAGGTATAATTGTTCTCTTGTGGATTTTCTACTGTTAAGGTGAGTGGGTCAGGAAGTAAATTAGTACACAAATACTGTGGGTTTGCTATTTCAAATTCGGGTAATGGATCTACTCGTAAGGTAACATGAAAGCCTAAGCCTATACAAGCATTATTATCTTGATTGTCTACCCGTACTACTATCTGTTGGCTAAAAGGCGAATTTTCATTCCTGTAAGTACTCGGGTCTAATTCGTTTTTTTCCGCTAAGGCATCAGCGATATTCTCATAATAGGTAACTACTAAGTTCTGATTCGGCGGTAATTGGTTTATGATACTATTGGTAGCACTGCTAAAATCAAAAGTAGTAATGCCGTTGGTATCATCGCCATCTATCAAATCGGTATCACATTCGTTAAAAGTGACCATAAAATTGGAGGGAATTTCCGTGGCTGATACTTGCAAGTTGACTTCGGCTACACTGTAACATCCTTGTTGGTTTTCTACCCGTACATAAACTCGGTTGGCAGTGGCATTTGAAAAACTACTCAAATTGTCGAGGGCATTGGTATTGGCATCAGCATCGGATTGGGTGAGGTGATAGGTAAATACCGGTGTAGGCAGGTCATTGGTTATCAAACTTTCTGCTTCTTGTAAATTGAAATTAGTGATGCCGTCGGTATCGTCATCGCATTGTTGCAAGGTGATGGGCGTACTACTATTAGGAATAGGAAAAATTGTAATGGTTTGTGTTACTGTTTCGGTTCCATCGGCTGTGGTAACCAATACCGTAATTTCATAATCTCCCGGATTGGCATATATATGTGCAGGGTTTAGCTGTGTTGATGTAGCGAAACCATCTCCAAAATCCCAAATTATTGACAATATCGGCTCATTAGACCGTATGGTAAAATTAGTGATGTCTCCTAAACATATATTTTCGGCTAATATACTCGCTGTAAAAAAAGATTGGATAAAGGGAGGCAAACCTTGCCTTGACACCTTATTTCCTAAACTTACCCCTTGATGTACATAATTAGAGGCCATTCCGTCATTTTCGGGGTTATTAATAACTCCTAAAAAATTAGTGCTGTCAATAGCCCTATAAATTTTACCGTCTATCCCGAGTTGCAATGCCCCCCTCGAATTAAAATACGAATGCAATTCTACTCGTGTAGCATTGATATTATCACTTGTAGGCTGTGGCATATCAATGGTAAATTGAAATAATTTTTCGATAGCTTTCTGAAAATTTCCTGTTGAAATATAGAGTTTTTTCCCTAAAGGGGAAAACTCAACGCCATAAGAAAACCTATCTAAAACGTCTAATTGCCGTTGATTGGAAACTTTACCCGTAACATCATCAAAATCAAATAAAAAAACTCCGGCAGTCATATTTGTAGTGACCAGTTTTGTGCCATCGGGAGAAGATTTTATATAGCCTCTGGCATCACGCGAACCTAAAAAACCAACATTTCCCGGTACAGGCGTTGTATTTACGCCATTGATATCAACTTTATATACATAAAACCTACTTCCCCTAAATGAAATTACCCAAAAGGCATCTTCGTTAAATACTTGTACTGCGGTAATTTTTTCGGTACTAGGAGAGGATAAAAGATTGGTTGCTGTAGGAATATTATTACGGCCTACTACATCTCCCAAGCCTGAATCTAAGGTCATGTCAACCGTGTAAAAATTCAATCCGTGAGAACCTCCACTCCAGTCTACCGTAAAAATATAATAGATAGTATCGTCTAATGGTTTAGGAACGATGATAGCTGATTGCGAGCTTGATGCATTTCCGAATAAGCCGTTTCCGGTGGGCATTACAGTGTGATTTCGATTCCACACCGTTGTGCCATCTGTATAGAATAATAAGTTACCGGAAATATCAGAAATGGTAGCACATCCTTCAATGGTATTTAATGATCCGGCTGTATCCGCAACGGGGCTACCGGAACTAAAATCTACCCCTGCATTTTCTCCAAAAAACCAATGTGTTGCCTCCTTTTGAGCAACTAAAAAATTTATAGAAAAAAGTAGAAATATATACAAAAAGTAACGTTTCTTCATATTCTATGCTATTAAAGGGCATCAAATATATAGAATATATTACTTTTGCTACAAATTTAATATAGAATGTTCAAAATTGAGATAGCCGCTACCCAAACTCCTACCATCCTTAAATTTATGGCAAATACGATATTAACCGATGGAAGTTTTGAATACAATACCATTGAAGATGCTTCCAATTCAACGTTGGTACAACAACTGTTTCACTTGCCTTTTATAAAAAAAGTATTTGTTACAGCTAACTTTATTGCCGTTGAACGTTATAATATTGTTGCATGGAAAGATGTTCAAGAAGAGTTACGCCAGGTCATAGAAAACTCTTTAAATAAAAACGGCTCTCTTTTTACTGTTGAAAATTCTTTAAAAAAAATACCGGTACAAATATATGCTGAGAGTACCCCGAACCCCAATGTAATGAAATTTGTCACCAATAAATTATTAACTTCTCAAAATATAGAAGTTCTTTCTGTTAATCAAAGCAAGGGAGTACCTTTAGCAATAGCATTGTTTAAATTTCCTTTTGTTAAAGAAGTGTTTATTGCCGAAAATTATATTTCAATCGCAAAGGTAGCAGCCATTGATTGGTTTGAAATTACTGATGAGTTGCGAAGTTTTTTAAAAGATTATATTGAGAACAGAAATCTTATCGTGGATGAAAATTACGAGCCTGTTTTAGACACAGTTACAGAATATGAACCGGTATCCTTCGAAAATTTGGATAGCACTTCTCAAGAAATCGTAGCCATTTTAGATGAATATATAAAACCCGCAGTTACTTCAGATGGAGGCCATATCTTGTTTCAATCGTATGATGCAGGCAGTAAAACGGTGCATGTTGTTCTACAAGGGGCGTGTAGTGGTTGCCCGTCATCAACCATTACCTTAAAAAATGGTATTGAAGCTACATTAAAACAACTGCTCCCTAATAAAATAGAAGAAGTCATTGCCATAAACGGTTAATTGTGTTTTTGTTTGAACTTACCAAGGCAAGCTGTTGGATATTTTGTACAAAATTATGTATCTTTACGTCTAATATCATTTTATTCACAGTACTAAATTGATATCAAAAAATTATTAATCTTAAAACTATATAGTTATGGCAGTATTGAAAGTTATTGAAGTAATGTCTAATTCTGACAGAAGTTGGGAGGATGCTACTCGTAAGGCAGTGAAACACGCTGCAAAAAGTGTAAAACAAATCAAATCGGTCTTTGTACAATCGCAAAGTGCCGTTGTCAATGGTGATGATGTTACCGAATTCCGTGTAAACGTAAAAATCACCTTTGAAGTAAAATAACTTTTACCTTAAAAAATTAAAAAAAGCGTTTTGAAATTTTCGAAACGCTTTTTTTATAACCGAACTCATCTTGACATTTTGGTATTATCCTTATCTTTGAAAAAACGAAACTATGCTTCAAAAATTTATTTTCTTCTTTGCTGCACTACTGTTATTATCAAACTGTAACAGTCAAAATAAAAAATCCATGGATAAACATAAATATACCAATGCACTTATCAATGAAACGAGTCCGTATTTATTACAACACGCCCATAATCCGGTAGACTGGCATGCATGGAATGATAAAACGTTGGCCTTGGCAAAAAAAGAAAACAAATTGTTATTGATTTCCATCGGTTATGCCGCCTGTCACTGGTGCCATGTAATGGAACATGAAAGTTTTGAAGATACCGCAGTGGCAAATCTTATGAATCAACATTTTATCAATGTGAAAATTGACAGGGAAGAAAGGCCCGATGTTGATCAAGTATATATGAATGCCGTTCAGCTAATGACCGGCCGCGGAGGGTGGCCTTTAAATTGTGTTGCCTTGCCTGACGGAAGGCCTTTTTGGGGAGGTACTTATTTCCCTAAAGAAGACTGGGTAAAAATTCTCAAACAAATTGCAACCTTATACAAAGAAGACCCTGCAAAAGTTGAAGAATACGCTTCAAAGCTAACCGAAGGCATCAAACAATCTGATTTGATTACATTAAACACCTCTAAAGCCAACTTCACTAAAACCGAACTCGACAAAATTGTTGAGAATTGGCAATCTTATATGGATACTGAAAAAGGTGGCAGAAAAGGCGCCCCTAAATTCCCCATTCCTAATAACTATCAATTTTTACTGCGATATGCCAAACAAGCTAATAATGGCGATATTCTCAATTTTGTAACTACCTCTCTCACTAAAATGGGCTATGGTGGCATTTTCGACCAAGTTGGCGGTGGTTTTGCACGCTATTCTGTAGACGACAAATGGCATATTCCGCATTTTGAAAAGATGCTCTATGATAACGGACAACTGGTGAGCTTATATGCCAATGCCTATGTGGCCACCAAAAATCCTTTTTATAAAAATATTGTATATCGCACTACCGAATTTGTAGAGCGTGAACTGATGAACGAAAACGGGGCTTTTTATTCTTCATTAGATGCAGATAGTGCCAATGCAGAAGGTAAATTAGAAGAAGGTGCTTTTTATGTTTGGAAAAAAGAAGAACTGCAAAACCTTATTAAAGATGATTTCAATTTATTTTCTGATTATTACAATATTACCGATACTTGGAAATGGGAACATGACAATTACAATTTACACAGAACAAAATCTGATGCAGAGATTGCAACACAGCATCACCTCACTGTAGAAGAACTTCGCAAAAAAGTACAGCAATGGCAGAAAATTCTATTAGCTGCCAGAGCCAAAAGAAGTAGGCCGCGTTTAGATGATAAAACGTTAACTTCTTGGAATGCCTTGATGCTCAAAGGATATATTGATGCTTACCGGGCATTTAACGACGAGCATTTTCTTGAAAAAGCCTTAAAAAATGCTAATTTTATCGCTACAGTACAACACATAGAAGATGGTGGTTTGTATAGAAATTTTAAAAATGGCAAAAGCTCTATCAACGCTTATTTAGAAGATTATGCCTCGGTAATTGACGCCTATATTAATGTGTATGAAATTACCCTTAACGAAAAATGGCTGCAACTAGCCAAACAATTGGCCAACTATTGTTTTGACCATTTTTATGATGATGGCAGTGGGATGTTTTATTTTACTTCTGATGAGGATAAAGGATTAATTGCCCGAAAAATTGATGTTGATGACAATGTAATTCCTTCTTCAAATTCTATCATGGCTAATAATTTGTTTAAGCTAGGGCATTATTTTTCTAATAAAACCTATTCAAAAACAGCCCGGCAAATGCTTCACAACGTAAAAGACAAAGCCTTGCAATACGGTGCAGGGGCTTCTAATTGGCTGTTGTTATACAGTAATTACCTCGGTGAGTTTTATGAAATTGCCATTGTAGGCAAAGATGCCAAAGAGAGATTACAAGAAATCAATACCTCGTACATTCCTAATAAATTAATTGTAGGCAGTACTGAAGAAAGTAAGCTACTTTTATTAGAATACAAATACAATGAAGGCAAAACTACTATTTATGTTTGTATAGACGGTGCCTGCCAGCTACCGGTTGAAGAAACTGAAAAAGCATTACAACAAATTAACATTCAATTTTAATGAAGTTCTTACAGATATTTTTAGTGGCCTTAGTAGCTTTCTTGCATCTCTATTTTTTAGTATTAGAAATGTTTTTTTGGGATAAACCCAAGGGATTAAAAACATTCGGGTTGACCAAAGAGTTTGCTTCAGAGTCAAAAGTATTGGCGGCAAATCAAGGCTTATACAATGGCTTTTTAGCTGCCGGATTACTATGGTCAATCATTACGCCAAATGCTAACATTGCTATTTTCTTTTTGAGTTGTGTTATTATTGCCGGAATTTATGGAGCCTATTCTACCAAAAAAATCAGATTATTTTATATACAGTCAGTACCGGCCATTTTGGCAATTTTAATAACTTTGTATCGAATTTAATTTTGTTAAAATTATGGATATAGATAAATTGATGGATAAAGGATTAGACTTTATCGCCACCTACGGAATTCAGGTAATTGGCGCTATTGTTATTTGGATTATCGGTTCGTGGATTATTAAAAAAATCTTACGAGTGGTAAAATCGGTGATGGTAAAAAGGGCTTATGATGAGAGTTTGCAAAAATTCTTACTCAACTTAATGGGTTGGATACTTAAAATTCTTTTAATTCTCGCCATCTTAGCAAAATTAGGTGTTGAAACCACTTCTTTTGCGGCTATTTTAGCGGCTGCCGGCTTGGCTATTGGCATGGCATTGCAGGGCTCACTAGCCAACTTTGCCGGAGGTGTACTACTGATGATCTTTAAACCTATAAAAATTGGCGATTTAATAGAAGCACAAGGTGAAATAGGGGTTGTTAAAGAAATTGAAATTTTTACTACCAAATTAACTTCGCCTCAAAATAAAGAAATTATCATTCCGAACGGAACTTTATCAAATGGCAATATCGTCAATTATACTTCTGAAGGCAAACTTAGGGTTGACCTCACCTTTGGGGTATCATATGATACTGATATTAAGCAAGCCAAAGATGTTTTGCTAAAAGTATTGACATCTAATGAAAAAGTTTTAAAAGACCCGGCACCTACGGTTAATGTATCTGAATTGGCAGACAGTTCGGTTAATTTTGCCGTCAGGCCATGGTGTACTCCCGAGCATTATTGGGATGTGTATTTTGAAACTACCGAAAATGTGAAATTAGCCTTAGACAAAGCCGGAATTGAAATTCCGTACCCACATGCGGTCGAAATTCAAAAAGATGGTTAACTTTGGTATTAATTTTTAACTTAAAAAACATGAAAAAACTATTTTTTATAGCATTAATTATTATTATTTCTGCAAAAAATTTTGCACAGCAACGAACAGAAACCCCTGGAAATGATACAAATATCTTTAATGATCCAAGGTCTGGCGTTATTAGTTCATTTAATAAAAATTTAAAAGGAACTGTTGGAACACCTTATATTGAAGACTTTTCTCTTGCAAGGATTCCTGGGTATAATCAAAATTATCTTATCAGATATGATGCATACAAAGATCAAATGCAAGCTAAAAATCCAGAGAATCAAATTATTATTTTAAACAAAGATAATATTAGTGAAGTAATTTTCAGTAACCAGTCTAAATATAAGATTTTTAATTATACTTTAGATAAACTAAAGAAAAAAGGATACTTAAAAGTTTTATATGAAGGAGAAAAAATTACTCTTCTAAAAAAAGAAACTGTTAAGTTTTATCCCGCAAGAGAAGCTACATCAAGCTATCAACAAGATAAAAAAGCATCTTATAAAAGAGCTAGTGATATTTATTTTGTGTTAAATAATGTTACAGGAGAAATTAATTCTTTCTATAAAAAGAAAGATTTTATAAAATTATTTCCTGAAAAGAAAAAAGACATCGAAAGTTTGATAAAATCAAATAAAATAAAATTTAACAAAGAAAAAAGTTTAACAGAATTGATAACAAATTTAAACACACTTATTTAATAGCACTTTTGATTTTTACCAAAAAATCTTTGAGGTAAAACGGTTCAAAATAAGCAACATCTTCGATGTCGTTTTTTTTATATTTTGCATACGCCAATATTGGCATTTGGGCTGCTGAAGGAAAATAACCTTCTAAAAAAATCGCATTTTTATGTTGAATGATATTTTTGCATTTTTCGGCACCATCTCCTAAAAAATAAGTCTTGCCTTTATCTAAAACTGCAGAAAAAGAACTTGCTTCTATAACTTCAGCTTTTATTTCTCTTACTTGCCGGTAATGGCTATCAAAAACCGCACTGTACACTTCCATTCTCCGGGCATCTAATAGCGGTATAATATGCGCCCCTTCTTCAACGGTAATTGAATTTGCCAGTGAGGCCAGTGTAGCCACAGAGAGCAAGGGTTTATCCAATGCAAAACACAATCCTTTTGCGGCTGAAACGCCAATCCGCAAACCGGTATAAGAACCGGGGCCTTTGCTTACGGCAATAGCATCAATATCTTCTAAGGTTTTATTGGCAGTTTGTAAAACCTCCATAATAAAAAGGTGTAATTTCTCGCTATGCGAATAGTTGCCGTCATTTAACTCTTTTATTGCCAATATCTTTTCATTATCCGAAAGGCTCACTGAACAATTTTTAGTGGCGGTTTCTATATTTAATAGCAAGGGCAAAATACCTGTTTTTAGTGATAAATATACAACGATTCTATAAAAAAAGCATTCGCCTGAGACAAATGCTTTTTTATTTGGTTGTGCTTTTTTTACTTTTATACTTCTAGCAAGCCATTTGTTTTTTTAACGGCGGCAGCACTTTCTTGCATTTTGGCTTTTTCGGCATCGGTTAAGTCTAATTCGACAATTTTTTCAATACCATTTCTACCGATAATTATCGGTACTCCTATTGAAATGTCGGTCAAATCATATTCTCCTTCCAAGAAAGTTGAACACGGAAACATTTTATGTTGGTCACAGGCAATGGCTTGTACCAAAGCTGAAACTGCAGCCCCCGGTGCATACCAAGCAGAAGTGCCTAATAATTTTGTCAAAGTAGCACCGCCTACTTTGGTATCTTCGGCTACTTGAACCAACCTTTCATCTGATAAAAACTTGGTAACGGGCACACTATTTCTCGTTGCCATACGGGTTAATGGTATCATTCCTTTATCTGAATGGCCTCCGATAACCATACCGTCTACATCAGAGATGGGCGCTCCTAATGCTTCGGCCAATCTGTATTTAAAACGTGCAGAATCTAAAGCGCCTCCCATGCCAATAATTCTATTTTTTGGCAAATTAGAACTTTTATGTACCAGATAAGCCATAGTATCCATTGGATTAGAAACTACAATGAGAATGGTATCAGGTGAATGTTTTACTAAATTTGACGAAACTTCTTTTACAATACCGGCATTGATTCCGATAAGTTCTTCGCGGGTCATTCCGGGTTTACGCGGAATACCCGAGGTAATCACACAAATATCGCTATTTGCAGTTTTTGCATAATCTCCGGTGGTACCAACAATTTTAGTATCAAATCCGTTTAACGAAGCGGTTTGCATTAAATCCATCGCTTTGCCTTCGGCAACACCTTCTTTAATATCTAGAATTACTACTTCTGAGGCGAAATTTTTTATGGCAATATATTCAGCGCAACTTGCCCCCACAGCGCCTGCACCTACAACTGTTACTTTCATAACTTACATATTTTTTATTTATATATCTATATTTGCGTACACCGCATTTTTTTCAATAAATTCTCTTCTTGGTGGTACCTCATCACCCATTAACATTGAAAATACCCTATCGGCTTCGGTACCATTATCTATGGTTACTTGGCGCATGGTTCTAAATTCAGGGTTCATTGTAGTGTCCCATAATTGCTCTGCATTCATCTCTCCTAAACCTTTATAACGCTGTATGGTACCTCCGTCAAATTTTTTAACTATCGCATCGCGTTCTTCATCGGTCCATGCATATTCTTTTTTGGCTCCTTTCTTTATCAAATACAAAGGCGGAGCGGCAATATATACATATCCTTCTTCAATCAATTCTTTCATATACCTAAAGAAAAAGGTCAAAATCAATGTGGCAATATGGCTACCGTCAACATCGGCGTCACACATAATTACAATTTTATGATAGCGTAATTTTTCAAGGTTTAATGCTTTACTATCTTCTTCGGTACCAATGGTTACCCCTAATGCCGTAAACATATTTTTGATTTCTTCATTTTCAAAAACTTTATGTGGCATTGCTTTTTCTACGTTTAATATTTTACCACGTAATGGCAAGATAGCCTGAAAGTTACGTTCTCTACCTTGTTTGGCAGTACCTCCGGCAGAATCTCCCTCTACCAAAAATATTTCACATCTTTCCGGGTCTGTCCAAGCACAATCTGACAATTTTCCTGGCAAACCGCCACCGGTCATCACGGTTTTACGCTGTACCATTTCGCGCGCTTTACTGGCAGCATGCCTGGCTTGGGCGGCTAAAATTACTTTTTGAACGATGATTTTTGCATCATCGGGATGTTCTTCTAAATAATCAGTAAGCATTTCAGAAACTGCTTGGCTTACTGCCGAAGAAACTTCACGGTTTCCTAATTTTGTTTTGGTTTGTCCTTCAAATTGGGGTTCTGCTACTTTTACTGAGATAATAGCTGTTAATCCTTCGCGGAAATCATCTCCGGCAATATCAAATTTTAAGTTTTTAAGCAAGCCAGAATTCTCGGCATATTTTTTCAACGTGTGTGTCAATCCTCTTCTAAATCCTGAAAGGTGTGTACCTCCTTCATGGGTATTGATATTATTGACATACGAATGTAAGTTTTCGGTATAGGAGGTATTGTACACCATGGCCACTTCAACAGGAATGCCGTTTTTTTCTGATTCCATTGAAATTACTGCAGAGGTCAATTGTTCGCGCGTAGCATCCAAATATTTTACAAATTCTTTTAACCCTTCTTCGCTATAAAAATCTTCGCGGATAAAGTTCCCTTCATCATCTTTATTGCGTTTATCGGTAATTGATATACGTACTTTTTGGTTTAAATATGAGAGCTCACGCATACGTGAAGCTAATGTTTCGTAACTAAAATCTATTTCGGTTTGAAAAATGGTATCGTCTGCCATAAAGGTAACCATAGTACCTTTTTCATCAGAGTCACCAACTACTTTTACGGGATAGAGTGTTTTTCCTCTTTCATATTCTTGTTCCCAAATTTTACCGTCACGGTAAACGGTAGCTTTTAGATGTGAGGATAATGCATTTACTACAGAGACGCCAACACCGTGCAATCCTCCGGATACTTTATAAGAATCTTTATCAAATTTTCCTCCGGCGCCAATTTTGGTCATTACAACTTCTAGGGCAGAGACGCCTTCTTTTTTATGCATTCCAACGGGAATACCGCGGCCATTATCTCTTACAGACAATGAATTGTCTTCATTGATAATCACATCTATCTTATCACAGTGGCCTGCCATGGCTTCATCAATAGAGTTATCTACCACTTCATATACCAAATGATGCAATCCTCTAACCCCAACATCGCCAATATACATAGACGGGCGCATTCTCACATGCTCCATTCCTTCTAATGCCTGAATACTATCCGCCGAATAATCTTGTTTTTTTGCTTCTTCGCTCATATTTTTATCACTCGTTTTTTTGAATTTTTTAGAACATACAAATATAAAAAAACACGCTCGTTTGAACGTGTTTTTTCAGGTGTTTAATAACGGAAGTTATTAACAAGTTTCCCTACAAAAGAGAAACATTTAAATTTAGAGTATTAGTGCTTTCCTTTGAACCGGAAATAGGTTTATTCTGAAAATGAAACAGCTTAAAGTTGTAGTAATTTTAAGCTGTTTCTAATTAAAAAGCAATCAACCCAATTTGCTCAATTAATATATTTTTAGTTATTTGATTTTATTTAATTGTTTGATATCTTTCTTTTCAATTACTTTTCCATCGGCATCAATCAAAACTTTAATATAATCTTCTCCTTTCACCAATTTTACATAGTATACTTCTTTTTTATCTTTTGTAGCTTTGTAGGCTTTCTCTGCGGTATACGCTGCATATTGTTCTCCTAAGGTTTTGGTAACAGCTTCGGGCAATTCATTTATTGTTACTTCTACCTTATCTTGTACTTTTTCTTGAATAGCAGGGTTGCTATTTTCTTTGTCTTCTTGGGCGAAAGCGGTTGTACTTATGAGCCCTATGGCTGCAAATACAAATACATAAATTAGTTTTCTCATGACTCTGTTTTTATTACTTAGTTTTTGTTTGTTGGTTCAAATGTAGTAACAGAATCTAAAGAAAATCTTAAGTTTTAAAAAGAACAGAAATCTTATGTACTTTACTTTCATACGAATAGGCAATACTCCAATTATTAACATCGGCAATTTTCTTGACGATGGCCAAACCAAGGCCTAGAGAGTCTTTTAAAGTACTCGCTTTTTTAAATCTGTTAAAAAGGTTTTCGGGGTCTTGTTCTAAAATACTTCCGGTATTTGAAAAAAGAAATTTCTCGCCATCATACATTATATCTATAGTACCCTTTTCTATGTTGTGTTTTATGGCATTACTCAATAAGTTTGAAATAAGGGTATCGGCTAAGATGGCATTGGTGGTAATTCTAGTATCTGATAAATGTGTGGTTACTGTTAATTTTTTATTTATGATAAAATCTTCATAATTCTCTAATTGCCTTTCTATCAATTCTTTTAAAGAAATTTCTTCTTGTACACTAAACTGCCTGTTTTCTACTTTGGCCAATAACAACAAGGTTTTGTTTAGTTTAGACAAACGTTGCCCGGCCTGATAGATAGACTGCAATTGCCCCGATTGCTCTTTGGTTACCGTAGCTGATTGCAATAAGAGTTCTATTTTAGACTGCATAATGGCCAAAGGCGTTTGCATTTCGTGCGAAGCATTTTCTGAAAATTCTTTTAAACTATTAAAGTCAGATTGTAGTTTATTAGTGAGGTTTTTTAACGAGCTGTTCAACTCTTTAAACTCATCGACATTTGAAGGTTCTAGCTGAATTGGGTTTTGATCTTGGATAGAAAAATTTTTAAGCCGGTCTAAATTTTTATAAAAAGGCTTCCAAATATTTTTGGCAATTTGGGTATTTAGTATCCATAAACCCGTCAGTAATAGCAGGATAATAACAATGGTAGATAAGGTTATAATGAGCACAAAATCTTGGTTTCTTACCAAAGAGTTCCGCGTAATGATTTTGTATCGTTTTCCTTGTAAGGTTTCGTAGGCTGTTAACTGCCTGTATTTTTCGTATTCTTCGGCACCTTCTATATCGTCTATGGCATGCGAAATTAAGGTGTCTTTATAGACAATGGTATCTTTAGGATACATTTTATTTTCTGATTCGGTCAATTCACCGGCTTCAAAAATGGTTAAGGGATATTCGTATTTAAAATGTTTTGCAATGACCTCTTTGTTGTACAAGAGTTTCTTGTCTAATCGATTATTCATCACCGTAGTCAATACAAAATACAGCATTACCCCTGACAACATAAAAATAATGGCAGACAATATAAGGTACGTCCTACTGGTTTTTTCGATTAATTTCACGAACTTAAACTTTACTAATTAGTGTATTCAGCCCTGAGTTCATTATTTTTCAGCAAATTTATAACCCAACCCGTACATGGTCTGCAAATAATTAGGGGCTCCTAATTTTTTCATTTTTTTTCTAAGGTTTCCCATGTGGGTATAAATAAAGTCAAAGCTATCCGCCATTTCTATATTGTCTCCCCACAGGTGTTCTGCAATTGATTCTTTGGTTAGCACCTTGTTTTTATTAGTCACAAAATAGAGCAACAAATTGTATTCTTTTTTAGTTAACTCAATGGGCTTGTCATTTACGGTAACGGTTTTAGAAGTGGGGTTGATTTTAATTTCATTAAACTGAATGCTTTCGTCGCCTGCAAACTTTCGTCGCCTGATTAACGAATTAATCCTCGAGTTTAATTCTGCCAAATGAAAGGGTTTGGTAATATAATCATCGGCACCTAAATCTAATCCTGTTAACTTATCGTCTAGCGAATCTTTAGCCGATACTATTAATACACCGGTGGTTGGCGACTCTTCTTTGATTAATTTTAATAAGTCAATTCCGTTACCGTCGGGCAATGTAATGTCTAATAAAATGATATCGTATTTAAAACTTATTAATTTATCTTCGGCCTCGAAAAAAGTAGTTGCTTTTTCGCAAATAAAATCTTCATTTTTCAGATAACTCACAATGGTTTCTAACAATTCTATTTCGTCTTCTACAATTAGTATCTTCATACAAATAAACTTATATTAATTAATTGTTTTACAATGAACTCATTTTATAAAATCGGGCCGGCATTTAAAAAACGAAAAAACACCGGTATTATTTAATTACAGCTGCTTTTTTCGTAAAATAGCTTTGTCTGCAAATTTTTCTATAGTAATTGTGGGATTTCCGTAAATATAGACCTCCGCCGAATTTATGGCTGAAATTGTCAACGATTCTTTTGCATTAATATAGACATCTGAGGCATCTGAGGCATTTACAATAACCGTATTGCATGCTAATTTATCGGCTTTAACGGCACTTTTATTTTCTGCAGTAACAAACACATCTTCACAATCGCCAATGAGTTCAGTTGTTGAATTTCCCAAGGTAGCAACCTCCACCGTTTTTGACGACAGGTTTATTTTTGACCTTCCCCTGCTATTGGCATTGATGGTGCTATTATTAGTGTTTACCGTGAGGTTTACATTGGCACTTTCGTTATTGTTTAGGGTAAATTCTTCTGATTTGATATCCATCGTAATCTTAGAATCACCTTCTGCATTGATTGTTAAGGTTTCAAAATGAAAAGGGCCATCGCCTTTGACATCAGCCCTGTCTTTGGCAGTGATTTCTTTGATATTTTCATCAATGGTAATAAAAACGGTTAAGGCTTTTTTCTTGATAATTCTTTTGGATAATTTTATCACCAAGGTACCGCTTACAACGTCGGTTACGACCGCAAGTTGTAAATTCTCATCGGTTTCAACGGTTACAGATTGATTGCCACCTTGTACCAAAACTACTTCTATTTTGTCTTTAACTTCAATTGCCGAAAATTCAGAAATACCTCTATCCTCCGAAACGACAATTTTATTGCCTCTTAATTTATTCTGACTGTAAATGGCATTTAATGATAAAAGGCATATCATTAGTAAGGTGATGGCTTTTTTATTGTTAACTTCCATAGGGCTTATTTTGATACTCAAAGATATTACAAAAAATAAATAGGTGGCCTAAAAAGTAATACATTTTGTTCTATCAACACTATGAAAGTTCAGCTAACAATTCAGATTACGGGTTAAAATACCGGGTTTAATTCTTCAACCCTCTAGATCGAAAATAATGATGTTTGCACAGCAAACCCCATATACTACCTCGATGGCCCTGCTTCGGGGTTGTTTATTTTATGTGTAGGTTACAATTTTCGACAGCATTTAATACAGCATTTCTGTTTTTCTAGTTGCCTGTTGGTATATTTAACCCAGGTAATGCAATAGACTTCCTATTCCATTCAGAAATCACTGCAAAATAGGTCGTTTCACTGTGTTTTCAAAATTAACCGTAGCGGTGCTACGCCTAATTTAGTAAAACACCCTATTTTATTGCGCTTTCCTAACTCATAACGTAACGCTATGGCATAATCTGGGTTTAATAGGCTTCGTCATGTACATTGGCTACGGCTCTACCACTAGGGTCATTCATGTTTTTAAAGGCCTCGTCCCATTCTAATGCAATTTTTGTACTACAGGCTACGGAGGGTTCTTGTGGTACGCATAATGCTGCGGCATCACTGGGAAAATGTGTTGCAAAAATGGTTCTGTAATAATACTCTTCTTTGGTGGTTGGCGTTTGCAACGGAAATTTATAATGTGCATTTGCCAATTGTTCATCGCTAACTTCTTTTTCTACAATTTCTTTTAAGGTATCTATCCAACTATAGCCTACGCCATCTGAGAATTGTTCTTTTTGGCGCCAAGCGACACTTTCGGGCAACATATCTTCAAATGCTTTACGGATAACCCATTTTTCCATAGCCTGTCTCGAGCGCATGTCGAGAGATTCGCCGTATATCATTTTGTCTTTCGGATTGATGCGCATGGCTACATCCATAAATTCTTTGTCTAAAAACGGCACCCGCCCTTCAATGCCCCAGGCTGCTAAGCTTTTGTTAGCACGTAAGCAATCGTACATGTGCAATTTATCTAGTTTTCGTACGGTTTCCTCGTGAAATTCTCGGGCATTAGGTGCTTTATGGAAGTATAAATAGCCTCCGAATATCTCATCGGCTCCTTCTCCTGATAGTACCATTTTAATACCCATAGACTTGATAACCCTCGCCATTAAATACATGGGCGTTGAGGCTCTAATAGTTGTTATATCATAGGTTTCTAAATTGTAAATAACATCGCGTATAGCGTCTAAGCCTTCTTGAATGGTAAATTTTATTTCGTGGTGTACGGTGCCGATATGGCTTGCTACTTTTTGTGCAGCAGCCAGATCCGGCGAGCCCTCCAGCCCTACTGAAAATGAGTGTAATTGCGGCCACCATGCATCTTGTGTATCGCCTGATTCAATCCTTTTTTCGGCATATTTTTTTGCAATGGCCGAGGTGATGGATGAATCTAAGCCTCCTGACAGCAATACTCCATAAGGTACATCTGACATTAATTGCCTGTGCACAGCGGCTTCCAGTGCCTCTTTTAATTCTTCGATACTGGTTTCGTTATCTTTTACTGCGCTGTAATCTGACCAATCTCTATGGTACCATTTTACAAATTTTCCGTCTTTACTAGAGAAGTAATGTCCGGGAGGAAATAATTCTATTTTTGTACAAACACCTTCTAAGGCTTTTAATTCTGAAGCCACATAAAATGTTCCGTATTGATCCCACCCGATGTATAGAGGGATAATCCCCACATGGTCACGGGCTATAAAATAAGAATCGTTTTCAACATCGTATATGGCAAAGCCGAATATTCCGTTGAGTTCATCCAAAAAACGGGTTCCTTTTTCTTTGTAAAGTGCCAGGATAACTTCACAATCTGATTCGGTTCGAAAGTTATAATTGCCTTCAAATTGTTTTCGCAATACTCTGTGGTTATAAATTTCGCCATTTGCCGCCAATACTAATTTTTTATCGTCGCTAAATAAGGGTTGTTTTCCTGAGGTTGGGTCAACAATGGCCAATCTTTCATGGGTTAAGATGGCATGTTGGTTACTGTAAATTCCGTTCCAATCGGGGCCGCGATGACGCACTTTTTTAGACATTTCTAGCAACTGGGGCCGTAATACAGCTGCTTTTTGTTTTAAATCAAAGGCACAAACTATTCCACACATAATTTATAATTTAGAGTGCAAATGTTTCCTTTTTATTTTAGATTAAAAATAAAAACATATAGATAGTTACAAATTGAAACTTTAATATGCCTTTTTACTAAAACAAACAACTCACTCAACACTTTGTTAATAAATATATTATAATCTTTAAGTGTGTAATATACTAAAGTAATAAAAAGTTTCGTTACCCTTTTATTAAAAAGGGCATTTATGAAAAAATATTACTATGCTACCATCGCTACACTTGTACTGTTTACGATGTTACTATCGGTTGAAGGCCATGCACAAAATTTTAAAGATACTGATAAGGCTCCTCATGATATTTCTTATTACAGGGAAAATAGGGTAACTCCGCCATTGGTAAAAGTACTTTATGGCAGGCCACAAAAAAACGGAGAAAAGGTTTTTGGCAATTTGGTTCCTTACGGAAAGATTTGGCGAACCGGTGCCAATGAAGCCACTGAGGTTAAATTTTACAAAGATGTGAAATTTGGCGATACTGACGTGGCTGCCGGAACCTATACTTTATTTACCATTCCCAGTGAAAATACATGGGAAATTATTTTGAGTTCAAAATTAGATGTTTTAGGGTCTTTTCAATACAACCCCGACAATGATGTTGCGCGGATTACGGTTGATGTGAGCAAAGCCGAACCTCTTGAATCTTTTTCTATTGGTTTTAAGGATACTAATGATACGGTGCAAATGGTTTTGGGATGGGATACTATCAGAGTGAAAGTGCCTTTATTGTTTGACAATGAATCTGCTCTTGTAAAACGATAGATAAGGTAGGTTTATTTAAGATTTACTTACCGGAGATATTTTTAGAGCTATTTACCTATTTACTTCTTTTTCTAATTTTTCAACGCTTAAAATTAGTCCTGATAAGGTATACTGTATCGTAAGGTATCGGTCGTGAAGTGCCAGGTATTCTTTAACAACCAGTTCTATGATATCGGTTAAATTATTGCTTTTTAAAACTTCTGTCAAGTGTTTTGGAATTTTCTCTTTTTCTTCTTCAGACAGCCGGTCATAAATAATTCCGTATTCATTGCTTCCGGTTTGTTTAATCATCTTACCTTCACCATAGATAAGCCAATCCATGTTCAAATCGACATAATTATCTCTAATTGCCTTTAGTTTTTCACTGCCTATATGCTTTCCACTTGTTAAAAAACCATTAGAAACCCCAATTGCCCTACAAAATTTACCTTGACTAAGGTCTTTATATTCAAGGTATTGTAATATTTTTTCTTTTGTGTTCATAAAAATGGTTGATAATTCTTTGATTTTAAAGAATAATTATGTTAATTTTGTCTTGTAATTGTAACACAAATATAACAAACTAGCATCTACAAACAAACATTCTATTCTTTTGATAAGCTCTAATGAAAAGATAATATTGAAATCATTTCTTTCGTATGGATATACTTCTGAAGTATTAAAAATATGCGAAGAAAGAAACTATACTATGCCTCGTGGCGGCAAAATTACAGCACAAGATATACGCAATACACTGAATGGCCGTGAGCATTTATTAATAGAAGATGCTATTTACACCTTTGTTGAACGAAAGAAAAAAGAGGTTGAAATGTTACAAGAAAAACGCAACAACATCTTACAAAATAAAAAATTTAATGATATATAGGCATGGATATTAAAGAAAGAAAACCAGAACCAAACTATCACAAATACATATTGATAGTTTTATTAATTCTTTTGATATTTTTTTATTATAAAATAGCGGTTTTGTTGTTATAATGATTACAATATAAAACCGGAAATAAAGTTCCTGCAACGTTTAACCTATTCTCCACGGCAGAAAACCCTGTCTGCCTATTTAGCAAACGTAGGCTTTTAGCTACGCCTACATGGTTTACAAACTTGCAGGAACGTTTTTTACAAATGAGTCCCAAATAGTATAATTCAATAAAAACAGCTTAAAACAGTGCCGAAGCAATGGCCTTTATATTATCTGATTTTCCCATAGAATAAAAATGCAAGGCGGGCACTCCGGCTTTTATCAATTCTTTTCCTTGGGCAATGGCCCATTCTACCCCAACTTGCCGCACTTCTTTATTGTCTTTGCATTTTACTACTTGCATAATCAACTCATTAGGAATATCAACATTAAACCTATGTGGAATAATATTCAAGTGTTTTTTAACGGCTATGGGTTTTAAACCGGGGATAATGGGTATGGTAATTCCGGCTTTTCTGCACCGCTGTACAAATTCAAAATATTTTTGGTTGTCAAAAAACATCTGTGTTACTATATAATCGGCTCCTGCTTTTATTTTTCTCTTTAAAAAATGGATATCGGCATCTAGACTGGGAGATTCTAAATGCTTTTCGGGATAAGCACCTACACCAATACAAAAATCTGTTTTTGAAGTGTTTAGCAATTCTTCATCCAGATACTTTCCTGCGTTCAAATCGTTAATCTGACTTACTAACTCGGCAGGATATTGATGTCCGTCTTTTTCGGGTTTAAAATACGTTTCAGATTTTACAGGGTCGCCACGCAATGCCATTACATTGTCAATTTCCAGAAAATTTAAATCTATTAAGAAATTCTCTGTGTCTTCTTTGGTAAATCCTCCACATAAAATATGAGGTACGGCATCTACTTTATATTTGTATTGTAAGGCTGCGCAAATACCTACCGTACCCGGCCTTTTACGCGTAATTTGTTTTTGTAACAGTCCGTTTTCGAGTTCTTTAAAAATGTATTCTTCTCGGTGATAGGTTACGTCTATAAATGACGGGTTAAATTCTATTAACGGGTCTACATTTTTATAGATTGACTGGATATTCTGCCCTTTTAAGGGTGGTAATATTTCAAAGGAAAATAATGTTTTTCCGTTTGCTTTTTTTATATGTTCTGTTACTTTCATTTTTTTGTATTGGGTACTGAGATATGAGTATTGAGTATTTTATAATTTCTATTCTTTCAATACTCATATCTCACTTCTATATTAGCCTGCAAGAATTGGATGCAGCCATTTTCTGGCTTTTTCTAGGGTAATTCCTTTTCTCAATGCATAATCTTTTACTTGTTCGTCTGTTATTTTTCCCAATCCGAAATATCTTGATTCGGGGTGTGAAAAATAATATCCCGACACTGATGCCGCCGGCCACATGGCTAAACTTTCTGTTAACGTAACCCCTATTTGTTCTTCTATGTTTAACAGTTGCCAAATGGTTTCTTTTTCTAAATGATCAGGACAGGCAGGATATCCCGGAGCGGGACGGATACCTGTATACGTTTCTTTAATCAATTCATCATTCGTCAACGTTTCATCAACAGCATAACCCCAATGTTTGATGCGTATTTGTTTGTGTAAATATTCAGCAAAGGCTTCAGCAAATCTATCGGCAATGGCTTGTACCATAATGGCATTATAATCGTCATGTGTTGCTTTGTACTTACTTGCCAATTCATCTGTTCCGAAAATAGAAACACAAAAAGCCCCCATATAATCGGTTACCTTGCTTTCTTTAGGGGCAATAAAATCTGCTAAAGCGATATTGGGGATTCCTTCTCGCTTTTTTAGTTGTTGGCGCAGGGTTCTAAAAATGGCAATTTCTTTTCCTTTTTTACGGATAGAAATATCATCGTCATTTACAGTATAGGCTTCAAACAATCCGAAGACGGCCTTCGGTTTTAACTGTTGCTTTGTGATAATTTCTTTGAGTATCTCTTGTGCATCTACATACAATTGGGAGGCCTGCTCTCCAACCACTTTATCGGTTAAAATATCGGGGAATTTTCCGTGCAAATCCCAACTTCTAAAAAACGGACTCCAATCTATAAATGGTAGTAAGTCTTTTAAACTTAATTGCTCTAACACTTGCACACCCATTTCTTTGGGCTTTATGGGTTGTGTTGTTTTCCAATCGATGGTAAATTTATTTTTTCTGGCTTGTGCTAGGGTAACATACGATTTTGTTTTTCCTCGTTTTAAAAACTTCTCCCTAAATTCTTCATAGTCTTTTTTAAGTTTAGCTACATATTCGTTTTTAGTTTCTTTATTCAGCAAATCTCCTACAACGGTTACAGCACGTGAGGCATCATTTACATGTACTACGGCATTTTTATATTCGGGATTTATCTTTACAGCAGTATGTGCTTTTGAGGTGGTAGCCCCACCAATTAATAGTGGTACCGTAAAATTTTGACGTTCCATTTCTTTGGCTAAATAGACCATTTCATCTAACGACGGTGTGATTAAGCCTGACAATCCTATGGCATCAACTTTTTCTTTTTTGGCAGTTTCTATGATTTTTTCGGGTGGCACCATCACACCTAAATCAATAATTTCATAATTATTGCACCCCAATACAACACTTACTATATTTTTACCGATATCGTGTACATCTCCTTTTACGGTTGCCATTAAGACTTTTCCTAAAGTACGTTGCTCATTAGATTTATCGGCTTCAATAAACGGGTTTAGATATTCTACCGCCTTTTTCATTACTCTGGCAGATTTTACCACCTGCGGTAAAAACATTTTTCCTGAACCGAATAAATCGCCCACCACATTCATACCGATCATCAGGTGCCCTTCTATAATTTCTATCGGATTGGCTACTTGTTGCCTAGCTTCTTCTACATCTTCAATAATATGCGCATCTATGCCTTTTACCAGCGCATGTGTGATACGTTCTTGTAAATTATTTTTTCGCCAAGCATCATCAATTAAGGCTTCTTTTTTTACACCTTTTACCGTTTCGGAAAATGCCAATAGGCGTTCTGTAGCATCATCGCGTCTATCGAGAATAACATCTTCTATATGTTCTAATAAATCTTTGGGGATGTCGTCATACACCTCTAACATGGCCGGATTTACAATACCGATATTCATCCCTGCTTGTATGGCATAATATAAAAATACCGAGTGCATGGCTTCTCGTACGGTATTGTTGCCACGAAAGGAAAACGACACATTACTTACGCCCCCGCTCACACTAACATGGGGTAAATTTTTGCGTACCCAACGTGTTGCCTCTATAAAATCAATGGCATTTCTGCGATGTTCTTCCATACCGGTTGCTACCGGAAAAATATTTAAATCGAAAATAATATCTTCGGGCGGAAAACCAACTTCTTCAACGAGTATACGATAGGAACGTTTGCATATTTCTATCCGCCTATCATAATTATCTGCTTGGCCCACTTCATCAAAAGCCATAACGATTATCGCTGCTCCGTAACGTTTAATTTGCTTGGCTTGGTATTTAAAATTTTCTTCTCCTTCTTTTAGGGATATTGAATTTACTACACATTTTCCTTGTACTACTTGTAAGCCTGCTTCTATAATTTCCCATTTTGAGCTGTCTATCATTATCGGTACGCGACAAATATCGGGCTCTGCTGTAATGAGGTTTAAAAAACGAACCATTGCTTTTTCTCCGTCAATCAACCCATCATCCATATTCACATCAATAATTTGTGCCCCTCCTTCTACTTGATGCCTGGCAATAGCTAAGGCTTCATCGAATTGTTCTTCTTTTATCAAGCGTAAGAATTTACGTGAACCTGCCACGTTGGTACGCTCGCCTACATTGATAAAATTACTTTCGGGTGTTATTATTAGCGGTTCTAAGCCCGAAAGTTTAAGCCTTCTAACCGCTGAAGTGGGAGTGACTGTTTTATGTTTAAATTCTTTATTCATTATTTTTATGGCTTCGACTGCATTCAGTCTGACATTACGGCCTATTTATATGTTTAATACGGCTACTTATAGTATCCTTAATTATGCTTTAAAACCTCCCCGCCCTTTGGGCACCCCTCCTTAAAAAAGGAGGGGAGTTTTATATGGTTACGTTTATTCTTCTAGGTTTATACTTAGCTGCTACCTCTGCAATAGCTTTGATATGTGCCGGGGTTGTACCACAACAACCGCCAATAATATTTACTAAATTCTTTTTTAAATATTCTTCTATTTGTACTGCCATCTCTTCGGGTGTTTCTTCATATTCACCAAAGGCATTTGGCAATCCGGCATTAGGATGTGCCGAAATAGCAACATTGGTTTTTGAAGCAATGGCTTCTAGATGCGGTTGTAATAAATTAGCTCCCAAGGCACAATTAAACCCGACAGATAATAACGGAATGTGTGATGTAGAAATTAGAAATGCTTCGGCTGTTTGGCCTGACAAGGTTCTACCGCTTGCATCGGTAATGGTACCACTTAACATGATAGGAATGTCTTTATTTTTTTCTTCTTTTACCTCTTCTATGGCAAATAGGGCTGCTTTGGCATTTAAGGTGTCGAATACGGTTTCTACCAACAAAACATCCACACCACCATCAACCAACGCTTCTGCTTGTTCTTTATATGCTTTGCGCAATTCATCAAAAGTAATCGCCCTAAACCCGGGGTCATTTACATCGGGCGACATACTTGCTGTTCTATTGGTCGGGCCCATAGAGCCGGCTACAAATCTGGGTTTATGGGGTTCTTTGGCAGTAAACTCATCGGCTACTTGCCTAGCTAATTTTGCCGATTCATAATTCAATTCATAGACCAACTCTTCTAATTGATAATCAGCCATGGCAATGGTTGTTGCCGAAAAGGTATTGGTTTCAATAATATCGGCTCCGGCTTCTAAATATTTGGCGTGAATTGTTTTTAAGGCTTCGGGTTGTGTTATAGATAATAAGTCATTATTCCCTTTTAAAGGAACTGAGAAATCTTTAAACCTTTCGCCTCTAAAATCTTCTTCTGAAAAATGATAGGCTTGTAACATGGTACCCATAGCTCCATCTAGTACTAAGATTCTTTTTTGTATTTCTTCGTTAATTGTAGGCATTGCAATGCTCGTTCTTAAAAACGTTCAAAAAAAATATGCTAAAAAGAAATGGGAGAAAAAAATCGTTCTCTTGTTATCTATCCTCAATTTCCATTTTTAAATGGAAGGTTTCAAAACTCCCGAACCATCGGGGCAAAACTTGGGGTAGAATGTAGCACCTTCTTTACGAATAAAGGGTTGCTAAGGCTTCACAGGGTCTAATCCCTCAGCCTTTCTTGATAACATATAATGTGAATGAACTATTATAAGTGCAAATGAAAAGAATTTATTGTTATAAAGCAAGAAAAGTTTGCTTAATATCATTATTGGATACATCCTACACCAACTGTATTATTGGTTTGTGTATCTATTAAAATAAATGAGCCGTTGGTTCTATGGTTTTTAAAAGCATCGTAATAAATGGGTTTATTCAATTTGAAACTTACCAATGCGATATCATTGATTCCTAAGGTTTCTACTGTTGCGTCGATACCTGAATAGTCGGGATGAATTTTATGGTGTACTTGTACAACTTTTGCCAATACTTTGTGCACGCCGTGTTGTAGTGTATATTTATTGCCGGACACTAATTTTTTTAAATCCATCCAAGTTAATATAGCTGTACATTGTTTTTCTATGGTGGGCAAATCATTTGCTTTTACAATCATATCTCCCCTGCTTATATTAATATCATCTTCTAAGGTTAGGGTTACCGAGGTTCTTCGTGATGCGGTTCGGTATTTTTTATCATAAAAATAAATGTCTTTTATTTTAGATGTTGTGTGTGATGGCAATACAACAACTTCGTCGCCTACACTCAGTTCGCCTCCGTATACTTTACCTGCATAGCCTCTAAAATCATGAAAATTAGCTGTTTTAGGGCGAATTACGTATTGTACCGGAAATCTGGGTGTACCCGTATTATAAATATCTGTTGTTTTTAACTTTTCTAAATGTTCTAATACGGTTTGCCCTTGATACCAAGTCATATTCTTTGAGGCATGTACCACATTATCGCCTTTTAAGGCACTTACGGGAATAAAAGTTATTTGCTGCTCTTGGTAGTCTCTCTTTGCCATTAGCTTTTGAAAGTCTGATGTAATAACCTTGTAAATCTCTTCAGAAAAATCGACCAAATCCATTTTATTTACGGCTACGATTACGTCTTTAATGCGCAAGAGATTATTGATAAAAAAATGCCGGTTTGTTTGCTCAATTACACCTTTTCTTGCATCTATTAAAATGATGGCTGCTTGCGAGGTTGAGGCTCCTGTAACCATATTGCGGGTATATTCTACATGCCCGGGCGTGTCTGCAATGATATAACTTTTGGTTGCTGTTGAAAAATATATATGGGCAACGTCTATGGTAATGCCTTGTTCTCTTTCGGCTACCAAGCCGTCTGTTGCCAGTGAAAAATCTAGGTAGTCAAATCCTTTTTGTTTGCTCGTTCTTTCTATGGCTTCTAACTTATCGCTGGTTAATGATTTTGTATCGTATAACAACCTGCCTATTAAGGTACTTTTGCCATCGTCTACGCTTCCAGCGGTGGCTATTTTTAGTATTGTCAAGGCTGCTTTTTTCTTTGTAGGAGAAACCTTGTGGTTTAACACTTCTTTATTATTTTTCTTAATTGTTATGGTTTCTTTTAAATTGTTCATGTTGTTATTTTTTATCCCCATTACAACCTTCTCTGGAGGAGAAGAGAGATTCCTCATCCCAACCTCCCCAAAAGG
>Ga0256841_1000318_pt1 | contig 51582 bp, 55 predicted proteins | sample 356308metaG_FD_185971 | JGI IMG/M metagenome (GOLD analysis project Ga0256841, IMG submission 185971) | Hydrothermal vent microbial communities from Mid Atlantic Ridge, Atlantic Ocean - 356-308 | ecosystem: Environmental > Aquatic > Marine > Hydrothermal vents | place: Atlantic Ocean: Mid...
CACGGGAAAAAGCGGACCATCAACGGCATGGTGGGGACCGAGGTGAACAAGGGCCTTTTTTCCTGGAAGATCGGCCCCAACATCCAGCCCGGTTCCATGTATACCATTTACCTCGTCACAACCGATGGCAAGATAAAGAGCACGCCCAGCGGCGGATTTAACATCAGGATGCAGGTAAACCCGTCCGCGGCGAAAAAGGCTTTGGAGAAGAAAACAAAACCCAAACTCAAGGCGCCGCCCGCGGGCGTGCACCGCAATCTGCAATAAACGCGGGTTACGGCAGTGCGATGCGTATCGAGCCAAAATACTTGACATGTTCTCTTCTTTCAACACGGAGGGAACAGGGGAGGTAGGAGTTATGGCTTTTCGAGGCAAAACGAAACCATTATTTTGGGGAATTATTATTTCTACCATGTTGATATTGTCAGGATGCACATTAGATGATTTGGGAAGAGGAGCGCCTCTTATTTACTGTGTCGGTTCTTTGAAAAACCATAAATTTGACTATAAAAAACATCAATATGAGCTATATCTCGTCGCTGGCGTCTTAGATTATGGTGGTGATATTCAGTGCTATGCACGCGGCGTATATGACCGGGATACCCATGAAGGATCTGAAAATATCAAATGTAAATATAATAAAAACCCAAGCGTGCCATTTATGAATCTTCCCGATGCATTTACAGGATGGGTAAAATTTTCATGTCCAGTCGATCCCTGGCTTTATCCTGACATTCCCTTGTCCCCCGGTCCCGTGTGGACATCGGATAACATTCCGAATATGGTTGATCTGCTGAATTTGGCAATGATGAAGCATGACTACACACTGGAAACCCTTTTTCCTTTGAGTCGATGGTACTTTGATTTAGGCCTCTCAGATTCTCAGTTGGAGGCATTGCGAGAAGAGGCAAATAAAAAGGAAATCACCAGCGCCGTGGCGGAAACAGTGACCAATGCATGCTCTGATACGGACAAGTTAAAACCACCGAAAATTGTTTTCCCCGACAATCGATTCATCTTCAGAACAGACCAGAAATATTTCTCTAGCAAGGTCTGGGTTATCCTTGAAATGCCTTGCTATCTCAACTTTCCCAACCGGTCATTCTCTTTGGAAGTTGAAGGCAAGAATTTTTTTGGGAGCTGGCACAAGCTTGCCGAGCATCCTGGTCACTACGAGCCTAAAACAAGGATGGTTGGGGGTGTGCCACGCAGATATATGCAGGGCATGGTATTTTTTGATCCACCCTTGGAGGGGCGCCACGGCTATTACCGTTTCAGGGTGCATAACAGGAACTCATCAGAGTTCACGGACTGGCGTTATTATTGGTGGGGTCAACCGGAAATCGATACAAGCAAATTGCCGGCTTTTATAAAAAATTCCCCAGATTTAACTATAGACAGTTTCAAGGGGAAAGTGCTTGATCCCGGCCAAGAGGACTACTCGGGACTTGCCACGGATTACAGAAGGATCCAACTCCACTGGACGGTGAAGAATAAAGGGGAAAAAGCCTCCCCGGCCACGGTGCTGAGGGTACGGGGTGTGGCCGACGGGACCGTTCCCCTGCCGGATGACTGGATGCCTGACGTAAATATGAAACGTAAGGATTTTCCCGTGCCCATACTGGACCCGGCCATACATCAGGCGACTCATGACGTGTACGAGGTCTTTGCCGCACCCGACGGCAGTATCAAGTTCCGCTTCAACGCCCAGGTCAATTCTAACAGACTTTTCACCGAGTCCAACTACGCCAACAACGGCCGCCTTAGTACCTTTGGCCTCAAACTCACTGGCATCCCACCTGCCTATCTGAGCCCCAAAATCCATGTCCACAGGCCCAGCCAGCCGGGCCCCTGGTACCCGGGGGAAAACCACTCGGTGCGCTGGCAGAGCACTGGCATCGAGGGCAAGGTGAGGATCTTTCTCGGCAGGGGCCAGGGAGAGGCCGTCATGGACGAAGCGTATCGCTATGAATGGTCGCCGCCCGGCGGCGTTGCCAACACCGGTTACTGGCGGCATAACCTGCCGAAGAATATGAAGCCGGATGAACAGTACAGGATCTGTATCCAGTCGGTGGAAAACAGCAAGATTATGGGATGCAGCGAGGCCTTCCCCATCCGGATGCGCCTGCACGCCGGGGCGGTAAAAACTCGGATGAAAAGGCACCTGGATCGACATCCCGCGGGCTCTACCATCCAGCTTGGGCACAAGCCCGCCCTAAAGCCGGGCAAGAAACCGCCGGCCGTGATGCAGAAACTGTGGCTGCAATCACCGCACGGCATGGAGACCTGGTATATCGGCAAGACCTATCCCGTCACCTGGCAGGCCACCGGCGTCACCGGCCGGGTGCGGGTGGTGCTCGTTGACCGCCACGGAAAGAAGCGGACCATCAACGGCATGGCGGGAACGGACGCGCACAAGGGACGCTTTTCCTGGAAGATCGGCTCCAACATCCAGCCCGGCGCCATGTACCGGATCTATGTCACGACCGTGGACGGCAAGGTCAGGAGCAAGTCCTGCGGCGGGTTCAATATCAGGATGAAAGTGGATGCTTCCACGGCCGGGAAGGCCCTGGAAAAGAAAAAAAAGCCGCAGATCAAGTCACCGCCCAAGGGAGGCCACATCAATTTGCAATGACCACAGATAAATTACCCTGCACTGGAACCATTGAGAGAGGCAGCCACGCGCGCCCGTTCCTGCGAGTCGTCGCATGCAACTCTATTTGCCGTAAAATCAGCGCTTCTTGCGCTGGGCTTCCAGCTGTTCGATCATTGCCAGTTTTTCGAGCGCTTTTTCATCGGAAAGCGGCCGTGTGGCAAAGTCCGCGCACCACTGGCCGTCTCCCGTGGTCGGCCAGACGGCGAATTTCATGAGGGCCACGGGGGCCGTGTCGGACAGGCCCGGCAGGGGGGCGTTGCGACGGCATTCCCCCACAAAACCGTCGTCGGTTGCGCCGGTCTGTTCCCAGTACTTGCAGTTTTTACAGATGCCTTTTGTACTCATTTTATCCAACCTTTGTTTTCCATGCTGTCTTCAAGCAAGACCGGCGGCCCTTTTCCTGGCCGCCGGACACGGTCTCTGGGGCCGGACACGGCGCGTACAGCCGACACGCGCTTGCCGACGCTGCATGCACCGCCATTGCGGGCAGCGTCCTGCAGCGAAAGCCCATGGCCCGGCAGCCGTGGGGAAAGCCGGCATTCCAGGTCACGAAATAATACCGGCAGCGGTGACAGTCGATACGTGAACGCGCTGTGCTTTTCATTGACTTTGTTTTAAAGTAGAGCTACAAATTTGTAAACAGCTGCTTCCCGGCGCGGAGCATCAGGGCCAAAACCACCTTCGGGTCAAATACAAAATTTTATAGCGCCACCCTTTGAGGCACAGGCATGTTTCGACTGCAGCGCCACCACGTTTCCGCCGGCACTTTCATCATCAGCGAGCACCAGCCCATGATCCTGGAGGCCTACCTCTCCAGTTGCGTCGGCATCGCGCTTTACGACCCGCAGCAGGAAGTCGGCGGACTCTTGCACGTGCTGCTGCCCGAGCCGCCCTCCAAAGAACGGGTGGAGGATGAACTGAAATACGCATCCACCGCGCTGCCGGTCTTTCTGCGCGCACTGGCCCAGGCCGGCGCCTCGCGCCAGGACCTGCAGGCCTGTGTCGCCGGTGGCGCCCTGGTACGGCCGTTGGCGGAAATGGACCTTTCCCTCAACATCGGCGGCCGCACGGAAGCCGCCGTCAGGCAGTTTCTCAGCGACGAGGGGATCCCCGTCAATAAGGCCGAAACCAGCGGCTACTTCACCTGCCGCCTGAGCCTGGATACCCAGCAATGGGAGACGACCATCGACCCCACCGGGTTCGACGATCCGCCCGCCGAGACCCTGGCCCAACAGCCGACAGCCAGGGATATCCAGGCGGCCATCGACGCGCTGCAGCCCATCCCCCAAATGGCGCTGGAAATCCTGAACATCATGGAATCGGAGACCTACGATATCCAGGAGATTGCCGACCGTGTGCGCCAGGACCAGGTGATCGCCGCCAGGACCCTGCAGCTCTGCAATTCAAGCCTCTACAACCGCGGCCGGCGCATCGAATCCGTGGACCACGCGCTGGTCATGCTGGGGCGCAACCTCTTTGCCAAGCTGGTCATCTCCGCCCTGATCGAGGATTTTTTCAGCCACTGCATCATGGGTTACTCACTGTGCAAGGGCGGCCTGTTTTCGCACTCGCTGGGAACGGCGCTGGCCGCCGAGCGCATTGCCCAGCTGACCGGCCATGTGGCACCGTCCGTGGCGTACTCGGCCGGCTTGCTGCACGACATCGGCAAGGTCGTGCTCGATCAGTTCGTGGCCTCTGCGCTGCCGCTCTTCTACCGGCGGCTGCAGCAGCAAAACGACTTTCTTGCGCTCGAGCAGGAGATTTTCGGCACCGATCATGCCCAGGTCGGCCTGGAACTGGCCCGCCGCTGGTCTTTTCCCGCCTCCCTGACCGATGTCATTGCGTTCCACCACCAGCTGGAAGCACCTACGGACAGCGCTTTGCTGGTGATTCTCATCCACCTGGCCGACAACCTGATGTCCAGTTTTCACGCCGGCCTTAAACTCGGCGGCCAGCACTCCACACGCCTCGGCTGGTGCCTCGGCAAACTGGGCATTGCGCTGTCGGATTTTCCGCGCATCGTCGACCTGGTACCCACCCAGTTCTGGGGGGTGTGAGCCGCCGCCGGCCCCCTGGAGGCGCCTGGCAGTTCGGCCGTGCCGTCAGCGGATCCAGAGATGCAAATTGTCGAGCATGCGCCAGGCGTGCCGACGCTGATCTTCACCGGCGTTGCGGATGCTGGCGATGATCAGGTCGCGGATAATCTCATCACTGACCCCCTGGGCCTTGAGACGTTCAATATCCCGTATTGTCAGCGCTTTCACGCTTCTCAAATCCTCGCCGTAGTGAGTCGCCGGCCGGTTGCGCAGAAACGATTTTTCAATGACCAGGGCCTGCAACTGATCATCACTGAGGCCGCTCTTTTTCAAAGCGACCAGCTCGTCAACGGTCAGGGACTGGGTCTCGACGGTCTTTTCACGGATGATCGTCTGCAGCAGCGCGCCGCCGATGCCGGCACGGTGAAGTTTCTGCATCTCTTTTGCGCTCAGACACCAGGCATTGGCGGCGAAAGTGAAAATCAACAGGCTGATCAGTGCCGATCGTCGCATTGGATACCGGAGTTGTTTGGGTTAAAGGTTCCCGTAAACGGGGGTTACAGGCGACAGATCATTTCAGAAAGTCGAGCAGGCTCTGGCCGACGACCCGGGATGTGGCTGTAAGGGCGGCTTCATAGGCCGTCTGCCGCGTCATCAGATCGACGGCCGCCTGGTTCATGTCGGCATTTTCGGTGTCTGCCAGCAGGCTCTCATAGTGATTCTGCAAGTGCTGCCACTGGGTGTCGGTGGCGGCCAGCCGCTCGGCCACGATCGCATCGGCTCCCTGGACGGCTTTTATCCGCTCCACCGCCTGGTCCAGCGTCCCGACCTGGGCCGCGACCAAGGCGGCATCCCCGCCCGCAAGACCGTCGATGACGTTTTTCAGGGTATCGAAAACCAGCGTGCCGTCGGCGTTTCGGAAAGGATTCCGGCCGCCGCTGTTCAAGCTGACGCTGGTGTTGGCGCCGATGGCGATGCGCACATCCCCTTCGTCTCCCGACCAGGTGGCATTGTAGGCATCATCCCGGCTGGCCGGCGGCCCATCGCTGCGGTGCCCGCCGAAAAGATACTGATCGCCGTATCGGCTGTTGGCCATGTCCATGACCTGGTCATAGATGTGCCGGGCGGCTTCAAGCGCCGCTGCACGGGTCTGATCGTCAAAAGTGCCGCCGCTTTGTTCCTGGGCCAGATTGCGGGCATCCTGCAACAGCCCACGCACGCTTTCCAGACTCGCGTCGGTGACCGCCATGCGGGCGCTTCCCTTCTGGATATTGCGGCGGTACTGGGCCAGCGAGGCGATCTGCCCCCTGAACCCGAGGATCTGCTCGGCGGCCGCCGGATCGTCCGACGGCCGGTTCAGGCGTTTGCCGGAAGCCAGGGTGTTCTGGGCATCGACCAACTGTTCACGGTTCGCGGCCAGGCTGCCGCGCATGCTGTCGATCAGCATGTTCTCACTGATGCGCATGATTTCCCCTCTTTGCGATTATCCCATATTCATCAGCACGTCGAGCATTTCATCCGTTGCGCTGATCAGCTTGGCCGCCGCCGCATAGGCATGCTGGAACTGCACCAGGTTGACCATCTCCTCGTCGATGGACACTCCGGATACCTCGTCCCGGTAGCTTTCGAGCTGGTTCATCACCGACGTGTTCTGGTCGAACTGGTCCGCGGCCGTTTTGGCGCTGCCGGCCACGTCGCCCACCAGCGATGCGTAGTAAGCGCCGAAAGTGGCCGTGTTGCCGTTCATCAGGTCCTGGAATTCCAGGTTGCCGATGGCCATGGCATTGGCCGCACCGCCGGGCACGTCCTCCGCCGCGCCGGCCGCCGCGATCTTGGAGGGATCACTGACAATGGCCGGGTTGACGGCGATGTTCGCGGCCGAAGTGGAGCCGGCGGCAAAGAAATCAAGGCCCGTGGAGTGATCGAGCCCCTGCCCGCCGGCATGCAGCGTGTTCACGTTATCGATGATTCCGGCGGCCAGATCGTTCAGGCGTGCGAGATAGTCCTGGCCATCGGTCTTGGCGGCCAGATAGCCGCCCACCTTTCCCGAGGTGATGGCCGAAGCGGCAATGACCGCCGGCCCGCCGGAGGTCTGGATGCTGAAATCGGGGTTCGTGTACGAAAGCGCGTAGGCCGTTTCATCGTCGACCAGGGCATGGCCGTCGATGCTGATGTTGACCACCGGGCCGCTTTCACTGGCACTCACATTGGCCAGCGATGAAAGCTCCTTCACCAGCTGATCGCGCCGGTCTTTCAGGTCATTGGGCGCCTGACCCATGTTCTCCGCCTGGCGGATACGGCGGTTGAGCGCGGCGATCTGGCCGGCCTTGTCGTTGATGTCGCTGACCGCCTGGCCGATCTGCGTGTCCAGGTCGCTCTGCACGTCTGTCACAGCAGCGGACATCTGCTGAAAGCGGTCGCTCAGCGCCTGGCTCTTGGAGACCAGCTGCGACCTTTCCACGGACCCGCCGGGATTGTTGGCCAGATCCTGCCAGGCGTGCCAGAATTCCTGCAGATTGTGGTTCAGCCCGGTTTCGCCGGTCTCGTCAAAGATAATCTGCAGGCGTTCGAGGCCGCTTTTCTCGGCCTCCCACTTGCCCAGCTCCTGGCTCTGCCCATCGATCTGGGCGCCCAGAAAGCGGTCGTGCATGCGCTGGACGGAAACGGCCTGCACGCCGCCGCCCATCTGGCCCGGCGTTGCCGCGACCGGTTCACCGCTGGTCAAATCGACCCGCTGGCGCGAGTATCCGGGCGTGTTGACGTTGGCGATATTGTGGCCCGTTACCGAAATCCCGGTCTGCTGGACCTGAAGCGCGCTCCTGCCAATACCCAAAATATTAAACAGGCTGGACATGACATTCCTTTCTGCAGCCTTCAGGCCGCAGCAGCTTCCTCTTGCAGGTGATGCACCACGGCCGACGGAACCTGGTCCAGCGGCACCACGCGGTCTACGGCGCCCAGCGCAAGCGCGGCCCTGGGCATGCCGAAGACCACGCACGACTGTTCATCCTGGGCCAGGGTGTGTGCTCCTTGGCGGTGCATGGCCAGCAGCCCGTCGGCACCGTCAGAGCCCATACCCGTCAGAAGCACGCCCACGGCGTTTTTGCCGGCGTGCCGGGCCACCGATTTGAAGAGCACGTCCACACTGGGACGCTGGTAGTGCACCCTGGGCCCGTCTTTCAGCTTCACGACATAATCACCGCCCTCGCGGGCCAGCAGCATGTGCCGGTTTCCCGGTGCCAGCAGAACCCGGCCGGGAACCACACGATCATTGTGGGCCGCTTCGCGCACCTGCAGGCTGCAGACGCCATTCAGCCGCCCGGCAAAGGCAGCGGTGAATTTTGCCGGCATGTGCTGCACAACCACCACGCCGTCCATAGACGCCGGGAACCGCTTCAACACGCATTCCAGGGCACGCGTCCCGCCGGTGGAAGCGCCTATGGCGACGACCTTGCGGGTAGTATGGACTAGCCGGATGTCCAGTGGTTCGCTCCGGCCCTGCCCCGGCACAGGGGCCGGGCAGGCATGCACGGCGGCCCCGGCCGCCGCCCGCACCGCACGTACGATATCCCGGGCGACGTCTTCGACCGAAAAGGAGGAACCCGGTTTGCACAGCACCTCGACCGCTCCCATGTCCAGGGCCTTCAGCGCGGTTTCACTGTTTTCCGGCGTCAGCGAGCTCAACACCACCACCGGCATGGGATAGTGCCTCATCAGCTTGGCCAGAAAGGAAAGCCCGTCCATGCGCGGCATCTCGATGTCCAGGGTCAGGACATCGGGCTGCAGTTTGACGATCTTGTCGCGTGCCACATAGGGATCCACGGCCGTACCTACGATATTGATGTCGGCATAACGCGAAAGCTCTTCGGACAGCACTTTGCGCACCACCGCCGAATCGTCCACGATCAAAAGATTGATGGTCCTATGCGCTTTTCCGGACATGCCGGCCTACCCTTTCCCGCCATTTTCGGCCAACGGCCCGTCAACGAACAGCAGAACGTCACAACAGGTGTCTTCGACACTGAGCCGTGCCGTTGACAGGGCAACGGGAAATTCGGCTGCCTTGTCGGGTTCCCCCTCAGCCAGCATGCGGGGGGCGTCAATTTCGAATATCGCCTGGCTGCCGCCGATTTTCGGCAACAGATTGCCGCAGATCACATTCGCCGTCTCTTTCAGGGCATCGCACTGCTGCTCTAAAGTCACCTGCGACGTTTCGTCGCTTCCCAGCATGTTGGCGGCCAGCTCCGGCAGCAGCTCCTGCGCGAGCTTGATCAGCAACCGGCCCGCAAAGGGGCCCCTGAACGTCACCGCCACGCGGCTGACCGCTTGGGGCGGCACTTCCCCCTGTTCCGTATCGACCATGGCAAACAGGAAGGCCAGTTTTTCGAATGTTTCCGTGGCCACCTGTGCGAGCAGGTTATGGATCCTGGTCTTCATTGATAACCCCTTCTCCAATCAGCGTCTTTACCGTGTCCCGAAAAAGCTCCGGTGAAAAGGGCTTGTGGATAAACTTGACCCCCTGTCCCAGCAAATTGTCGATACGCTGGCTGCTGCCTTCGGTGGACACCACGATGATGGGCGTATCTCTCAATGCCGGGTCCTGCTTCATTTGCCGGATCATCTCTTCACCGTTCATGACCGGCATGTTGATGTCCACCAGGACAAGGTCGATCCAGTGGTTGCCGAGTTGTTCGAGCCCTTCCTGTCCGTTGGCGGCCTGATGGATCTCACCAACCTTAAGGCCGCTCATTGCAACGGTCTTTGCAATCATGGAACGCATGACGCTGCTGTCGTCTACGATCAAAAGATTGACTGCCATAAAAGACTCCGCGAAAAGGTCCTATTCAAATTGGGTCGCAAAGCTCAGCAGGATTTCCTCAACCCAGCTCACCGCATTGGCGGCCACCCATTCCAGTTGTCCTTCCTTCAAGCCGATCCGCTGCACCGCGCCATCAGAGAGATGATACTGCAGCCCTTCACGCCCGACACCCATGCCGATCATCAGGCACAGCACGTTGGCGACATGTACAATATCAATCAGGGGGTTGCTCACCGGCGCCCCGTCCGGTTCGTGGTGCCAGCGCACAGCGGAAATGATCTGTTCGGGGAAGGACCAGTTCTGCAGGATCCGGGCGCCGATCTCGGCATGGTCGGTGCCGAAGACTTCGCGTTCGACTTTTTCGAAGGAGATCCCCCGGTCGGCCGTCGCATCCACACTGTCCGTCTCCGCCTTGATAAAGGCACCCAGCACCAGCTTACCCACATCGTGCAGCAGGGCGGCGGTAAAGATCTCGTCCACGCCCGTCATTTCCAGTTCCTTTGCCAGGCCTTCGGCAACCACGGAAACGGCAATCGAATGCCGCCACAGTTCTCCCATGGGCAGGCCGTAGCCCGGGACCGCTTTGTCCATAACGGCCGATACGCAGGCCGTCATGATCAGGTGGGCCAGTTTTTTCCAGCCTAAAAGGACCAGGGCCTGTCTGACCGACGCAACTTTGCTCGGCAGGCCGAAGTAGGACGAGTTGGTCAGTTTCAAGATATTGGCGGTCAGGCCGGCATCGTATCGTAAAACCGCACCGATCTCTTCGGCAGACGTGTTGGGGTTATCCAGCATGGCCAGGATCTTGGCGGCTGCCTGCGGAATGCTGGGAAACGATGCGATTTCGCGCGCAATCTTTTTCTTTGGGGAACGTGTCACAGTACCTTGCTCTCTTCCCTGATTTTAACGAGCGTCTGGCCGGTGGAAAGGTCCAGACTGACCGTCCGGCTGGCCGTTCCTCCGATATCCTCGGCTTCGAGGATAATGCTGTTTTTCCAGAGCAGTTTCTTCAAAACCGTGTAGTTCCGTTCACCAATTTTGAACATGGCATTTTTCCCCAGCGGGCTTCCGCAGCCAGCGGCCTTGACCACCATGCGCTGTTTCTGGCCGCCGAGCCCGTAAACTGCTTTAAACAGCAGCGGAACCCCTTTGTCGACGAACATATAGGGGTTGGCCTCGGCTTTCTGAGGGTTGATCTTGGACAGCGGAAGCATGGCGTGCAGCATCCCACCCACCTTTGCTTCAGGATCATAGATGATCAGGCCCAGGCAGCTTCCCAGCGCATGGGTAACGAGAATATCCCCGTTTGTACCGACCTTCATGTCTCCCACTGCCACGATTTGTTTCATAAAGGCAAACTTTCATGCCGGATACCTGCGGCCATCTTTGCCGTCAGGCCCGGATCACTTGCGATAGGTCGCCGGGCAAATGTACCGGAACTGATGCGAAATGCCGGACAGCCCTTCCGAATGGCCGACGAAAAGGTAGCCGCCGGGCACCAGGTAGTCCCAAAAACGATCGATCAGTTGCTGCTGGGTTTCACGCTTGAAATAGATCATCACGTTACGGCAGAAAATGACATCGAATGGCCCCTGCATGGGCCACGGATGCATCAAATTCAGCTGTGCATAGTGGATCATCGCACGGATTTCAGGCCTGACGGAAAATATCTGCTGAGCATCCTCCTGTCCGGCCACCGGTCTGAAATACCGGCGCCGTATCGCCGGCGGCAGCCCGTCCATTTCACAGGCCGGATAGCGCCCCTGGCGGGCTTTTGCGAGCATCTGCACTGAAATATCGGTCGCCAGGATACGGACGTCCCGGTTGTTTATGCCGGGCAGGTGTTCCCGCGTGGCAATGGCCATCGACACCGGCTCCTGGCCCGATGAGCAGGCCGCGCTCCAGAAGCGGATACGGGTCTTTTCCAGGGCCGGCAGAATCTTTTCAGTTAAAAAGTCGAAATGCGCCGCTTCCCGGAAAAAACTGGTCTTGTTGGTGGTCAGCGCATCCACCATGCAGCCCAGCTCCCGGGCCCCCTGACGGCTGTGGATCAGATCGAAGTATTCATCGAACCCGGCAATGCCAAGTTTTCGGATACGCTTTGCCAGCCGGGCCTGCACGAGGGCTTTTTTTTTGCGGCTGAGGTGGATGCCGCACAGGCGGTGCACCGTGCGACTGACATCCTGGAACTGCTGTTCGCTGAGTTCAGCCGGCTGGAAAGAGCAGCGAAACACCGCCCGGCCCCGCGACATGCCCTGTTCTACCCGTAACAAACCGCATCCTCGCCGGTTCCGCCGGCACTGCGGACTTCCCCGGCAGCGGTGGCCAGCCGGATGACGCCGCCCACATCCACGATCAATCCCACCCGCCCGTTGGGCAGAATGGCGCCGCCGGATATGCCGGGTACATGCTGCATGGTTTCGCCCAGGGTCTTGATGACCACCTGCTGCCGTCCGAAAAGCTCCTCGATCACCAGTCCGGCCTGCTGGCCGTCATCCTCGATCACCACGACCAGCGAAGATTCGGCCACGTCCATGTCACGTTCGATGCCGTAAAGCTCGGCCAGGCTGAACAGCGGGATCAGGCGGCCGTTTTGCATCAGCATTTTTTCCTGTTTAAAAACGCTGGATAGATTCTGCGCCTCCGGCTTGATCAGGCGCACGATGGAGACCGTGGGAATGATGTACTTCTGCAGCCCCACACCCACCACCATGCCGTCGATGATGGCCAGCGTCAGCGGTAGCCGCATCTTGAAAATGCTGCCGCTGCCGGCCTCGGATTGAATCTCGACCTGCCCCCTGAGCGATTCGATATTTTTCTTGACCACATCCATGCCCACGCCGCGCCCGGAAACGTCGGTCACGGTTTCGGCCGTGGAAAATCCCGGCTCAAAGATCAGATTGAAAATGTCACGGTCGCCCATTGCACAGCTGTCTTCCACCAGACCGCGCTGGCGCGCTTTTTCGAGAATCCTGTCGCGGTCAAGGCCCTTGCCGTCGTCCCGGATTTCAACCACCACGCTGCCGGCAGAATGATAGGCCAAAAGACGGACGGTGCCGGCCGGAGGTTTGCCACAGGCGGTGCGCACTTCGGGCGGCTCAATGCCGTGGTCCACGGCGTTGCGCACCATGTGAACCAGGGGATCGTTGACGATATCCACCAGGTTGCGGTCGATCTCGGTATCTTCACCCTCGGTGACCAGATTGACCTGTTTGCCCTGTTTGTGCGACAGATCCCTGACCAGACGGGCCATCTTGTTGAACGTCGCCTTGAGCGGCACCATGCGCATGGACATGCTCAGATCCTGCAGTTCACGCACGATCTTGCTGGTATGCACCACTTTTTTCTGCAGCTCGTGGTTCTCCGCGCGCACGACCAGTTCGTCCTGGGCCACCATGGAATGTGCGATGACCATCTCGCCGACCATGTCGATGAGCTTGTCCAGCCGACTGGTGGAAACGCGCACCGAAGACTCGGTGAACTTTTTGGGGCCGTTGATGCGCTTCTGCATGCGCAGGGCCTGACCCACGTCCCTGGCGTTGGCGGTGCCGGACTTGACCAGGGCCGTCCCAGCCTTTTCGCCGCGATGCTCGGCGACCGCCGCCTCCACGGCTTCCCGTTCGGCCTTGCCCTGGGCCACGAGCAGATCACCGACCCGCGGGGCCTCCACATCGGCCGCACTTTCAGATATGCCGGCGGCCTCGGGATTTGCCAGCACCTGCAGCAGGCGATCGTATCCTTCCGGTTTGGCCAGCGGGCTGCCCTCCAGCGCCGCCTGCACGGAGGTGATCAGCTCTTTGAGCATATCCAGCGCATTCAGCGAAAGGTCGGCGTATCCCCCGCTGTATCGAATCTCGCCGTCGCGCACACGGCTGAGCAGGGACTCTGCGTGGTGGGCCATCTCGGAAACCAGGTCGAGCTCCATGAAAGCGGCCGTGCCCTTGATGGTGTGAAAGGCCCGAAACACCGTACCCACGGCATCGGAGTCTTCGGGGTCCACCTCCAGCTGCAGCAGCGCGTCCTCGGCATTGGCGATCAGTTCACTGCCTTCGGTGATAAACTCGCCCACCAGTTCGGGATCGGCGTCGGCGGGCATGAAATCTTCGGCGGTGGCCGTGCCCGTTTCCACTGCTGGCGGGGCCGGGTCGCCGTCAACACCCTGCTCCGCATCCGGCGCCGCAGCCGGCACGGATGAAGATCCGCCGGCCGCCGGCCCCTCCTTGTGCATACCGGCCGGCTCCATCCCGCGCTGGAGGTCCTCCATGGCATCCAGGGCATTTTGCACGATTTCACCCAGGTCGTCGAAAAGTGCATCGTCTTCTTCGCCGTCGTACAGGAAACGGCCAATCCGTGCATGCGCCTTTTCAAGGTGGGCATGCGCCGGCGGCGGCAACATGCCGCAGCATGTCACGGCCCCGATATCACCGAACAGGCACTTTAAGCCCTGCCGATCCCCGGCCTCGAGCTGGATGAGGTCGGCGGCGATTCCGTTGACGACGGCACCGGCATCCACGCTTTCACCCAGGGTCTGCGAAAGCGCCGCGACAGATTTCTGCAAAGCGGCCACATCGGCGGCATCGGCCTGCAAGAACATCTCGCAGGCATTCAGGGCGCTGTATATGCCGTCCACCAGAGAAACCCGGTCTGCGGATGTTTCCCGGCAAAGGCAGATAATCCCGAGCCGGCACAGCGCCGTCAACGCGCTTGCCTCGCGTTGCGGCCCCTCGAATCGTTCTTCAAGCGCAGCCAGCGTTTCGGCCAGTTCCTGCCAGCCCTGCACGTCGCTGACACTCAGCGAGTCAAGGCTCTCTTGTGCATTTCTTACGGTTTCAAGGACATCGTCGCTGCTCGCCGTCATCTTAGCGTCCTTATGGGTTCTGGGGATTAAAGCGCCTGCTCAAATGCTGTTGCGAAGCAGCCGGCCGCCGTGCGTACCGTAATGCAATCTGCCGCTGGCACGGTAGACACAGCAGGCAGAAGGCCCCCGACTGAAGAAATCAAGCGAATTGCTGACCAGCTTGAGGCCGTGTTTGACCAGCAGCCGGTTGTGCTGCTGCAGATGCCGGACACGCGGCACCACTTCCTCCATGGCGCAGCGGATCGTTTGCAGCTGCCCTTGCAGCGCCCCCCCGACACCGTCCAGCAGGCGGCCGAAAGAAAGTTCGTCAACCGGACAGTCCAGCATCGCAGCCAGCCGCCGTTGCAGCGAAAGGCGTTTTTTTTCGGTCCCGTCGATTTCGTTCAGCAGTTCTTTTTTGGTTGCCACCACCGCCTGGATGCCGGCCAGATCGGAAGCCGCCAGGGCATGGCGCTCACGGACCAGTTCCGCCAGCAAAGCCCGGTACAAATCCGCCTCGTGGCCCATTGTTTTGGTAAACTGGCGCAGTAAATGCTGCATAGCCCTCCTTTGCGGCGGCGATTCTAAACCGTCGCATGTCTTCCCCCGCCCGCAGTTCAATTCGCCCTGTTTCCCTAAGGCATCATCTGCAATTTACGACAGCTGCCGCAACGCTTCCCCGGTTCCGCCCCTTGAAATCCGGTTGACGGGGAGAATCATCCGATATGCCCACCGGCTCGCGCCGCTGAAACCGGAAGTTGTGTCTAAAAATCAAAGCAGTTCGTTGAGCAGGGCCTCCTCGATCATTTTGGAGGCCACCTTCTGGCCATCCACCTGATAGGTGCCGTTGGCAACCTGCAGCCGCAGCCGGGACACCTTCTGAGTATTTTCGCCGGGCGCCGGTGCCGAAACTTTACTGGCACCCGCCATCTGTTTCGACTTGGATGAAAGCACCACTTTATCCTCACCAAGGACCTGTCCCGCGGGTTTGCCTGTCGCAGATTCCGCTTGTTTTTGCCCTCCGGCCTGGCTCCCCCTGATCTGTTTCAGGTAGTTTTCCAGGCTGACGGATGGATCTTTACCGCTGATTTTCATTTCCCGATCCTCCTCGAAATTGACCGATATCCGACCGGCAGCAAGGCTGAAAAACCCGCGAGCGTGTCGTAAACCGCCCGGTGCACCGTGCGTGACGCTGCCCGCCTCTTCGGACAGACCGGTTTTCCACTGTGTGCCGACCTTTTTTTGCCTCCAAAAGGTGTATCGGTCAACTCCCGCCGGATCTTTAGACAAAACCTCATTTGTGCGGATTCTGCGGGATATCGTAAGCCCGCAGACCTTCAAGGTGTTTATAAATCATGTCAGACAGGCCGATGCCGCCGTGCTGCGCCAGTTCCACCGAGAGCCGCATATCGAACAGGGAGGTGTAAATGCCCTTTCCGAGACCGGCATCCTGGGTTCCACTGCCGGGAATGGTGGCGCGCATCTGTTTTAAGAGCATCTGGATAAAAAGCGCTTCCATTTCCTGTGCGGCCTTGCGCAGCTCACCTTTGCGCTGCGCTCCGGAGGTTTGGCGGGCATTTTCAATGCGCTGCGCTGCTTGCCGCAGGCGATCCTGCGCCGTGGGCGAGGGTGGGGTCGGCACCGGGAGGGAAACGGCAGCGTGCATCAGATAATCTCCAGTTCGGCCTGCAGTGCACCGGCCGCCTTAAGGGCCTGGAAAATGGAGATCAGATCCCGCGGCGACACGCCCAGCGCATTCAACCCGCGGACCAGGTCACCGATGCTCACAGTGTGTTTGACCAGAAACAGCGGCGATTTCTCTTCGGTGGCCGATACGTCGGTGCGCGGCAGCACCGCGGTCCGGCCTCCCCGCGAAAACGGCAGCGGTTGGCTGACCTCGGGTCGTTCGTTGACCTGCAGGCTCAGGTTGCCGTGGGAAATGGCCACCGTCGAAATCCGGACATTTTCCCCAATCACCACGGTGCCGGTCCTCTCGTTGATCACGATCTTGGCCTGGTAGTCCGGCACGACGTTGAGGCCTTCGATGAGCGTGACAAACCCCACCGGATTGCCCAGGTAGCGCTCGGGAATGGCGACCTTTACGGTACCGGCATCCAGTGTGCTGGCAAGCCCGCCGCCGGAAAGCGACGTGTTGATCGCCTGCGCCACACGGTTGGCGGTTGTAAAATCGGGATTGTGCAGGGTCAGTGTCAGGCTGGTGCGGTCTTTAAAATCAGTGCGCAGTTCTTTTTCCACCAGCGCACCCTCGATGACCCGGCCCACCGTCGGAAAGTTTTTCTGCACGCCGGCCGACGTTCCCGCCAGGCGGAACCCGCCGGTGCTCACCGGGCCCTGCGCCACGGCGTAAATTTTGCCGTCGGTGGCCCGCATGGGGGTGAAGAGCAGCGTACCGCCCTGCAGGTTGACCGCATCCCCGATGGAACTGACCAACACGTCCAGGTGCGAACCGACACGTGCAAAGGGAGGCAGATTGGCGGTGACCATCACCGCCGCCACGTTTTTCACCTGGATGTCCTTGGGGTTGACGGTCAGGCCCATCTTCTCGAGCATGCTGGCCAGCGACTGGAAAGTAAAGCGTGTTTTGTCCTTGTCACCCGTACCGTCCAGACCGACCACCAGGCCGTAGCCGATGAGCTGATTCTGGCGGACCCCCTTGATCTCGGTGATATCCTTGATCCGTGCGGCCTGCACCTGTGAAATACACAGGCTCAGCATCAGGGCCGGCAGGAGGATAAACCCCACAGATCCGGCCAACGTCTGTAAACGTATTTTAAAACCGCCTTTCATTTTTCATCCCCCGTGGGTGAATGCCACTGTCTTTTCCCGGTATCGGCAGTGCCTGCAATTGGCCCCAAAGCAGCCCCCGGTATGCCCGCATGCCTTTCAGGCACGCTTTATGAAACACTGGGTTCACGCCCGTCAAAAAGGCCAGATCACGTCGAAAAAGCGCGCCAGCCATCCCGGCCGCTGGCGGTCGGCGACGATACCCACACCGTTGTAGGTAATCCGGGCATCGGCAATGGCGCTGGAAAGCACCACATTGTCCGGTGAAATGTCCCGCGGGCGGATGATGCCCGTCAGGGTGATCAGCTGGGCTTCGTTGTTGATCAGCACTTCACGATATCCCCGGATGCGCAGGTTGCCGCTGGGCAGCACCTCCGTCACGCGGGCCGTGATCTGGGCGGTCAAGTTGCCGCTGCGGGTGGTGTCCCCTTCCCCCTTGAAATCGCTGGTCAGCCCTCCTTTGATCTCCCCGAAGGGATTCCAGTGGGGATGGTTGGCTGTGGGGTACTTCGTCTCCAGCCCCAGAAATTTTTCCACCTGTGCGGACACGGAAGAGGCGCGTTTGGTGTTTGTCGTCGCCTTGTTGGTGGCCTTCGAGGACTCGACGATCTTGACGGTCACGATATCACCGATTCGGCTGGCCTTGGGATTGACGAAAAGCAGGTTCATAGAGCCATTTTCATCCCACAGGGAGCCTTCCTGCCGGACACTGGGTGCCTGGACCTCCTTGACGGCACCGTCGTCCATCAGCATCCGCTGGGCCTGGGAATCCCGGCTGGCGGTGGGCAGGGCGCATCCGCTGGCCGCCGCCAGGAAAACGGCGGCCAGCAGCACATTTTTCATCCTGTCGGCTATCGTTCGATGTCCATCCGGCGTCCTGTCTTTCTGCATGCTGACGGTCTCCTTTGAAACGCACCCGCGGCGCACCACGCATGGTGGATCAGCCCCTGTGTCCGGTGCGATGTGCTTCAGAAATCCACTTCGACCGTGTTCTTGTCCATCACACGGCCATAGACATTCTTCTTCGAATCCAGATTGACGACCCGGATACGGTCGCCCAGTCTTCCCCGCTGCCGGGCCTCCCCCAACGTGCTGATTTCCAGGCCGTCCGCACGGGCAATAATGGTCACCACGTCCCGACGGCGGATCAGGCAGGGCAGGTCGACCAGATCCGGCCGCAGCACCGTATCGGCGGGGATGCGGCGTTTGGTTCTCTTCCCCAGCACTTCCTGCGGGTCGCTCACGAAATTGCGCGGCAGACGGCTGCGATCAAGCGGCTTCAGCATCACGTCGGCTTCAGTAATCAGGCGGCTCCTCTTCAGCATGTGCCGGGCCACCACGGCATCGACAATGCTCTCGACAACCACCGAAGCAAACACCTTTTTCTGCAAACGCCCGTTGACGTAGACTTCAACGGCCAGCGGCACATTGCCGATAAGTTTTCGGGGACGAAGGGGAATTACGTGCAGGGCCAGAAGACCGCCGGGGACCGTTACTTTATCCCCGGCATTCACTTTGCGAAGCCGGGCGCGGCCGATACGCGGCGCGATCCGGCGCCTGAAAAAATCGCGCACCGCTTCCCGGATACGCTCGGCCGTCACGGTCTGCGCGGCCCTCACAACGGTTATTTTGAACGGCATTTCCAGCTGTATCCGCGCCAGGTCCACACCGTGCTGCCTGAGACGCATGCGCACCAGTCCGCGGTCCAGCACCCGCGAGCTTCCCGCCAGAGGCGCCCTGCCGATCACCACGCCCTTCAGCACCGAACAGCGCCGGGCATCGGGGTGCGAGATTGCCGCAATATCGCCCAGCCGGATCATGTCCCCTGTCACCGTCGCCTGCCGGGCGACTTTCACCTGCACCGGCATTTCGGCGCGTACCGCCGTTGCCGGCACCTGCAGCAAGAAAATACCGGCCAGTACCATCCAACTCTTGAGCATTCGCCTGTATGCCATCGCCTGCACCTTTATTTCCACTTCCACCACCTGCATCTTCGTGCCCGCTGTGGGTCTTGTTGCTATCGGTTGCCCGCAGGCATGACCGAAGGCCCGTGCCGACAGGGCCTACCGTTTCAGGTTATTGGCGATCTCCAGCATTTCGTCCGCCGTTTTAACCGCCTTGCTGTTGATTTCGTAAGCCCGTTGGGCGGCGATCATTTTGACCATTTCCTCGACCACGCTGACGTTGGACATTTCCAGGTAGCCCTGCGCGATCGTTCCCAGGCCCTCTTCGCCGGGAGCCGCGGTGGTGGGGCTGCCGGAGGCCGCGGTCTCCTTGAACAGGTTACGGCCCGTGGAGCTGAGTCCCGCCGGGTTGACGAATTTGGCCAGTTCGATGCTGCCCACTTCCGCCGGTTCCACCGATCCCTCCTGCACCACCGAAATCGTTCCGTCGGTGCCGATGGACACCGAAAGGGCGTCGGACGGGATAACGATTTCCGGCTCCAGGGGATAACCGTCGGCGTTGACCACCTTGCCCTCGCTGTCGAGCTTGAAGGCCCCGTCGCGGGTATAGGCCTTGTCACCGTTGGGCAGCAGCACCTGGAAGAAGCCTTCCCCCTCGATGGCCATATCGAGATTGTTCTGGGTCTGCTGAAAGCTTCCCTGCAGGAAGATTTTCTGCGTGGAAACCGGACGGGTCCCCTGACCCAGCTGGATGCCGGTGGGCACCTGTGTTCCCTCGGCGGACGACACACCCGCCGGCCGCAGGGTCTGATAGATGAGATCCTGGAAATCGGCCCGGCTGCGTTTGAAGCCATTGGTGTTCAGATTGGCCAGGTTGTTGGAGATCACATCCACGTTCAACGCCTGGGACTGCATGCCGGATGCGGCAATGGATAACGTCCTGTTCATCTCTGCCTCTCCTTCGTAAAGCCGGCGCAAATCCGCCGGGGTGAAATCATCTCAGCCGGCCGACATCGTTTACGGCCTTGGATTCAACGGCATCCAGCGTCCGGATGACCTTCTGGTAGCTTTCATAACCCCGCAGCACCTCGATCATCTCGGTCATCATGCGCACCGGCGCGATGTTGGCGCCTTCGTAGGCGCCCTGCTGGATATGTATTTCTTCCGGCGTGCCCGCAGCGGCACCGCCATCGGCGGCAAAGAGCGAACCGCCGGATTTGATCAATTTGCCCGGGTCCTGAAAAGCGGCGATTTTGAGCGTTCCCACCTGGGCACCGTCGACGATGACATTGCCGTCCGAATCCACGTCCACCCGGCTGCCGGATACCGTAATTTCGCCGCCGTCCCCCATCACCGGGTACCCCTGCTGGGTCACCAGCACCTCGTCACCGTTGATTGCAAACTTGCCGTTACGGGTATAGCGCGTCCCGGCAGGGGTCTTGACGGTGAAAAAACCCTTGCCGTCGATGTACAGGTCCAGCGGATTGCCCGTGGTGGTAACCGGTCCCGGCGAAAAATCGGTGTAAGTGCCGGCCGGCAGCGTGGCGGTCGCCTGGTTCGACAGGCGGGCCGCCGTGACCTGCTGCGTATAGCCGGCCGGATCCGACTCCGGCAAAGATGTCAGCTGGAAAACGCCCGATCCCTTGTAACCGGCCGTTCCGGCATTGGCCAGGTTGTTGGCCAGTGTCGCCAGCTTCATTTCATAGATCATGGCGCCGGGCACCAGACTGTTGAGTGTATCGCTCATCTATTTTCTCCGATCCGCTGTTACCGCCATCCGCTCCAAAGTCTTAGCAATAACCATACCAGTTAGATCCAGGTGAGTGCCACTTTATCTTACCGTATTTGCAGACCAAAACAGCCCCTGCCTTTCTCGGGCAAAACCCCCGCCGGGAAAAATTTTCCGGAAAAGGCGCCTTTTACCTAGCCGCCGTCCCGCGAAAAGGACTCAATCCCCATCGAGTAAACCGCTTTTGCGCAGTTTCTTGCGGATATTGATGACCGCCTCGCTGTGAATCTGGGAAATCCGGGATTCGGTCAACCCCATCACATCCCCGACTTCCTTCATGGTCAGCTCATCCTGATAGTAAAGGGACATCACCAGTTTCTGCTTTTCCGGGAGGCTTTCCACGGCCTTGGCCACAAAGGATTTCAGCTCTTTGAGCTTGGTCATGTTCAAGGCGTCGTTGCGGTCGTTGTTGGCCAGGTAGGTCATCAGTTTGCGTCGGTCCTTTTTTGAAGAGCACCCGATTTCATCCAGACTGACAAATGAAATGCTGGCGATCTTCTTGGTCTGACGGACCTGTGCCAGGCTCATGCCCAATTCCTGGGCAACCTCGGCATCCTTGGCTTCGCGTCCCAGCCGACGCTCCAGGCGGATATAGGCCTGCTCCAGTTCACGAACCTTCTTGCGGCTCGAACGCGAAAGGATGTCACGGGATCGCAGTTCGCTCAAAATCGCGCCCCGGATGCGGAAAGTGGCAAAAGTCATCAGCTTGACATCACGTTCGGGATCGTAGCGCTCGACGGCCTGAATCAGGCCGATCACCCCGGCATGAATCAGGTCCTCGGGCTCTACACTGGCGGGCAGATGCGCCGAAAAGCGATGCGCGATGCGGTGGACCAGCGGCAGATATTCGGTGACAATCCGGTTGCGCTCGTCCAGGTCGTCCCTGTATGGATTTTTCTGGGGCATGGCTGAATAACTCATGGTATAAGCTCTCACTTGTCGGTTTTGTCGCGGGAAATTTTCTCCCAAAAAGAGAATACGCGCCCGTCTGGCGGTACGGGCATTGTCTCCCGGGACAGTTTTTTGGCCAGAGAAACCAGACAGCGGCTGGCATCCGTATCGGGATGCAGCTGCCGGACTGCTTTCTGTTTTTTTACACCGGAAATGACATTCCGATCGTACTTCACAAAGCCGATATACTCGATTGCAACGTCCAGAAACCTGTCGGTGACCATGGTCAGCTGGCGGAAAACATCCGTGGATTCCCGGCTGTCGGCAGCCATGTTCACCAGCAGCTTGAATCGCCGCGCAGCGTGTTTCACCGAGAGAATCTTGATCAGGGCGTAGGCATCGGTGATGGATGTGGGCTCCGGGGAAACCACCACCACGATCTCGTGGGCAGCGGCGGCAAAATAGGTGACATTGGAGGAAATTCCCGCCGCCGTGTCGATAAGCAGGAAATCAAGCGGCGCGATCAAACTGTCCAGCGCCCGGAATATGCGGCTTTTCTGCTCCGTATTCAGCGCCGTCAACTCGTCGATACCCGATGCCGCCGGCAGAATCTGGATATTCTCCGGGCCACTGACGAGCACTTCTGCCAGCGGCCTGGCGCCACTCAAAAAATGTGAGAAATTGTACTTGGGCGCCAGCCCCAGCAGAATATCGAGGTTGCCGAGCCCCAGATCCGCATCCAGGATCATGACTTTCTGCCCGAGCTGGCTTAAGCTGATCCCCAGATTGGCCACGATGTTGGTTTTCCCCACACCGCCCTTGCCGCTGGTAATGGTGATGATGCGTGTTTTCGGCACCGGGACGGCACCGTTGACGGGCTGCGTCCGTCCGGATCTGCCGACTGCTTTGTCGTGCAGGTGAATGACTTGACCGCGTTTTTGTTTTTTCATTACGCTCCTTGTCGATGTTCTCTCCCGCTGCATCCGCGCAACCGGGGAAAAATGGCTGCGTCCACTATGCCGGCAGCGGCCCTGCGGATGCATGGTGCACCCGGTCCGGCCGTAACAGCTGTGGTGCGGCCGGCTGCCGTTCCGGGCCCTGCCGCCTGAGCGCCATTACCGTCTCCTCCGCACCGCCCGCATGCTCCCGGGGCCGGCGGCAGGCGGCGGCTCCGCCGCGTGGTACCCAGATGGGGGGGCGTGTTTCAGTATCCGCCCCACCAGGATCTCGTGGGAGGCGATGTGCAGGTCCTCGGGTATCCGCTGGCCGTCCGCCAGATAGGAAACCGGCGTGCGCGTGCGGATCATGACGTTCAACAGGTTGCCCAGGGTTACGGTTTCATCCAATTTGGTGAACAAAAGGCGGCTGTATGCCAGCGGTTCGAATCCGGCGGCCATTTTCAGCATGTCGCCTTCTTTGCAGCCGGCCGACAACAGCAGATGAACTTCCGGGCTTCGCCGACCGCTCTCAAAAAATTTCCGCAGGTGCGCCACCTGCTCCTGCTTGGCCGGATTGACGCCGGCTGTATCCACCAGCACCAGAGGCATCTTTCTGTAATCCGACAGCGCCGCGGCAAAGGCGCGCGGCGTGCTGACGACACGGGCATCGATTCCTGCAAGCGCGGTGTACGGCAGAATCTGGCGCCCGGCACCATTGGTAGAGTTGTCGATGGCGATCACACCCACCTGCGCCACACCCAGGCGGCGGCCGGCCAGCGCCGCCAGTTTGGCTGTGGTGGTGGTCTTGCCGACACCGGCCGGCCCAATCAGGGCCACCACGCTGGAGGCCTGGCTTTTGATTTTGATTTTCTCGCAGCAAAGCCCCATCAAAGCCAACTGCGCACATATCCGCTTCTGCAGGCCGGGATCGTTTGTTTCCACTTCAAACAAGTCGATTTCCCTTGCGAACTCAGATGCATAGCGGCTGTCGACGCCCTGCCGCAGAAGGTGCTCTTTTAATGGCGAATCCTGCGCCGGAGCATCTGACGGTGTAAAAGTGCTTTTTCGGTCGGCCCCGCCCGTTGCCGGTTCGGGCGCGCGCTCATAGCGGCTGTAGTACGACTGCCCCCCGCTGTTGCGGTGGCATCCGGCAGTGCCGGCTTTCAAATAGACGGAATCTTTTTCCAGGGTGTTTTCCTGGGGCAAAAAGAATCCCATACGCGCGTCTTCGGCCACATGATCGGTTGCCGCGGTGACTTCCACGCGGGCCCTTTTGAGGCTTCCCAAAAGCCCCTTTTTGATGCTGCGGGCCGAGAGGATAACCGCATCGGGACCGAACTCCCGCTTGATCTGCAGCAGGGCCTGGTTCATCGTGTCGGCTTCAAATCTTTTAATATGCATCGGGCAGTCCTAAAACACCTATGGATTGTACCGTTGTATCACCAGCGATCTCATTGTAGGAAAGCACCACCAGGTTGGGGATAAAGCGATCGGCCAGTTTCTTGAAATGGGGACGGATGCGCGCGGCGCACAGAATTACCGGCTGCAGGCTCAGGGCCTGAAACTTTTCCAGTTGACCGGCCAGGCTACTCATTACTTTCTGGGCGAAATCCGGCTCGATGCTCAGGTACTGCCCGTGATCCGACTGCTGCACGGCGTCGGCAATGCGGCTTTCCAGGTCCGGACCGACGGTCAGTGCCGTAATTTTCCCCTCAGGGGACTGGTACATCCGGCTGATCGTTCTGGACATCGCCTGGCGGACATACTCGGTAAGCAAATCTGTATCCTTGGTCAACGGGCTCCAGTCCGCCAGCGTTTCTAAAATTGTCAGCAGATCGCGAATGGGGACCTGTTCCCTGAGCAGGTTCTGCAGCACTTTGACGACCGCGCCCAGCGAAAGCAGATTGGGCACCAGTTCCTCGACAACCTTGGGGTGGGACTCCGTCAGGTTGTCCAGGAGCTGCTGCACGTCCTGCCGTCCGATGAGTTCATGGGCATGCCGTTTGATGACATCCGTGAGGTGTGTGATCAGGACCGTCGAATTGTCGACAACCGTGAAGCCCTTTTCGATGGCGGCATCCTTTTCCTTCTCACGGATCCAGACCGCCGGCAGGCCGTAGGTCGGCTCCCGGGTTTTCAAGCCGTCGATGTCATTCTCGCCGGTCGCATCCGGGTTCATGGCCAGATAGTAATTGGCCATCAGTTCACCGCGGGCGACCTCGTTGCCTTTGAGCAAAATGGTGTATTCCCCCGGTTTGAGCTGCATATTGTCCTGAATATGCACCGCCGGCACGATGATCCCCATATCCTGCACGAGCTGACGCCGTATGGACTTTATGCGCTCCAGCAGCTCGCCGTTCTGGTCAACGTCCACCAACGGCACCAGTCCGTAACCCACTTCCAGCGCCAGCATATCCAGGGGCGGCAGGGGCCTTACAGCCGGTGCCGGCAGCTCTTTTTCGGCGGCGGCTTCCTGCCGCGTGCTTTCCTGCCGGCGCTTTTTCTCATTTTGAAACAGAAAATACGCGATAATGCCGGCCGTGGCGGCCAGCACAAAAAACGGGATAGTGGGCAGGCCGGGGATAATCCCGAAAACAAAGAGCACCGCCCCGGCGATGGCAATGGCGCGCGGCTGAGTGGTCAGCTGGCCGCTGATCTCACTGCCGAGACTGGCCTGGGAGCCGGCCCTGCTGACGATGATGCCGGCGGATGTCGAAATCACCAATGCCGGAATCTGGGAAACCAGGCCGTCGCCCACAGTCAGCAGCGTGTAGGTCTGGGCGGCATCTGCGAAGCTCATGTTCATCTGGAACACACCGATCAGCAGCCCGGCGATAATATTGACCATGGTGATCAGGATGCCGGCGATGGCGTCTCCGCGCACGAACTTATTGGCGCCGTCCATGGCGCCGTAATATTCCGCCTCTCTGGCGATCTCCAACCGCCGCGCCTTGGCTTCCTGGTCATTGATCAGGCCGGCGTTCAAATCCGCATCGATGCTCATCTGCTTGCCCGGCATGGCATCCAGCGTAAAGCGGGCCGCGACCTCGGCGATGCGGCCCGCACCTTTGGTGATCACGACAAAGTTGATGACCACCAGGATCACGAACACGATCAGGCCGACCAGATAGTTGCCGCCGACGACAAAGCTGCCGAAAGCGTGAATGACCTTGCCCGCCGCCATGGGGCCTTCGCTGCCGTGCAGCAGAATAATGCGCGTGGAGGCAATATTCAGCGACAGCCGGAACAAGGTGGCCAGCAGCAGAATGGAGGGAAATGACGACAGGTCCAGGGGCTTTTGGATATACATGCCGACCAGCAGGATCACCAGTGAGCAAGTGATGTTAAAGGACAAAAGCAGATCCAGCAGTATGGACGGCAGCGGTATCACCATCACGACCAGAATACCGACGACACCTGCCGCCATCATGATGTCGGTGTTGCGTGACAGCATCATCATTTTCCCGGGAATCGCGCTTTCTGCTTCCATGACTACACGTCCTTACTGCTTCGTTTACAATGCCTGTTTGAATCCTGCGGGACCGGCGGGCGGATTGAGCCCGTTGAAAAATTCGGATGCCGGATGCCCCTTGTCACGCCCGTCCCCCGATCTCTCTGAGGCGGTATACATAAGCCAGGACTTCCGCCACGGCCTGGTAGAGTTCAGCCGGGATGAAAGCATCGATCTCGACCGCCTTGAACAGTGTGCGGGCCAGGGGCTTTTGTTCGACCACCGGCACATGGTGCGCGGCAGCGATGTCTTTGATCCGCTCCGCCAGGTGCCCGGCACCCTTGGCGACGACTTTGGGTGCCGCCATGCTGTCGGCATCGAACTTCAGTGCCACGGCCAGATGCGTGGGGTTGGTAATCACCACCGAAGCCTCGGGAACCTTGTCCATCATGCGCCGACGGGCCATCTCGCGTTGGATGGAGCGGATGCGTGCCTTGATCTTGGGGTCGCCCTCGCTCTGTTTGAACTCTTCCTTGATCTCCTGCTTGGTCATGCGCAGGTCCTTTTCGTGCTGCCAGCGCTGAAAAGCATAGTCGAGCACCGACAGGGCCACCATGGCCAGGCAGCTGTAAACGCAGAGACGCAGCGCGACTTTACCGAAGAAAGACAGCACCTGCATCACACCGGCCTGCATCAGCGAGGGCATATTCTGCGTCTGGCCCTTGACCATGACAAAGGCCACCGTTGCCACAAAAGCCATTTTCAGCAGCGATTTGACCAGTTCGGCAAAGGAACGGATCGAAAACAGGCGTTTGAATCCGGATATGGGGTCGAGTTTGGAAAACTTGAAGCTGAAGGGTTCTTCAATGATCAAAAAACCCACCTGGGCAATATTGGAGACGACACCGGCCAGCATAATGGCGGCCAGTAACGGCAGCAGCAGCCAAAAAGTGCTCTCGGTCAGCTGCCAAAACAAGACGCCGAGGGCCTTCGGCTGGACATCGAATTCGCCGATATGCTGATAGAAAGTGCGCATGAAAAAGGTAAATTGATGCACCATCCGGGCACCCCAGAAGTAAAACACCGCCGTTGAGCTGATCAGGATGGCTGCCGAAGGAATCTCCCGGCTCTGGGCCACCTGGCCCTTTTTCCTGGCTTCCGACCGCCGCTTGGGGGTTGCCTTTTCAGTTTTTTCCTGATCGTTTTTTTCCGGCATGGTCAAAGGACCCTATTGCATGGTTCTGAAAGCCAGCATCAGGCTGTTCCCCAGAACGACGAAAGCATGCTCCAGAAAAACCGCCATGTAAGGCAGTGAAACGCCGATAAAGAACAGCCCGATGATAATCTTCAGCGGCATGGCGACGATAAAGACATTCATCTGCGGCACCACGCGCGCCACCAGGCCCAGCGTCAGGCTGGTCAGCAGCAGCGCCACCATCACGGGTGCTGCGATTTTTACGGCCGTAACGAACATCCCTCCCGTTAAATTGGAGAGCAGCGCCATCGTCGACTTGGTGAAATGGAAACCCAGCAGCGGGACGATACGGAAACTCTCCACCATCGCCCTGAGCACCAGATGGTGCGCATTGGTCACCAGGAAAATCAGCATGGCAATGATGTTTTCCAGCTGTGCCACCGTGGGGACCTGTGAACTGGTCAGCGGGTCGAATACATTGGCAATGGCCAGCCCCATCTGGTAGCCGGCCAACTGCCCGGCCAGCTCAACGGCGGTAAACAGCAATCGGATGGTGAACCCGATGGCCAGCCCCATCAGGACTTCACCGACAATTCCGATAACCAGGTGAGAAACGCTGTCAAAATAGGAATAGGGGCTGATTTTCAGGACGGGAAGCAGAAAGAAACTCGCCGCCAGGGCCAGACCGACCTTGAAGAGGAAGGGAATACTGCGGCTGTCGAACAGCGGGGCCGAGAACACGATGGCCGTGACGCGCAGAAAGATCAGCAGGAAAAGCTGAATCTGTATCAGTGAAAGGCCCAGACGGATCATATTTGCTCTGCCATTATCAACGGATGTAGTATGGTATATTGTTAATCAGGTGCCGGGTGAAACCGACGATGAGCTGCATCATCCACGGGAAGAAGATCAGCATGGCAACCACCACGGCCGCCATCTTGGGGATGAAGACCAGCGTCATCTCGTTGATCTGCGTAGCAGCCTGAAACATGCTCACCAGCACGCCGGCCACCAGGCCGAAGAGCAGCACCGGGGCTGAAAGCAGAATGGCCAGTTTAATGGCCGAAAACAGAAAGCTGTTGACAAATTCAGGTGTCACGATTTCTCCTCCGCGGTCATGTGAAACTCTTGACCAGCGAACCGACGATCAGATACCAGCCATCCGCCAGCACAAAGAGCATGAGCTTAAAGGGCAGCGAGATCATCACCGGCGGCAGCATCATCATCCCCATGGAGAGCAGTACGGAAGCGACCACCATGTCGAGTATCAGAAATGGGATATAGAGCAGAAAGCCGATCTCGAAGGCGGTTTTCAGCTCGCTGATCACGAAAGACGGAATCAGCACCGTGGTGGGCACGTCCGCGATGGTCTTGGGTTTTGCCAGTTTAGCCAGGTTTATGAAAAGCGCCAGGTCCTTCTGCCGGGTCTGCTTGTACATGAAGCGCCGGATGGGCTTTAAAGCGTGATCCAGTGCCTGCCGCTGGCTGATTTTCTTGTTTAAAAAAGGCTGTACAGCCTGGCTGTTGACCTGTTGCCAGACCGGGGCCATGATGAAAAAGGTCAGAAAAAGCGCCAACCCGAGCACGATCTGGTTGGGCGGCATCTGGTTGGTCCCCAGGGCCTGGCGCAGCAGGGAAAGCACAATGGCGATGCGGGTGAAAGATGTCAGCATGATCAGAATCGCCGGCGCCAGTGAAAGCACGGTCAGCAGCACGAAGATCTGCAGCACAACCGCCATGTCCCCGGGGCTGCCGGCAGATTTGTAGCCCACGCTGACCAGCGGGAAAGTGGCTGCAGGTCCCTGGGCGCCGGCACTGGCCGGCAGTCCGGTCAGCAGCACTGCCATGGCCATAAACCCCATCAGCCACCGTCCGGCGGAGTGGAACTGTTTTTTGCCTTCGGCTGTGGCCCGCCTGCAAGACATCATCATCCCCTGGCCTGCATATGTTTTTTGACGCGGCTGAGCTGCGCCATGAACCCTGGAGAGGGATTTTCTCCGCCTTTTGCCGTCATGCGCTCCAACAGCTGACGGTCGACGATCTTATCCAGCAGCCGGATGCCGTCACCGGCCACACCCAGCACGAGAACCGCACCGGGGACTTCGAGCAGCAGCACGCTTTTTTTGGGGCCGAGGTACTGGCTGGCCACAATCTGCATCAGGCCGCCCTGTCCGCTGGTGCCCCTTGGCCGGAGAAAACGCCGCGCCAGCCAGGCCGCCAGGATCACGGCCGCCAGAACGACCAGCAGGGCTGCCAGCATCTGCAGACTGCCGGCCATCATGTCGGGAGCCTGGTTCATTTCAGCTTCGCCACCCTTTCCATGGGACTGACAATCTCCGTTAAACGGATGCCGTACTTTTCCTTGCTGACGACGACTTCACCCTTGGCGATCAAGCGGTCGTTGGCCAGCACCTCCAGGTTTTCACCGGCATTTTTGGCCAGCTCGATGACCGACCCCTGGCCGAGTTTGAGCAGTTCATCGATCACCATGCGGGTGCGGCCCAACTCGACCCGGATCTCTAAGGGAATGTCCAGGATAAAATCGATGGGCGTCGACGCTGCAGCGGCATTTCCGGCCTCCCCGGCGGACTGAACCGGCGGCTGGTCCGGCGCTTCGGTCAGCGGTGTGGGTTCCGGTGCGGCATCCATCTCGTTTTCTTTTTTCTCAACTTCCGGCATCAGCTCGCAAACTCCCTGTTGTCATCAAGCCTGTCGGCGATTTCAACGGCCCGGCTGCCCTTGCGGATGCCCGGAAATCCCCTGAATTTCGGCACGCTGTTGACTTTCAAAGTGACGAAATCCTGGGGCCCGCTGTGCAGCCTGATAATATCGCCCTGCTTGTAATTCAAAACGTCGCGCACGCGCTGCGTTGTGCTGCCGAGTTCGGCCACGACGTCCAGTTGCGCATCCTGGATCAGACGCTCGATCTCGGCACTCCACTTATGTTCGATGTCCTTTTCTCGGATGTAGTTCGCCGAAAGTTTTTCCTTCAAGGGCTCGAGCATCAGGTAGGATACGCAAAAGTAAATGATCCCTTCGAATTCTTCCGCTTTGACCGTAAAACTGGCGATCAGAACCATTTCGGCATCACCGAAGATGTGCACGAATTCGGGTTTGGTTTCGACTTTTTTGAGCACCACCTTGGAGGGGCTGATGACTTCCCAGGCTTTTTCGAGCTCCTGCAAAATGGCGCTGCTGATCTTTTTCATCACCTTCAGCTCGATGAGTGTAAACTCCCGCAAGCGCCCGAAAGGTTTTCCGCTTCCGCCGAACATGCAGTCGATAAAGGAAAAAACCAATTCCGGCTCGATGACCACCAGAGCAGCGTTGAGCAACGGATCCATGGACAGCAGGTTGAACAGGGTCGGGTTGCTGCATCCTTTTATCAGGCTGGCGAAATTCTTCACCTCCTTGGCGGCGAACTCGACAGTGACTTCCTTTTGTAAAATGGCCGACAGGGACTTCTGCAGACGCCGGTTGAATTTATCGAACACTTCCTCCAGTGCGCTGAACTCATCCTCCAGCTGCACACTTTTGGATGTCAGGTCGTAGGGTTCGGCCTCCTGCGCCGCCTCATCCTCGGTATTCAAGTCCACTTCACCGGTGGCCATGGCCCCCAGCAGGGCGTCGATTTCTTCCTGGGATAGGATCTGGTCAGCCATCACACGCCTCTGCTACTGAATGACAAACTCGGTGAAGTACACATGCGTGACGGGTTTCCCGGGCAAAAAGGCGTTGAGCTTTTTCATGATTTCCTGGCGCAACGCCGTCTTTCCCTGAGTCGTGTGCAGGTCCGCGTATTTTTTCGACGGCAGGATGGTCAAAATCGCATCCTGTACACGGGGCAGGCTTTTTTCGAGCTCTTTCTGCATGTCGGCGTTCTTGACTTCGAGTTCCATGGTCACCCGCAAAAAACGCTTTCCGCCGGCATCCGCCAGGTTGACGATGAAGGGGTCCAGATGAAAGGTAGGTCCGATACCCTGGGCCTTCTTTTTCTGGACAGCCGCCTTGGCCGAGGCCTGCGCGTTCTGAGTTCCCATGGCCGCCATTTTCTGCCACATGATGAAAAATCCGGCGCCAAACATGCCCAGCATGAGCACCACCCCGACGATAATCATGATCACGACTTTTTTTGACATGTCACTTTCCCTCCGCAACCAGTACGATTTCCACACGGCGGTTTTGGGCCCGGTGCCGGGGGCTGTCGTTGGGCACCAGGGGCCGTGAGTTGCCATAGCCCACCGCCGACATCCGGGACGGTGCAATACCGCCTGCTTTGACAAGGTATTTTAAAACGTTGACTGCACGTGCGACGGAAAGCTCCCAGTTCGAAGGGTAGAGTTCCGTTTTGATGGGCACATTGTCGGTATGACCTTCGATACGAATGCGGTTCGGCAGCTTGGCCAGTTTTACCGCCATGCGGTCGAGCAGCGGGAAGGCGCGCGGGTTAATCTCGGCCCGGCCGGTGTCAAAGAGGATATTGTCCTTCAGGGTGATGTGCAGCCCCTCCCCGGAAAACCGTGCCTGCATGGAGGGATCCAGCTGCAGGCTTTTCAAAAACTGCTGCAGCCTGGCTGTCCCGGCCGCGCTTCCGCTGACAGCCGCCGGATTTTGCTGCGTGGCCGACGATCGGGAGGCATCGGTATCTGTTGTGTTGTCAGGAGGGTAACTCTTGTCCGCCACGGCAACCGGCACCCTTTTGCCCGCCATAAGCACACCCAGCGCGCTCTGCAGGTTGTCGATGAGACCGGATGTGCGGTTCAGGTCCAGACTCCCCATGGAAAATATGAGCACGAAAAAGACCATCAGCAGCGTCATCATATCATTGAATGTCGTCAGCCAGGAGGCGTTGCCGCCCTCTTCCGTCTCGTGTATGTGTCTGCGTTTGCGCCGCATTGAAGCGTCCATGTTCCGGGTTTACGATTTCAGCCCCTGAAAAACGATCTCCACACGCCGGTTTTTCGCCCGGCCGGCCGCCGTGCCGTTGGATGCCAGCGGCTGGAAGGCGCCGAAACCGGCTGCCGACAGCCTGTCGGCCGGCACGCCCGCGCGGTCGACCAGAAACCGCAGCACGTTGACCGCGCGGGCCGTCGAAAGTTCCCAGTTGGAGGGATACCGCCGGGTATGGATGGGACGATCGTCGGTGTGTCCCTCGATGCGCACCGCATACGGCGTGGATGCGATCACAGCGCCGACTTTTTTTAACAACGGGATCGATCCCGGCAGGATCAGGGCCGATCCGGTCTGAAACAAGATGGCGTTGGCCAGGCGCATGACCAGCGTCCTGCCCCGCATTTCAAGGTCGACACTGCTGTCGATGCCCAGCGAACGGGCCTTGTGCAAAACATCTTTAAAGATACCTGCCAGGCGGCTCTTTTCGTCGACGATATCTTCCGAAGCCGGCAGCATAATATCGCCGGACTCGAGTTTCAGCCCGCCGGTTAAGATGTTCACCGCCAGGTTGAAAGAACGCACGAACCGCGTCACCTTGGATTTTTCCATGGTGGAGAAAGAACACAGCATGATGAAGAAGCAGAGCAGGATCAGGACGAAGCCGGTGTAGATAATCTCCCAGCCGCCGCCAATGGAACCACCGCTGTGCACGCTGCGCCGCTTGTTGCGTTTTTGGCCCATCCGCTCTAGGTTCCCTCCTGGACTTCCAGTTTCCCGGACAGTTCTTTGGGCGCAATGAAGGCCTTGAGTTTCTGTTCGATGATGCGGTGATTTTCGCCGGCCTGAATGGCCAGCACACCCTCCAGCACCATCTCTTTGAGCAGAATTTCCTTTTTGCTGCGGGTCTTGAGTTTGCCGGCAATGGGCAAAAACAACAGATTGGACAAGATGGTGCCGTAAAAGGTGGTCAGCAGCGCCACCGCCATGGGTGCGCCGATGGAGCTGGGGTCCTTCATCTGCATCAGCATCTGCACCAGACCGATAATGGTGCCCAACATGCCCACTGCCGGCGCAAAGGCCCCCATGGTGGAGAAAATCTCGGATCCCAGCTTGTGGCGCTCACTCACGTAGGCGATTTCTGTGGTCAGGACATCTTCGATGGCACCGGCCTCCATGCCGTCGATGGCCATCTGGATGCCCTTGCTTAGAAAGGGGTCCTCGATATCCTGCAGCTGCGATTCAAAGGAGAGGATACCTTCCTGGCGGGCTTTTTTGGCAAAATCGACGATCACCGGGATCAGGTCGCCGGCCGGATGCGCACGGTACCGGAAAGCGTTTTTGGCCACGCCGAAAACACTCATGACTTCTGAAATCGGATAGGCGATAAACGTCGCGCCCATGGTACCGCCCACGACGATCATCAGGGAAGGATAGTTGATAAACCAGGCACCGGAGCCTCCCATCAGAATGGAGATTCCGACCAGGCCGCCGGCCACCAGCAGCCCGATGAAAGTGGCAATATCCACGCAATTTGCTCCTTGGTTGAAATTTTCACAAAACCTGACCCGCCGGTATCACCCGGCAGCCGCCGTCGTGGCGCACTGTTTTGCGGCAACTTTCGAATGAGCAATTTATGTGCCGGATTCTGTCCGCAGAGCCAACGGGATTCAAAAAAAAGCAGTCAATGTCAATTTACCGAAATCAAAAGATAAAATACTTAAAATTCCTGGGAAAGTGGAAGTTTATGGCCGGCTATCGGTGTTGCGGAGGGATGTAGGCGCTTAGACCCCGTCAAAATGATGTACCGTTGTCAAAGCCTTGACGTGGGCAAAGCGGCAAACCGTGCGGTACAGGTGCCTCCGCCATCCCGGCGGAACCGGGCGGAATGGCGGAGGCCGTCTGCTTCGAGAGACGATATGGATGGCGGCGGAGCGCTAACGCTTGATATTGACCAGTTCGTTTAGCATTTCGTCACTGGTGGTGATCACCCGCGAGTTGGCCTGGAAGGCCCGCTGGGCTGTGATCATGTTGACGAATTCGGTGGCCAGATCCACGTTGGAGATTTCCAGCGAATTGGAGATCACGCTGCCATAATCGCCGGTGGCGGGGACGCCCACCGTGGCCGTACCGGAGTCAGCGGTTTCCTGCCACAGGTTACCGCTGAGCTTGGCCAGCCCGTTGATGTTTTTGAACTTGTACAGTGCCGTCTGGTACAGCGGCTGGGGCACGCCAAAATTTGCGTCGCCGGCGGAGAGGTTGCCGTCCACGCCGTAGAGCGTGCCGTTGTCCTGCACGGTGATGCTCTCCCAGCGGTCCAAGTCGATGGTGATGTCCACCGGAGTCGGCGGCGGATCGGGCAGTGGCAGGGCTGTACCGCCCAGGCCTTCGAGCATAAAGCCCTGCACTTTCTTGCCCGTGCGGCTCAACAGGTTGCCGTCCTTGTCGAAACTGAAATCACCGGCCCGCGTGTAGTATGTTTTTACATCATCCTTGACCGAAAAGAACCCGTTGCCGTTAATGGCCATGTCCGTGGCGTTGCCGGTGGACTGCAACGGGCCCTGGGCCCAGTCGAACTTGACGCCCAGCACCTGGACCCCGTTGCCGATTTCATTGCCCGAAAAGCCGCTGTTGACCGCACTGGAGACCACGTCGGTGGTCTGGTTCAAAATGTTGGCGAACGAAAGGCTCGAACTCTTAAAGCCCGGCGTGTTGACATTGGCGATGTTGTCGCCGATGGCTTCCATGGATTCCTTGTTGGCGTTCAGACCGGTAACCCCGGAGTAAAGTGATCGCATCATGGCTGAATTTCCTCCTTTATGGTTTGACGCACAGCGCGCCACTGGATTTGCAGGATCCACACACGGCGCTCGTGCCGTGAACCCTGTTTTCCGCTACTCCCCGCTTTCTTCGGGCGGCGGTTCTTCGGATTCGCCGGCTGCAGCCTCGGCATCGGTGACTTTCTGCACCGCCGCCAACGGAATGAGGTCCTCGCCGGTCATCAGATAGGGGCTGCCGTTGTCGAAGCGCACCCCGGTGACCACGCCCTCACTGAAGTTGCCCGTATCGATGGGTGTGCCGTTTTCATCCTCCGCCTGGACCTTGAAGGTGTAGATGCCCGGCGGCATCCGCGTACCCTTGGCGTCTTTGCCGTTCCAGCTGGCCGTCTGCTCACCGGCGGGCAGTGCTCCGGAAGTCAGCGTATTGACAAAATTCCCGGCGGCATCATAGATGTCGATGCTGACCGCGCTGGCGGCTTTGGGCAACGCAAAGGTAATCTGGCTGTCGGCGCCGGCCTGCAGACGTGTGGTGTTGCCGTTGGACAGAACATTTTTGCCGATCAAGCCCACCGCCTCGGAGTTGTTGATGGAATTCTGGTACAGCTGGAGCAGCTTCAGGTTTTCGTTGATGTTGGTCAGCTGCTCCAGGGAACTGAACTGTGCCAACTGGCTGACAAACTCGGTGTTGTCCATGGGGCTCAAGGGATCCTGGTTTTTCAGCTGGGTCACCAGCAGTTTCAGAAAATCCTCCTTGCCCATCACATTGGAGTTCGCGGAATACAGCTGCGTCGTCTGGCTCGTGACAGGGGAAACCTGGGAATTTGTGTCCACGGCAGATCCCTCCTTAAATCCCGGCATCTGTGCCTCCGGCCGGGCGAAATCAATAGGTTATCGTTTCAAACAAAGTAGTCGATCAGTCCGACCCGTTCCCGGCTGCCGGCAGTTTGCGCCGGCCGCGGAACGGTTTCCGAGTGCACGGCCTCAGACGCCACCGATTGCACTCCTGTGCCCAGGGCTTCCCGGCCCGAGCTCCCGGCCTGGGGATTCCCGCCGGCCGCCGGCTGAAAATCTCCGGCCACCGAAACATCCAGGTGGTCAATGTGCAGGTTGTGGTTCTGCAGTTCGGCCCGCAACTGGCCGATGTGGTGTTCAACCATCGTCTTGACCCAGGTGCTCTCGGTGACAATTTTCAAGGTGATCTGTTGCTGATCGCTGGCGATGTGCAACCGCAGATGGCCCAGCACCTCGGGTTTCAGGTTAATGCGCAGCTCGGTCTTGCCCGCTTTCAGGTGCAGCACGGCTTTGTCCACGATCTGCTGCAAAAGATCCTGTTGAAAAGGCCGCGGCACGTTTTCAGCGGCATCGGCGCCGCCGCTTGCCTGGGCCGTTGCCGACGCTGAATGGCCGCCGCCGAACAGGTCGGCATGGCCGCCCTGCTTCTCCGTACCGCTTTGTCCGGCCGGCTCAAGTCGTTGTGTCGCCACACTCGCACCTGTTTTGGCGCCCGCCTGCACGTCCGCAGCCGTCGGCGGGACAGCTCTGGCCGCCGGTACCGGCTGGCTTGGCGCGTTCTTGGCGATAGCAGAAGACGCCGCTTCAACGCCCGGGGCACCATTTTTGGCCATGCCCACAGCAGCGGCATTGGCGTCATCCGGCACAACCCGTGTGTTGCCGCTGGCCTGCGTCTTTGACGGCGCGACAGTCTTCACGGCGCCTTGCGAAACCGCCCTTGGTTTTGGGGCTTTATTTTTGTCGGCCTGCTGATCCTGGACGCCGCCTTCCTTTGATTTCTCTGCCGTCACCTGCCGGCCTGCGTCCGACGGCGACGATTTCTCCGCCTGCACATTTTTGGCTTCGGCCGGCGCCACCGGAGCCGGTTTTCCGTTCTCCGGCGGTTTTGCTTCGGCAGTTTCCTCTCCCGGCAATGCCGTCTGTCCGGTCAAGGCCGCCGTCTGACCGCCCCCGGGCTGTGCCTGGCCGTCGGTATTGCTCTTGACATCCTCCCGGCCCGTTTGTACCTGCCGGCCATCATCAGGGGAGGACGTCTTGGCGGCGTCATGCTCTGTTCCGGAAGCCGGCCGGCCGTCATCGCGCCTTTTGGAATCGGCAACCGCTCCATCCCGCCGGCTTTCATCGGGCTGCGAGACCGCGTTTTTATGCTGTTCCGCCGACCGTTCACTTTCATGCGCACGAAACTCATGGTGCGTATCTGCGATCCTGTCTTCACGGGATTCCCGCCGGCGGTCCTCGCGCAGCTCGGACAAAGTGTTTTTCTGTCGGCGCTGCAAGGCGTTTTTGGCCCTCTGTACAGATTCCCGCCGGGCCTCCTGCAGCTGCTTTTCACGGCGCACTTCATCCAGCGAGCGCCGAAAGCTCGGCAGCCGCGGCCGGGCCTTGTCCGCGTCGTTTGCAGAGCGCCCAAAGCCCGGCAGCTCCGGCGGCCGCACATCTCCGGCGGCCGCTTTAGCCTCGGTCCTTTTCAAAAGAACAGTTTCCTTTAAACTGGCATACACTCCCAGACTATTCATTGCACCTCCGCCTGCGGTTAAACGTAGTGGTTGCCACTTCATCCAGGAAGTTTCGCTCTGCCAGGCGCAAGCGCTCAGCTTCTCGATACGCCTGCCCCTCTTTGAGTTTGTCCAGCATTTTCCTCTTTTTTACGGCTTCCAGAAGCTCTGCAAGCTTTTCTTTGTACTGCCGCCGGATGTCCTCGATGCGGCGCTGCTGGCGCCGGATATCATTATCGACGGCACTCAGGTAGCAGTCATACTGCTTAAGTTCCGGTGCACTCAGGCCTTCCCTCTGCCGCTGCTGGAACCTGGCGAAGGTCTTCGCCCTGGATGTCTGCAGGTCGGCCAGCACAGCCTGCGCGCTTTCTCTCTGGGTGTAAATCCCCGCCAGCTCGCGCTGCAGCCGGTCTTCTTCCAGCTGGCGGTAATTCAGCAGTGGTTGCAGCCTGAATTGAAACATTAAACCCTCTTTTTGGGCACCGATCCCGGCCGGCTACGGCGGCGGCCGCAACCGATCCGCAATTTTTCACGACATTCTCAGCCGGACTCGGCAAACAGCGCCTCCAGCATCCGGCGGCTCTGCGCCAGATCGAAATGCTCATGCGTATCCTGCGTCAGGAAATCGTTGATTCGGTCGATCATCTCGATGGCAAAGTCGATTTTCGGATTGCTCCCCTGAACGTAGGCCCCGATATTGATCAGATCTTCGGCTTTCCTGTAGGTCGCCAGCACGGATTTCAGCCGCCGCGCCGTCTCTTTGTGCCGCTGATCCACAATTTCATCCATTACCCGGCTGATGCTGGCCAGCACATCAATGGCCGGATAATGATTCTGCACGGCCAGGTCCCTTTTTAAGACAATGTGCCCGTCTAAAATGGAGCGTACGGCATCGGCAACGGGCTCGTTCATGTCGTCGCCCTCCACCAGCACCGTGTAGAGGCCGGTGATGCTGCCCTTGTGGGATGCATTCCCGGCGCGCTCGAGCAGCCGCGGAAGCAGGGTGAAAACCGACGGTGTGTACCCCTTGGAGGTCGGCGGCTCGCCCAGTGCCAATCCAATTTCACGCTGGGCCATGGCAAACCGTGTGACCGAATCCATCATCAGATTGACGGTTTTCCTGCAATCCCTGAAGTACTCGGCGATGGCCGTGGCAATGAAGGCGCCCCGCACCCGGATCAACGGCAGATGGTCGGAAGTCGCCACGACCACCACCGAGCGTTTCAGTCCGGCTTCACCCAATGCATTTTCGATGAAATCGTTGACTTCCCTGCCGCGCTCGCCGATGAGTGCAATCACATTCACATCCGCACTGCTGCTGCGGGCGATCATGCCCATCAGCATACTCTTGCCCACACCGGAGCCGGCAAATATCCCCATGCGCTGTCCGCATCCCACGGTCAGTAAGCCATCGATGGATTTTATGGAAGTGCTCAGCGGCTGGTGGATGGTCCGCCTCTGCAGCGGATTGATCGGGTTTGCATAAATCGGATAGCGGGCGCTGCAGCGGACCGGACCCTTGCCGTCGATGGGGTTGCCCAGCCCGTCGATCACACGCCCCAGAAGCGCGTCGCCGACCGGAAAAACAGCCTGGCTGCGGCGGGTTTCGATACGGCATCCCGGTCCCAGTCCGCGGTATTCGCCAAGCGGCATCAGCAGCACCCGGCCGTCTTTAAATCCCAGCACTTCCGCTGGAATTTCCAGGTCGCTGTCCGACGCGAAAATCGTGCCGATACTGCCGATGCTGGCCTGGATGCCTTCGGCCTCGATCACCAGGCCCACCACCTGGGTCACCCTTCCCGTATTCCGGAAAGTGTCCAGTGTTTCCAGACCCTGAAAATACCCGGAGAAATCAGGATCGGCTCTCATGGTCCTTCTCCGGATTGATGCGGATCGGCTATGGCGCCACCCGGCAGCAGGGCTTTAAAAGCGGATTCGATCACCTGCAGGCGGCTCTCGACGGTGGCATCCAGTTCGGCGGACCCGCTGTAAATACGACATCCGCCCCGTGAAATACCGTCATTGGCTTCGATACGAATCTTTTCGCCGCCCGCCGACAGCGTCAGTGTGCCTTCCTCTTCCAGGGATCTTACCAACGCGGCATCTTCGGGATGCATATGAACAGCCAGCCTGTGCGCATCATCCGCGGCTTCTATGGCCTTGCGCATCACCTTGACGACGATTTCAGGATCGATCTTCAGTTCCTGGAAAACGATCTTGCGTGCCACGGCCAGTGCCAACCGGACGCTTTCTCCCTCCACCCGCCGGTACAGCTCCGCCTGCCGCCGGTCAATCTCACCCAGCGCCCGCTGCAGGTTTTCCATGAGGGTGGACAATTCCCTGTCGGTGGCCGCCCTTGCGGCGGCATGCCCCTGCTGGTAGCCGGCTTCAAAGGCACGCTTCTCGGCCTGGGCGGCATCGTCCCCGGCAGCCTGCTGCAGGTTGTCATCCACATCCGCGCCTTCGGCCGGCATCCGGGTAAAGCGTCCGGTATTTTCGGATTCGACTGCCTGGCGCATCTCCGCAATATCGGGGAAGCAGTACGGCCTGCAGGCCAGGCGCTCTTCTGCAATCGTATGCTGATCTGCGCCCATATCAGGTCACCAGGTCCCCACCGCCGCGTCCGCTGATGATGATCTCGCCCTTGGTTTCCATTTCCTGCACGATGCCGGTAATTTTCTGCTGTGCGGCATCGACTTCCGCCATGCGCACCGGACCCAGGGACTCGATCTCCTCCTGCAGGATTTCCGCCGCACGCTGGGACATATTGTTAAAGATTTTCGCTTTGACCTCTTCGGAAGCCGCCTTGAGCGCCACCGCCAGTTCACGGGTTTCCACCTGCCGCAGGACTTTTTGCATGCCGCGGTCATCGACCAGCACCAGATCGTCGAAGATAAACATGCGTTCTTTGATCTGTGCGGCCAGTTCAGGATCGATCTCCTCAATATCAGCCATGATCTGGCCGCCCACAATCTCGCTGGACTGGTTCAGGATATCGGCGAGATGATCGATGCCGCCGGCCTTGCTGGCGGATGCCGTGCTGATGCTTTCCAGGATCTCCTGGAATGCCCTGTCCACTTCGGCCACCGTGTCGGACATGACCTTGCTCAACCGGGCGATGCGGATGGCCACTTCCCCCCGCAGCTCGTCGGGCAGTTGCGCCAGGACCTGGCTGGCATTGTCGGGCTTCAAATGCGAAATCACCAACGCGATGGTCTGGGGGTGTTCGCTTTTGATGGTTTCGGCGAGCTGGTCGGGATCGATGGCCTGGAGAATCCCCAGGGTTTCATCCCCCTCCGGATTTTCCTGCTCTGCCGCCGGCTTCCCGGTTGATGCCGGCTTTTCGGGCGATGGGCTTGGAACCGCCGGTCGGTCGCGATACTGCGGCGCCGTCATGATAAACTCCTGGGCCACTTTCTCGATGACTTCCGGTGCAATCGGCCCCAGGGCAACCACGTGGTTCATCACTTTTTCCCTTTCGGAATCGGTCATCTGGGTCAACACTTCCTCAACGGCCTCTTTCCCCAAAGCCTTTACCAGGACGGCCACTTTCAACGAACCGGATAACTGTTTAGGATCCATTCTTCAGCGTATGCGCACTTTCATATAGATTAACTCGTCTCTACTCCTGTTTCATCCAATCCCGGATCAACTGCATCGAAGCCGTGTTGTCACGCATGACCAGTTTGGTGGCCTGGTCCGTGTACGGCAGGTCTTTCGCCCGGGCGTCGTACTCGCTTTCAATCTCGCCGACAGTCTTGGGAAGCTGCTGCAGCAGCTGGACGTCAGATCCCGCCGCGCCGGTCAGCCAGCGCACCATGGGGCGGATGATGAACAGAAAGGTAAAGAACAAAATGAACCCGGCGATGCCGTACTTGACCATCAGTTTGTGGGCCGCCAGTTTGGCCATCCAGCCGGATTGCTTTTCTTGCGCGGCGGGCTGTGTCTCTTTCTGCATGGCAAAGGGCATGTTCTCGACAACGACCTGATCGCCGCGTGCGGCGTCAAAATTCATGGCCCGCTTGACGATGTTTTCGACTTTCTGCAGCTCCGCCGGGCTGCGGGGCACGTACTGCATCTGCGTCTTGCCGCCTTTGGCCTTCACCGGCCGGTAACTGCCGTCCACCATCACGGCCACCGAGGTTTTCACCAGTTTGGCCGCCGGCTCGATCACGTGGCTGGTCACGCGTCCGATTTCGTAGTTGACCGTCTGATCCTGTTTCTGATAGGCAGGCGGATTTGCCGAGGTGGCTGAACTCTGACTGACGTTGGCGCTGTATCCGGTTTTCCCCGGGATTCCCATGGCAATATTGGCGCTGTTGGCGGAAAATTCCTTGCTCTTTTTTTCACTGCGCACCACTTTGTTGGCCGGCAGGTATTTTTCTTCTGTCGTCTCCTGTTTTTTGAAGTCAAACTTGCAGGCCGCTCGCACGATCACCTTGGAAGAGCCAAAAACATTTTCCAGCATGGATTTGATCCGGCTCTCCAGATTTCTCTCCACTTTCTGCTGGTAATCCAGAAATTCAACGCTGCCGCCGCCAACGCCCATTTCACTGTCGAACCCCGACAGAATCTTTCCGAAATTATCCACCACCGTTACGTTTTCGGGTTTTAGGCCCGAAACAGCCGCGGATACCAAGTGCACGATTCCCAGCACCTGGGGACGGGTCAGGTATTTTCCCGGCTTGAGCTTCAACACTACCGAGGCAGTCGCCGGCTGCTGGTCCTCGATAAACAGCGATTTCCCCTCCATGACAATGTGCACGCGCGAACTCTCCACTTCATCCAGGTTGTTGATGGTGCGCGACAGTTCGCCCTGCAGTGCGCGCTGGTAGTTGATGTTCTGGACAAACTCGGTTTCACCGAGTTTGTTGCTGTCGAAGATCTCAAACCCCACCCCGCCGCCGTGCGGCAACCCCTGGGAAGCCATCTGCATACGCACATCGTAGATCTTTTCCCGGGGTATCAGGATTGAAGTGCCATTGGCGCCGATTTGGTAGTCGATGCGCTGCTGCTTGAGCCAGTTTACAATTTCACCAGCCTCCGCCGCCGGAAGCTTGGCATATAAAAGCTGGTAATCCGGCCGTCCGGCCCATGTGATGATGAAAAAGAAGAGTACGCTGGCCAGCACAATCAGGAGGAAAAAAGTGATTCTCTTGCCCGCTGAAAGATTCTGAAACAGTGTTTTGATCTGTGAAAAGACGCCGCCGGCATCCATGTTTTCCTCTCCCTGCCTAAAGCATTTGCTCCGGGAAAAAGCGGGTCACCGCCTTCCCTGCGGTTATATCTGCATGCGCATGATCTGATTGTAGGCTTCGAGCACCTTGTTTCTGACTTTCATGACCAGCTGCAGGGAGATGTTGGCTTCCTCCAGCTTGATCATGGTGTCGGGGATACTGGCATCCCGTCCGGTGGCCAGTTTAGCGGCGGCCTCGTCAGCGGCGACAATCTTGTGGTTGACTTCGGACAGCGAGCGGCTCAGGAAGTCACCAAATCCCGCCTTCTCCTGTCCGTCGCCGGCCCGGGACCGGCTGTGCGTCAGAATCGTCTGCAGCGCATTTTCATGAATCCGCATGTCGCTCATCTTCATCTCCCGATCTCAAGGGCTTTCATGGCCATGGATTTGGCCGCATTGACGGCGGTAACGTTGGCTTCATAGCTTCGCGAAGCCGAGATCATATTGACCATCTCCTCGAAGATATTGATGTTGGGCATCCGCACATAACCGTTTTTGTCGGCTTCGGGGTGGCCCGGACTGTACTTTAGAACCGGCGGCCGCTGGTCTTCCACCACGTCGACGACGGTAACTTCGGATGGCTCGGGGGAAAAGCGGGCCTTTAAAATGTCGCCGAAGGACTGGTTTTGATTCACGGCGGCAAAAACCGGCTCTTTGCGAATGTAGGGTCCGCCGCGGTAGGTATGGGTGGTGTTGATATTGGCAATATTTTCCGAAATCAGATTCAGTCGCAGCCGTTGCGCACTGAGTCCCGAAGAGCTGGTCCGCAATGCATCAATCAGGTTCATGGCTATTTCGATCCTCCCTGGATGACGTCTTTCAGCCGTTTGAATTCGTTTGAAATCATCCGGACTGAAACATTAAACATCAACTGGTTCTGGGCCAGGCTGCCCATCTCGCGGTCAACATCAACGGTATTGCCGTCGGTTCTGAAAGCATAGGGTTTCGGCGGCAAAAATGCCACGGCCGGCCGGGCGTCGTCGTCCGTATCGGCTGAAAGGTGATTGTCGTGGGTCGTCACAAGCTTCAATCCATCCGTCGGCTGCTGCGCGCGCTCTAAAGATTGTTTGACCATCACGTCAAAGGCCTTGAAATTGGGTGTATCGGCATTGGCAATGTCTGCGGACAGCACCTTGTGCCGCTGGATTCTAAAATCCATGCTCTTTGCCAGCAGCGCAAACGGTCCCGAGAACAATCCTGGTGGACTCATGTCATCGTCTCCTCTCCCCGGCTGTTTTATGCAAGCTGCGTACCATTTGTCCGGCGGCAATGGGACACAAAATTTTCTCCGTCAAATGTGCCAGTTACGGCAATAGTGCGCACATTCTCGAAACCCCGGCAGCCTGCAGGCGGCAATTTCTGCCGCCGCACAGGGGCTGCCCGGCGGAAAAATTGACCCTCTGCCGCAATCAGTTTATTTTTATTGTTCATTCTCGGCTTTGTACTGGTTCAGCTTGTTTCTCAACGTACGGATGCTGATTCCCAGCAGTTGGGCGGCATGGGTGCGATTGTCATTGACTTCATCCAAGGCCTTAAAGATCAACTTTTTTTCCATTTCACGCAGCGAAAGCCCCCCGGCCTGGAAAACCGCCGTCGGCAACGCTGTTGCAGGCGTATCCTCGAGCAAAAGATGCTCGGGTTGCAACACATCGCCGCTGCTCAGCAGCACCGCACGTTCCAGTACATTTTCGAGTTCGCGCACGTTTCCCGGCCAGTTTGCCTTCTTCATCATCCGTCGGGCGGCATCCGAAACCGTCATGATATTTTTCTGGTACCGCCGGCAGAAACGCTCCAGAAAAAAAGTGCTCAGCAGTGGGATATCCCCCCTGCGCTGGCGCAGAGGGGGTATCTTCAACGGCACCACGTTAATGCGGTAGTATAGATCCTGACGGAATCTGCCCTCGGCGACCGCCGTTTTCAGCTCCCTGTTGGTGATGGCGATCACACGCGCATCGACAGCCACGGGCTGCTTGCCGCCGACGCGGTCGATTTCCCTCTCCTGCAGCACCCGCAGCAGTTTGGCCTGCAGGGCAAGCGGCATTTCACCGATTTCATCCAGCACCAGCGTCCCGCTGCCGGCCAGTTCGAATTTCCCGATTTTGCGGTTGAAGGCCCCGGTAAAAGCCCCCTTTTCATGACCGAAAAGTTCGCTTTCGGCGAGATTTTCGGGCAAAGCGGCGCAGTTTACGGCCACATAAGGGCCCGTACGCTGTGCTCCGTTGGCATGGATGTAGGCGGCCAGAAGCTCTTTACCGGTGCCACTCTCACCCTCGATGAGAATGGTGGCCTTGCTGGCCGCCACATTCTTGGCTGTCTGGAGCAGAGCCAGCATGACGGGATCACTGGTAACAATCGGTTTTGCACCGGTCGGCTTATCCTTCCGGCTCGCGGCCGCACCGTTCCCATTCCCGTTGGCGTTCTGCAGCGCTTTTTCAACGGACAATACCAAGGCATCCATGGGAAATGGCTTGAGCAGGTAATCGGCTGCACCCTCCTGCATGGCCTCTACGGCACCGCCGACACTCCCATACCCGGTAATCAGCAGAACCGGCGTACCAGGAGACTTCTCTTTCAGGCCCCTGAGCAGATCGATACCACCCATCTGCGGCATCTTGACGTCACTGATGACCAGTTGAAACATTTCGGCGGCAAAACACGCCAGCGCTTCCCGGCCGTCGGCTGCAGCCACGGCCGCATAGCCATTGCGCCGCAAAGTGCCGACCAGCACTTTTCGAATTTCAGGATCATCGTCGACGACCAGTATTCTGGCACGCTCCATGAACATCGGTCCTGTCAGCTCTCCCCGGAACCCTGCACGGCGCGGATATTTTTACCGGGTCTTTTCCGGGGTCAAAAATCAATCTTGGGAACCTGAGACTTCCAGGACAGGTAATTGCAAGAAATCTGCCACAATCCGATTTTTTTAAGCGGTATGCCAAAGATGTTCGGGTGGATCGTTAACTTATTTGATATATTGTTGATATTCGGAGTATCGGAGGGTTTTGGTGAGGGTGCCGGCAGACGTTCGGCCGGATGCCGGCGGATGATGTCAACTGCACAAAAGCCCGGCTGTCAGTTCTTTGACGCACCTGGCGGATATGCGTGTTTTGCGCGCCAGGATGTCAGAAGGCCGGTTCCAGCTGGTGGCGTTTGATTTTTTCAACCAGGGTGGTCCGTTTGACGTGCAGCAATTCGGCGGCCTTTTTCTTGACCCATTTGCTCTTTTCAAGCGACTGGGTAATCAGGGCTTTTTCGTATTCACTGACCGCGCTGCTCAAACAGATGCCTTCATCGGAGATCTGCGGCATGGGGACACTGCCGGGGGTTTTGATACCTCTGATCTTTTCGGGCAGATCCCCTGGTTCGACGGACGGTCCATCCTTTAATACTGCCAATCTTTCCACCAGGTTCTTCAATTCACGGACATTGCCCGGCCAGTCGTATTGTGCAAGCCGGCTGAGCGCTTTATCCGAGATCCCCTGCAAACTGCTGTTTTTCTCTCTTTTGAAACGCTCCACGAAATGCTGCGCAAGCAGCGCAATGTCGCTGCTGCGGTCACGCAGGGGGGGCAAAACCACCGGAATGACAAACAGGCGATAATAGAGATCTTCACGGAAGCGGCCTTCGGCGACCGCCTTTTCAAGGTCACGGTGAGTGGCCACGATAATCCGCACGTCCACGTGAATCGTGCTGCAGCTGCCCACACGTTCGAACTGGCACTCTTCAAGCACGCGCAACAGCTTGACCTGCAGATCCAGATTCATGTCCCCGATTTCATCGAGAAAAACGGTTCCGCCATCGGCGCTTTCAAACTTTCCTTTCTTGGCAGCCGCCGCACCGGTAAAGGCGCCTTTTTCATGGCCGAACAGTTCACTTTCCAGCAGGTTGTCCGGAATGGCGCCGCAGTTAATCTGAATAAAAGGCTTGTTTTTGCGCTGGGAACGGTTGTGAATCGCACGCGCTACCATCCCCTTGCCGGTGCCGGTTTCTCCGCTGATGACGATGGTGCTGTCGCTATCGGCGACTTTTTCGATGATTCTGTACAGCGCCTGCATCTCAGGGCTCTGGCCGACGATTCCCTCGAAGCACTGATACCCCTGAAAACCATCTGTCTCACTTTCACTGACCAGCCGAATTCCCGAAAATGCCGGTTGCCGCTCGAGTGCTGCAGAATACATCGCATCCTCCCCTTTTGGTCGAAAAATCCTTGTATCACCGTTTCGGTCAACAACCCCCCGCAGCAGGCGCGGGCGGCCGGGTCGTTATTCATATGCCGCCCTGAAAAGCAAAAAAAATGCCACCTGTATGGTGGCATGCGTAATATGTTTAAATTTCAATGCTTGGCCCGCAAACGACATGCTGCAAAGGCAAGCCGGCAAGCCCAAGATAAAGGGGCGTCTAACATTTAAAATACATCATCGTGTATCCTCGTGTGTGAGCAGACAATATCCCCGGCCGCATTTCGCCGCATGTTTTTTCTGCCATCGATGTAAAAGCAGCAGACCGGGTCAACACCCTCCGATTTTTGCATTTTGCAAAACAAGTCCGGACTCAGAAACACCCCGTTTTGTAGTATTATGTTTTTATTTCGAAATATTATACGTTTTATATCAGGATATTCTCTGTCTTTCCATAGAACATATCGGAAATTCAGCAAAATCCATGTTTTCACTCATCTGCCGAGCGGCATTCGCAGCTACTTTTTATGAAGGTTATTGAATGTTTATTCAATATGTTACCCGTTTTCTTGCTGTCGTTTCCTTCGCTTGTTGTTCAGGGCGCAGCAGGTTTTTGCAATTTGCAATTTGCAGCATCCCCTTTCACGCCAGGGCGGCCTTGGCCGCTTCAATGGAGGCGTCGAAGGGGATAGCGCTGGTTTCCTGAAATCCCTTCAGCTCTTCCCCCAGGCTCTGCTGGCCGGCCAGGCGGAAGGCGACCCCGGCTTTCTGACAGTTCTGGGCCACCAAGACGATGAGTTTGATCAACGACATATTCGTCTGGCTGCATTTTTCCATATTGACGACGAGTTTCTTGATGCCGGCGCCCACCATTTCCCTGGTTTTCGCCGCCAGCGCACTTTCGAGCTCGACGATCAGCGGGCGGCCCACCTTTTCGGGCAGATTGAGCAGTTCCACGTCCTGATCCAGGGCAAAGTATTTGCCGGCACTGCCGGCACCGGCGGCATCCGCCGATTTGGGGCTGAGCTTGACGATTTTTTCCACGCGTTCGATGAGCTGGTCGCCTTTGAACGGTTTGACCATATAATCGTTGACGCCCATTTTGACAATTTTCATGACGTTGTCTTTGCCTGATTCGGCCGTCAGCATGATCACCGGAATATCTTTCAGGCTGGGTTCGGCCTTGAGTTTTTCCAGCATCTCGATACCGTTCATCACCGGCATGGTGATATCCAGTACGATCAGGTCCGGCTTGACTTTGCTCGCCAGCGACAGGCCCTCGACACCGTTTTCGGCCTCGTGAAGTTCACAGTCGAACCCTTTGAATGCACGCTTCACGACCATGCGAATTGTCTTGCTGTCATCCACGGTAAGAACTTTTAGCGCCATTGTGCTCCTCCAGGCTGTCGATTATTTGGGTTTGATAAATATCTCCACCATTGCAATGTAGTCCAGATAGCGGAAGCAGCAACGTTCATGCCAGCTCCATTCCCTGGTTTCAATCTTGAAGTTTCCGCCGCTGGTGATGTTGGGAATGGAAAGTTCACAGGGGAAACCCATATCACACAAATGCGACTTCACGCCCCCGCCGATCATGTTGCTGACTTCCCCGATGACATCGTATACTTCCTCATCACCTTCGATTTCTTCAGGCTCCATCCCCAGCATGGCGCAGGTCATCTCGCGCGCAAAATCACCGTTGACGCAGATCCGGCTGCACCCCATGGCTTCGCCGGTGAAGCTGACGGACCCGACAATCTTATCCCCATTGAAAAAACCCTCGGGGACATCATCAACCAGCTCCACAGGCATCGACAGCATGGTATCGAAGACTTCCCGCGCCGTTTCAGAAGCGACATTCTTCAGCCTTTGCGCATCCATTATGCTCATTTTTGAATTTCACTCCATTTTTTTGATGGACTCAGTGGTTCTGCATCTGGTCCGGCGTTACCGGAGCACCCCGGATTCCCCACGAATGAAGATGCAAAGAAGGCCGCGGCGAAATGCCCGAGGCCGCATTCTCTTTGGCCTTCATGCCCTGTGTCGGTCTCCTCCCCCTGACTTTCCGGGTTTCAAACACCGGGTATGTACTTCTTATCCGCAGCCAGACGCCTCGACTTTAATGTTTTTAGCGCCCAGGTTGCCGCCTAAAGATCCCGATCAAGCAGGTCGTCTTCCACGGGAAACAGCGCCGGCCTGTTTGTCTTTGACGGTAGCGCTCAGGCAACCCCTGAAAATCCGCTGAACTGGTCGCCGCCTGGGTCCATCACCTTGCCGTAAACGTCCTTGCCGCTGAATTTGAATTCGATGTGGGACGGGTCGATGGTGCCGTCACCGGCGGTATTCTGGGAAATGTCGAAATAAACCGTAGCCGTTGTAGATTCGGCGTCGTAAATCACCATTTTGGGAAACAGTGGTACCCGTATCTCGGTGTCGGCAACCGGAAATCCGAAATTATAGGCCGTTCCTGGCCCCGTGGCGGCAGAGCGCCGGATCTGCCAGTTCAGCGGGTTTTCGACCGACTCGCGGTCCATGGGCTTGTTGAAGGCAAACTTCATCGTAAAGGTCTTGCTGGCATCGGGCGTCTGCAGGTAGGCATCCAGAACCGCCACCGAGGTTTTCATGGGCATGCTGTAGCCAAAATCGGTGGAATACACAAAACTGAACTTGGGTGCCTCGACCTTGTACATGTAGCTGCTCAAACTGTCGGCCAGATCCGGATTCAGCTGCTGGAGAAGGTCGACCTGGCGCTGGGCATCATCCATCTGGCCCATGTCGGCATAGGCATAGCCGATCTCGGCGTAGGCATCATAAAACTTTCCGTCTTTGCTCAAGGCCTGTTCAAATTGCAAAATGGCCTCGTCATAGCGTCCCTGCTTGGCCAGGTTCAGGCCCAGGCCGTAACTTCCGTCGGGCTTTTGTGGCTGCATGCGTTTGACTGCGTTGAACTGCGTTTCGGCGTCACCATAACGCCCAGTATGCATGTAGGCTTCTCCCAACGAAAAGCGGTTGGCGGCACTGGGGTTGAGGTTGACGGCCTTTTCGTATTCGGCCGCTGCTTCGGCATAGCGTTCATTGGAATAGTAGAGGTTACCTAAATTAATGTGGCTGTCATCACGGCTGGAATCCAGGCGAATACCGGTTTTGTAAGCCTTGATGGCGCCTTCAGTATCGTCCATGGCCAGATAGGCCTGGGCCATGTAGTTGGCGGCGTCCACGGCGTAACCGGAGCCCTGGGATAGTCCCAGCGACCGCTGGAACGCGCTTACGGCCCCTTTGTAATCTTTGCGCATGTACAGGTCGATACCGCTTTTCAGCGCATCGTTGGCCAGCTGCTCCAGCTGCTGCGGCTGCTGCATGGCGGCTGCAAAAAAACTGTCCGGACTGCTGATGCCGATTGTGTTCATCATAAATTTCCCGTCGAATTCCGTCCGAACACTTTATCGGCAGATATGGAAATAGCTTTAGGCCCGATTCAGCACCTGCGAACTCTTTACGCGCTGCACCCAATGCTGAACGGGCGGACGGCGGTGGGAATGACGTAAGGGGTCTACCCGCAACTTCTCTATGAATCGGCGAGAACGTGGACTTCAACTTTTCTTTTTAGCTAGTGCCCATCCGCGATAAGAACTTATCGAAATTAAAGAGGGATCATCTCCCATTGAGTTGTAGGAAAGATAGGGGACAGCTTTGGTGACAAATAGAATGGACATCCGGTACCTCCAGGGATATGAGTTTGTTTGCGAAGACAATCCATATCAAAAGGAGGCCTGCGATGTCCGGACTCAGTGTAGCATCATTTTTCCCCTTTCGTCGACTTAAAGTTTTCTACCAGGATGTAAACGCCGAGGTCACCGAAGCGCATATCATGACCAGAGCGGACTTGCGGTTCACGCCAGTGTGCCAGGCCTGCGGGAGCAAAGTTTCCGGTGTTCACAGCTGGACCAGGCACAAGATCCGGGATCTGAACATGGCTACCGCTACCGTGTGGGTAAGTTGCTATATCGCAAGGTATATTGTCCTCATTGCCAGCGCATTCATGTCGAGGATCTCGGTCTTTTCCATCCCTATCTGCGGGTCACCAGGCGGTTGGCCCGATACGTATATCAATTGTGCCGGGTAATGACCGTAACCGAAGCCGCAGAGCATCTGGGCCTGAACTGGAAAACGGCGAAGGCCATCGACAAACAGTATTTGGAACGCGATTTCGGCCAGCCCGATTACGAAGGCCTGCTTATTTTGGCAGTGGACGAAATCTCGTTACGCAAAGGCCACCGGTACCTGACCATCGTACTGGACTACGAAACCGGCCATGTCGTACATGTCGGCAAAGGCCGGAAGACAAAAACGCTGGTTCGTTTTTTCAACCAATTGAAGCTCCGGCAGCGCAAGGCCATCGATGCTGTGGTCATGGACATGTGGAATCCATTTATCAAGGCCGTCAAAAAGAAGCTGCCCAACGCCAAAATCGTTTTCGATCTGTTTCACGTCGTGGCCGCATACAACCGGCTGATCGATAAGATTCGAAACTGCGAGCACCGAAACCCTGCATTCCCGACTTATTGTAACGAGGCAGGAGGCGTGACACCCATTTGACGATAGAGCGCCTCCTGTCGTTTGGTTATTTCCGCGACCTGCAGGCGTTTGCCGGGAAATTTAAAACATTCAAT
>Ga0256841_1000319_pt1 | contig 51430 bp, 51 predicted proteins | sample 356308metaG_FD_185971 | JGI IMG/M metagenome (GOLD analysis project Ga0256841, IMG submission 185971) | Hydrothermal vent microbial communities from Mid Atlantic Ridge, Atlantic Ocean - 356-308 | ecosystem: Environmental > Aquatic > Marine > Hydrothermal vents | place: Atlantic Ocean: Mid...
CCCACCGCATCGACGGCATCGTCTGGCTGCGCGGCGACTTCTCCCGCCGCCTGCTGGGGGGATCGGAGGCGCCCATCGCCGTGCGCGTCAACGGCGTGGACGCCAACCAGGCGCGCATCACCCAGGGCTACATCCAGGGAGCCTGGATCGGCTGGCTGAAACGCCGCGCCGCCCAGCAAGGGAAGAAAGCTGCGACGCCGGTGATGCTCGAGCAGCGGGTCTGGTTCAACGCCGCGCTCATCAGCCGCCACTACCTGGTGCCCGGTCTGGTGGCCATCATCATGACGCTCACCGGCTCGCTGCTCACCTCCATGGTGGTGGCGCGCGAATGGGAGCGGGGCACCATGGAGGCGCTGATGGTGACGCCGCTGACCATGAAGGAGATGCTCGTCGGCAAGCTGGTGCCCTATTTCCTTCTCGGCATGGGCGGCATGCTCTTCACCCTGGTGCTGGCGGTGTGGCAGTTTCAGGTCCCTTTCCGCGGCGGATTCTGGGCCCTGCTGGGCGCCGGCGCCCTCTTCATGCTGGTGGCCCTGGCGATGGGGCTGCTCATCTCCATCGTCGCCCGGAACCAGTTCGTGGCGGGACAGATCGCCATCGTGGTCACCTTTCTGCCGGCGTTCATCCTCTCGGGCTTCATCTTCGACATCCACTCCATGCCGGCGCCGATCCAGGTGATCACCCATCTGGTGCCGGCCCGCTATCTGGTGGCCATCCTGCAGAGCCTCTTCCTGGCGGGGAACGTCTGGCCGGTCTACTGGGCCAACATGGGCGCCATGGCCATCATGCTGGCGGTGCTGGGTTTGATCGTCCGCCGCAAGGCCCGCAAGCGGTTGGCGTGAAGGAGGCGGCTGAAAGCGAAATGATCCGGCAGATCCTGGCCCTCGCCCTGAAAGAGTTCCTGGCCCTGGTGCGCGATCCGCGCAGCCGCTTCGTGCTCATCGGCCCTCCCATCATCCAGCTGGTGGTGTTCGGCTACGCCGCCACTTTCGACCTGGACCATGTGCCCGTGGCGGTGTGGAACCAGGACCCGGGCGCCGAGAGCCGCGAACTGGTGAGCCGCCTGGCTGGCTCTCCCCATTTTCAGGTGGTGGCGCGGGTGGCTCGCGACGGCGGAATCCGACCGCTGTTGGACGACAAGCGGGTGCTCCTGGTGCTGGCCATCCCTTTCGACTTCAGCGCCAGACTGGCGCGTGGCGACCAGGCCAAGGTGCAGGTGGTGCTGGACGGACGCAACTCCAACACCGCGCTGCTGGCGCTCAACTATCTGCGCGAGATCCTGCTGGATTACAACCGCCGGCTGGCCGCCCGGCGCGGCGCCACCGGCCCGCCGGCGAAGTTGAGCGTGCGCGCCTGGTACAACGAAGACCTCGACTCCCACTGGTTCATCATCCCCGGCATCGTGGGGCTGCTGACTTTGGTGGTGACCCTGGTGGTGACCGCCCTGTCGGTGGCGCGCGAGCGGGAGCAAGGCACCTTCGACCAACTGTTGGTGACGCCCCTGCGTCCGGTGGCCATCCTCATCGGCAAGTCCCTTCCAGGGCTGGCGATCGGGGTGGTGGAGGCGAGCTTCATCGTCGCCGTGGCCGTTCTCTGGTTCGGCATTCCGCTGCGGGGAGAGGTGGCGGCGCTCTATGCCGGGTTGCTGCTCTTTCTCTTCTCGGCGGTGGGCGTGGGGCTGATGATCTCCGCCATCAGCGTAACCCAGCAGCAGGCGGTGCTGGGCGCCTTTCTCTTCCTGGTGCCGGCGGTGATCCTCTCCGGCTTCGCCACCCCCATCGCCAACATGCCGCCCCTGGTGCAGGACCTCACCCTTCTGGATCCGTTGCGCTACTTCCTCGTGGTGGTGCGGAGCGTCTTTCTGGAAGGGGCCGGCTTCTCCCTCCTATGGAACCAGTATTGGCCCATGGCCCTCATCGGTCTGGTTTCACTGGCCACCGCCGGCTGGCTGTTCCGGCACCGGATGTACTGACCGCTCCCGCTCTTTTGGGGTCGAGGAGGCCAGGGCCATCACCTTGTCCAGCAGCGCGGGGTCGTCCCACTCGCGGCCGCCGATGGCCCGGTAGACCACCCTCCCCTGGGGGTCCACCACGAAGGTGGTGGGAAGGCCGCGAACGCCCCAGTCGGTCACCACCTTGGAATCCTCGTCGAGCACGATGGGGAAGGTGACCGGATGCTCGGCGGTGAACTGGAAGATGGCGTCCTCCCCTTCCCCCACGTTGACCGCGACGATCACCAAGCCCCGCCCCTGGTATCTCTTCCAGGCGCGCTCCATGGAGGGCATCTCGGCCCGACAGGGGGGGCACCAGGTGGCCCAGAAGTTGACGATGAGCACCTTGCCCCGATAGTCGCTCAGACTGTGCTTCTCGCCGTCGATGTCGGGCAGGGAGAAATCGGGCGCCCTGGGATGGTCGGGCACCTCGGTGAGCCCCCGACCGGGTTTGATCGCATGGACCGGCGCGGCGGCCAACAACACGAAAAGAAAAAGCAGTTTTTTCATTTCACGACTCCGGAAGTTTTTCAGGGGCGCATTCGAGCCCTGGAATCAGGGCCTCCACCGGCCGTCCAGCCACCGAGATGCGCAGTTTCAGGTCGAAGCGGCTGCCGGGCGGAAGACCGTAGCTGGTCATTCCCCAGTTGTAATCGCCAGGCTCGAAATGCTGGCGCGGGGGCAACAGCGACCAGTTGAACGCCACCCGACCCGCCTTGGAGACCTGGAGATCCGCCAACCGTTCCCGCCAGCGCTGGCGCGTCACCATGGGAAGCGCCTTTCCATGATAGAGAACCCGCCAATCGTCGAGATCGAAATCGATGGGCTGGCGGCCGTCGTTGCGAAACATGGAACCGAAGAGGCAGCTGCGCGCCACCCGATCGGCCGCCTCGCGAGAGAAGCCCCGGGCCAGCAGGTAGGCGCGCGTCTGGTCGGGCAGCCGTTGGACCAGGCGCAGCGAAATGCCGTCATGGCGCCACTCGTAGCTCTTCAGTCCCGTCCGGGGTCCCGTCTCCACCGTCACCTCGGCGAAAGCGCCGGCCGCCGCCGCGAAAGCGGCCGCCGCCAACCCCACCCCGCGGAACCGATCACTGCGCATGGACAGGCAGCCCCCGCTGGCGCCACTCGGGCAGCCCCCCTTCCAGGCGGCTCGCCTTGCGGCCCCGTTCACGCAGCAAGGAAACCGCGTCGAAGGCGAGGACGCAGTGGGGACCCCGGCAGTAGGCCACCACATCCTTGCCGGGATCCAGCTCCTCGAGCCGCTTCTCCAGCTCGGAGAGCGGCAGGTTGATGGCGCCGGGAAGATGGCCGGCGGCATACTCTTCCGGGGGGCGCACATCGATCACGGTGACCACGCCTTCACGGATGCGTTCGAGCAGCTCCTCCGGAGAGACCGGTTCCAGCTCGTCCTTGACCCGCAGATAGTTGGAGACCAGCCTGCGCACCTCGGAGAGGTGCCGTTCGGCCACTTCGCGCAGCGACTGGAAGAGCCGCTCCACGTCGTCTCCGGTGAGGCGGTAGAACACCTTCTGTCCCTCCTTGCGGCCCACCACCAGACCCGCATGGCGCAGCTGCTGCAAATGCTGCGAGGTGTTGGCCACGCTCATGCCGGAAAGCCGCGCCAGCTCCTCGACGCTGCGCTCGCTCTGACAGAGGAACTCCAGCAGCTCCAGGCGGTTGCCGTTGGCCAACCCCTTGGCCACCCGGGCCAGCTGGGTGAACAGGTCTTTCTTGAAATCGGGCATCTCACTCCTCCCCCACTCCATTTTGTAGTTGTAGCATTCAAGCCGTGTCTTGAACGTCTTTTGGGACTATGATAGCCCAATCCCGCCCCGCAGGTACAAGAATGCACCGCCTCGAAAAGCGCCCGTGACGACCCTGCTCTTCGTCTATAACGCCGACAGCGGCCTCTTCAACACCCTCGCCGACATCGGCCACAAAGTGATCTCGCCCGCCACCTACCCTTGCCAGCTGTGCGCCCTCACCCATGGCTATCTTCAAGAGAAGCGCCGCTGGAAGCGGTTCGTCGAGACGCTGGAGGTTCCCTGCGAATTTCTCCATCGGGACCAGTTCCGCCGGCGCTTTCCCGGCGACGGCACCCCTTTGCCGGCGGTGTTCCGCCGGCGGGGCCGACGCCTCGAGGCGTGCATCGGCGCCGAAGAGCTGGCGGCCTGCAAAGGGTTGGAGGAGCTGGAACGGCTGGTGCACCAAAAGTGCCTGAGACGGTAACCGCTCCCCTGAACCGGAGCGCTTGCCGGCGCCTCCTTATTGCAGGCCGGGCATTCCGATATTGCGAGATGCTGTGGCGGCAGACCGCCGATCAAAGGCTGCCGGGCGCGGCCAGGGCGCAATGGCGGGGAGGGCTCCGTTCGATCTGCACCGTGGCGTGGCGGATGGCGAAGCGTCGCGCCAGCTCTTCGGAAAGCGCTTGCAAAAAACGGTCGTCGTCCGGATGCCGATCCATGGTGAGATGGACCGTCAGCGCCACCTCGGTGGTGCTCATGGCCCAGATGTGGAGGTCATGCAGGCCGCTTACGCCGGGCAGGCTGCGCAGATAGGCTTCCACCTGGTCGGGATCGATGTGGGCGGGCACCGCGTCCATGGCCAGCGCCAGGGACTCCCGCAGCAACCCCCAGGTGCCGAAGAAGATGATCACCACGATCGCCAGGCTGAGGGCGGGATCCACCCAGGTCCAGCCGGTGTAGAGAATCACCAGGCCCGCCGCCACCACACCCAAAGAGACGGCGGCGTCGGCCGCCATGTGCAGAAAGGCGCCGCGAATGTTGAGATCGCTCTTCTGCCCGCGCAGGAAAAGAAGGGCCGTCGCCGTGTTGACGAGCACCCCCACCAGGGCCACCGCCGTCACCACGCCCCCCTGCACCGGCGCCGGCTGACTGAACCGCTCCACCGCCTTCATGGCGATGGCGCCAAGGGCGGAGAGCAGCAACATGGCGCTGAACAGCGACGCGAGGATGGTGGCCCGGCGATAGCCGTAGGAGCGGCGGGGCGTGGGCGGCCGTTGCGCCAGCCAGGCGGCGCCCCAGGCGAGCAGCAAGCCGAGCACATCGCTCAGGTTGTGCCAGGCGTCGGCGACGAGCGCCAGGGAGCCGGCCAGCACGCCGTACCCCAGTTCCACCGCCACGAACCCCACATTGAGGGCCACGCCAATGGCAAAGGCCCGGTGGTGTCCGTCGGCGGTGGAGGCGTGGTGGTGATGGTGATGCACCTCAGAGCCCCCGGTAGACGGGGTGCGGCGCCCGGGGATCGTAATATTTCATTATCTGCGGCACCAGCGCCTTTAACGCCTTTTGGCGATTGCCCGGCGAGGGGTGGGTGCTGAGGAATTCGGGAGTGCCGCCGCCGCTCACCCGCTCCATCTTCTGCCACAGGGTCACCGCCGCGTGGGGGTCGTAGCCCGCCTTGGCCGCCAGTTCGATGCCGAGGCGGTCGGCCTCCGCCTCCGCCTTGCGGCTGTAGGGAAGCTGGATGGCGAGGGAAGCGGCCAGGGCCGCCCCGGTGAGCGCCGCCGTGCGGTAACGGCTCTCCTTGAGCGCCGTGGCCGATAGCACCGCCAACCCAAGTTGGGAAGCGAGCTGGATCGACATCTGTTCGGCCACGTGGTTGGCCACGGCGTGGGAGATCTCGTGGGCCATCACCTGCGCCAGTTCGTCGTCGGTGGGATGGATCTTCTTCAGCAGGCCGGAATAGACCGCCATCTTGCCGCCCGCCATGCACCAGGCGTTCACCGTGTCGGGATCGTCGATCACCGCCACTTGCCACTTCCAGTCGCGGGTGTGGGGATAGTCCTTCACCGCTTCGGCGATGAGCCGGCCGGTGATCTCCTTGACCCGCCGCACCTGTTCCGGATCGGTGTTCAGCTTTCCGGCGCGGCGATACTTTTCCAGCATCTTCGGATAGGCCTCGGCCGAGGCCTGGACCGCCGTGTCGGGGCTCACCAGCATGAGCTGGTTGCGGCCGGTGGGCGTGGTGGCGCACCCCGCCAGGATCAGCCCCAGCAACAGGGCTGCGATTCTCGCCTTCATTTCCCTCGACTCCGTTTTGGTATGATTTGCAGGCCGTCTCCGCTTCGTCGCATCCGTCCGCCGAGATGGGGCGGGGAATGGAACTGCGACGAAGGGGAACCACACCCATTCTACTTGTGGAGTTTCCGTTGGAAAACGCCCTCGGAGAAGGCCGCTGGCTGCTTTACGCCCGCCTGATGCGGTTGGACAAGCCCATCGGCATCCTGCTGCTGTTGTGGCCCACCCTCTGGGCCTTGTGGATCGCCGGCGAGGGCCATCCCAGGCCCTGGGTGGTGGCGGTCTTCGTCGCCGGGGTGGTGCTCATGCGCTCCGCCGGCTGTGTCATCAACGACTTCGCCGATCGCGACTTCGACCGCCACGTGAAGCGCACCGCCGAGCGCCCTCTCACCTCCGGCAAGGTCTCGCCGAAAGAGGCGCTGCTGCTCTTCGCCGGGCTCGCCGGGCTCGCCGGGCTGCTGGTGCTCACTCTCGATCCCCTCACCCTGCCGCTCTCCCTGGTGGGCGCCTTCCTCGCCGCCACCTACCCCTTCACCAAGCGCCTCACCCATCTGCCGCAAGCCTATCTGGGCGCCGCCTTCGGCTGGGCCGTGCCCATGGCCTTCGCCGCCCAGACCGGTTCGGTGGACCCGCGCAGCTGGTGGATCTTCCTGGCGGTGGTGATCTGGGCGCTGGTCTACGACACCATGTACGCCATGGTGGACCGGGACGACGACCTGAAGATCGGCATCAAATCGAGCGCCATCCTCTTCGGCCGGCACGACCGCCTGATCATCGCTCTGTTGCAGACGGCCATGGTGGCGGTGCTGGTGAAAGTGGGGCTCGCTTTCGGGCTGGGGCGCTTTTACTACCTGGGCCTGGCGTTGGCGGCCGGGCTCATGGCCTACCACCAGTGGCTCATCCGCGAGCGCGAACGCGCCGCCTGCTTCCGCGCCTTTCTGCACAATCAATGGGTGGGAGCGGTGATCTTCGCCGGCATTCTTCTCGACTACCTGGCGCGATGACCCCGGAAACGCTGCTCGCCCGCGACCGGGCCCACTTGTGGCACCCCTACGCCGCCGCCACCGATCCCGGCCCCCTGTGGCCCGTGGTCGCGGCCAAGGGGGTGCGGCTGAAGCTGGCCGACGGGCGGGAGCTGATCGACGGCATGTCCTCCTGGTGGTGCGCCATCCACGGCTACAACCACCCGGTGCTCAACCAGGCCGCCCGGGACCAGCTCGAACGGATGTCCCACGTCATGTTCGGCGGCCTCACCCATGAGCCCGCGGTGGAACTGGCCGAACGGCTGGCCGCCATCACGCCGGACGGACTGGAGCGGGTCTTTTTCGCCGATTCGGGTTCGGTGGCGGTGGAAGTGGCCTTGAAGCTGGCCGTCCAGTACTGGCACAGCCGCGGCGAAGCGCGCCGCCGCTTCCTCACCGTGCGCGGCGGCTACCACGGCGACACCTTCGGCGCCATGTCGGTGTGCGATCCGGTGAACGGCATGCATCGGCTCTTCCAGGGCTTCCTGCCGCAACAGCTCTTCGCGCCCCGCCCCCCCTGCCGCTTCGGCGCCGGCTGCGCCGACGCCGATTTCGCCCCCATGGAAGAGTTGCTGACGAACCACCGCCGGGAGGTGGCCGCCGTCATCCTGGAGCCGGTGGTGCAGGGCGCGGGCGGCATGTATTTCTACGCGCCGGAATACCTGCGTCGGCTCCGGCGCCTCTGCGACGAGATCGGCGTGCTGTTGATCTTCGACGAGATCGCCACCGGCTTCGGCCGCACCGGTCGTCTCTTCGCCAGCGAATGGGCCGGCGTCTCGCCCGACATTCTCTGCCTGGGCAAGGCGCTCACCGGCGGCTATCTCACCCTGGCCGCCACCCTCGTCTCGGAAAACGTCGCCCGCACCGTCAGCGAGGGCGAACCCGGCCTCTTCATGCACGGCCCCACCTTCATGGCCAACCCCCTAGCCTGCGCCGTGGCCGATGCCAGCCTATCACTGCTCCTGGACCATCCCTGGCAGGCGCGCGTGCAAGCCATCGAAGCGGGACTGCTGGCCGGGCTGGCGCCCTGCCGCGAACTGCCCGCCGTCTCCGAAGTGCGGGTGCTGGGAGCCATCGGCGTGGTGGAATTGAAGGAGCCGGCGGAGATGGAACGGATTCAGCCAGCGCTGGTGGAGGCCGGCGTCTGGGTGCGCCCCTTCGGGCGGCTGGTCTATCTGATGCCCCCCTACATCATCGAAGAGGAGGAGCTCTCCTTCCTCTGCCGCGCCGTGCGGCAAGTGCTGAGCGCGCCATGAAAGAGAGCGCCTGGGCCTTGGCGGCGGCCGGCGGGGAAGACGAAGAGAGGGCTCGGCGGCTGGCCGCGCGCACCGGCGCGCCCCTGGTCGCCGCCGACGAGCGGCGCTTTCCCTTCCTGCTGCTGGTCGACGGGCGGGGACTGGAGCTGCGCCAGACCGCTCCGGGCTCGCCAGGACCTCTCTACATCGACTTTACCGACGGCGCCATGAGCCGGCGGCTGCGCACCAGCGGCGTCCGCTCCCCCCTGGCACGGGCGCTGGGGGTGAAGCCGAATCACCGTCCCGCAGTGGTGGACGCCACCGCCGGCTTGGGGCGCGACGCTTTCGTTCTCGCCCATCTGGGCTGCTCGCTGGTGCTGCTGGAACGGGTGTGGCCGGTCTATCTGCTGCTGGAGGATGCTCTGCGCCGCGCCCGCGACGATGCCCGCACACGGGAGGCCGCCCTGCGTATCCGGCTGTTCCACTACGACGCCGCCCGCTGGTTGGGCCGACGGGAGGAACCGGTGGAGGCGGTCTATCTCGACCCCATGTATCCCGCCCGCGCCAAAAACGCCCTCTCGGCCAAAGGAATGCAGGCGCTGCAGAGGCTGGCGGGCGACGACGCCGACGCGCCGGAGCTGTTGGAGGCCGCCCTGCGCCGCTGCAAAGGGCGGGTGGTGGTGAAGCGACCCAAGCGGGCCGGGCCTTTGGGGAGACGGCGGCCCGACTTCTCCATCGCGGCGCCCAAGACCCGATACGACGTCTATCTAGCAGGATGTTGAAAAAAGTCCTTCCCTGGACTTTTTCACCCATGGAACCGGAAAATGCGATTTCCCGGTTCCTTCATTTTCAATGACTTGCAGGCCATCGAAAATGGCGGCACCTCCCTGTACCGCTCACAGGCTGCCGAAAAACGCTGTTTTTCAACAGCCTGCTAGGAACCTTTCGGGATTGACGCGGCCCGGCCGGGCCGCGAGGCCACCAGCAGCGCCAGGTCGGCCAGCTCGTCCGCATCGCCGCCGAAGGGAGCGTCTTCCCGGTAATAGTGCACGCGCAATCCGGCAAAGAGCCGCAACAGTTCGTTGGGCGCCAGCCGCCAGTGGTCCCCGCCGGGGCCGCGCCCCCGGTTCACCTCGCGCACGAAGGTCTGATAGAAGAGCAGGCCGCCGGGCCGCAGCGCCTCCACCAGGGCGGGCGCCAGGGACCGCTCCAGAAAGTGACCCACGAACACCAGGTCGAAGACCTCCCTCTCCGGCGGCCGCGCCACTACGTCCCGCACCTGTCCTTCCACCGCCAGGCCACGGCGCTTCGCTTCGGCCTCGAGCCGCTCCACCGCCACCGGAGAAAAGTCCCAGGCGTGGACTTCCCATCCACGTTCCGCCAGCCACAAGGCGTTGGCGCCGCGGCCGCAGGCGAGATCGAGCGCCCGTCCCCTTGCCGGAAGCAGATGGGCGTTGCGCAGCAGCACCTGCGCCACGCTGCCGAACCCGTCGGCCTGGCCGTGCCGCTCGTCCCAGCGCAGGCGATGGCTCTCCCCGGCGCTTCCGGAGTTCCCGCTCACTTGACCGATTCGGGTTCGCGGATGGCGTCGACGACGCTGCCGTCCATGAGCACCACGTAGTAGTGGACCCCTTCTCGGTCTCTCGTCTTGACCAGATAGTGCCAGCGATGGCGATGGGGAGCGAGGCGGCGCAACTCGATCTCCATCACCGAAAACGGCTCCCCGCCCCTCTTGGCGGCCCGCTCCCTTTTCACCGCCGCCACCGCTTCCGCCACGCTCAAGGGCGGCGGTGCCGACAAAGGATCCCAGGCGGGCGAAGCCTGGATCCGCGCCTCGGGGATGAAGGCCACCACCCGCGCCTCGTCGAACTGTTCGATCACCTCCACGGGGAAGGGCGCCGCCCGCCCCACCGCGCTCAACGCCAACCCCGCGAGCGCCCCCGCCACCAGGCGTCGCTTCACCGGCTTCATCGCAACTGCTCCAGGCCGCGTTCGATGTCGGCCTGAATGTCCTCCACCGCCTCCAACCCCACCGAGATGCGGATCAAGCCGTCGGAGATCCCGGCCTCGGCGCGCTGCTCGGGCGAGAGCCGGCCATGGGTGGTGGTGGCGGGATGGGTGACGGTGGTCTTGACGTCGCCGAGGTTGGCGGTGATGGAGATCATGCGCATGGCGTCGATCACCCTCCAGGCCGCTTCCCGGCCGCCCTCCACCTCGAAGGCGAGCATGCCGCCGGGAAGATCCATCTGGCGTGCCGCCAGCGCCGCCTGGGGATGGCTGGCCAGACCGGGATAGTGGACGCGGGAGACCTTGGGGTGGTTCTCCAGCCACTGGGCCAGCAGATCGGCATTGTGGGAGTGGGCCTTCATGCGCAGAGCCAGGGTCTCCAATCCATGGAGGAAGGCCCAGGCGTTGAAGGGGCTCAGGCTGGGGCCGGCGGTGCGCAACACGCCGAATACCTCCTCCCCCACTCGCTGCTCGTCGCCCACCACGGCGCCGCCCATGCAGCGCCCCTGCCCGTCGATGTACTTGGTGGCCGAATGGACGACGATGTCGGCGCCCAGCTCCAGCGGACGCTGCAGAATGGGGGTGCAGAAGCAGTTGTCCACCACCAGCAGACAGCCATGGTCATGGGCGATGTGCGCCAGCGCCTCGATGTCTGCCAGCTCGGTGAGAGGATTGGAGGGCGTCTCCAGAAAGAGCATGCGGGTCTCCGGCCGGATGGCCGCCTTCCACGCCTCCAGGTCGGAGAGGGGCACGTAGCTGGTGTCGATACCGAAACGACCGAGATATTTGTCGAAAAGAATGACGGTGCTGCCGAAGATGCTGCGCGAGCTGAGCAGGTGGTCGCCCGCCCGCAGCAATCCCATGCAGGTGGCCAAGATGGCGGACATGCCGGTGGCCGTGGCCACGCAGCGCTCTCCCCCTTCCAGCGCCGCCAGCCGCTCCTCGAAGATGCGCACCGTGGGGTTGGTGAAGCGGGAGTAGATGTTTCCCGGCTCCTCGCCGGAGAAGCGGGCCGCCGCCTGGGCGGCGCTTTCGTAGACGTAGCTCGAGGTGGTGAAGATGGGCGGCGAGTGCTCCCCTTCCGCCGTGCGATGGTGGCCGATGCGAATGGCCTTGGTGGCCGCCTTCCACTCCCCGGTGCTCATGATCAGGCTCCATTGTGCAGGTCGATGACATCCACTTTTTCTGTCTCGCGCGCGCTCTTGGCGCCGTCGTTGCGGCATGTCTCCAAGTCGCGCAGGTACTCCTCGGTGACGCCGCCGGTGACGTACTCGCCATTGAACACCGAAGTGTCGAAACGGTCCACCTCCACCTTGCCCTTTTTCTGCACCGCTTCGATGAGATCGTCCAGATCCTGATAGATCAGCCGGTCGGCGCCGATGATCTCGCACACCTCCGCCTCGGTGCGCCCATGGGCCACCAGCTCGGAGGCGGCCGGCATGTCGATGCCGTAGACGTTGGGATAGCGCACCGGCGGTGCCGCCGAGGCGAAATAGACCTTGCGCGCGCCGGCGTCGCGCGCCATCTGCACGATCTGCTGGGATGTGGTGCCGCGCACGATGGAGTCGTCCACCAGCAGCACGTTCTTGCCGCGGAACTCCACGTCGATGGGGTTGAGCTTTCGGCGCACCGACTTCTTGCGCACCGTCTGCCCCGGCATGATGAAGGTGCGGCCGATGTAGCGGTTCTTGATGAAACCCTCGGTATAGGGCACGTCCAGCTTGTTGGCCAGGCTCAGGGCGGCGGTGCGGCTGGTGTCGGGGATGGGGATCACCACGTCGATGTCGTGTTCCGGCCACTCCCGCAGGATCTTGCGGGCCAGCTTCTTGCCCATGCGTTGGCGTGCCTTGTGCACGAAGATGTCGTCGATGATGGTGTCGGGACGGGCGAAATAGACGAACTCGAAGATGCAGGGGGAGCGAACGGGATTCTCGGCGCACTGGCGGGCGAAGAACTCCCCCGATTGGGTGAAGATGATGCACTCGCCCGGCGCCACGTCGCGAATCAGGGTGAAACCGAGCGTGTCGAGCGCCACGCTCTCGGAGGCGACCATGAACTCCTTGCCCTTGGGCGTCTCCCGTTCGCCGAAGACCACCGGGCGGATGCCGTGGGGATCGCGGAAGGCGACGACGCCGTAGCCCGGAATCATGGCCACCGCCGCGTAACCGCCCCGGCAGCGTTCGTGCACCGTGCGCACCGCCCGGAAGATGTCCTCTTCGGTGAGCTTCAGATGGGGCGGCCAGGTGCTGAGGCCGTGGGCGAAGATGTTGAGCAGGATCTCCGAGTCGGAGTCGGTGTTGATGTGACGCAGGTCTTCGCGGAAGAGATCGCGCTTGAGCGAGTCGGCGTTGATCAGATTGCCGTTGTGCGCCAGCACGATGCCGTAGGGGGAGTTCACATAGAAGGGCTGAGCCTCGGCCGAAGAGGAGCAGCCGGCGGTGGGATAGCGCACGTGTCCCACGCCCATGTTGCCGCGCAGGCGTACCATGTGTTCCTGATCGAAGACATCGGCCACCAGCCCGTTGTTCTTGCGCAGATGCAGCCGCCCGTCCTCGCAGGTGACGATGCCCGCCGCGTCCTGGCCCCGGTGCTGCAGTACCAGCAGGGCGTCGTAGAGCGATTGGTTGACCGGCTCACGGCCGACGATTCCGACGATACCGCACATCTTCGAATGACCTCACGCGAGAAACTGGAACTTCTCCGCCACCTCCGGCGGCAACAGATCCTTGAGCCACAGGGCCAGCTCCTGGAACCAGGGTATGAAGCGGGACTCCTGCCACCAGGGATCGGCCGGCAAGGGCGTCAAGCCCGCCAGCCAGACCAGCAGCGCCACCACCAACACGCCGCGGGCGGCGCCGAAGATCATGCCGATGAAGCGGTCGCTGCCGCTGAGCCCCGTCTTCTGCACCAGGCGGATGAGCAGGTAGTTGACCAGGCCGCCCACCGTGAGCGAGGCGATCATCAGTCCGGCGAATGCCAGGCCCAGCCTGACCGAGGGAGTGGAGATGGCGGGTTCCAGCCGCACCGCCGCCTCTCGGAAAAAGGTCCAGCTCACCCAGAACGCCAGGATCCAGACCGCCAGCGAGAAGGCTTCGCGCACGAAACCGCGCACCAGGCCGATGAAGGTGGAGATCAGCACCACCACCACGATGGCCATGTCGGCCCAGTTGAGGGGGATTTCAGACACTGCGGCGGCCTCTCGTTCTTCTCATGGATAGCGGACCACCTGACCCTTGTCGCCGGTGATTCTGCGAATGAGCTGCAGATGGCGCTCGGCGTTCTTCTTCGACGCTTCGGGCCCCACCTGCACCCGGTAGAAACGCTTGCCGCTTACCGTCACCGGCTGGGGATCCATGGTGTCCAGCCCCGCCTTGCGCAACCGCTTCACCAGCTTCATGGCGCTGTCGCGGCTGCTCAGACTGGCCACGCGCACCACCCACGCCCGGGGCGGGGCGGGCTTCTTCATCCGGGACGGCTTGGCGCCGCCCGCCTTGGCCCGCGGCCGCGTCGCCTGGCGCGGGGGCGCAGCGGGAGTGGAGCTCGGTTTGCTCGCGCTCGGTGCCGCCGGCGGCGTGGAAGTCGTCTTCGGCGGTCGGTCTTGCAGCAGGGCGGTGTCGAAGCGGCGGGCCGGCTCCTTGGGAAGGGGTTTCACGGGAACGGGCTTGAGCGTGTCCGGCTGGCGCTCCAGCAGCATGGGCAGGAAGATGACGGCCAGAGCAACCAGCACGGTGGCGCCGACGAGGCGGCGCTTCAACTGTTCGTCCACGGCTGGGTCGATCCCGATTGGATGACAACGGACGGGATTATATCACCCTCAGCGCCTCGCCCACGGTGACGAAAGAGCCGAACACCACCACCCGATCGCCCGGCCGCGCCTCGGCCCGCAGCGCGGCCATTCCCTCCGCCACCGAATCGTGAAGGCGTCCGGGCCGGATTCCGGCCAGAGTCCGAGCGCTCCGTCCCCGCTCTCCTTCCAACGAGAGGTAGTGCCACCGATCCACCTGGGGCTCCAAAGCGCGGATCACGGCGGCCGCATCCTTGTCCCCCAACATTCCCAGCAGCGCCAGGGTGCGGCCCTCCACCGGAGATTCCCGCAGCAGGTCCGCGAGCGCCCGCGCCGCCTGGGGATTGTGCGCCACGTCGAAAAGCCACTCCACTCCTTCCCGCTGGAGGCGCTGCGCCCGGCCGGCCAGCCGCACCTGCCGCAGCCCCCGGCGAAGGGCCTCCTCTTCCAGCGGCAACCGCGGCGAAAGCAACTCCAGCGCCATGAGCACGCCGGCGGCGTTGTCCAGCTGGTGACGACCCGGCAGCGCCGGCAGCGGCAGCCCCTCGAAACGGCGTCTCCGGCTCCGCCAACTCCAGTCTCCGCCGCCCCGGCCAAGGTGAAAGTCGATGCCGTTGCGGTAGAGCGGCGTGCCCAGCGAGTCGGCCACCTCCGCCACCGAAGCGGGCATGGACGGAGCGCTGAACACCGCCGGCCGGCCCGGACGGAAGATTCCCGCCTTCTCCCGGCCGATGGCCTCCAATTCGTCGCCCAGCCACTGCTGGTGATCCAGACCGATGGAAGTGATCATCGCCAGATCGGCATCCACGACGTTCACCGCGTCCAGGCGGCCGCCCAGCCCCACCTCGAGCAGCGCCACCTCCACCTCCTCCCGCGCCAACAGCCAGAGAGCCGCCAAGGTGCCGAACTCGAAATAGGTGAGCGCCTCCCCTTCGCGCGCCCGTTCCACGGCGCCGAAGGATTCGAGCAGGGCCTCGTCGGTCACCGCCTCTCCGCCGAGAAGGATGCGTTCGTTGTAGCGCAGCAGATGGGGCGAGGTGTAGCAGCCGGTGCGGTAGCCGGCGTTTCGCAGGATGGCGTCGAGCAGCGCAATGGTGGAACCCTTGCCGTTGGTGCCGGCGACGGAGATCACGACGGCCCTCTCCATGGAGGCGTCCAGGCGCCGCCACACCGTCGCCACGCGCTCCAGTCCAAGATCGATGGCGTGGGGATGGAGCCGCTCCTGCCAGCGGAGCCACTCCTCCAGCGTGGAGAACCTCACTGGTTGGCGTGGTTGAGGATACTCAACAGGTTGTGGATGCGATCCCGCAGTTCGTTACGGGGAACGATCATGTCGATGGCGCCGTGCTCGAGAAGGAATTCGCTCCGCTGGAACCCTTCCGGCAACTTCTCCCGCACCGTCTGCTCGATCACCCGGGGTCCGGCGAAGCCGATCAGCGCCCCCGGCTCGGCGATGTTCACGTCGCCCAGCATGGCCAGGCTGGCGGAGACGCCTCCCATGGTGGGATCGGTGAGCACCGAAACGAAAGGCACTCCCTGCTGCGCCATGCGCTTGAGCACCGCGGAGGTCTTGGCCATCTGAAAGAGAGAGAAGAGCGACTCTTGCATGCGCGCGCCGCCGCTGGCGGAGAAGCAGACGTAGGGGATGCGCTTCTCCAGGGCGCGGTTGGCGCCGCGCACGAACCGTTCCCCCACCACCGAGCCCATGGAACCGCCCATGAAGCGAAACTCGAAGGCCGCCGCCACCAGCGGCATCTCTTTGAGCCTGCCCTCCATGACAATGAGCGCGTCCTTCTCGCCCGTGGCCTTCTGCGCCTGGGCGAGGCGGTCTTTGTACTTCTTGGAATCCTTGAACTTGAGCGGATCCTGAGCCTGCAACTCCGCTCCGATCTCCTCGCGCGGCTCCTTGTCGAGAAAGAGATCCAGCCGCCGCCGGGCAGCGATGCGATTGTGGTGGCCGCACTTGGGGCAGACGTCCATGTTGTGCTCCACCTCGGTGCGGTAGAGGATGGCGCCGCATCCGGGGCACTTGCTCCAGAGCCCTTCCGGAACCGCCTTCTTGGCCCTGCCCTCGGTGCGGATGACGCTGGGCAGCAGCTTGTCGAACCAGTTCATGATCGTCTCCTCGCCTCAGGCCTGGTCCATGGCGACCCGCATGGCACGCACCAAGCCACCGACTTTGTCTCTTATCTTATCAGGTTCGTTGAGATTTTCCTCGATCAGGCTCACCAGGGCGCTGCCCACCACCACCGCGTCGGCGATGCGCGACATGGTGGCCGCCATCTCCGCGTTCTTGATGCCGAAGCCCACGCCCAGCGGCAGGTCGGTGACCTGGCGGATCTCGGCCAGCTTCCGCGACACTTCGTCCACCACCAGATTGGCGGCGCCGGTGACCCCCTTGAGCGAAACATAGTAGATGAAGCCGCTGGCCGCCCGGGCGATCATCTCCAGGCGATGGCGGTCGCTGGTGGGCGCGGCCAGAAAGATGAGGTCGAGGGTGTGGCTGCGCAGCGCCTGCACCAGATCGTGGCTCTCTTCCGGGGGCATGTCCACGGTGAGAGCGCCGTCCACTCCCGCCTCCTCGGCCGCGGTGGCGAAATCCTCGTATCCCATCACTTCGATGGGATTGAGGTAGCCCATCACAACCACCGGCGTGTGGTCGTTCTCTTCGCGAAAACGGCGCACCATCGCCAGCACGTCGTGGAGGGAGACGTGGTGCGCCAGGGCGCGCTCGCTGGCGCGCTGGATCACCGGCCCGTCGGCCATGGGATCGGAGAAGGGCACCCCCAGCTCCAGCAGGTCGGCGCCCGCCTCCACCAGGGCGTGCATCAGGGGCACCGTCTGCCGCGGATGGGGGTCTCCGGCGGTGATGAAAGGGACGAGGGCGGTGCGCCCCTCGGCGCGCAGTCGGGCGAAGGTCCGTTCGATGCGGCTCATAGTTTGATCCCCTCCCGCGCGGCCACGGTGTGCATGTCCTTGTCGCCCCGCCCCGACAAGTTCACGAGCACCTTCTGGCGGGGATCCATCTCGCGCGCCAGCTTGAGGGCGTAGGCCACGGCATGGCTCGACTCCAGCGCCGGAATGATCCCCTCGGTGCGCGTCAGGGTGTGGAAGGCGGCCAGCGCTTCCTCGTCGTCGATGGCCACGTATTGCGCCCGGCCGATGTCCTTGAGCCAGGCGTGCTCCGGCCCCACGCCGGGATAGTCCAGCCCCGCGGAGATGGAGTGGGTCTCGATGATCTGTCCGTCCTCGTCCTCCATCAGATAGGTGCGGTTGCCATGCAGCACGCCGGGCCGGCCGGCGCAGAGGGGCGCGGCATGGCGGCCCGTCTCCAGCCCTTCACCGGCCGCCTCCACGCCATAGATGGCCACCCCTTCGTCCTCGAGAAAGGCGTGGAACAGGCCGATGGCGTTGGAGCCTCCGCCCACGCAGGCCACCAGGGCGTCGGGCAGGTCACCGGTGAGCTCCCGCATCTGCTGGCGCGCCTCGCGGCCAATCACCGCCTGGAAATCCCGCACCATGGCGGGATAAGGATGGGGACCGGCCACGGTGCCGATGATGTAGAAAGTGTCGTCCACCGTCGCCACCCAGTCGCGCATCGCCTCGTTGAGCGCATCCTTGAGCGTCTTCGAGCCGGAGGAGACCGAGCGCACTTCGGCGCCGAGCAGGCGCATGCGGTAGACGTTGGCCTCCTGGCGCGCCACGTCCACCTCGCCCATGTAGACCACGCACTCCAGCCCCAGCCGGGCCGCCACCGTGGCGGTGGCCACGCCGTGCTGTCCGGCGCCGGTCTCGGCGATGATGCGGGTCTTGCCCATGCGCCGCGCCAGCAGCGCCTGGCCCACGGTGTTGTTCACCTTGTGGGCCCCCGTGTGGTTGAGGTCTTCGCGCTTGAGATAGATCTGGGCGCCGCCGTTCTCGCGGCTGAGGCGCTCGGCATGATAAATGGGCGAGGGACGCCCCACATAGTGTTGCAGATCGGCGTCCAGCTCCGCCAGAAAGGCCTCGTCCTTCATGTACCGTTCATAGGCCTCGCGCAGCTCTTCCAGGGGCTCCATGAGCGTCTCGGCCACGAAGAGGCCGCCGTAGGGGCCGAAGTGGCCGTGATCGTCCGGCATGTGCCGGTAGTCAGGCTTGTCCAAGGGTCACACCTCGCAGAAATCGTTCGATCTTGTCCGCATCCTTGATGCCGGGCGCCGCCTCCACGCCGCCGCTCACGTCCACCGCCCAGGGGCGCACCCGCCGCACCGCCTCGCTCACGTTTTCGGGGGTGAGGCCGCCGGCCAGAACGATGCGCGGCGCCAGGCTGGCCGGCACGCGATCCCACTCGAAAAGATCGCCGGTCCCGCCGGGAACGCCGGGGCGATAGGCATCCAGCAGCAGCGCCCGGGCACCGGCATAGCGGCGCGCCTCCGTCTCCAGGTCCACCCCCTCCTTCATGCGGATCGCCTTGATCCAGGGACGGCCGTGACTGGCGCAGTAATCCGGACATTCGTCGCCGTGAAACTGCAGCAGATCGATGCGCGCCTCTCGCACCACTTGGGCGATGGTCTCGGCGTCGGCATTGACGAAGAGCCCCACGGTGGTGACGAAAGGGGGCAGCGATGCCACGATCTCCACCGCCCGCTCCAGCTCGATGTTTCGTGGACTGGGCGGATAAAAGACGAAGCCGAGCGCATCGGCTCCCGCTTCTGCGGCCGCCAGAGCGTCCTGCCGCCGGGTGATGCCACAGATTTTCACTCGCGTGCGCATGGAAACGATCATTATATCAGGGAAGGGTTGGAATGCCGGAACGAGCGCGGCGCTCCCACAGGACGGTCGCATGAACTGGCTCCGCCCGGATCGAGGGGTTGGAAGGGGGTGGCGGGGCGTCCAAGGCATGGATACCGAGGCCGAGCCCGGAGGGGTGTGTTCGCGGCGTCCTCTTCAGCCCCCTTCCAGCCCCTCGATCCGGACTCATCGGCGGCTCCAAGACCCGATTCATGCGACCCCGGTTTCTACAGAAAACGTAGAGGATCTTGCGGTCCGCGTCGGGGACGCGGCAAGCGGAACTCCTCCGGATAATCCACATGGTGGAAATAGAGCCCGTCGGGAGGCGCGGTGACGCCGCCCAGGGTTCGGTCCCGATGTTCCAACACCTCTTCCACCCAAGACTCCTCCGCTTCGCCCGAACCCACGGCGATGAGCACTCCCGCGATGTTACGCACCATGTGGTGGAGAAAGCCGTCAGCCCGCACCTCCAGACAGACCAGATCCCCCTGCCGCTCCACGCGCAAATGATGCAGAGTCCGCACCGGGCTCCGGGCTTGGCAGTGGACGGTGCGGTAGCTGGTAAAGTCGTGGGTGCCCACCAGCACCTGCCCGGCGCGGTGCATGCGCCCGGCATCCAGGCGGCGGTGGATCCAGGTGACCCGCCGGTGAAAGATGGCCGGCCGGCTCAGGCGGTTGAGAATCCAGTAGCGGTAGGTCCGCGCCACTGCGGAGAAGCGGGCGTGAAAGCTTTCCGGAAGCTCCGCAGCCCACAGGACGCAGAGATCCCGCGGCAGATTGACGTTGCTGCCCATCACCCAGCCGTGGGAGGGACGCCGCGCGCCGGTATCGAAGTGGACCACCTGCTCGCTGGCATGGACGCCGGTGTCGGTGCGGCCGGCGCAGACCACCTCCACCGGCTCGTCCGCCACCTTCGACAGCGCCGCCTCCAGCGTCTCCTGCACCGTGCGCACGCCCGGCTGCTGGGTCTGCCACCCGTGAAAACGGCTGCCGTCGTACTCCACCCCCAGAACGACCCGCACTCCCTACTCCGGAAACGAGGAAGGGCGCCGCAGCGCCCTTGCACCAACCCTAGAACGGGAGCCTCTAGCCATTCAACTGAGCGAGAAGCTCGGCAGCCGCCTCCTTCTGTTGGGGCGTGCCATCCTCTTGCACCTCTTGGAGGATGCCCCGGGCGCCCTCGGCGTCACCGATCTCGATGAAGGCCTTGGCCAGCTCCAGCTTGGTCTCCACCTCGTCGCCGATGGTGGAGTCGTCACCCTTCTCCGGCCCTGCATTCGTCTCTTCAGGCGGTTCCCTATTCTCCATGACGCTGGTGGATTCAGTCTCCAATTCGGAGAGTGTACTCTGCTCCAGATCCATGGGATGATCCAAAATCTTGGAATCGGCCATCACCCCTTCCAGGTCACCGGTGAGATCCGCCAGCGTCTCATCCAAAGTGGTGGCGTCCAGGCTCAGATCGCCCAGATCGGAGAGATCTCCCAGCTCGGTATTCAGCTCGGTCTCGCTCCCTTGCAGGCTCAGATCCTCGGCCTCAGCCGCCTCCGCCACAGAACCTTCAGTCCCTTCCGGCTCGATCTGCAGGCTGGGTAGCTCCAGATCCATGTTGCTGAAGGTCGATAGCGATTCGCTGTCGGGGTTGAGCTGCGAATCGACCTCCTCAGCGAGCGAGCTCAGGTCAAGGGAAAGATCACTGTCCTGTTCCTCCACTTCTCCGCCTTCATCACTTTCCAGTGCGGAACTGGCTGCCGCCCCTGCGGCGAAGAGCGGATTGGCACGATCCAGGTCGCGTCCCATGGTCTGGATGTGCTCCCAGGCTTCGGGATCTTCCTTGTCCTGCCCATCGGCCACCATCTCCTCGGCCAGCTTTTTGAACTCCTCTTTCTTCTGGGTCGCATAATAGACTTCGAGCATCTTGTGACGCACTGCGGCACTGGTGTCGCCGTTTTTCATCGCCTCTTCGAGGATCTCCTCCGCTTGGCTGTATCTTCCGTAGGCGATGTAAACGTCGGCCTCGGAAACCGGATCGACCTCGGTGGTATCTTCGTGCAGCGCCCGCAGCTCTTCGGTGGAGTATTCGCTCAAGAAAGAGGTGTCGCCGATGGCACTGTCGGCCGCGGCAGCCACCGCCTCCGAAACATCGCTTTCCGAGGCCGTCTTCGCCGGCCCCGGCGAAGCGCTTTCCCCTTGGCTCAGCACCGCTGATGGAGGCAGAGGCGGTTCGGTGGGCTCTTTTCTACGCCGGCTGGCCACCAGCCCGAACAACAGCAGAGCCACAGCACCCCCCCCCGCAGCGAAAGGCCAGTTGTCCGTCAGCCACTGCCGCCATGCTGGTACGGCTACGGCAGTGGAATCGGGATTCGCCGCCGGCGTGGAAGAATGGGAAGTTGCCTTTCCTTGTCCTTCCGACGAGGCCGCCGAACCGCTCTCGGAGGCCTTGGCCGGCACGACTTGGGAAGGCACCTTTTCAGCCGCCGTGGCGGGCTCTTTCTCTCCCTCTGCGGGCGGCGCCACGGGCTGGCTTGCGGCTTCTTCCATCCCCTCCGATTGCGCCGCAGTCTCTTTCTTCTCCACAGTTCCGGCAGTGGCAGGAGCGAGCTCTCCATTGTCCGATGCCGCCGACGACGCCCCGCTCTCTTGCGTCCCTTCAACGTCAACGGCGGAAGCAGGTTGTTCAGTAGAAGCCGGTCGTTCCTCCGGCTTCTGGGAGAGAGCCTGTTGAGCCTGAAGTTGAGCCAACTCCTGGTTGCGCAGTTCGAGAAGCCGTTTCATCTCCTCCAACTGTTTCTCCAGGCCATTCACTCGCTCGCGCAGATCGTCGGCTTCCTGGCGCGCGGTCGCCGCTTGCTCTTCCACCAGCAAGAGTTTCTGCTTCAGTCCCTGCTCACCGGTACCGGTCGCCTTCTCCTGCGCTGCCTGGACGCCCCCTCCTTTCTCGGCACTGCTTTGATCGGCGCCCGTGATGCGGAGCCTGCCGGAGGATTCGTCCTTCTCCTTTGTTGCAGCAGCAATCTGTTCTCCACCATCCCCGCCTTCGCTCTGCTTCTGCTGGCTGCCAGCCACGGATGGAGCCGGCGCGCCCCCCTGCGAAAGACGCTGGAACTCTTCCACCGCTTGCCGCCGCCCCACACCTCGCAGCTGATCCAGCTGGGGCACTTTCAAAATGCTGCCCTTCTTCAAAAGGTTGATGTTGCCGTCGAGAAAAGCCTGCTGGTTGGCTTGGTAGAGCGCCACCATCATCTGGTGGACGGAGATGCCCCGCGGCCGTATCCGGTTGGCGATGGCCCACAGGGTCTCGTTGGCGCGCACCGGCCCGTATTCACCTCCAGGAGCCGCCGCAGGCGAAACCGACGACACCTGGCCGCCGGCTGCGGGAACGCCGCTCCCGGAACTGGCTCGCGCTATCCGCGGAGCCCGACGGGAAGTGGTGACCGGCGGATCGAGCAATACCGTGTATTCGCGCACCAGCTTGCCCTTGGGCCAGTTCACCTCCACGAAAAAATCGAGAAAGGGTTCGCGAATGGGCGCCTTACTGGTGACCACCACCACCGCACGTCCATCGCGCTTGCGCACCGTCCTGAAGCGAAGTTGGGTGAGGACGAAAGGGCGCTCCACGCCAGCCCGCGCGAAGATCTCGGGAGGAGCCAATCCCACTTTGAGCGTATCGAGCTGCCCTTTCTTCACCGAGAGCAACTCGATTTCTCCTTTGAACTTCTCGTTGAGCGCCGAGCTGGTCCGGATCTCCCCCAGGCCCAGCGCATAGACAGACAAGGGCAGCGTCGTGCTCACCGCCAGTGAAACCGCCATCGCCAGTTTGCGGACCATATCTCCTCCCCGTTTCAACCGCTTCTGATCGTGGCTGAGCCCGGCCGCGGCGAAACGCAGGCTCTTCCGGCCCTCCAGACCAGTATCCGTCTCCATCCTATCCACCGGACCAATTCCTCAGGTTGCTTGCAATCAAAATTGCACCGCCCCGGCCACTTTTGCAGCCCCTCGGGCACCGGTAAAAGCCGTGCTGCCGAGCCGATGCCACCCACCGGCAGAACGCTCGTCCCATTCAACAGGTGGGCGCAAAAACTGGGAGCAACTATAACCCACGGATTTTTGTTTCACCAACCACCCGTTGCCGAAAGTGCGACCTGGCGCAAATGCGGCGACTTCACCGCTCCAGCAGGATGCGCAGCATCCGGCGCAAGGGCTCCGCCGCTCCCCACAACAGCTGGTCGCCCACGGTGAAGGCGGCCAGATACTCCGGTCCCATGCTCATCTTGCGCAGCCGCCCCACGGGTACGCTCAATGTGCCGGTGACCTTGGCGGGAGTGAGCTCCTCCATGGTCACCTCGCGCTCATTGGGAACCACTCTGGACCATTCGTTGGCCTCGTCGAGCATGGCCTCGATCTCGTCCAGCGGCACATCGCGCTTCAACTTGACGGTGAGCGCCTGCGAGTGGGAACGCATGGCGCCGATGCGCACGCAGATGCCGTCGATGGGCACCGGCTGGTCGCCGCGACCCAGGATCTTGTTGGTCTCCGCCTGCCCCTTCCACTCCTCCCGGCTCTGGCCGTTGTCGAGACGAACGTCGATCCAGGGAATGAGGCTGCCGGCCAGGGGCACGCCGAAATTCTCCGTCGGAAAGGCGTCGCCGCGCATCGCTTCGGTGACCCGGCGGTCGATCTCGAGAATGGCCGAAGCGGGATCGTCGAGCAGATCCGCCGCGGCCCGGTGCAGAGCCCCCATCTGCGCCAGCAGCTCACGCATGTTGCGCGCGCCGGCGCCGGAAGCGGCCTGATAGGTCATGGCGCTCATCCACTCCACCAGGTCGTGCTGGAAGAGTCCGCCGAGCGCCATCAGCATGAGGCTGACGGTGCAGTTGCCGCCGATGAAGTCCTTCACCCCCTCGTCCAGCGCCCGGTCGATCACCTTGCGGTTCACCGGATCGAGAACGATGACGCTGTGGTCGGCCATGCGCAGGGTGGAGGCGGCGTCGATCCAGTAGCCGTTCCAACCGGCATCGCGCAGCGCGGGATAGACCTCCTGGGTATAGGCTCCGCCCTGGCAGGTGACGATCACCTCCATCTCTTTGAGTCGATCGAGATCGGTGGCGTCCTTCAGCGGCGGAATCTCCCGCCCGATCTCCGGCCCCGCCTGTCCCACCTGGGAAGTGGTGAAGAAGACCGGCTCGGCGATGTCGGCGAAGTCGTTCTCCTCGCGCATGCGGCCCAGAAGCACCGAGCCCACCATGCCGCGCCAGCCCACGAAACCTACTCTTTTCATCACTTTGTTCACCGTCTCCAATCGTTGCGGATTCCCGCGCCTCCCGCAGCCGTCCTCCGGTACCCGCCCTTTTGCGAAGTCACTCCAGCGCCGCCACCACGGCGTCGCCCATCTCCGAACAGCTCACTCGACGGGTGCCTTCGGAGAAGATGTCGGCGGTGCGCACCCCTTCGTCGAGCACCCGGTTCACCGCCGCCTCGACGCGATCCGCCATGGCCGCCTCATCCAGAGAGTAGCGCAGCATCATGGCCACCGAAAGGATGGTGGCCAAGGGGTTGGCCCTGTCCTCGCCGGCGATGTCGGGGGCCGAACCGTGGATGGGCTCATACATCCCTTTGCCGTTTTCGTCCAGCGACGCCGAGGGGAGCATGCCGATGGAGCCGGTGAGCATGGCGGCGGCGTCGGAGAGGATGTCGCCGAACATATTGGTGGTGACCATCACGTCGAACTGCTTGGGCGCCCTCACCAGCTGCATGGCGGCATTGTCCACGTACATGTGGCTCAGCTCCAGATCCGGGTACTCCTCGGCCATCACCTGGGTGGCCACCTCGCGCCACAGCTCGGTACACTCCAGTACGTTGGCCTTGTCCACCGAGCAGACCCGCTTGTTCCGCTTGCGGGCGATGTCGCCGGCCACGCGCACGATGCGCCGGATCTCCGACTCCCGATAGACCAGGGTGTTGAAGCCCTCGCGTTCGCCGCCGTCGAGGGTGCGCACGCCCCGCGGCTGACCGAAGTAGATGCCGCCGGTGAGCTCCCGCACGATCATCAGGTCCAGCCCCGACACCACCTCCGGCTTCAGGGTGGAGGCGTCGGCCAGCTGCGGATAGAGCAGCGCCGGCCGCAGGTTGGCGAAGAGTCCCAAACCGGCGCGCAGCCCCAGCAACCCCTTCTCGGGACGAACGGCGATGTCGAGGGATTCCCACTTGGGCCCGCCCACCGCGCCAAGCAGCACGGCGTCGGCCGTCTTCGCCTTCTCCAACGTCTCCTCCGGCAGGGGCACCCCGCTGACGTCGATGGCGGCCCCGCCCACTGGCGCCTCGTCGAGCGCCACGTCGAGTCCCTGGCCCTGCAGCCTCTCCAGCACTTTCACCGCCTGGGCCACGATCTCCGGGCCGATTCCGTCACCGGGTAGCACGAGTATTTTATATGTCATTCAAATACCTGCGTAATGTTCTTAAAACATAAATCAAAATTTTGCATCGCCGGCGCGGGAACGCCGCCGCTCTTCTCGGCGCCATCTGGATTGAACTCCCGCCCCTTGCTCCACTGTACTTTCCAGCAGCGAGGATGCGGTGGACGGGGCGAAACCGGCGCTAAACCGATCGACTTTCGAGATCCGCAAAGAGCCAGGGCGCTTCCCGCCTGCGGCGCTCCTCGTAAGCCCGGATCTCTTCCACGTGCTGGAAGGTCAAGCCGATGTCGTCCAGCCCTTCCAGCAGACAGTGCTTGCGGAAACGATCCACCTCGAAGGGAATCACGCTGCCGTCGTCCAGCGTGAGCTTCTGGTTCTCCAGGTCCACGGTGATGCGAAGAGCCTCTTCCCCCTGCGATTTTTGAAAGAGCTCGTCCACCACATCTTCTGGTAAAACAATGGGTAAGATTCCATTCTTGAAGCAGTTGTTGTAGAAGATGTCGGCAAAGCTCGGCGCGATGATCACCTTGAAGCCGTAGTCCAGGAGCGCCCAGGGCGCATGCTCACGCGACGAACCGCAACCGAAGTTCTCCCGCGCCAGCAGAATGGTGGCTCCCCGGTAGCGCGGATCGTTGAGCACGAAATCGGGATTGAGCGGCCGGCCGCTGCAATCCTGTCCTGGCTCGCCCACGTCCAGATAGCGCCACTCGTCGAAGAGGTTGGGGCCGAACCCCGTGCGCTGGATCGACTTGAGGAACTGCTTGGGGATGATGGCGTCGGTGTCCACATTGGCCCGGTCCAGGGGGCAGGCGATGCCGGTGAAGGTTTCGAACTTTTCCATCACAGGGTCCTCACGTCCACGAAACGGCCGGCCACCGCCGCCGCGGCGGCCATGGCGGGGCTCACCAGATGGGTGCGGCCGCCGGCTCCCTGGCGCCCCTCGAAATTGCGGTTCGAGGTGGAGGCGCAGCGTTCCCCCGGCTCCAGCCGGTCGGCGTTCATCGCCAGGCACATGGAGCAGCCCGGCTCGCGCCACTCGAAGCCCGCTTCCCGGAAGACGCGGTCCAGCCCCTCCGCCTCCGCCTGCTCCTTCACCAACCCCGAACCGGGCACCACCATGGCCAGCTTCAGGCTCTCGGCCACCCTGCGTCCCTTCACCACCTCGGCGGCGGCGCGCAGATCCTCGATGCGCGAGTTGGTGCAGGAACCGATGAACACCTTGTCGATCGCGATATCGGTGATGGGAGTGCCCGCTTCCAGCCCCATGTATTCCAAGGCGCGGCGCATGCCGGCGGCCTTCACCGGATCGGGCTCGTCTTCGGGATCGGGCACCCGGCCGCCCACCGGCACCACCATCTCGGGCGAGGTTCCCCAGGTCACCTGGGGCTCGATGGCGGCCGCCTCGATCACCACCGTGCGATCGAACTCGGCGCCCTCGTCGGAGCGGAGCCGCCGCCAGTCCGCCACCGCCCGTTCCCAAAGCTCGCCGCGGGGCGCAAAGGGACGCCCCCGCACGTACTCGATGGTCTTGTCGTCCACCGCCACGAAACCGGCGCGGGCGCCCGCCTCGATGGCCATGTTGCAGACCGTCATGCGTCCCTCCATGGAGAGATCGCGGATCGCCTCGCCGCCGAACTCGATGGCGTAACCGGTGCCCCCGGCGGTGCCGATCTCGCCGATGACGGCCAACACGATGTCCTTGGCGGTCACCCCGGGCCCCACCCTGCCCCGCACTTCCACGAGCATCGACTTGGATTTCTTCTGGATCAGGCACTGGGTGGCCAGCACATGCTCCACCTCGGAGGTGCCGATGCCGAAGGCCAGCGCTCCGAAGGCGCCGTGGGTGGCGGTGTGGGAGTCGCCGCAGACCACCGTCATCCCGGGCAGGGTGGCCCCCTCCTCCGGTCCCACCACGTGGACGATCCCCTGGCGGCGGTCGTTCATGGGAAACTCGGGAATGCCGAAGTCGCGACAGTTGGCGTCCAGCGTCTCCACCTGAAGGCGCGACACCGGGTCGGCGATGCCGGCGGAACGGTCGGTGGTGGGCACGTTGTGGTCGGGCGTGGCCAGGTTGGCGCCCGGGCGCCACACCTTGCGTCCCGCCAGCCTCAGCCCTTCGAAGGCCTGAGGCGAGGTCACCTCGTGGATCAGGTGGCGGTCGATGTAGAGCAGCGCGGTGCCGTCCTCGTCCACCCGAACCACATGGTCGTCCCAAAGCTTGTCGTAGAGGGTTCTCGGTTTCATCGTCTCCATGGAGCCGCCAGTCGGGCCTCGCTGGAAAAAGGCAACAACCTTAACCGGCGGGCGCGCTATCGATCAAGTGGAACGGGCGATCGAGAAGGGGATCCACGGCCCGGAGGCCGGGCCGCTCTTCCTCCCGCTCGTGAAAAACGGCCTCCCGCTATCCCTTCGATTCGGGTGGGCCGGCCCTCCGTGCGAGCACCACCGCCCGCACCGGCGCCGGATACCCCTCCACCGTCTTGCCGGGATCCGCCGGATCCAGCGCCTGGGCCAGGGACTCGAACCCCATCCACGCTGTGGAGCGCTGCTCCGCCGGGGTGGTTGGCGTCACGTCCACCACCCGCACCTCCTGGAAGCCGCACCGCCGCAGCCAGTTCACCAGCGCCGCCGGCGAGGGGATGAACCAGACATTGCGCATGCGGGCGTAGCGTCCCCGGGGCACCAGCACCCTGGTCTCGTCCCCCTCCACCACCAGGGTCTCGAGCACCAGTTGTCCGCCGGGACGCAGGCAACCGCGCAGCGCCTCCAGGTGATCCATGGGCGAGCGGCGGTGGTAGAGCACCCCCATCGAAAAGACGGTGTCGAACCCTTTCAGGCCGGGCGGCACCGCTTCGATCCCCAGCGGCAGCAGATGGACGTCGGGAGGCGCGGCCATGAAGCGGCGCACGGCGGCGAACTGCACCAGAAAGAGGAGACTGGGATCGATGCCCAGCACCCACTGGGCGCCCGCTCCCGCCATGCGCCAGGCGTAGTAGCCGTTGCCGCAGCCCACGTCCAACACCCGGCGGCCGGCCAGCGGCTGCAGGTGGGGCGCCACCCGCGCCCATTTGAGATCGGAGCGCCACTCGCTGTCGATGCGCACGCCGAAGAGCTCGAAGGGACCTTTGCGCCAGGGCTGCAACGCCCGCAGACCGCGGTGGAGCTCTTCGCGCACCGCCGGGGCGATCTCGTCGGCGCCGCCCACCCGCACGACCGCCGCCGTGAGCTCCAGATCGGCGCTCTTCACCTCCGGCAGCCCTTCCAGCAGATGCCGCCAGCGCTCCAGGTCGCCGTGACGTCCAGGCGCCAGCGCTTCCGCCACCTGCCGCGGCAACCGCCCGGCCCAGCGCTCCATGCCCGCCTCGGCCAGCAAAAAACGGACGCGGTCGAGCGAAATCAAGGATGCGCCACCAGGGAGGCGAAGTTGAAGCACTGAAACCAGGGCTGAACCCGCCGGAAGCCGGCCTCGGCCAAGCGTCGGCGATGGGCCTCCAACGGCTCGGGCACCAACACCCGCTCCAGCGCCGAGCGTTTTCGCGCGATCTCCAGTTCGCTGTAGCCGTTGGCCCGCTTGAACTCCTCGTGCAGCGCCACCAACAGGCGCTCCTCCTCCGGCGTGGCGCCGGCGATCTTCTCGGAGAGGATCAGCACCCCATCCGGCAACATGCCCCGGCGGATGCGCCGTAGAAGCTCCAACCGCTCCTCCCGGGGCAGGAACTGCAGGGTGAAGTTGAGCACCACCACCGAGGCCCTTTCCACCGGCACCTCACGGAGGTCGGCGCAGCGCAGCTCCACCCGCCCGGCCAGGTCGCGCGCGGCCAGCTCCTCGCGCGCCCGTTCGATCATGGCGGGGGCGTTGTCCACGGCGACGATGCGGCAAGCGCCCGCCTCCTCCAGCGCTTCGGCCATCACCGCGCTGGCGGCACCCAGCGAGCAACCCAGATCGTAGAGGGTGCTGCCGGGACGGGCATGGCGGCGGGCGAGCAGGCCGGTGGTGGCGAGAACGGTGGCATAGCCCGGCACCGAGCGCGAGATCATGTCGCCGAACACCGCCGCCACCCGCTCGTCGAAGACGAAGGAGCCCTCCCCGATCCTTCCCTCGGCGTAGAGGCGGTCCCGCTCAGAGCGACTGGTGGAATTCGTCACCATAATAGAAGGTGATCTCCTCTCCCGCGCGGATGTCGCGCAGAGCGTAGAGATCGAAACCGTCGAATTCGGCGTTGCAGTCGGCGGAGTGGTTCAGATAGCGCAGCAGGTTGCGGCCGCTGCGGCCGATCCAGTGCTCCTCGTCGGCATCCTCGCTCACCCAGAGAACGTAGGGGCCGTTGCGTTTCGCCTCCGGCCCCCAGTAGGTGCCGATGTAGCTTCCCGCCGGGATCTCGCGGCGCGCGAACAGGCCGGTGCCATGGATGGACGAAGGGCCGGCATAGACCCATTGGGAAAGCTCCGAATCGCGGTGGCGGAGCCGGGGCCTGGCCATCAGAGCTCCACCGGCAGGCTCTGCGCCGCCACGGGCTCCTCGCGCCCCGGCACCTGGGTCCAGCCGATCTGATGGACCGGCAGCTTCTCCAGATCCAGCTCGGCGCGAATGTCGCCCAGGGCGCGGATGCTTCCCTCCTGGCCCTTCCACATCACCAGCAACTTCTCCATCACTTCGAGATATTCGATACCTTCGGCCTCCGCATCCACCGAATAGACGTGCCCGTGGGGTAGCAGGTGCCGCGACTCGGCATAGAGATATTCGTGGACGTTGGAGGGCGTCACGTCGCTCTGCGCCAGCATCTCGCTGAGGGTGGGAAGGGTAGTGGGAATCTGGGGACAACGCGAAACGATGTTGTGCAACTGCGGATAGAAGGGAAATTTTCCACGCACGTCGCTGGCGAAGCTGAAACCACGCCGCTCCTCCATGCCCAGCAGGTGGGCGTTGGGCTGCCAATAGGGGGCGGCGAAACGGTCCGGCGGCTGGCCCACGATCGCCTCGAACCGCTCCATGCCCAGCGCCAGTTGATAGCGCGTCCAGTCGGCGTCGGCATAGGCGGCCTGCTTCCGCCAGCTGTCGGCTTCGTATCCCAGCAGGCCGATCTCGTGCCCCGCCTCCATCACCGCCCGCATGGCGGACTCCAGCGAGCCCTTGGCATCGTCGCCGCGGCCAAAGAGGGAGGCGGCGCGACGCACCAATCCCTGCGAACGCCGGAACTCCACCGCGAAGAAGAAGGTGGCGTTCACTTCGTACTGGGACAGAAGGTCGAGCAGATTGGGCACGCCGGTAGTGGCGGCCCGCTCGGTTGCAACGTCGATCTTGAGGGCGATGCGCATGGGAGAAGACCGTTTCAGAGGGTGCAGCTTCCTGCGTAGACGGCCATGATGCTCTTGATCTCGCGCAACACTTCGGCACGCTCATCCGGCTGAAGATCCGCCACTTCGGGCAGAAGCTCTCCGTTGTCCATTCGCTCGATGTCGGCCCAGAGCGCCTTGCAGCCCTTCTGGCAGAGCAGCTCCACGCGGTCGTCGATACGCTGCTTGTCCATCCACTGCCGGAAAATGGTTGGCGAAAGTCGAATTATGCCACAGCTTATTTCTCGGTAAATCCGGTAATCGCAAGGATCCCGAAAATTCCCTTCGCGGGAGAGGGAAGCCTCTATTCGTTCTTGATTGGTTCTCCCGTTCCGCTATAATAGAACAAAAGTAGAACTTACCACGAACCGAAGGAGCATCCAGATGAATCACCATGGCTACATCATGCGCGATTGCGCCCCTCTTCCTTCTCACAAGAGCGGAAACTGGCGAAGGATGCTGGAAATAGCCGCTTTCGCGGGAGCGCTGCTGGCCTATGTGGCCGCCCTCGCGCTGGCGGCCTGAGGCGTGGCCGACCGGCCGGTCGGCTTGCGAATGAACCGAAGGGCGGCCGCGCCAAACCGCTGCCGCAAGCCGTTGACGAGTTCATCGGAAGGGTGCAGCCGCCAACCGTCGCCCAGGCGAATCTCCACAGCGGCGTCGGGCCGGCAATAGCGGACGGAGAATTCGACCCCGCCGCCGCGCCAGGGAAAGAGGAGGTCGCGCAACTGATCGCGCAGCGCCTCGCCGTTCCACCCCTGCTCCTGGAGAAAGGAGGCGTCCAGCACCAGTTGCAGCCCCGCCAGCTCCCGGGCCCGGTAGTCGGCGAAGCGATAGAGGGATTCGGCATGGATGTTCAATTCGTCCCGGTAGCCGTCATGGACGAGCAGGCCCTGCACCACCACCACCTTGTCCACTTCCAGGAGCGGCCGATACTGCTCCAGCGCTTCGGTGAAGAGGGTCACTTCGATGCGCCCTCCCTTGTCGTCCAGCACCATCGAGGCCATGGGACCGCGCTGGGTGTTGCGGCGGCTGACCGAAACGATGAGACCGGCCACGGTGACCGGCCGGCCGCGCCCCCGCCCCCGCTGCGATTCCGGCAGACTCAACGCGGCGATGCGCTGCCCCACCAGCGTCCGGATCTCCTCCTCATAGCCATCGATGGGGTGGCCGGTGAGAAAGAAGCCGAGCGTCTCCTTTTCGCCCCGCAAGCGCTGTTCGTCGCTCCACTCTTCCACCGGGTCGGGAAGAACCCCCAGGGCGGGCGCCGCCTGGGGCTCCGCCAGCCCGAACAGGTCGTTCTGGCCCGCCGCCTGCTGGGCGTGGTGCTGCTCCGCCATCTTCAACGCCAGGGGTAGCTGCACCATGAGCGTGGCGCGGTTGGCCCCCAGGTCGTCCAGGGCGCCGGCCCGGATCAACGACTCGAGCACGCGCCGGTTGCATTTGCGCAGATCGATGCGCCGGCAGAAGTCGAACAGGTCGGCGAACGGCCCGCCCTCCTGACGGGCGGCAACGATCCCTTCGATGGCCGCCTCGCCCACCCCTTTGATGGCCCCCAGGCCATAGACGATGCGCTCCTCCCCGTCCACGGTGAAACGGTACTGGGATCGGTTCACCTCGGGCGGCCGCACCTCCAACCCCATCTCGCGGCACTCTTCGATGAGATGCACCACCTTGTCGGTGTTGTCCATGTCGGCCGAGAGCACCGCCGCCATGAAGGCGGCGGGGTAGTGGGCCTTGAGCCAGAGGGTCTGGTAGGAGACCAGGGCGTAGGCCGCCGAATGGGACTTGTTGAAGCCGTAGCCGGCGAACTTCGCCATGAGGTCGAAGATGTATTGCGCCGTGGCCTCCTCGACGCCGCGCGCCACCGCTCCCTCCACGAAGACCGCCCCCTGTTTGGCCATCTCTTCCTTCTTTTTCTTTCCCATGGCGCGGCGCAGGAGGTCGGCGCCGCCGAGGGTATAGCCCGCCAACACCTGGGCGATCTGCATCACCTGTTCCTGGTAAAGAATCACTCCGTAGGTGGGCTTGAGGATGGGCTCCAGCTTGGGATGGGGATACTCCACCTTGGCGCGGCCGTGCTTGCGGGCGATGAAGTCGTCCACCATGCCGGAGCCGAGGGGCCCGGGGCGGTAGAGCGCCACCAGGGCGGTGATGTCCTCGAAATTGTCGGGCTGGAGCCGGGCGATGAGGTCTTTCATGCCGTGGGATTCGAGCTGGAACACCGCCGTGGTGCGCGCCGACTTCAACAGCTCGAACGCCTTGGGATCGTCCACCGGAATGGCGGAGATGTCCAGGGGCTCCCCGCCCTTGGCGCGCCGCCGGTCGTTGATGGTCTGCAACGCCCAGTCGATGATGGTGAGCGTGCGCAGGCCGAGGAAGTCGAACTTCACCAGCCCCACTGCCTCCACGTCGTTCTTGTCGAACTGGGTCACCAGGTTGGAGCCGTCGGCCTCGCAGTAGAGCGGCGTGAAATCGGTGAGCCGGCCCGGGGCGATCACCACTCCTCCCGCGTGCTTGCCGGCGTTGCGGACGAGCCCTTCGAGCCGCTTCGCCATGTCGATGAGCTCGCGCACCTCCTCCTCGTTGGCATACGCCTGTTTGAGCTCCTCGCTCTCTTTCAGGGCCTTGTCCAGGGTGATGCCCAGGTCGAAAGGGATCATCTTGGCCACCCGGTCGGTGAAGCCATAGGGGTGGCCCAGCACCCGGCCCACGTCACGCACCACCGCCTTGGCCGCCATGGAGCCGTAGGTGATGATCTGCGAGACCGCCTCGCGGTCGTATTTGTCCGCCACGTAGTCGATCACTTCGTCGCGGCGATCCATGCAGAAGTCGATGTCGAAGTCAGGCATGGAGACCCGCTCGGGGTTGAGGAAGCGTTCGAACAACAGTTCGTGTTCCAAAGGATCGAGATCGGTGATCTTCAACGCGTAGGCCACCAGCGAACCGGCTCCGGAACCCCGCCCCGGCCCCACCGGGATGCCGTTCTCCTTGGCCCACTGGATGAAGTCGGCGACGATGAGGAAGTAGCCGGGGAAACCCATCTGGATGATCACTTTCAGCTCGGTCTCCAACCGCTCGTCGTAGGCGCGGCGGCGCTCGGCGAAGTCGGGCGCCTCGGCATCGAGGATCTTGCGCAGCCGCGCCTCCAGCCCCTGCCGCGCGAGCCGGCGGAAATACTGCTCCATGGTGAGCCCCCGGGGCACGGGAAATTCGGGCAGATAGTTCTTCCCCAACTCCAGCTCGATGGTGCACCGCCGGGCGATCTCCACCGAGTTGGCCAGCGCTTCCGGAAGGTCGGCGAAGAGCTCGGCCATCTCGGCGGGGCTCCGCAGATACTGTTGGGGGGAGTAGTCGCGCGGGCGGCGGGGATCGTCGAGGGTGCGTCCCTGATGGATGCAGACCCGCACCTCGTGCGCCTGGAAGTCCTCGGCTTCGAGGAAGCAGACCTCGTTGGTGGCCACCACCGGCACCTGCCGCCGGGCCGCCAGCGCCACGCTGGCGTGGAGGCACTCCTCCTCGCCGGGGCGGCCGGTACGCGCAAGCTGCAGGTAGTAGCGATCGTCGAACCGCTCCAGCCATAGCTCCAGGAGCCGCTCGGCCAGCGCCTCGTTGCCGGCCAGCAGGGCCCGCCCCACGTCCCCCTGCCGACCGCCGGAAAGGGCGATGAGCCCTTCGCAACTCTCCTTCGTGAGCCACTCCCGCTCCAGCATGGGGCGTCCCAAGTGCTGCCCCTCTTGATACCCGCGGGAGACCAGGCGCCGCAGATTGGCGTAGCCCCCGGCGTTCTGCGCCAGCAGCACCAGCCGAAAGGGTTGGTTCACCTGCTCGTCGTTGCGCAACCACGCGTCCACGCCGATCACCGGCTTGATGCCGGCGGCCAGCGCGGCCCGATAGAACTTCACCAGCGCGAAGAGGTTGCTCTGGTCGGTGAGCGCCACCGCCGGCATGCCCAACGCCGCCACCTTCTTCATCAGCGGCCCGATGCGCACCACCGAATCCACCATGGAGTACTCGGTGTGGAGATGGAGGTGGACGAACTGGGTGGTCATGGCTTGCTGTTCCGTTCGATTTCGCTCACTCCAGGGGGAGGCCCGGGTCGTTCGAGGGGACTGCAAAAGATCCCCGTCACTCCAGCAGCTTTCTCACCGGCGCGAAGGTGCGGCGGTGGATCTCGCTGACGCCCAGAAGGCGGAGGGCTTCCAGATGCGCCTTCGTAGGATACCCCTTGTGGGCGGCGAGTCCATAGCCGGGGAAGCGACGGTCGAGTTCCACCATCTCGCGGTCGCGGTTCACCTTGGCCACGATGGAGGCGGCGCTGATACAGGGTTCCAGGCCGTCGCCGCCGACGATCGCTTCGGCGCTGCAATAGAGTCCCGGAGGAACCCGGTTGCCGTCCACCAGAGCGTGGTCCACGCGCAGCGGCAACGCCTCCAAGGCCCGCCGCATCGCCAACAGCGAGGCCTGGAGAATGTTGAGGCGATCGATCTCCTCCACTTCGGCGCGGCCCAACGACCAGGCCAGCGCCTTTTCGGCGATCTCGGCGCAGAGCGCCTCGCGCCGCGCCGGAGCGAGCCTCTTGGAATCGGCCAACCCTGCGATGGGCCGCTCGGGATCGAGCACCACCGCCGCCGCCACCACGGGGCCGGCCAGCGGCCCCCTCCCCACCTCGTCCAGCCCGCAGATTCTCCTTCGGCTCATCGCCCCTTCTCCAGCAGTTCCAGAGCCGCTTCCGCCGCCAGCCGATCGCTCTCCACGCGCAACCGCCGGTGAGTGTCCGCATAGGCGGCCTGGATGTGGGCGCGGCGTGCTCCGTCCTGGAGCAGCGCCTCCAGTTCGGCCGCCAGCCGCCCCGCTTCGCAAGAGCCCTGCAGCAGCTCGGGGGCCAGGGGCGGTTCCGAAAGGAGGTTGGCCATGGCGACCCGCTCGGTCTTGAGCAGCCGCAGGCCAGCGATGAGACGGTAGGTGAGGGGATGCATGCGGTAACCCACTACCATGGGCGTCTTGCACAACAACGCCTCCAGAGTGGCGGTACCCGAGGCCACCAGAGCCACGTCCGCCGCGGTGAGCGCCTCGCGGGTGCGTCCAGGATGGACCGAAAGCGGCAACCCCGGCGCGTGGCGCCGCGCCAGCGCGCGAAAACGGCGTTCGGTGGCCTCGGTGGCGGTGGGCGTCACCACCCGCAACCCGCCGTGGCGCGCCCGCAACCTCTCCGCCGCCTCCAGGAACGGCGGAGCGATGCGCTCCACCTCCGTCCGCCGGCTGCCCGGCAGCAGCGCCAGCACCGTTCCGGCCGACGGCAACCCCAGGGCCGCGCGCGCCGCCGGCCGGTCCGGCTCCAGGGGATAGCGGGCCGCCAACGGATGGCCCACATAGCGTCCCTCCACGCCGTGCCGGGCGAGAAACTCCGGCTCGAAGGGGAAGAGACAGAGCACCCGATCCGCCGCCCTCCGCAAACGCTTCACCCGCCGCTGCCGCCAAGCCCAGACGGTGGGGCTCACATAGTGGAGGACGGGAACGCCCCCCTCCTTCAAGGCCGCTTCCAGGCCCAGATTGAAGTCGGGCGCGTCGACGCCGACGAAGAGGTCGGGCGGGTCCTCCCGCCATTGGCGCACCAGCCGCCGCCGCAGGGCGAGCAGCTCCGGCAAGTGCCGCAACACCTCCACCAGCCCCATGACCGACAGCTTCTCCATGGGAAAACGGGAGCGCAACCCCTGCTCCCTCATGCGTGCGCCCCCCACTCCCTCGAAGCGCACGTCGGGACGGCGCTCCCGCAGCGCCGCCATCAGGCCGGCGGCGAGCTGGTCTCCCGAGGGTTCGGCGGCGACCAGAGCGACCCGCATCAGCGGACGATGCTGCGCGCCGGATTTTCCAGAAACCGGGCCATCACCTCCAGCACCGCCAGCTCCCGCGCCATCTCCCGGATCTCTTCCAGCGCCTCCTCCAGCCGCAGGCCGGAGCGGTAGAGGCGCCGATAGGCGCGCTTGATGGCGCCGATCTCCTCGGAGGTGAAACCGCGGCGGCGAAGCCCCTCCTGGTTTATTCCCCGCGGAGCGGCCGGCTGCCCCCCCACCATCACGTAGGGCGGCACGTCCTTGCCGATGGCGCTGCCCATGGCGGCGAAACTGTGGGCGCCCACTCGGGTGAACTGGTGCACCAGGGTGAAGCCGCCGAGGATGGCCCAGTCATGCACCTGGACATGGCCGCCGAGAGAGGCGGCGTTGGCAAGAATGGTGTGGTCACCGATGCGGCAGTCGTGGGCCACGTGGGTGTAGGCCATGAGCAGGTTATGGCTGCCCACCCGGGTCAAGCCGCCGTCCTGGACGGTGCCGCGGTTGAGGGTGGCGTATTCCCGGATGACGTTGTGATCGCCGATCTCCAGCCAAGTCTCCTCGCCGCCGTATTTTTTGTCCTGTGGATCCTCGCCCACCGAGGCGAACTGGAAGACCCGGTTGCCGCGCCCCATGCGGGTGTTGCGGGAAATGACCACATGGCTGCCGATCTCGCAACCGTCGCCGATCTCCACTTGGGGACCGATGACGCTGAAAGGCCCCACGCGCACGCCTTCGCCCAGCCGGGCGCTGTCGTGGACGATGGCGGTGGGATGGATCAAAGGGGCCTCGCGGTGCACATGATCTCGGCGCCGGCCACGGTGGCCTCCTCCACCTTCGCCTCCGCTTCGAAGAGCCAGATGCCGCGCCGCCGCTTCAACAGCCGCGCCTCCAGCTGCAGCACGTCTCCCGGCATCACTGGCTTCTTGAAGCGCGCCTTGTCCACCCCGGCGAGAAGATAGACCTGATCCTCCCCGCTCTCCTCCGTCTCCAACGCCAGCAGGCAGGTGGCCTGGGCCATCGCTTCGATGAGAAGCACGCCGGGCATCACCGGCCTGCCGGGAAAGTGGCCCTGGAAGAAGGGCTCGTTGACAGTGACGTTCTTCGCCGCCACCAGGCGGTGGCCCGGCTCGCACTCGAGCACGCGGTCCACCAGAAGAAAGGGATAGCGATGGGGGAGCCGCTCCAAAACGCGGCCGATGTCGAAACCACTCAAGATTCTTCTCCCGGAGCGGGTCAGCCGCTCCCTGACTCGCCGCGCAGCCGTTCGATGGCTCTCTCCAGCTCGCGGATCTTCTTACTCATTTCGTCCAGGCGCTTGATGCGAGGCGCATTGCGCTTCCACTGGCCGTGAGGAACGGCGGCCAGGCCGCTGGAGTAGACGCCCGGTTCCTTCAGCGAATGGGTGACCATGGTGAAGCCGGTGACATGAACGTCGTCGGCCAGCTCGATGTGCCCCACCAGGCCCGTGCCGCCCGCCAGGGTGCAGCGGGCGCCGATACGGGTGGAGCCGGAAATGCCGGCGCAGGCGGCGATGGCGGTATCCTCGCCGATCTCCACGTTGTGCGCCACCTGGATCAGGTTGTCCAACTTGGCCCCCCGCCGGATGACGGTGTCGTGGATGGCGCCGCGGTCGATGGTGGTGTTGGCGCCCACTTCCACGTCGTCTTCGAGCACTACCGAACCGAGCTGCGGAACCTTCTCCCAACGCGCTCCATCCCGCGCCAGGCCGAAACCGTCGCTGCCGACGACCACGCCGGGATGGAGCAGGCAGCGTCTGCCGACGCGCACGCCGTCGAGAAGAGTCACCGAAGCCACCAACCGGCTCTGATCGCCGACGGTCACATCGCGCCCCACGTAGCAGTTGGGGCCGACGTGCACCCCCCGTCCCAGCACCGCCCCTTCGGCGATCACGGCTCCCGCTTCCACCGTCACCCCCTCGCCGAGCCGCGCTTTTGACGAGACCACCGCGGCGGCGTGGACTCCGGGCGAGGTTCGCTCCGCCGGCGCGAAACAGCGCAACACGCGCGCCCAGGCCAGGTAAGGATTGTCGGTGACCAGGGCGTTGGTGGGGCAATGCTCCAGTTCGGAGGGAGAGAGGATCACCGCGGAAGCCGCGGTGGCGGCCAGCCGTTTCCGGTAGCGGGGATTGCTGAGAAAGGTGATCTGGCCGGCCTGCGCCCCTTCCAGGGTTTCGGGGCCGGAAACCACCACTTCGGGATCTCCGTGAAGCTCGGCCCCGGCGATCCGGGCCAGCTCACCCAGGGCGTAGCCGCCGGCTTCGCGGGGCCCGGCGGTCATCACCGCTTTTTCAGCTCCCGGATCACTTTGTCGGTGATGTTGACCCGGTCGGTGGCCCACACCACACCGCTCTCCAGCACCATGTCGAACCCGCCCCGCTTGGCCACTTTGACCACCACCTCGGTGATCACCTTGCGCAACTTGGCCAGCTCCTCGTTCTGACGCAGCGAGAGATCTTCCTGGAATTCGCTTTGAGCGTTCTTGAGCTTGCGGGTGCGGGCGATGATGTCCCGCTCCAGCCGCTTCTTCTCCGATTCGCTCATGATGGCGGCGTCCCGGGCCAGCTTCTCCTTGAGCTTGTTGAGCTTCTTCTGTTCCGCCACCAACTGGTCGTCCCGCTTGGCGAACTCCTTGCGGATGCGTGCCTTGATCGCTTTCACCTGCGGTGCGGCTTGCAGCACTTTGGCCACCTGGACGAACGCCACCTTGGTGCCCGCGGCCGAGGCGGTCCCTCCCACCAGCAAGAGGGAAAGGATCGCGGCCACGAATGGGATCTTTGTTCTGTTCACGTTCATACACTCCTGCTGTTTAGAAAACCGACCCGAAACTGAACTGGAAATTCTCCACTTCGTCGCCGGGCTTGTCGTTGAGCGGTACTCCGTAGCTGATGGTGAGCGCGCCCATGGGAGAGAGCCAAGTGGCCCCCACGCCGACAGAATAGCGCAGCTGGTCGAATTTTATCTTGTCCTGGAAAACATTGCCCGCATCGACGAAGGCCGAGACCCGCAAGGTCTCTTTCAACTTTTCGAAAGGCGGCGGCATGAAGAGTTCCAGGCCACCGGTGAGCTTGCGGTTTCCTCCCAGCGGCTTGCCGGTGCCATTGAAGTCCCGCGGCCCCAGGGTGTTTCCCTTGAACCCGCGAACGTTTCTCACCCCTCCCGCGAAATAGTTCTCGAAGAAAGGAAGGGTGCCGGTCTTGCCGTAGCTCTCTCCGAACCCCAGATCGGCCCGGGCCGAGAAGACCAACTCATGGTAGAGAGGCACATAGTGCCGAAAGGTGTAATAGAACTTGTAAAACTGGAGATCGCTGCCGGGAAGGGTGAGCGTGAGGGTCGCCGTCTGGCGGTTGCCCGCGGTGGGAAAAATGGCGCTGTCCCTGGAGTCGTGGCGCCAGGTGGTGGTGAGCTTGTAGTCGAGATAGCGGTCTCCCTCGCGGTTCACGAAATCGACCACCTCCGGCGAGGGAAAGGTGCCCAGCGTCAGGTCGGTCCATTCGATGGAGAAAGCCGCCGAGAGGCGGTTGAAGTCGCTGATGGGTATGCCGTAGTTGACCGAGGCGACGGAGCGGTCGGTGCTGTAGTCGGTGATGTTCAGCTCGTCGTAGTTGGTCTTGCGATAGCTGAGATTGAAGCCCCGGCTGATGCCGTTGATGGTGGCGTAGGGATTGAAGTAGGAGAGCTGGTAGTGGGTGTTGTAGCTGCTGGTGTTCAGGGCCATGGAGACCTTCTTGCCGGTGCCCAGAAAGTTGTCTTCGGAGACGCTGGCGGTGAAGCTCACCCCCTGGTTCTGGCTGTAGCCGATGCCCCCCGCGAGCGAGCCGGAAGGCTTCTCCTTCACCGTCACCACCACGTCGGTGAGATCGGTGGAGCCCGGCACCGCCGGCGTCTCCAAGGTCACCTGCTCGAAGAAACCGAGCCGTTGCAACCGCTCCCTCGACTGTTTCAGCTTGGTGTTGGAGAGCCAGGTGTTCTCCATCTGCCGCATCTCCCGGCGGATGACGCGGTCACGGGTTCTGGAATTGCCCTTGATGTCGATGCGCCGCACATAGACCCTTTTCCCGGGGTCGAGGTAGAAGGTGATGGCGACGGTCTTCTTCTTCTCGTCCACCTCGGGAATGTGGTTGATGTTGGCGAAGGCGTAGCCCATTTCGCCGAGCTTCTCGGTGATGCGGTCGGTGCTGTCCACCACCGCCCGCCGGGAGAAGGGCTCGCCGCGGCGCAGATGGATGAGAGGAAAGTACTCCTGCGGATCCACCACCAGGTCGCCGGTGATGCGGATGTCGCTGAGAGTGTAGACGTCCCCCTCTTCCACGTTGATGGTGATGTAGATGTCCTTCTTGTCGGGCGAGAGGGCCACCTGGGTGGAGTCGATCTTGAACTTCAGATAGCCCCGGTCCAGGTAGAAGGACTTGAGCGCTTCCAGATCGCCCGCCAGCTTCTGGCGGGAATAGCGATCCTCCTTGGTGAACCAGGCGAGCCACCCCCCGGGGCGCGAGTGGAAAAGGTCCAGCAGCTGCTCGTCGCTGAAGCTGTGGTTGCCGACGATGTTCACCCCGCGGATCCGGGCCGTCCTTCCCTCCACGATGTCGATGGCAATGGCCACCCGGTTGCGCTCCAGAGGGGTCACCCGCGTCTTCAACTCGACCCCGTACTTGCCCTGGTTGTAGAACTGGCGCTTGAGCTCCTGCTCGATCTTGGCGAGCACCGAGCGGTTGAAGGTGCGCCCCTCCGCCAGGCCGGCGTCCTTCAGCCCCTTCTTCAGATCCTCGGTCTTGATGGACTTGTTGCCGGAGATGTCGATCTGAGCGATGGCAGGCCGCTCCACCACTTCGATCACCAGGACGTCGCCCTGGCGCCACACTTCCACGTCCTTGAAAAAGCCAGTCTTGTAGAGCGCGCGGACGATGGCGGGAATGTTGCGGCCGTCCACCACCTCTCCCGGTTTCACCGGCAGATAGTTGAAGACGGTCCCCGCGGAGATGCGCTGCAACCCTTCCACGCGGATGTCCTTGGCCACGAAAGCCTGCGCCGATGGGGAGATCAGCAGGGGCAGCAGCAACAACAGAGCTTTGGGGAAGAGGCGCATTCTGGAGAGGGAGACCCCGCTGTTTTCGTAGCCGCGTATTATATCGGCTGAGGGACAAATTGCATCCGTCCGGCCACCGGCCTGGAGCGTTTTGGAAGAGAGAAACAGCCCCTTTTCACCCGGAAAGGCGCAGGATGTCCTGATAGAAGACCAGTACCATCAAAGCGAGCAACAAGGCGAGACCGATCTGCTGCGCCCGCGCCATCGCCGCCTCCGAGGGAGGGTGGCCGGTCACCGCCTCGTAGAGAAAATAGAGCAGGTGTCCCCCGTCCAGCACCGGCACCGGCAGGAGGTTGAACACCCCGAGGCTGACGCTGATCACCGCCAGCAGCTTGAGGAAATAGACCAGCCCTGCGCTCACCGCGCTGCCCGCCGCGTCGGCCATGGTGATGGGGCCGCCGAGATTCTTCAACGAGGCGCGCCCGGTGAGGATGCGCCACATCACTTTCAGGGTGAGCGCCGAGAACTCCCAGGTTCGCTGCACCGCCCGCGGCGCCGCCTCCAGCGCCCCCATGGAGTATTCCACCTGGTAGCGTTTCCACAAATCGGGGGCCGGGCGGTTGGCCGCGCCGATGCGGCCGATGCGCCGACCGTCCTCCGTGGTGACCAGATCGGGGGTCACCTCCAGCGTCAACTTGCGGCCGGAGCGCTCCACTTCCAGGCGGATGGGCCGCAAGGGGTGCTCGCGGATGTAGCGGACCCAGGCCACCCAGTCTTCCACCGGCCGGCTGTCCATGGTGAGAATGCGGTCGCCCGGCTGCAGCCCCGCTTCCGCCGCCGGCTCTCCCGGCAACACCTTGCCGATCACCGCGGGCACCTTGGGCAGCTCGGGTTTCAACCCCAAGGTTTCCAACGGTTTTTTCACTTCGGCCAGGTCGCCGATGGCGTCCGCCGGCAGGCGGTGGCGATGGAGCCGTCCCGAGCGGTCGCGGGTCTCGATCTCGATGGCGTCTCCGGCGGCGGACGCCGCCGCGAAGCGGTAGAGCATCTCGGACCAGGTGGGCGTGGCCTCGCCATTGACCGAGACGATCTCCTCGCCCGGTTGGAAACCCGCCCGCGCCGCGGCCGAGCCGGGCACCACCTCGCCCACCAGCGGCCGCAAGCCGTTCTCGCCCAGCACCATCACCGACCAGAAGAGCACCACCGCGAAGAGAAGGTTGAAGAGCGGCCCGGCGAGCACCACCGCGGTGCGCACCCAGAGGGGCTTGCGGTTGAAGGCGCCGGGCAGATCCGCCTCGGCCACCTCTCCTTCGCGCTCGTCCACCATCTTCACGTAACCGCCCAAGGGAATGGCGGCCACCACATATTCGGTGGGATCCCGGCGGCGGCGCCAGCGCAACAGGGGGCGGCCGAAGCCGATGGAGAAGCGCAGCACCTTCACGCCGAGCCGCCGCGCCACCCAGAAATGGCCGAATTCGTGCACCGTCACCAGGATCCCCAGCGCCAGGAGGAAACCGAAGATTTTCAGCCCCACCGCCTCCATCACGTCTCCCTCTTCCCGCTCCGGGCCACCAACGCCCGGGCCAGCTCGCGCGCCCGCCGATCGATCTCCATTAGCGTCGGCAGGTCGCCGGCGGGCGGCGCCGGCAGCCGCTCCATCGTCCTCTCGATGACGCGGGGAATCTGCAAAAAGCCGAGGCGACCTTGGAGAAACGCTTCCACCGCCACCTCGTTGGCGGCATTGAGCACCGCCGGCAGCGAGCCGCCCGCCTCGATGGCGCGGAAGGCCAGTCCGAGACAGGGAAAGCGCCGCAGGTCCGGCGGTTCGAAATCGAGTCGCGCCACTTCGAAGGGGTCGAGCGGCGCCACCCCCGAATCGATGCGCTCGGGCCAGGCGAGGGCGTGGGCGATGGGCGTGCGCATGTCGGGATTTCCCAACTGTGCAAGCACCGAGCCGTCCACGTACTGCACCATCGAATGGATCACGCTCTGCGGGTGGACCACCACCTGAATCCGGCTGGGAGCGGCGCCGAAGAGCCAGTGCGCTTCGATCACCTCCAGTCCCTTGTTCATCAGGGTCGCCGAATCCACCGAGATCTTGCGGCCCATCTCCCAGTTGGGGTGGGCGCAGGCCTGCTCCGGCGTCACCCCCTCCAGGGCCTCGGCCGGCAGGGTGCGGAAGGGACCGCCAGAGGCGGTGAGAAGGATGCGGGCGACCCCCCGCTCCTCCAGACTCCGGCCGCCGTCCGCCGGCAGACACTGGAAGATGGCGTTGTGCTCGCTGTCGATGGGCAGCACCTCCACCCCGGCACGGCGCACCTCTTCCATGAAGAGGGCGCCGGCGACCACCAGCGATTCCTTGTTGGCCAGCAGAATGCGTTTGCCGGCGCGCACCGCGGCCAGCGTGGGCGGCAGCCCCGCCGCGCCGACGATGGCGGCCATCACCTGCTCCGCCGCCGGGTGGGTGGCCACCCGCTCCAGCCCCTCCTCTCCCGCCGCCACTTCGATGCGGAGCCCTTCGCGCCGGAGCGCATCCCGCAGCCGGGCGGCGCTGTGGGCATCCGCCAGGGCGACCAGCTCGGGGCGATGCCGGAGGCACTGCCGCAACATCCCGTCCACGTCGCGATGGGCCGCCAGCGCCGCCACCCGGTAGCGGCCGGGGTGGCGCCCCACCACGTCGAGGGTGCTCCGGCCGATGGAGCCGGTGGAGCCGAGAATGCTCACGCCGATCATCCGCCCCTCCCCAGCAGCCAGATCCCCGTCAGGAAGAGGGGCGCCGCGGCGATCTGGCTGTCGATGCGGTCGAGCACTCCCCCATGTCCCGGCAACAGGTGGCCGCTGTCCTTGACCCCCCGTTCCCGCTTCAGCAGGCTTTCCCAGAGATCGCCGCCGATGGAGACCGCCGCCGTGGCCACGTAGAGCCCCACCGCGGCCGGCCAGGAGAGCGGCACCCACCCCGCATACCCGCAGAGCAGGGCGAAGAGCGCCGCCCCCGTGAGAGCGCCCATCGCCCCCTCCACCGTCTTGCCGGGACTGATGGCGGGAGCCAGCTTGCGACGCCCGAAACGGCGACCGGCGAAATAGGCGGCGCTGTCGGCCACCCAGATGAGCACCAGAAAGGAGAGCACCAGCCCCGCCCCTCCGGGCAGGCCGCGCAACCGCACCAGCGCCAGCCAGGCGCCGGCCAGGAAGAGAAGCCCCAAGAGCAGACGCGGCAGCAGCAGGCCGGAACGGGAGCGGGGTTGCACCCGGCCCGACAGCATCGCCACCAGATTCACGGTCCACCACGCCGCCAGGAGCAGCAGCGCCATCTCCGCCAGCGACGTCTGCCGCAAAGGATAGAGGGCGCCCAGCACGCCGGCCGTGAGCGCCACCGCCAAGGCGCTTTGGGAAGGCGAGGTCAGGCCCGCCAGCCGGGTCAGCTCCCAGGCGCCTCCCAGCACCACCGCGCCCAGCAGAAAGGCGAAACCGGGCTCGGGCAGCTTCAGCACCGCCAGAAAGACCAGCGGCACCAGCACCAGCGCGGTGAGCAAGCGGGACGCGAGCATCAGGGGTCCTCGGGCTCGACCACCCGGCCGAAGCGGCGCTGGCGCCGCGCATAGTCGGCCAGCGCCTCGTCCAGCGCCCCTTCGTCGAAGTCGGGCCAGAGCACTTCGGTGAAATAGAGCTCGGTGTAGGCGCACTGCCAGAGCATGAAGTTGCTGATGCGCTGCTCGCCCGCGGTGCGGATGAGCAGGTCGGGATCGGCCACCCCCGCGAAGGAGAGCGCGCCGGCCACCCGCTCCTCGTCGATCTGGTCGGGATCGAGCATGCCGGCCTGTACCTGAGCGGCCAGGCCGCGCGCCGCCTGGGTGATGTCCCAGCGGCCGCCGTAGTTGGCGAACACCTGCAGCAAGAGGCCGTCGTTGGCGGCCGTGGCGCGCTCGCTCTCGCGGATGAGGTTCTGGAGCTTGTCCGAAAAGGCGGCGATGTCGCCGATGATGCGCAGCCGCACGTTGCCCTTCACCAACCGCCGCACCTCGCGATTGAGGGCGGTGAAGAAAAGCTCCATGAGCATCTTCACTTCGGTCTCGGGCCGGCGCCAGTTCTCGCTGGAGAAGGCGAAGAGAGAGAGCACCCGCACGCCGCGGTTGCCGCACGCCTCGATCACCCGGCGCACCGACTCCACGCCCGCGCGATGCCCCGCATGGCGCGGCTTGCCGCGGGCCTGCGCCCAGCGGCCGTTGCCGTCCATGATGATCGCCACGTGGTAGGGGATCTTCTCTTCAGGAGGAGTCGTTGACGAAGACATGCGGCTGACGGCTCAGACCGCCATGAGATCCTTTTCTTTGGCTTCCAGCATCTCGTCGATCTCCTTGATGTGTTGATCGGTGAGCTTCTGGATCACCTCCTGCCCGCGCCGCTCGTCGTCCTCGGTGATGAGTTTCTCCTTGACCAGATCCTTGAGATCGCTGTTGGCGTCTCGGCGAATGTTGCGGACGGCCACGCGCGCCTGCTCCCCCTCCTGGCGCACCACCCGGGTGAGATCACGGCGCCGCTCCTCGGTGAGCGGCGGCATGGGCACGCGGATCACGGTGCCGGCGGTGTTGGGATTGAGCCCCAGGTCCGACTCCATGATCGCCTTCTCCACCGGCTTGACCATCGACTGCTCGTAGGGCTGAATCACCAGGGTGCGGGCGTCCTCCACGCTGATGTTGGCCACCTGCTTGAGCGGCGTCTCCGCTCCATAGTAGGAGACGGTGAGGTGGTCCAGCAGGCTGGGATGGGCCCGGCCGGTGCGGATCTTGCTCAGGGCATCGTGCAGCGCTTTGATGGTCTTGTCCATCCGCTCGGCTGCGTCCTTCTTGATATCGTCGATCATTCGTTCTCTCCGCTCGTGACCAGTGTTCCGATCTCTTCCCCCGCCAGCAGCCTCTGCAGCGCCCCGGGTTCGTAGATGTTCATCACCCGCAGCGGCAGGTCGTGATCGCGGCACAGGATGAGGGCGGTGGCGTCCATCACCGCGAGCCGCTCGGCCAGCGCCCGGTCGTAGCTGATGCGCGGATAGAAGACGGCATCGGGATTCTTCACGGGATCGTCCGAGTAGACGCCGTCCACTTTGGTGGCCTTGATCAACAGATCGGCGCCGATCTCGATGGCCCGCAGGCTGGCCGCCGAATCGGTGGTGAAGAAGGGGCTGCCCGTGCCCGCCGCCAGGATCACCACCCGGCCCGCCCGCAGGTGTTCCAGCGCCCGGTAGCGCGCGTAGGGCTCGCACACCTGGTTCATGTCCAGCGCCGACAGCGCCCGCGCCTCCACGCCGGCCCGCGTCAGGGCGTCGCGCATGGCCAGGGCGTTGATCACCGTGGCCAGCATGCCCATGTGGTCGCCAGTGACCCGGTCCATGCCCCGCTCGGCCAACCCCGCCCCCCGGAAGATGTTGCCGCCGCCGATCACCATGGCTATTTCCAGGCCGCCGCGGGCCAGATCGGCGACCTCCGTCGCCAAGCGGTCGAGGATCGCGGGATCGATTCCGAAATCCGCCTCGCCCATGAGGGCCTCCCCGCTCAATTTGAGCAGAAGGCGGCGTAGGGGAGGCGTGTCTTCATTCATGAACGGCGGGCGTCATTGGGAAAAACCGGGGAGGAATGGTATCAACAGTGGCCCCGATTGTGTAGCGTTGGGAAAGCGCCCTCTTTTCGTCATTCCCGCGCAGCCTGTCCCCGCGCAGGCGGGGAGCGGGAATCCACATCCCTTCTCGTCATTCCCGCGAAAGCGGGAATCTCCCGATGACTGGTCGCTCTTGGATTCCGGCCCTCCGCTGCGCTCCGGCCGGAATGACGAGTGAAGGGGGAACTCCGGCCGGAATGACGAGTGAAAGGGGAACTCCGGCCGGAATGACGAGAAAGAATCGTCATTCCCGCGCAGGCGGGAATCTCCCGACGGCTTGGCAGCCCTGGATTCCGGCCCTCCGCTGCGCTCCGGCCGGAATGACGAGTGAAGGGGGAACTCCGGCCGGAATGACGAGTGAAAGGGGAACTCCGGCCGGAATGACGAGAAAGAATCGTCATTCCCGCGCAGGCGGGAATCTCCCGACGGCTTGGCAGCCCTGGATTCCGGCCCTCCGCTGCGCTCCGGCCGGAATGACGAGGGAGGAGGAGCTCCGGCCTGATTGACGAGGAGTCGCCATCCCCACGAAGCCTGTGCCTGCAAAGACGGGGAGCGGGAATACCGCCCAAGATGACAAGGGGGGACCGCGCTCAATCCTCCACGGGCACGGCCCGCAGATCGTGGGCGTCTGCGCCGGTGACCTCCACTTCCACGAAGTCGCCCGGCTCCAGATCCCACTCCGGAGGGAGGATCACGCGACCATCGATCTCCGGCGCGTCGCCGGGCCCCCGCGCCAGGATCGCTTCGTCGCCCACCTCGTCCACCAACACGACGAAGCGCCGACCCACCTTCCGGGCCAGATTCTCGGCGCTGATCCGCGCCTGCACCTCCATGAAGCGCTCGAGCCGCTCCCGCTTCACCACTTCGGGCACGGCGCCCGGCAACTCGTTGGCCGCCGCCCCCTCCACCGGCGAATAGGCGAAAGCGCCCACCCGGTCCAGGCGCGCTTCGCGCAGAAAATCGAGGAGCGTCTCGAAATCGGATTCGCTCTCGCCGGGAAAGCCCACGATGAAGGTGGAACGGAGGGTGAGGTCGGGACACTGCCGGCGCCAGCCGGCGATGCGGTCCAGCATCTTCTCGGCGGCCGCCGGCCGGCCCATCGCCTTCAGCACCGGCTCGCTGGCGTGCTGCAGCGGCATGTCGAGATAGGGCAGGATCTTCCCCTCCGCCATGAGGGGGATGAGACGATCCACCTGGGGATACGGATAGACGTAATGGAGCCGCACCCAGGCGGGCAGCTCGCCCAACGCGGCGGCCAGCGACTCGATGCGCGTGGGCAGAGGCTTCCCCCGCCAGAAATCGGGCCGGTACTTCAGATCGAGGCCGTAGGCGCTGGTGTCCTGAGAGACCACCAGCAGTTCGCGGACCCCCGACGCCACCAGCCGCTCCGCCTCGGCCGCCACCTCGGCCAGCGGCCGGCTCGCCAGGTCGCCCCGCAGCGAAGGGATGATGCAGAAGGTGCAGCGGTGGTTGCACCCTTCGGAGATCTTCAGATAGGCGTAGTGGCGCGGAGTGAGCTTCACCCCTTGGGGAGGAAGAAGGCGGCCCCACGGATCGTGGGGCGGCGGCAGGCGCCGGTGCACCTGCTCCATCACCGCCTCGTAGGCGTGGGGCCCGGTGACGCCCAGCACCTGGGGATGGCGGCCGCGGATCTCCTCTTCGCGCGCGCCGAGGCAGCCGGTGACGATCACCCGGCCGTTGGCGGCGAGCGCCTCGCCGATGGCCTCCAGCGACTCCTCCACCGCCTCGTCGATGAAGCCACAGGTGTTGACGATGACCAGCTCGGCCTCTTCGTAGCTCGAGACCAGCCGGTAACCCTCGGCGCGCAACTGGGTGAGGATGCGCTCGGAGTCCACCAGGTTCTTGGGGCAGCCGAGGCTGACGAAACCGATGGCGGGCGCCGGCGAACCGGGGGAAGGAGTCGCCGCTTCAGGCATGGGTCGCGATCCGAGAGCGGAAGGCCGGCGCCCGATTCCGACGTTCCCTGCTCCATCGTGGGCGGGCCCGAGCCATGGGCTAGGCGTTGAGAAAGTCGGTGATCGAGACCGCTTGCGACTGGGCGATCTGCACCACGATGGTCTCCTCCAGCGCGATCTGCCCTTCGCGAACGTAGGGGAGCATCTCGTTCACCAGCTGCAGCACGATGGCCATGCCGTCGCGGTTGCGGTCGCCCTCGGGCAAGCGGGCGATGCCCTCCATCAGTTCCCGCTGGTAGTCGGCGAATCGCCGTCCCTGCTCTTCCAGGGAAGCGGCCTTGAAGTCGTCGGTGAAATTCACCAGCAGTTGCCAGCCGGCGCTGGCCGGATCGTCCACCACCGCGATGCGCAGGGGGCCGGTGATTTCGGTGGCAGGGTTCTGTTCGCTCATATCGTCTTCCTCATCCACTGCTCCCTCCCCTCGCCGCTGCGCCGCTTCTTTCCCTGGGCGGCGTTGAGGATGCCGCGCAGGATGTTGATCTCGTGGGCGTCCAGCTCGGCGCGGTGGAACAACCGCCGCAGCCGGCGCAGCAGCTTTTCCGGGTTGCGCTCGTCGAGATAACCGATGTCGTAGAGCGCTTCCACCAGATGGTCCATGAAGCCCTCGAACGCCGCCAGCGGGGCGGGCTCGCGCTCCTCCTCCGGTACCGGCGCGCTCTTCGCCATGCGCAGCTCGTAAGCGATCACCTGCACCGCCATGGCCAGGTTGAGGGAGCTGTACTCCGGGTTGGCGGGGATGTGCACCAGATAGTGACACAGATCCAGCTCGGCGTTGCTCAAGCCGGTGCGCTCGCGCCCGAACAACAACGCCACCTTGCGCCCCGCGGCCTCTTCCGCCGCCACCTTGCGCGCGCACTGGCGCGGATCGAGCTGGGGCCAGCGCACTCTGCGCAGGCGGGCGCTGGCGCCGATCACCAGCTGGCAGTCGGCGACGGCCTCTTCGAGGGAATCGAAAAGCCGGGCCCGATGCAGAAGGTCGTCCGCTCCCGATGCCCGCGCCACCGCCTGCCCGCTGAGATGGGGAACACAGCGCACCAGCGCCAGGTCGTCGAGCCCCATGTTCTTCATGGCCCGCGCCACGGCGCCGATGTTGCCGGCGTGGGAAGTCTCCACCAGGACGATGCGCACCCTACTCTGCATGGCGGGAGGGTACAACAAGGTTCCGGGGCATTGCCATCCGGAAGGGTTCAGGCTGGCAGTTCCTTCGAAAGGAAGGGACGGATGGTCTCCAGCATCACCGGATGGATCTTGACGTTGCCGGCCACCACGTTGCCGGTCTCGAAATGGCGGCCGCCGCCGGCCAGGTCGCTGACCACGCCCCCCGCCTCCTGCACCAGCAGGGCGCCGGCGGCGAAATCCCACCGTGCCAGCCCCAGCTCCCAGAAACCGTCGATGCGGCCGGCGGCCAGCCAAGCGAAATCGAGCGCCGCCGAACCGGGACGGCGCACGCCGGCGGCGTCGCGGATGAGCGCTTTCATCATGCCGAAATAGGCATCCACGAAACGCTGGTCGCGGTAAGGGATGCCGGTGCCCAGCAGGGCACCGTGCAGGTCCTTGCGCTTGGAGACGCGGATGCGGTGCTCGTTGAGATAGGCGCCGCCCCCCTTGTGCGCGGTGAAGGTCTCGTCGCGCAGAGGATCGTGGACCACGGCGGCGATCAGCTCGCCGCGGTGCTGCAGGGCGATGGAGATGGAGAACTGGGGAAAGCCGTGCAGATAGTTGGTGGTGCCGTCCAGCGGATCAATGATCCATTGATAGTCGTTCCCGGCGTGGTCGCCGCTCTCCTCGGCGAGGATGGCATGATCCGGGTAGGCCTTGCGGATGGCGCCGATGATGATTTTTTCCGAAGCGCGATCCACCTCGGTGACGAAGTCGTTGGCCTGCTTCTCTTCCACCGGGATGTTCTCCATCCGGTTGAAGTAGCGCAGCAGCAGACGCCCCGCTTCCCTTGCGGCGCGGGCGGCGATGTGGGTCATGGGATTCATGGGGCGCGAGGATAACCCAACGGGGGCGATTCTTAAAGCAGAGTGCTTGGCGAGGCCAGAAGGATCATGGATTTCCGCTCCCTGCCTTTGCGGGGACGGGCTTCGCGGGACTGACGACTCCTCGTCAATCGGGCCGGCGTTCCCCCTCCCTTGTCATTCTGGCCGAAGCGAAGCGGAGAGCCGGAATCCAGGGCTGCCAAGCCGTCGGGAGATTCCCGCCTGCGCGGGAATGACGATTCTTTCTCGTCATTCCGGCCGGAGTTCCCCCCCTCTCGTCATTCCGGCCGGAGTTCCCCCCTCTCGTCATTCCGGCCGGAGTTCCCCCCCTCTCGTCATGCCGGCCGAAGCGCA
>Ga0256841_1000320_pt1 | contig 51361 bp, 40 predicted proteins | sample 356308metaG_FD_185971 | JGI IMG/M metagenome (GOLD analysis project Ga0256841, IMG submission 185971) | Hydrothermal vent microbial communities from Mid Atlantic Ridge, Atlantic Ocean - 356-308 | ecosystem: Environmental > Aquatic > Marine > Hydrothermal vents | place: Atlantic Ocean: Mid...
GCCTACGGATATCCCGGCGCCGCGCCGCGCTGGCCCGCCGCTCCGTATGCTCCTTACTACCCCGGGTATCCGCCCTATCCAGGGCGATAGGGAGCCGGTTTTTCCGCCGAACGGTTCGTCACGACGCTTGATAATCCCGCCGGTGTCGCTTCATTCCCTCGATTGCGCCTCTTTCTCCGGGCGCGTGCCTTGCGGTCGCGGGCAGTTTCCGGTGAAAGATGCGGATTGAGCCCACAGAATCCCTGCGGATCGAAGAGCTTCCCTGGCCCACCCACGTAGGCTGGCTCTACGCCTGCATCCGCCATCTCTCCTGGCCCGCGTGGCTCGACAGTGGGGACGCTCCTTTCCCGCAAGGAGGGCGCTGGCACTTGATGGCGGCCGCGCCGCGACTGCGCATCCTCTCTCGTGATGGTTGCAACTGGAGCCTGGACCGTCGCGGCAATGTAGTCCAAGAGGGGCGGCCGGTACTGGAGCTGATCCGGGAGGCGCTGGCGCAGGGAGCGGCTCCGCCGCAGGAGCTGCCCTTTGCCGGCGGCGCCCTCGGCTATTTCGGCTACGATTTCGGTCGCCGGTTGGAGCGGCTGCCCTCGGCTGCCTCCTCGCTGCCCGAAGCGGCCGTGGGGATCTACGACTGGGCGATCCTCCTCGATCGCCGGGAACGTCGCTGCTGGCTGGCGGGGCGATCCATACCTTCCGGCCTGGCCCGGCGGCTGGCCTCCGCCGCACGGCGCAGGGAGCCGCCGCCCGCGGGGCCCTGGCGCACCACTCCCTTCCGACGGCGGGTGACTCCGGGCGAATACGCCCGCGCCTTCCAACGGATCGGCCGCTATCTGCGCGAGGGGGACTGCTATCAGGTGAACTACGCCCAGCCCTTCGATGCGGCATGTCAGGGGGATCCCTTCGGGCTCTACCTGCGCTTGCGCGCTCTCAATCCCGCCCCCTACGGCGCCTTCCTCGAACTGCCTTTCGTCACCCTTCTCAGCGCTTCGCCGGAGCAGTTCCTGAGCGTGCGCGGCGATCGGGTGACCACCCGCCCCATCAAGGGTACCCGCCCCAGGGATCCGTCCCCGCCACGCGACCGGCAGCTCGCGAAAGAGCTGTCGGCGAGCGCCAAGGACCGGGCGGAGAACCTGATGATCGTCGATCTGTTGCGCAACGACCTGGGCAAGGTCTGTTCCCCCGGAACGGTGGAGACCACCGAGCTTTTCGGCCTTCGCTCCTTCACGGAGGTGCACCATCTGGTGAGCACGGTGCGCGGCCGCTTGGCACCGGGGAGAGACGCGCTGGATCTGCTGGCGGCCTGCTTTCCCGGCGGCTCCATCACCGGCGCTCCCAAGCGGAGGGCCATGGAGATCATCCAGGAGCTGGAGGGGCGTCCCCGGGAAGTCTATTGCGGCAGCATCGGGTGGATCGGTTACGATGGAGCGATGGAGACCAACATCGCCATTCGCACGCTGCGTATCCGGCAAGGCCGCGCCCGCTACTGGGCGGGCGGCGGCATCGTCGTCGATTCCGTGTTGGAGGAGGAGTATCGGGAGAGCCTGGACAAGGCGGCCGCTTTCCTGCGGCTGTTCGGCGGCGTTTCCTGAACCGCAGCGGGGGCGGGAATGTGGGGAAGATGGGGGTAAAAAAGAGTCGCAACAGTCGGAATCAGCTGCGTTTCTACCTGCCTCTGGCGGGGCTGGTGATCCTGGGCTTTCTTCTCGCTTGGGGGTTCGTGGAACCGGCGCCGCCCCACCAGGTGGTCATCGCCGCCGGCGAGCCGGGCGGCGCCTACATGGCGCACGCCCGCGGCTATGCCAAGCGGCTCGCCCGCCAGGGCATCGAGCTGAAGATTCTCCAGACCAGCGGTTCGGTGGAGAACCTGGCGATGTTGCAAAGTGGCAAGGCGGACCTGGCTTTCGTGCAGGGCGGAGTGGCCCGGGCCGATCCCGCCAACGCCGCCTTGCGGGGACTGGCCAGTCTCTACTACGAACCTTTGTGGCTCTTCGTTCGAAAAGAGGTCGCGGCGCCCGGCCGCCTGCCGGCGCTGAAACGGCTGCGCGTCTCCCTGGGACCGTCGGGTTCCGGGACCCGGGCGCTGGTGGAACAGTTGTTGCGGGACAACGGCTTGCCGCACGACGGCGGGAATCTGCTTTCGCTCTCCTCACCGGAGGCGGCGCGGCAACTGATGGATGGAAAAATCGACGCCGCCTTTTTCGTCGCCGCGCCGGAGAGCGAGACCGTGCAAAGGCTGCTTCACCATCCCGGAGTACGGCCGGTGAGCTTCGAGCGGGCCGCCGCCTACGCGCGGCGCTACGGCTGGCTGAAAGAGCTGGTGCTTCCAGAGGGCGCCGAGGATCTTGCGCACAACCTCCCCGATCGAGACATCCATCTGCTGGCCACCAGCGCCACCATGTTGGCGCGTGAATCGCTGCACCCTGCGCTGGTGAGTCTCTTCATGCAGGTGCTGAAGAAGGAGCATGGAGGGGGCGGTTGGTTCGAGAGGAGAGGCGAATTTCCCTCTCCCCGTTATCTCACGCTGCCGTTGGATGACGAAGCCAGGCGCTTCTACGAGCACGGGCCTCCTTTTCTGCAGCGTTATTTGCCTTTCTGGCTCGCTTCCTTCCTCGACCGGATGAAGATCATGATCCTGCCGCTGCTCGGCTTGCTGCTGCCGCTGTTCAAGGTGGCGCCGCCGCTTTACCGCTGGCGCATGCGGGCGCGGATCTACCGGTGGTACGACGAACTGGAGCAGGTGGACCAGGAGGCGGTGCTCGCTCCTCCGGAAAGGCTGGAGGAGCTGCTGCGAACGCTGCGCGGCCTTGAAGAGGAGGTACGGGACGTGAAGGTTCCCCTGGCCTTCTCCGATCAGCTCTACCACCTCCGCCTGCACATCGATTTCGTGCGGCGGGAGGTGCGCCGGCGCCTCACTCCAAGGAGTTGAACAGCTCCTCCGGCAGCACCCAGTCGGGGCGGGGCCAGTGGCAGGTGTAGCCTCCGGGATTGCGCTGAAGATAGTCCTGATGCTCGGGCTCCGCCTCCCAGAAGTCACCGGCGGGAGAGAGGCGGGTCACCAGCGGGCCGGGCCAGCGACCCGAGGCGTCGGCCGCGGCGATGAAAGCTTGCGCCAGACGCCGCTGCTCTTCGGTGGTGTAGAAGATCTCCGAACGGTAGCTGCTGCCCCGGTCGTTGCCCTGGCGGTCCGGCGTGGTGGGATCGTGGATCTGAAAGAAACGCGCCAGCAGTTCGCGATAGCCGAGAATCCGGTCGTCGAAGAGAACCTCCACCGCTTCGGCGTGTCCGGGGTGGTGGCGATAGGTGGCGTTGGGCGCTTCGCCGCCGGTGTAGCCCACCCGGGTCTTCACCACGCCGGGCAGTTGCCGCAGCAGCTCCTGCACGCCCCAGAAGCAACCTCCCGCCAGGACCGCGCGCTGTAGGCTCATCCTTCCGCCTCTCCGGTCACCAGGGGAATGTAATCGCCATAGCCCTGCGCTTCCATCTCTTCCAGAGGAATGAAGCGCAGCGCCGCGGAATTGATGCAATAGCGCAATCCGCCCCGTTCCGGCGGACCGTCGGGAAAGAGGTGCCCCAGATGGCTGTCGGCGTGGGTCGAGCGCACCTCGGTGCGAATCATGCCGTGGCTGGTGTCGCGCCGTTCGCGCACGCAGGCCGGGTCGATGGGGCGAGAGAAGGCGGGCCAGCCGCACCCCGAGTCGTATTTGTCCCTGGAGGAGAAGAGGGGCTCGCCCGATACCACGTCCACATAGAGACCCGGCGCTTCATTGTGCAAATAGGCGCCCGTGCCGGGTGGCTCGGTGCCGTTCTGCTGAGTGATCCGGTACTGCTCGGGGGTGAGGCTGGACAATGCTTCCGGAGTTTTGCGGTATCGCCTCATGGTCGTCTCCATGGGTCGTTTTCTCGAATTGTGGACCGGCTCACGCCGAGGTCAACCCGGCGGGCGGTGGGGCAATGGGAATCGAGCGGGGATCGCTCTATACTGGAGAGGGCGAACGGGAAGAAGCATGAGCGAGATCTTGGTGGGTCCCCGGTTCAGGGACAAGGAGCTGGAGAGGATATTCCTCTCATACTACGATAAAACCTTCCTGCTCCATTTCCGGCTCGGAATAGGGCTTGGCATCCTTCTCTTCCCGCTGTTCGGCCTGCTCGACGATGTGCTCTTCCCTGAAGTGGCGCCGCGCATCTGGTGGTGGCGGTTCGGCGTCTGCCTGCCGCCGCTGGTGGCGGCCGCGGCCTTGCTGTTTCTGGTTCCTCCACGGCCTTGGCTTCAGCCCGTTCTCGGCTTGGTGGCCGCTGTCGTGGGACTCGGCACCCTGGGAATGATCTACGAAATTCCCACCGCCAGCTACAACATCTACTACGCCGGTCTCATGCTGGTGATCTTCTATGCCCACGCCTTCGTGCGCCTGCGTTTTCTTTGGGCCAGCCTCGCCACTTTGGCGATTCTGGGCGGCTACGAGGCGTTGGTCTTTCTGTTGCGGCCGGAGACGCCGGTGAAAGAGATCGTTTCGGGCCATTTTCTCCTCATCGCCACCATCCTGGCCGGGATGGCGGCCAGCTATTCCCTGGAACTGGACGCCCGCAAGCAGTTTCTGCTGCAGCGGCACCTCGACGAAGAGCGGCTGCGGCTGGAATCGGCAAACCGCAAACTGGTGGAGCTCAACCGCCAGTTGGAAGTGCTGGCCCGGGTGGACGATCTCACCGGCATCGCCAACCGACGGGCTTTCATGGAACAGCTGGAACGGGAATGGCGCGCGCAATTCCGCGAGGGTGGGCGAGCCGCGCCGATCAGCCTCCTCATGATCGACATCGATCATTTCAAGCGCTACAACGATCGGTACGGACATCCCTCCGGGGACCGTTGTCTGCGGCGTGTCGCCGGGATCATCGCCCGTTTTGCCCGACGGCCCCGGGATCTGGCGGCCCGGTTGGGAGGGGAGGAATTCGTGCTGCTGTTGCCTGGCGTGAGCGGCGACGACGCGGTGGGCCTCGCCGAGCGCTTGCGCGCGGCGGTGATGGAGCGGGGCATCGCTCATGACGCTTCGCAGGTGGCCGATGTGGTGACCGCGAGCGTGGGCGTGGCCACGGAGATGCCCGGCAGGGGAAGGGAACCGACGGCACTCCTAAAAAAGGCCGACGACGCGCTTTATCGGGCCAAAAGGGAAGGGCGGAACCGGGTGGCCGCCTATCGCTGACTATCGACCCGGCAATGGGTCATGCCGTGGTTGCTTCCGGCGAGCACGGCGCGTCCTCCTCCTTGGTCCCAGTAGAGAAGGTGGCGGTCGGTGTACTTGACGCCCGAGCCGGAACGGACGCGCGGCAGGGTGTGGGGCCGACCGTCCGGCAAGGTCAGGGTGACGGAGTCGTCGCCGCCGTGCACCTCGAAACGGGCGCCGCTTTCGCAGTGATAGCTCTTCGAAGGGGGGGTGGCGGCGCAACTTGCCAGCAGCAGGGTGATGGCGGTTGCCCGCAGCACGTTCGTTGTGCCGTCAGGGAAGGAACGGGGAAGTCTGGATTTTTTCATATCAACTCGGCATCGCTCCATGTCACCCTCGGTCACCATCTCCACGGGGCGCTCGCGGCGGCCGAACCGGTTGAAATGCAAAAAGGTCGGGACGTCAGGCCGAAGCCGGCGCTTCGTTGCGCTTCTTGCCGATGGAATCGCCCATGCCTGCGCAGCTCGCCGCATTCCGACTTCTGTCCTACGCCCTGAAGATGGCATGAATTGGTGCCCGGTTAATTAGTGTCATCGCTCCCGGCGCGAGGTGCGGGCCGTCCCCTTCAACCACGAAGAGCGCAATGGCCGAGCTGCGACTTTTCTTCGAAATGGGGATGCGTGGAAGCGCACTCGATTAGCAGCTCATGGAACCGTTCCGCATCCACGGGAGGGCTGAAATAGTATCCTTGAATGATCTCGACTCCATGCCGATGGAGCAGATCCAGTTGCTCGCGGGTTTCCACGCCCTCTGCCACGACGTCCAGATTGAGGCTGCGGGCCATGGAGATGATCGCCTTCACCAGGGATCGGGCGTTCTCGTCCTCGGTCATGTCGCGGATGAAGCTTCGGTCGATCTTCAGCGTTTGCAGCGGGAAGCGCTTGAGGTAGCTCAGCGAAGAGTAGCCGGTTCCGAAATCGTCGAGCGACAGATGGATGCCGCGTTCACGCAATTTGGAAAGAGTTTCCAAAGGTAGGGCGCAGTCCTGCAACAGCAGGCTTTCGGTGATTTCCAGCTCCAAGCGGTGCGCCGGCATGCCGCTCTTTTTTAGCGCTTCTTCCACTTGCGCGACGAGCCGTCTGCTTCGGAACTGCTGCGGAGAGACGTTCACCGCGACGCGAAGCGGCTGTTCGGGCGGTATGGGCCATTTGGCCGCTTCGAGGCAGGCCTGTTCCAGCACCCAGGCCCCGATTTCTCCCATGATGCCGAGGGTTTCCGCAAGCGGAATGAAGTGGGCGGGCGAGATGGAACCGAGAGCGGGGTTATGCCACCGCAACAGCGCCTCTGCGCCCAGAATGCGCCCGTCGCGGGCGTTCACCTTGGGCTGGTAAACCAACGACAGCTCGTCGTTTTCCTTGGCGCGGCGCAAAGCCGCTTCGAGCTCCAGTTTCTCTTCGAGAACTTCCAGCATGTCCGTGTTGAAGAGACAATGGCGGCCCAATCCTTGCTGTTTGGCCTGGTACATCGCCAAGTCGGCGTATTGCATCAGCTCTTCCACCGAGACTCCGTGAAGGGGAAACAGACTGATGCCGATGCTCACCGAAGTGTAGATTTCGCTCAGGCCGATCTGGAAAGGGGTTTCGAATGCGCGGATCAACTTGGATGCCACCGCCTCCGCCTGTTCGCTTTGCTGGATGTTTTCCAGCATCACCATGAATTCGTCCCCGCCCAGACGCGACGCCGTGTCGGAGTCGCGGATCACTCCAAGGATGCGGCGCGCCGCCTGCTGCAACAGGGTATCGCCGGCGGCATGGCCCAGGGCGTCGTTGACCTTTTTGAAATCGTCGAGATCGAGGAACAGCAGGGCCACCATCTTCTCGTTCTGCCGTGCCTGGAAAAAGGCGTGCTCGATGCGGCCGACCATGGAGAACCGGTTGGGCAGACCTGTGAGCTGGTCGAAGTTGGCTTGGTGGAGGAGTTCGTCCTTCACCTTCTCCTGCTCGCTCATGTCCAGGGCGGTGGCCACCAACACAGGAGGGTTCTCCCGGGCGGAATACTGCAGGCGGACCTCCACCGGGTAGCGGCTGCCGTCCTTCCGTTTATGATAGCCGTGGTGAAAAACCGACTCTTCCCGGCCGGCGACGAGCGGCTGCAGGAAGCGTTCCGCCTCGTCCGAACTCAAATCGGCGATGATGTCGAACAGCGTCAGATCGCCGATTTCGGACTCGTGGTAACCGAGGTGATCCAGAGCGCCCTGGTTGACCTGCAGGCACCGCAACGTGTCCGCTTCAAAGATATAGATCTCGTTGGAGCTGTCGTTGAGGATGCGTCCCAGGCGGCTGTCGAGCCGTTTCTTTTCCTCATTCAGTTTCTTCGCCAGCTGTTCGTTTTCGCGGCTGAGTATGAAAGTGTCGAGAATTTTTCGGTGCAGTTTGCGGGATGCCTCGGACAGCACCACGATGTAGACGAGAATCATGAGGGCGATGGCCCGGTGCAGCAGGGTGGGTTGCGTCGCGAAGGCGACGCTCGTGGGAACCATGAGACAAAGCAAGTAGCTCATGAACGCCAGGCGATCGAGGATCATCACCGCCAGCGCCCCTGCCGAGAGGCCCGCCAACACGAAGGTTCCGAAGATCTGATACTCCACCCCCACGTGGGGAAAGGTGAGCGGGGTACTGCTGCCGAGCACCAGTCCGGTGGCGAAGACGCCGATTCTATGGCGCCACAGCCATTGCTCGGAGGTCAACTCCGGTTTTTTCCGCATCCGTTGATGGAAAAGATGGGTATTGCGCAATCGCCAGGCGAACACGATGTCCAGCACCACCAGCCACGCCAGCAAGGGCATGGGTTGCATGGCCGTGGACATCACCACCAGGTAGGCGCCGGCCACCGCCTGGGTGGCCAGGATGTTCGTCCAGGTGTTCGAGTAGAGGTGTTTCAAGCGGGTCTTGGCGACTCTTTCTCGAATCGCCGCGGACTCTTCCCGGCTCAATATTTTTGTTTTACGGGCGGGTTTCATGGCTTCCCAGCTGCAAATTTCCACATGAGCAAGCGAATAGTACCGCCAAGGCGGGTTTCCAGCGATATCGGCCGGCTGGGGGAAAACTTCAGAGACTTCCGCGGCTTTTTTCGGTCGGTTTGCCGAACGCGGCCCTTCCTCATTTCACCCGCATGCCAGGACGGGCGCCACTGTCGGGGCTGAGCAGATAGATCTCCTCTCCGCCGGGCCCGGCGGCCAGCACCATGCCCTCGGAGATCCCGAATTTCATCTTGCGCGGCGCCAAGTTGGCCACCATCACCGTGAGCCGCCCCTCCAGTTTTTCCGGCTCGGGATAGGCGGCCTTGATGCCGGCGAAGACGTTGCGCTTTTCGCCGCCCAGATCGAGGATCAGCCGCAGCAGCTTGTCGGCGCCCTCCACCCGCTCGGCCTTTTCGATGCGGGCGATGCGCAGATCCACCTTGGCGAAGTCGTCGTAATCGATGGTGGCGGCGCGCTCTTCTGCCGGAGCGGGTTTTTGCGGCTTGGCGGCCATGTCCTCCTTGGAGGCTTCCACCATGGCCTCCACCTTTTTGGGGTCCACGCGCGTCATCAAAGGCTTGAATTTCTCGATAGGATGGTCCAGTAGAGGATCGCCGATCTCCGCCCACCGCTGCGGGGCGATCTTCAGGAAGGCTTCGGCCTTTTCTGCGGTGCCGGGGAGAATGGGCCGCAAATAGCCGATGAGCACCTTGAAAAGGTTGAGGCCCATGGAGCAGATGGCGTGCAGCTCGGCCTCGCGGCCCGCCTCCTTGGCCACCACCCATGGCCGCTTCTCGTCGATGTACTGGTTGGCGAGGTCGGCCAGCTTCATGATTTCGCGCACGGCGCGGTTGTAGCGGCGTCTTTCGTAGTCCTCGGCGATGGCTTCTCCGGCATCGACGAAGCGCTGGAACAGCTCGGGCTCGGCCAGTTCCGCCGCCAGCCGTCCTTCGAAGCGCTTGGTGACGAAGCCGGCGCAGCGGCTGGCGATGTTCACCACCTTGCCCACGAGGTCGGAATTGACCCGCTGCACGAAATCGTCGAGATTGAGATCGATGTCGTCCACCCCCGGCCCCAGCTTGGCGGCGAAGTAGTAACGCAGATATTCGGGGTCCAGGTGGTCGAGGTAGGTGCGCGCCTGAATGAAGCTGCCCCGCGACTTGGACATCTTCTGCCCGTTCACCGTGAGGAATCCGTGGGCGTGGATGGTGGTGGGCTTGCGGAAGCCCGCGCCGTGAAGCATGGCGGGCCAGAAGAGGGCGTGGAAATAGATGATGTCCTTGCCGATGAAGTGGTACAGCTCGGCGTCGGACCCCTCGGCCCAGTAGTCGTCGAAGTCGAGGCCTTTTTTGCCGCACAGGTTCTTGAAACTGGCCATGTAGCCGATGGGGGCGTCGAGCCAGACGTAGAAATATTTGCCGGGGTGGTCCGGAATCTCGAAGCCGAAATAGGGGGCGTCGCGGCTGATGTCCCATTCGCGCAGGCCCGCTTCGAACCACTCGTCCAGCTTGTTGGCCACCTCGGGCTGGAGATGGCCGCCGCGGGTCCAGGCTTTGAGCATCTCCTCGAAATCCTGGAGCCGGAAGAAGAGGTGCTCGGTCTCCTTTTCCACCGGCGTGGCGCCCGAGACCGCCGAGTAGGGGTTCCTCAGCTCGGTAGGGCTGTAGGTGGCGCCGCACGCCTCGCAGGAGTCGCCATACTGGTCGGCGGCCCCGCACCTGGGGCATTCGCCCTTGATGAAGCGGTCGGGCAGGAAGATGCCCTCCTCGGGGTCGTAGAGCTGGGTGATGGTGCGGGCGACGATGTGGCCGCCTTCGAGATTGCGCCGATAGATCAGCTCGGCCAGTTCGCGGTTCTCCTCGGAGTGGGTGCTGTGGTAGTTGTCGAATCCGATGCGAAAGTCGCGAAAATCGGCCTGGTGTTCTTCGGACATCCGGGCGACGAGCTCTTCGGGCGAAATGCCCTTCTGGCGGGCATGGAGCATGATGGGGGTGCCGTGGGCGTCGTCGGCGCAGATGTACCAGCACTGGTGGCCGCGCATCTTCTGGAAACGCGCCCAGATGTCGGTTTGGGTGTATTCCACCATGTGGCCGATGTGCAGCGGCGCGTTGGCGTAGGGGAGGGCGCTGGTGACCAGTATTTTTCTCATGGTTTTCGGGGTTGTAGCGTTGAAGTCGGTGGCTTGCGATGGCGATTCGGCGTGCCGGGGCTCCTTTCCACGGGCGGCCGTGGGTGGGTTCCCGGAGCTGCGATCGTGATCGTCTCGGTGAAGCTCTACATTATCTCACAGCCCAAGGGGATAATATCCGAGTGTTTTGGTTGGGATTAGCCTGGGCGATGGTGTAGAATCGCGCCCATCGCAACAGATTTCCATTGCCATTCGAGAGGCGGGAGTAGAGAACATGTCGGAAGTGACGCGAGAAAAGATCGAAGAGGCGCTCAAGGGGTACGTCGAGCCCCACATGGAGAAGGACCTGGTGAGCGCCAAGTGCGTGAAGGATATCGAGATCGACGGCGGCAAGGTGAAGTTGAAGGTGGTGCTCGGCTTTCCCGCCAAGGGATTCGCCGAGGAGCTGAAGGAGGCCATCTGCGAAGCCGTGAAAAAGGTGGAGGGGGTGACCGATTGCGAGGTGGACCTGAGCTGGAAGATCGTCGCCCACTCGGTGCAGAAGTCTCTCAAGCCCATCGACAACATCAAGAACATCATCGCCGTGGCCTCGGGGAAAGGGGGCGTGGGCAAGTCCACCACCGCGGTCAACCTGGCGCTGGCGCTCTCCCAGGAAGGCGCCCGGGTGGGTATCCTCGACGCGGACATCTACGGCCCCTCCCAGCCGCGCATGCTGGGAATCTCCGGCCAGCCCGAGTCCAAGGACGGCCAGACCCTGGAGCCGATGAACAGCTACCACCTCCAGGCCATGTCCATCGGCTTCCTCATCGACGAGGAGACCCCCATGATCTGGCGTGGCCCCATGGTCACCCAGGCGCTGGAGCAGCTGCTCAACGACACCAACTGGTCCGATCTGGACTACCTGGTGATCGACCTGCCACCGGGCACCGGCGACACTCAGCTCACCCTGGCGCAAAAGGTGCCCGTCTCCGGCGCCATCATCGTTACCACGCCCCAGGACATCGCCCTGCTGGACGCCCGCAAAGGCTTCAAGATGTTCGAGAAGGTGGAGGTGCCGGTGCTCGGCATCGTCGAGAACATGAGCATCCACATCTGCTCCAATTGCGGCCACGAGGAGCACATCTTCGGCGAGGGCGGCGGCAAGAGCATGTCCGAGCAGTACGGCGTCGACTTTTTGGGCGCTCTGCCGCTGGACATCCGCATCCGCGAGGAGACCGACAGCGGCAAGCCCACGGTGGTGGCCGAGCCCGATTCGCGCATCGCCCAGATCTACAGGGAGATCGCCCGCAAGGCGGCGGCCAAGCTGGCCCTGCAGGCCAAGAGCTACGCGGCCAAGTTCCCCAACATCGTCATTCAGAACAACTGATCGGCTCGGGGCCGTCCCTGGGACGCCGGTCGTCCCGGGGCGGAACCCCGCACCCCTTCCTGGCCGGAGAAACAGGGATCCGATTGGTTCCCGGGTCGAAGCTCCAGGGCGGGTTGCCTGGCGGGGGCCGTTCGCTGCTCTGTTATACTCTGCCGTCGAAACGCCTTCCGCAGGGTGACCGATGAGCATCAAGTCCGACAACTGGATCCGCCGCATGGCCGAAAAGCACGGCATGATCGAGCCTTTCGAGCCGGGACAGATGCGCGAGAGCCGCTACGGGCGCATGATCTCCTACGGCACCTCCAGTTACGGCTACGATGTCCGTTGCGCCGACGAGTTCAAGATCTTCACCAACATCAACTCGGCGGTGGTGGATCCCAAGAACTTCGACGACTCCAGCTTCGTGGACGTGCAGTCCGACGTCTGCATCATTCCGCCCAACTCCTTCGCGCTGGCGCGCACCGTGGAATATTTCCGCATTCCGCGCAACGTCCTCACCATCTGTCTGGGCAAGTCCACTTACGCCCGCTGCGGCATCATCGTCAATGTCACCCCTCTGGAGCCCGAATGGGAGGGGCACGTCACCCTGGAGTTCTCCAACACCACGCCTTTGCCGGCGAAGATCTACGCCAACGAAGGGGTGGCGCAGATGCTCTTCTTCGAGTCGGACGAGGTGTGCGAAACCTCCTATCGAGACCGCGGCGGCAAGTATCAGGGGCAGCGGGGCGTGACCCTGCCCAAGGCGTGACCCTGCCGCCCGAGTACCGTTCCCTCTGCAACCGCCTGGGGCTGGACGGCGATCTGCCCTGGAGCCGCAATTGGTCGGCGGCTGCCGATTTTCTCCAGCTTCTGGCGGACGAGGTGGCCGAGCGCCGGCCCGCGACGGTGCTGGAGTGCGGCAGCGGCCTGAGCACTCTGGTGCTGGCGCGCGCGCTGGAACGGGCGGGTGGCAGCCGGCTGGTGAGTCTCGAGAGCGGCGAATCCTTCGCCCGCGCCAGCCGCCAGGCGTTGCAGCGGCATGGATTGGAGGCGGAGGTGATCCACGCCCCCCTGGTCTCGGTGTCGTTGGGGGAGGGGGAGTGGCGGTGGTACGATCCCGCCCGCCTGCCGCAGATGGAGATCGACCTCCTGGTGATCGACGGCCCGCCCGGTTTTCTACAGCCCCTCTCGCGCTATCCCGCCCTGCCCCTGCTGGCGCGTCGCCTCCGTTCCGGCGCGCGCATTCTGCTGGACGACGCCGCCCGGGAAGACGAGCGGACGGTGGTGGCGCGTTGGCTGGAGGCCCACCCGACGCTTCGCCATCGCTATCTGGAGCTGGAGCGGGGGTGCTCGATCCTGGATTGGTGATCGCCCGGCGGCGCTTCGTCGCGCCGCCGCCGGATCAACAGCGGGAAGCGTTGTGCCGCTTCGCCAGTTCGGCCAGCGCCGCTTCCCGGTCCCCCTCGGCGCCGATGGCCGACCAGAACTCGAGAAAATCGTCCTCCAGCCGCTCCAGCCGGGCCTCCAACACCAGTGGCTTGTCGCGCAGAAAGAGCCGGATGTTGCTTTCCACCGTCTCCAGGTAGTCCCGGGCCAGCTCCAGCGCATCCCCGCGCGGGTCGGCGCCCCACAGGATTCCCTGCTCATAGGCGTGAAGAATGCCGAAATGGCGCCGCTTGGCGAAGCTGCGGGCGGCCTGTTCGCGGTCGCGCAAAAGGTGGACGTAAAAGGCGTCGCGTCCGTAGGCGCGGTCGAGGCGGCCGAGCAGCCAGCTGAGGCGGTTGTCGGCTTCGATGTGCCGGTCGGGATAGGCGAGCCGGGCGGGGCCCACCACATGGGCGCGGCTCTCGTGGCCGGCGCTGTAGTTGGTGATGTGGCCGCAGGCGCGGATCCAGCCGAGGGAGCCGCAGCGGCCGCTGTTGAGAACGAAGACGTTCATGGTTCCACGCCGGTCCGGCGGGCAATGGCGGTCATCTGTTCGGGAGTGAAGAGCTGCTCCACGAGGGGGAAGAGCTCCCGCTCCTCCAAGCGGGTGTGGTCGCGCAGCAGCTCGCCGAATGCCCGCAAGGGGCTGCAGTCCCCCGCTTGCATGCGCCGCGCCATCTCCCGCATCCGCCGATGCTCTTCCACCAGTTGTTCGCCCAGTTGGTGGATACGGCCGCCCATCTTCCGGGTCACCTCGAAGATGGCCGCCTCTTCGTCGGCGAAGTGGCGCTCCCACTCCTGGTCGAATCCCGCGGCGATCTCCCGGCAGAGCGCGTGGATCTCCTCCGGGTCGCCCCTCGACAGGGTGTCGAGGGTGCGCTTGGCCAGCCGCAGCGACTGGTGGTGTTCGCGGGAGAGTTCGGTGAGGGCGTGCGCGCGCTTCATGGATGCAGCTCTCACTCGGCGGGTCGTGGTTCCACCTCGTCCAGCCGCAGCGGCCGCTCCAGCGGCCGGCCGTCGAACCACGCCTTGCCGTCGCGCAGCTCGAGCCGCCCCTCGGCGAACCACTTCACCGCCAGCGGATAGATGCGGTGCTCCTTCTCCAGCACCCGGGCCGCCAGCTTCTCGGGCGTGTCCTCCGGCAGCACCGGCACCCGCGCTTGCAGGACCACCGGCCCTCCGTCCAGCTCCTCGGTGACGAAATGGATGCTGGCACCGTGTTCCCGTTCCCCCGCTTCGATGGCCCGTCGGTGGGTGTGCAGCCCCTGGAATCGGGGGAGCAGGGAGGGGTGGATGTTGAGGAGACGCCCTTCGTAGTGGTGCACGAAAGCGGGAGTGAGGATGCGCATGAAGCCGGCCAGCGCCACCAGCTTCGGCCGGTAGCGGTCGATGAGCTGCATCAACGCCCGGTCGAAGGCTTCACGGTCGGCGAAGTCGCGGTGGTTCAGCACTTCGGCGGGGATGCCCGCCCGCCGCGCCCGCTCCAGGCCGAAAGCGTCGGGCTCGTTGCTGATGACGGCGCGGATCTCCACGGGCAGGCTCTTGCCGGCGGCGTCGATGAGGGCCTGCAGGTTGGTGCCGCCGCCGGAGATGAGCACCACCACCGGCAGGGGCGCGCTTTTCTCATTCATAGATCACCCGCGCCTCTCCCTGGGTGGGGCGGATCTCGCCGATGAGGTGGACGCCTTCGCCTTCGGCTTCCAGCAGGCGGGTGGCCGTTTCCACTTCCTCGGGAGGCACGCAGACCACCATGCCGATGCCGGAGTTGAAGGTGCGCAGCATTTCAGCGGGTTCGATGTTGCCCTTCTCCTGCAGCCAATGGAAGACCGGAGGCCGGGGCCAGCCGGAGGGGTCGATGTGGGCGGCGGTGCCGGGCGGGAGCACTCGTGGAAGATTTTCGGTGAGGCCGCCGCCGGTGATGTGAGCCAGGGCGTGGACCTCCACTTCCCGCAACAGCTTCAACAGCGGCTTCACATAGATGCGGGTGGGCGTCAGCAGGGCCTCGCCGAGCGTGGTGTCGTCGAAAGGAGCGTTCAGATCGGCTCCGTTCACCTCGATCACCTTGCGGATCAGCGAATAGCCGTTGGAGTGGGGACCGGAAGAGGCCAGTCCCAGCAGCAGGTCGCCGGCACGCACCTTCTCGCCCTGGAGGATCCTCGATTTCTCCACGATGCCCACGGCGAAGCCCGCCAGGTCGTACTCTTCTCCTTCATACATGCCCGGCATCTCGGCGGTCTCTCCGCCGGTGAGGGCGCAACCGGCCAGCTCGCAGCCACGGGCGATGCCCGAGATCACCTCGGTGGCCTGCTCCAGCGAGAGGCGGCCGGTGGCGTAGTAGTCGAGAAAGAAGAGGGGTTCGGCTCCCGTCACCACGATGTCGTTGACGCACATGGCCACCAGATCGATGCCGATGGTGTCGTGCCGTTCCAGCATCATGGCGAGCTTCAGCTTGGTGCCCACGCCGTCGGTGCCGGAGACCAGTACCGGTTCGCGGAAGTCGGCCACCGGCAGTTCGAAGAGAGCGCCGAAACCGCCGATGCCGCTGAGCACGCCGGGGCGGAAGGTATTCTTCACCAGGGGTTTGATCCGCTCCACCAAGGCGTTGCCGGCGTCGACGTCGACCCCGGCCTGGCGGTAGCTGAGGCGGATGGAAGAAGAGTCGCTGGAGCTCATGAGAAGGTACCGCGGCTGAAGAAATCGGCGGCCGCCATTGTACCAAGATGCGCGGTAACGCTGTGGCCCGGGGCTCGCCAGCGATGGCGAGGAAGCCGTCTCCCGGCACCCTTGCGGAGAGCCACTCCCGATGTGGCTTTCCCGTCGGGTCTCTTAGTAGAATGCCCCGATGAAAACGACCAAGCTCTTTCTGCTTCTGTTGCTTTTTTCGGCGCCCTTCGCGCGGGCGGGCGTGGACCTCTTCTCCGCCGCCGTCCCCATCGCCGACGACTCGCCGGCCGCGCGGAGTGCCGCCATGGCCGAAGCCTTGCGCCTGGTGTTGGTGAAGGCTTCAGGTCAGCGGTTGGGCGGCAAAGGCGAGAAGTTGGACTCCCTGTTGAAAGAGGCGGAGGACCAGGCTCAGGAGTTTCGCTACCAGACGCCGGCTTCCAGCGGGGAAGGGGCTTCCGGCAGGCGACTGTGGGTGCGTTTCGACCGGCGCACCGTGGAGGAGGACCTGCGCCGTCTCGGCCTCATCCTTTGGGACCGCGGGCGGCCCGAGCTGATTCCCTGGGTGGCCGTCGAGGAGAAGGGGCGCCGGCGGCTGGCCGATCCCGAAAGGGACGCCGGCCTCTTCCAAGCGTTGCAAGAGGCGGCGGATCGCCGGGGCCTGGCGCTGGTCACGCCTCTGATGGATCTTGAGGATCGGAACGCGTTGCCGACGGCCGACCTCTGGCTGGTCCACGCCGAAAGCGTTCGCGCCGCTTCCTCGCGGTATGGTCGGGCATTGCCGCTGGTGGGGCGGCTGCAGCGCCGGAGGGGGGGGTGGAAAGGGCGCTGGTCGCTTCTTCTGGGGAATGGCGAGCAGCGTTTCGAGTCCCAGGCGAAGGAGCTGGCCGCAGTGGTGCGAAAGGGTGTAGACCGGGCCGCCGACCTGCTGGTGAACCGCTTTCTCCCTTCTCCGGAAGGCGCACAGCACGGCGAGGTGCTGGTGCGTTTTTTGGGGGTGCACGACCTCGGTGACTATGCGCGGCTGAGGCGGCTGCTGGGCGCTTTGGACGTGGTGACCGCCTTTTCTCTGGAGCGGGCGGAGGAGGACCGGCTGGCGTTCCGGGTTCGAGTGCTGGGAGGCCGCGATCTGCTCGCCAGGCAACTTTCGTTGAACGAGGAGCTCGAAGCGGTGATCGACATCCCCGAAGAGGCCGGCGCGGGGGAGGGGGAGGAGACCCTTACCTACGAGCTCCGCTGAGCATGTTTCGTCCTCGGGACATCCCCAACCTCATCAGTGTGCTGCGCATCCTGCTGGTGGTGCCGGTGGTCTATCTCTTGTTGCAGCGGCGTTTTCGAGAGGCGATGCTGCTCTTCTTCATCGCCGGCGTCTCCGACGCGCTGGACGGCTTTCTGGCGCGGCGGTTCGACTGGAGAAGCCGCTTGGGGGGCATTCTGGACCCCCTGGCCGACAAGGTTCTCCTGGTTTCGGTCTTTCTCTGCCTGGGATGGCTCGGCGCCCTTCCGTGGTGGCTTGTGGCGCTGGTGATTCTGCGCGATCTGGTGATCGTGGGCGGCGCCCTGGCCTACCACTTCACCGTGGAACGGCTGGAAGCGGAGCCCAGCCTGGTGAGCAAGCTCAACACCACCTTGCAGATTCTGCTGGCGTTGGCGGTGGTCTACGATCTGGGGTTCAGCGAATTGCCGAAGCTGCTGCTGTGGGGCCTGATCTACCTGGTGACCCTCACCACCCTTCTCAGCGGCATCGACTACGTGGTGAACTGGAGCCGCAGAGCGGGGCTGAAGAGGCGCGGCTGAGGAACGCCGCTTACGGTTTCAAAAGTCAGACCTCCATGGGATCCAGCTTCCAAATCTCCCTGTTGTACTCCTGCATGGTGCGGTCCGTGGAAAAGAAGCCGCTGCTGGCGGTGTTGAGAATGCTCATCCGCACCCACCGATCGCGGTCGAGATAGGTCTGGGCGGCGCGCTGCTGGGCGTCCACGTAGCTGCGGAAGTCGGCCACCGTCATCCAAGGGTCGTGGGGACTGCGCAGGGCGGCGATAAGATCGTCGAAGATGCCCGGCTCCGCGGTGTTGAAGTGGCCGCTCTCCAACAGATGAAAAACCCGCGACAGATCCTCGTCGGCGGCGATGATCTGGTGTGGATCGTAGTGGGGGCGCAGCGCTTCGATCTCTTCCACCCGCAGGCCGAAGAGAAAGAAGTTCTCTTCGCCGACAGCGTCCAGAATCTCGATGTTGGCGCCGTCGTAGGTGCCGATGGTCAGCGCTCCGTTCATCATGAACTTCATGTTGCCGGTGCCCGAGGCCTCCTTGCCCGCGGTGGAGATCTGTTCCGACAAATCGGTACCGGGAGCGATCACCTCCATGCTGGAGACGCGGTAGTTGGGCAGGAAGGCCACCTTGAGGCGGTCTCCCACGTCGGGATCGCTGTTGACGATGTCGGCGACATTGTTGATCAACTTCACGATCTTCTTGGCCATCTGGTAGCCGGGCGCCGCCTTACCGCCGAAGAGGACGCAGCGGTTGCACCAGCCGGAGACGGCGTCGCCGCGGCGGATGCGGTCGTACAGATGGATCACGTGCAGCGCGTTGAGCAGTTGGCGCTTGTATTCGTGGATGCGCTTCACCTGCACGTCGAAGAGCGAATCGGTGGGGAAGGCGACACCGCACTCCCGTTCCACCAGCCGTGCCAGCCGCGCCTTGTTCTCCTGCTTCGCCTGGTGCCATTGTGCCTGGAAGGCATCGTCGCCGCGTTCCGCCAGCGGTTTCAGTTGCTCGAGGCGGGAGAGGTCGCGCACCCAGTCCGGGCCGATCTCTTCCGTGATGAGCCGGCTCAGGGAAGGGTTGGCGTAGGCCAGCCAGCGTCGTGGCGTGACGCCGTTGGTCTTGTTGTTGAATTTTTCGGGCCAGAGCTCGTAGAAGTCCCGGAACAGCCCTTGCTGCAGCAGTCGGGAGTGGAGCGCCGCCACGCCGTTCACCGAGAAGCTGCCGACGATGGCGAGGTAGGCCATGCGCACCGATTTGACCCCATCCTCCTCGATGATGGACATGCGGCGGCGGCGGTCGCTGTCGCCCGGCCAGTGGATGGCCACCTGCTTGAGGAAACGGGCGTTGATCTCGTAGATGATCTCCAGCAGCCGCGGCAAAAGGCATTCGAAGAGCGCCACCGGCCACCGTTCCAGGGCCTCCGGCAGCAGGGTGTGGTTGGTGTAGGCCATGGTGTTGCGGGTGATCTCCCAGGCTTCGTCCCACTGCAGCCCCTTCTCGTCCATGAGGATGCGCATCAGCTCCGCCACCGAGATGGCGGGGTGGGTGTCGTTGAGCTGGAAGACATGGTGGGCGGCGAAGTCGCTGTAGTCCTTTCCGTTCACCAGCTCCCATTGGCGCATCACGTCCTTCAGGCTGGCGGAGGCGAGGAAGTACTGCTGTTTCAGGCGCAGCTCCTTGCCGTTCTCGCTGGCGTCGTTGGGATAGAGCACCATGGTGATGTGCTCCGCCTCGTTCTTGGCCGCCACCGACTCCACATAGTCGCCCGCGTTGAACTCCTCCAGGTTGAACACATCGGTGGCGGTGGCCTTCCACAGCCGGAGCGTGTTGACGACGCCGTTGCGGTAGCCGCATACGGGGATGTCGTAGGGAATGGCCAGGATCTTCTCGGTGTCCAGCCAGCGCACCCGGTGCACGCCGTGCTCGTCCACATAGTGTTCGGTGCGTCCTCCGAAATGGACCACCTGAGTGTATTCCGAGCGCTCCAGCTCCCAGGGGTAACCGTCCCTGAGCCAGTGGTCGGGCTCCTCCACCTGGTAGCCGTTCTCGATCTCTTGACGGAACATGCCGTACTCGTAGCGCAGGCCGTAGCCGAGCACCGGCAGGCCCAAAGTGGCGCAGCTGTCGAGGAAGCAGGCGGCCAGCCGGCCGAGACCGCCGTTGCCCAGACCGGCGTCGTGCTCCTGCTCTTCCAGCTCCTCGAGCTCCAGGGTGAAGGCGTGCATGGCCTCCTCGGCCTGTTCGCGCATGTTCATGTTGAGCAGGTTGTTGCCCAGCGAGCGGCCGATGAGGAACTCCATGGAGAGATAGAAGGCGCGCCGCTGTTCCGGTTTGCGATGCTGTTTCCAGGTGTTGAGCCAATCGGTCATGATGCGGTCGCGCAGCGTGAGCGACAGCGCCTGGAAGAGGTAATAGGGGTTGCAGCCGAGAAACCGCCCCAGATGGTGGATCAGATAGCGGTGGAAATCCTGCTCAAGCGCCTTGGCGTCGGAGGGCAGGCGTTCGTCGGCGGGCAGCATGCAGATCTCTTCTCGCTCGTTCATGGTCTATCTCGGGACAAGGAGCCGGATTCGCGGCCGGGAGGGGGATTGTAGCCGACTTGGCCGGATCCCCTCACCCCCGGCGGGTGGCGCGAAGCCTCTCGTAGAGATCGAGATAGTCTCGGGCGCTGTGCCGCCAGCTGAAATCCTGTTCCATGGCGGTGCGGACCAGCCTGCGCCAGCGGTGTTCGTCGCCATGGAGCCGCAGGGCGCGGCCGACGGCCTCCAGCAGCGCCTCGGCGCTGGGTTGATGGAAGAGGAAGCCGGTGGCGCGGCCCGCCTCCAGATTCTCCGGCGTGGCGTCCACCACCGTGTCGGCCAGCCCCCCCACGGCATGCACCACCGGGGGGGTGCCGTAGCGCAGGCTGTAGAGCTGGTTGAGGCCGCAGGGCTCGAAACGGGAGGGCATGAGAAAGAGGTCGCAGCCGGCTTCGATGCGGTGGGCCAGCGGCTCGGAATAGCCGATGGTGAGCAACAACCGGTCGGGATGGGTCGCCGCCAGTTCACGCAGGGCGTTCTCGAAGCGGGCCTCGCCGCTGCCCAGAAGCGCCAGACGGACCTCCCTTTCCTCCAGCAGCCGGGGCAGCGCCTGCAGCAGCAGATCGACTCCTTTCTGCTCCACCAATCGGCCGATGAAGCCCAGCAGCGGGGTCTTCAGCGCCTCCGGGTCGTGGGGAGCGCCCAGTTGCCGGAGCAGCTCCCGCTTGTTTTCCCGCTTGCCGGCGAGGTAGCGGTGCCGGAGCGAATAGCGGGCGGCGAGATGGGGATCGGTGGCGGGGTCCCACACCTCGGTGTCGATGCCGTTGAGGATGCCCGTCAACTTGTGGCGCATGGCGCGCAGCACGCCTTCGAAACCGTAGCCGAAAGCGGGGGTCTGGATCTCCCTGGCGTAGGTTGGGCTCACGGTGGTGATCCAGTCGCAAAAGACGATGCCCGCCTTGAGCATGGAGAAGTTGCCGAAAAATTCGATGGCGTCCGGGGACCACCACGCCTCCGGCAGCGCCAGGCGCTGAAACTCCTGGTGGGAAAAGAGCCCCGCATAGGAGAGGTTGTGGATGGTGAAGAGAGTGCGGGGGGCCTGGGAGTCGAGGGACAGAAAGGCGGGGACCATGCCGGTTTGCCAGTCGTGACAGTGGACCAGATCGGGGCGCCAACCCATGGGCTCTCCGCTCTCCGCCAGCCGCGCCACCGCCCGCGAGAAGAGGGTGAAGCGCTCGGCGTTGTCGGGCCAGTCGTGGCCGTCGGGCCGTAAATAGGGGTTGCCGGGTCGGTCGAAGAGTTCGGGCACGTCCACTAGCCAGAGCGGCACGTCGAGATGGCCGCCGCCGGCGTCGAGGATGCGCACCTGGTGGTCGCGTCCGGCGCCGGGCACCGCCATCCAACCGGCGATGCGGATGGAATCGATCTTCTCCAACACGGCGCGGTAGGCGGGCAGAACCACGCGCACCTCGGCGCCGAGCTGTCCCAGCGCCCGCGGCAGGCTGTGAATGACGTCGCCGAGTCCGCCGGTCTTCACCAGCGGGTAGGCTTCACTGGCGGCGAAGAGGATCTTCATGGAGGTGTGGTCTCTTTCATTCTTGTCATTATGCAGGGAAGGGCTGACGTCCTGTAGGGTGAATCGCATGGCGGTCGCATGAACCGAGCCTTGGTGCCGCCAAGGGACCCGTTTCGAGGGTTTGGAAGGGGGCTGTCGGGGACGCCGTGAACACATCCCTGTGGGCTCGGCCTCGGCATCCATGTCTCGGACGCTCCGCCATTCTCCTTCCAGACCCTCGAAAGAGGCGGGCCTGTTCATGCGATTGCCCCGGGGCGAATCGCCAACCGGGTTCCCAGGCTCTCTTTCTTCCGCGGTTCATCGTTCCGGTTTGAGCACCAGCCCCGCCAGGGGCGGCAAGGTCAGCTCCAGGGAGTGCTCGAAGCCCATCCAGGGCCGCTCCACCACTTCCAGCCTGCCGGCGTTGCCCAGGTTGCTGCCGCCGTACCAGACCGAATCGGAGTTGAGCACCTCGCGGTAGGCGCGCGCCGGCGGCACGCCGATGCGGTAGCCCAAACGGGGCACCGGCGTGAAGTTGAAGATGCAGACCAGCAGATCGTTCGGATCGTCGTGGCCGCGGCGCAGAAAGCTGAGCACCGACTGCTCGCTGTCGTGACAGTCGATCCACTGAAAGCCGTCGGCGAGGAAGTCGCCCTGGTGGAGCGCCGGTTCGTGCACGTACAGATGGTTGAGGTCGCTCACCAGCTTGCGCAGGCCCTGATGGGCCGGTACCTCCAGCAGCGGCCACTCGAGCTGGCCGGTGGCGTTCCATTCGGCCCGTTGCCCGAAGTCTCCGCCCATGAATAGCAGCTTCTTTCCAGGGTGGGCGTACTGATAGGCGTAGAGCAGGCGCAGGTTGGCGAACTGCTGCCAGGGATCGCCCGGCATCTTCTCCAGCAGGCTCCTCTTCAGATGCACCACCTCGTCGTGCGAGAAGGGAAGCACGAAATTCTCGGTCCAGAGATAGAGCTGGCTGAAGGTGAGCTGGTTGTGGTGGTACTTGCGGTAGATGGGGTCGGTCTGGAAATAGCCGAGGGTGTCGTGCATCCAACCCATGTTCCACTTCATGGAGAAGCCCAGGCCGCCCATGTAGGTGGGGCGGGAGACCATGGGCCAGGCGGTGGACTCTTCGGCCACGGTGACCACCCCGGGGAAGCGGGCGTGCACCACCTCGTTGAGCTCCTTGAGGAAGCTGATCGCTTCAAGATTCTCCCGGCCTCCATACTGGTTGGGCACCCACTCGCCCTCGCGGCGGGAGTAGTCCAGGTAGAGCATGGAGGCCACGGCATCCACCCGCAGGCCGTCGATGTGGAACGCTTCGATCCAGTAGATGGCGTTGGCCAGCAGGAAGTTGCGCACCTCGTTGCGGCCGTAGTCGAAGATGAGGGTGCCCCAGTCCTTGTGTTCGCCGCGGCGCGGATCGGGATGCTCGTAGAGGGGTTCGCCGGTGAAGCGGGCCAGGGCGAACTCGTCGCGGGGAAAGTGGGCCGGCACCCAGTCGAGGAAGACTCCCAGCCCCAGCCGGTGGGCGCGGTCCACGAAATGGCGGAAGTCGTCGGGAGTGCCGAAACGGGAGGTGGGCGCGTAGTAGCCCGACACCTGGTAGCCCCAGGATTCGTCCAGGGGGTGCTCCATCACCGGCAGCAGCTCCAGGTGGGTGTAACCGAGGGACTTCACCTCGGGCAGCAGGGTGTCGGCCAGTTCCCGATAACTGTAGAAACGGCCGTCGGGGTGGCGCTTCCACGAGCCCAGGTGGACCTCGTAGATGGCGAGAGGGCGGCGTTGCCAATCCCATTGGCGCCGCCGGGCGATCCACTCCCGATCCTGCCACCGGTAGCCGTTCTCCTCCACCAGGATGGAGGTGGTGTCGGGCCGCATGGCCATCCGCTGGGCGTAGGGGTCCGCCTTGACGAGGAGCTGGCCGTGGCGGCCGAGAATCTCGTATTTGTAGGCGTCCCCTGGTTGCAGTCCGGGGATGAAAAGCTCCCACACGCCCGAATGGCCGCGGTTGCGCATGGGGTGGCGCAAGCCGTTCCAACCGTTGAAGTCGCCCACTACGCTGACTCGCTGGACCCCGGGCGCCCAGACGGCGAAGAGGCAGCCTTGGATGCCGTCGATGCTCTTGAGGTGGGCACCGAGAAAGCGCCAAGCGTGGTGGTGACGCCCTTCGTTGAACAGGTGCAGGTCCCAGTCGCTGAGCTGCGGCTCGAAGCTGTAGGGCGAGACGGCGGTGTGCCAGCCGCCGCTCTGCTTCTCCCGCCAGCGCAGACGGTAGTGGCGCGGCAAGCGGGCGTGCGCTTCCTGGTCAAGCCGCCGCACGAAGAGATCGCTCCCCTCCACTCGTTGCATGGGGCCCGCGCCTTCCAGTTCCACCTCTTCCGCTTGGGGCAGAAACGCGCGCACGATCCAGCCTTCGCCCTCCGGGTGGCGACCGAGGAAGTCGAAGGGATCGTGGTGGCGGCCTTGCTGAAGTCTCTCCAACGGGTTCATGGCGTCAGGGCGCGGTTGCTGTTCTCGACGAGGCTGAGGATGTGGCGGGTGAAGCCGGGAGCGGCCAGCTGATCCCAGTGAAAGCGCCAGCACCAATTTCCTTCACGGGTGCCGGGAGTGTTCATGCGGGCCTCGCTGCCCAGCCCGAGAAAATCCTGCAGAGGGATCACGGCGAGGTTGGCGCGAGTGTCGAAGGCGGTGCGGATCATGGCTTCCACCGCCTCCCCGTCGTTTTCGATGCCCAGCTCAAGGCGCACCCGCTCTTTCATCTCGGCGGGGAGGCCGTCGAACCAACCCCGCGTGGTGTCGTTGTCGTGGGTGCCGGTATAGACCACGGTGTTTTCGCCGATGTTCTCCGGTTTGTTGGGATTGTCCGCGGAGGAGTCGAAGGCGAACTGCAGGACGGCCATGCCCGGTAGCCGGTATTTCTCCTTCAGCGCCCGCACCTCCGGCGTGATGGTGCCCAGATCCTCCGCCACCAGCGGCAGGCTCCCCAACTGGTCGCGCACGCGAGCCAGCAGAGCGTCGCCCGGAACCTCCTGCCAATGGCCCTGCTCGGCGGTTTCCGCCTTGGCGTCGATCATCCACACCGCCTGCAGTCCGCGGAAATGGTCGATGCGCAGCAGGTCGAACCACTCGAAATGGTGGCGCATGCGGTCCAGCCACCAGCGAAAGCCCTCCTCCTGGTGGTACTCCCAGTCGTAATGGGGATTGCCCCAGCGTTGGCCGGTCTTGGAAAAATAGTCGGGCGGAACCCCGGCCACCCAGGTGGGTCGGCCCTGGTCGTCGAGCAGAAAGCGGCGGGGACAGGCCCAGACGTCCGCGCTGTCGTGGGCCACGAAGATGGGGAGGTCGCCGAAAAGGCGGATGCCGCGGCGGTGCGCCGACTCCCGCACGGTGCGCCACTGCCGCCAGAGCTGGAACTGTTCCCATTTGAGCGCCACCAGGCGGTCGGCGGCCTCCTCCGACACCTTTTGCAGGGCTTCGGGGCGGCGCCACTTGAGCGCTTCGGGCCAGCGGACCCAGGAGCGCCCCTCTTCACGCTCCTTGATGCAGCGGAAAAGGGCGTAGTCTTCCAGCCAGTAGGCTTGGGCGTGGCACCAGTCCCGAAAGAGGGCGTCTTCGGCGTCCAGCGGTTCCGGGCGGTGCAGAAGAGCGGGGTTGACCGCAAAAGCGGAAAGGCATTGATAGGGGGAGCGATCGGCCAGGGGCACGCCCAGGGGCAGCATCTGCCACACGCTCAGGCCGGCGGCCTCCAGAAAGTCGAGCCACAGGGCGCTGTCGTGGAGTGTGCCCGAAGGGAAGGAGGTGGGATGCAGAAGCACGCCGGCGCGCCGCTGGTGGAAGTCGTAGGACATGGTTCCACCGCCCTCAGTTGTTGCGCCGCATGGTGCCGGCGTTCTCCGCGTTGCCGCCGCCGTGGGAGATGGGAGTGTCCAGGGCGGGCGGCGGGTTGGCGCCCAGCAGGCGGTAGAGCTGGCGCAACTGCAGCCGGTAGAGACGGTCGAAGTCGCTCACGCTCTGGGCGGGGTTGTAGTCTCCGAACCACCAGAACCAGTCCGAGCCCTCGCACACCGCCAGCAGCCGGGTGGCCTCCGCCGCGGTTTCCGCGTCCAGTCCGCCGATGCGCTCGTCGAAACAGCGTTTGGCCTCCACCAGCAGATCCCAGGCCCGGTTCTTGTCCGCCGAACCGATCCAGGTGGAGAAGCTGCCGTAGACCCAGCTGCCCGCCACCAGATGCGCCAGCTTCTCCTCGCGCACCTTTTTTTCCAGATCGGCGAAGGTGGTGGGGCGGATCCGCGGATGGTCGGCGAGCTTGCGGTAGAGTGCCTCCAGGAAGAAGTGGCCGTTGTCGGGATAGTACTCCCAGGCGTTTTCGCCATCGAGGATCACCGCCACCACGTACTGGTCCACCTCCTCCCCGAGGGAGGCGGCGATGCGTTCCAGATGCCCCACGAAGTCGGCGACGGCGTCGTCGGCGTGCCATTTGCTGTATTCGAAGCCGATGAGATCGGAGAGGCCGTCGTCGCGGAAATGGATGCGGGTTCCTGCGCCGGAAAGCCGGTAGGGTACGAAGAGAGCGCGGCGGCAGGCCATCTCGTCCGGATCGCACTGCGAAGTGAGGCAGCTGTGGTGCCACACCGCCTCCCCCGAGGCGGTCCAGAGGATGCCCAGCTCGTCCAGCAGCGCCAAAGCGTCGTCGCTGATCCCTCCCTCCGACAGCCAGACTCCCTTGGGCTGAAATCCGAAATGGGTTTCGAAGACCTTCAGCCCTTCTCGGAGATGCCAGCGCGATCGCTCCACTCCGCCCGGATAGCGTGGATGTTCCGGCATGGGCGCGTCGGGCTGCGCCTCCTTCATGTTGGCGAAGTCGTTGAGAAGGGGCACGATGGGGTGGCCCCAGGGAGTCATGGAGAGCTCGATCTGGCCCCGTTCGGCCAGGGCGCGGTAGCGGGGCAGGAGGTTTTCGAGAGTGGTCTGGAACAGTTCCAGCAGCACCCGGCGCTCTTTCAGATCGAAATGCCGCTCCTTCTTCATCAGGCGCCGGATCAGCGTGTGCTGCTTGAGGTTGTGGCTGGTCCAGGCGAGGTGATACCAGGTGAGCAGGTCGATGAAATACTGCTCGTCCAGATACTCCAGCAGCAGGTCTTCCCCCGGCCGCTCGCCGGCGGGGTGAAAGCGGTGCAGCAGGGTGTTGAACATGGGATAGGGTTCGATCATGCGCGGCGCGTGGGCGCGGCTGCAGGCGTGGATGAGTGCCCGGCGCCCGCTCTCGTCGGTGGGAACCGGCGCGCCGCCGCCGAGCAGGTTGAGCAGGGGATCCTGCAGCGGCTTGCCCTCGTCGAGAAACTCCCGCAGGCGAACGGCGTAGTCGTCGAGCTGCTCCAGCAGCACGGGGGTGAAGTTGACCACCGCCCGCATTCGGGGGTTGCGTTCCAGGTGGGCCGCCATGTCGTCGTAGTCTTTCAGCGCGTGCAGATAGACCCACGGCAGCCGGTAGGGTCCTTTCAACCCTTCACGGTAATAGGGCTGGTGCATGTGCCAGCAGAGTACGAAGTTGAGTTTTGCGCTCATTTGGGGACCGAGGTGATGAAGAGGTTCTGGCCCAGCATTTCCGGGGTGACGAGAACGATCCCTTCCGGGGTGATGTGGAAGCGGCGGGCATCCTCCTCCGGGTCTTCTCCGATCACCATGCCGTCGGCGATGAAGGTGCCCTTGTCGATGATGGCGTTCTGGATGCGGCAGTGGCGGCCGATACTCACCTTGGGGAGGATGACGCTGTCCTTGACGCTGGAGTAGCTCTCGATCTGGGTGGCGAAGAAGATCACCGAGCGTTTAACCCGGGCGCCCGAGAGGATGCAGCCGCCCGAAACCAGCGAGTCGATGGCCTCGCCGCGCCGCCCCTCGTCGTCGAAGACGAACTTGGCCGGCGGATGCTGGGTCTGGTAGGTCCAGATGGGCCAGCTGCGGTCGTAGAGGTTCAGTTCCGGCTCCACCGCGCACAACTCCATGTTGGCCTTCCAGTAAGAGTCCAGGGTGCCCACGTCGCGCCAGTAGGCGCGGCTGCCGTCCTCGTTGCGGAAGGGGTAGGCGATGGCGTTGGCGTGGTGGATCGCCTTGGGAATGATGTCCTTGCCGAAGTCGTGGGAGGAGTCGGGATCCTCGGCGTCGGCGATGAGGGCGCTGTAGAGGAAACTGGTGGAAAAGACGTAGATGCCCATGGAGGCCAGCGACAGATCGGGCCGTCCCGGAATGGTCTCGGGCTCGGCCGGCTTCTCGGTGAAGCGGGTGATGCGCATGTCGGTGTCCACCGACATGACGCCGAAGGCGGTGGCCTCCTCGCGCGGCACTTCGATGCAGCCGATGGTGAGGTCGGCGCCCGATCGCACGTGGGTCATCAGCATCTTGGAATAGTCCATGGTGTAAATGTGGTCGCCGCCCAGCACCATCACGTATTCGGGGGCGTGGCGGTGCATGATGTCCATGTTCTGGTAGAGGGCGTCGGCGGTGCCGCGGTACCACTGCTGGCCGAGGCGCTGCTGGGCCGGAAGAATCTCCACGAACTCGCCGATCTCGGCGCGCAGGAAGCTCCAGGCGCGCTGCAAGTGGCGGATCAGCGAGTGGGACTTGTACTGGGTGAGCACGCCGATGCGGCGCAGCCCTGAATTGATGCAGTTGGAGAGGGCGAAATCGATGATGCGGTACTTGCCGCCGAAGGGCACCGCCGGCTTGGCGCGCCATTTGGTGAGCCCTTTCAAGCGGGAACCCTCGCCGCCCGCCAGGATCAGCACCAGGGTCTGGCGGGTCACTTCGGTGGCGATCTTGGTCTCGGTGTAGTACTTGTAGAGCTTGGCCTGTTCCTTGTGTCTGTCCGAATCACTCATCTCTTTTCACCTGCTGCACTGCGTGCCGGAGCGCGCCCATCAGTCCCACGCGCGGCTCCATGACGATCTGGACCGGGTAGCCGGCCACCAAAGAGGACATGCGACCCTTGTCGCGGAAGGCTTCGAGGAAGGGGGGGCGTGCCAGTCGTTCGCCCAGATGAAGGGTCACCCCCCCGGTCAGGTAGATGCCCCCCGCCGGCTGCCAGGCCAGCGCCAGGTCGCCGCAGAAGCTACCGTAGAGGCGGCTGAACAGCGATACCGCCTCCATGGCGGAGGCCGAGCGCCCCTGCGCGGCGGCGTCGATCACTTCGGCCGGCTCCAGTGGCGGCGCCTCCGCGGCGAGAAAGGCGTGCAGGTCGCTCAATCCCGGCCCCGACAACACTCGTTCCCAGGAGGCGCGGCCGTGCTTGCGGCGCAGATGCTTGGCCAGCTCCCACTGCTGATGGTCGACAGGAGCGAAGCTCATGTGGCCGGCTTCGGTGGGCCAGGGTCGGTAGCCCCCTTCTTCCGCATGAAGGTAGGCCACGCCCAGACCGGTGCCGGCGCCGACCACCAGCTTGCGGCCGCCCGCGAGCTCGCGCGCCGGGTTGAGCGGCAGCAGCCGCTCCGCGGGGAGCTGGAGCACTCCCAGGGCGGCCGCCTGAAAATCGTTGATGAACGCCACCGAGGCGCCGGCGAGCTGCTTCTCCAGCGAGCTGCGGCAGACCAGCCACGGCAGGTTGGTCAGGGGCACGCAGTCGCCGGAGACCGGCCCCGCCAGGGCCAGCGCCACCCGCTCCACCTTCTCCGGCGCCTGGCCGTGCTCCCGCAGGAAACGGTCGATGGCCGCTTCGAGGTTGTCGAACTCCGCGCTGGGGTATTCCGCCTCCTGGACCGAAGCGCCGTCGGGGCGGGCCAGGGCGAAGCGGCAGCGGGTGCCGCCGATGTCCGCCGCCAGGATCACCCTCCCATCTCCTTCACCGCGTTCACCAGGCCGTTGGTGGAGGCGTCGTGGCCGGAACAGGGCGCCTCGCCGGCCAGTTCGGCCTCGATCACCGTGGCCAGTTGCTTGCCCAGCTCAACCCCCCATTGGTCGAAGGCGTTGATGTTCCAGATCACGCTCTCCACGAAGATGCGGTGCTCGTACAGGGCGATCAACGCGCCCAGATTGTAGGGGGTGAGCTTGCGCAGCAGAAGGGTGTTGCTGGGGCGGTTGCCGGGAAACACCTTGTGGGGCAGCAGCGCTTCGACGGCGCTCTTTTCCATGCCGGCCGCCTCCAGTTCCGCGCGCGCTTCCGCCTCGCTTCTGCCTTTCATCAGCGCCTCGGTCTGGGCGAGACAGTTGGCGGCGAGGATGCGATGGTGTTCGCCCACCGGATGGTGGCTGACCACCGGCAGGATGAAATCGGCGGGCACCAATTCGGTGCCCTGGTGCATGAGTTGAAAGAAGGCGTGCTGGCCGTTGGTGCCCGGCTGGCCCCAGACGATGGGGCCGCTGGGGTAGCCGAGGGGCTCTCCGTCACGGGTCACCCCTTTGCCGTTGCTCTCCATGTCGGCCTGCTGCAGGTAGGCGGGCAGCAGCCGCAGGCTCTGGTCGTAGGGGAGGATGGCGTGGTTGCAGGCACCCAGAAAGTTGCGGTACCAGATGCCGAGTAGGCCGAGGATTACCGGCAGGTTGCGGCGAAATTCGGCGGTGCGGAAATGGCGGTCCATGGCGTGGGCGCCGGCCAGCAGCTCTTCGAAACGGTCCATGCCCACCACCAGGGCGAGGGGCAGGCCGATGGCCGACCAGAGGGAGTAGCGTCCTCCCACCCACTCCCAGAACTCGAACATGTTGTCCGCTTCGATGCCGAAGGCGCGCACCGCTTCGCCATTGGTGGAGACGGCCACGAAGTGGCGGGAGACGGCGCCCTCGTCGCCGCCGATGCGCTCCAGGAACCAGCGCCGGGCGGTGTGGGCGTTGGTCATGGTCTCGCGGGTGGTGAAGGTTTTGGAGGCGACCACGAAGAGGGTGGTTTCGGGATCCAGCCCCTCCAAGGTCTCCATGATGTCGGTGGCGTCCACGTTGGCCACGAAGTGGGCGCGCATTCCCTCCTTCCAGTAGGGGCGGAGAGCGGCGGCGGCCATGCGCGGCCCCAGGTCCGAGCCGCCGATGCCGATGTTGACCACGTCGGTGACCGCCTTGCCGGTGCAGCCGGTCCAGCGACCGCCGCGCACCGCCTCGGTGAAGTCGCGCATGCGCTCCAGAACCCGGTTCACCTTGGGCATCACGTCTTCGCCATCCACCTCGATGGGGGTGTTGGCGCGGTTGCGCAGAGCCACGTGGAGCACGGCGCGGTTCTCGGTGTTGTTGATGCGCTCGCCGCGGAACATCCGCTCGATCCATTCGCCGAGTCGGGCTTCGGCGGCGAGGTGGAGCAGCAGGTCGAGGGTCTCTTCGGTGAGGTGGTTCTTCGAGAAATCGAGAAGCAGTTCCTCGAACTTCAGCGAAAATTTGTGGAAACGGTCGCCATCGGCATCGAACAGGTCCCGAAGATGGAGTCGCTCCACTTTTTTCGCGTGCGCCTGGAGCGCCTGCCAGGGGCGTTCCAGACCCGGCGGAGCGGATTGTGTGCGCGGCTGCATGAAGTGGCCCGGTTTCCGTGACGGTCTGGCGTTGACGCCTAGGATACCAGAAGTGGGGAGGCCGCTTCTTTGCGCCGGATCAGAGATCCTCCGCCACCGCCAGCAGCCTGTCGCGGTCGGCGATGTAGCTGTTGGGGGCCGTTTCCCGCAACAGGCCCTTACGCTTGAATTCGGCCACGGTGCGGCTGGCCGTTTCCGTGGTGATGCCGAGGATGGCTCCCATGTCCTCGCGGTTGAAGAGCTCGCAGCGGTTGTCGTCGTCGCACACCAGCTTGAGCAGCAGGCGCGCCACCCGCTGCCGGGCCGAGCCGGTGGAGAGCTGGGTGATCCAGAGGTCGGCTTCGGCCAGCGCCTGCTGCCAGCGCCGCATCAGCTCCTGGTGCAGGGCGGAGTTCTCCTGGCTCAGCCGCTGCACCACGTCCACCGGCAGAATGCAGACCTCGGTCTTCTGCATGATGATGGCGTCGTGCTGGTACTCGCCCCCCACCAACGCCTCCATGCCGGTGACGTCGGTGGAGCGGAGCAGGCGGACGATGCGCTGGGAGCCGTCGGGCAGGTACTGCACCAACTTCACCAGGCCGCTGCGGATGGTGAACATGCGGTCCGCCTTGTCACCGGCGTGGTAGAGATAGTCGCCATGTTCCAGCGGCAGCTGCTCGATGGGCTTGTGGATGTGCTCGAAATCCTTCTCTTCGAGCCCGGCGAAGAGCACCGAGTCGCGCAGGGTGCAGATCCTGCAGTTGGCTTCGCCTTTCCAGGCCTCTTCTTTGCTGACGCTCTTGATCATGGTCTCGTTGGGGTATAATGAACCGGCCGGGCCGGTGACGAGGGCGGACGCGCCCCAACCAAATCTTTTTTCATTCGACAATGATAACAATCAAGGCTTGGCTGGCGACAGTCCTATTTTTCCCGGTTTTTCCCCAAGAAATCCCTCCCTTGGCGTTCTTCGATGTCCCTGATCACCCTGCGAAACCTGCACCTCTCCTTTGGCGCGCCGCCGTTGTTGGAGGGCGTGGACCTGACCATCGAGCGGGGCGAGCGGGTCTGCCTCATCGGCCGCAACGGCGAGGGCAAGTCCACCCTCATGAAAGTGATCGCCGGCGAGCTGGCGGCCGATGAGGGGGAGGTGCTCCGGGCCGACGGCGCGCGCATCGCCCGTCTGCGGCAGGAGGTGCCGGAAGGGGCGTCGGGCAGCGTCTTCGATCTGGTGGCCGACGGTCTCGAACGGCTGGGCGGGTTGGTGAAAGCGTACCATGAGGCTTGCGCCCGGCTGGCGGAGGAGGGGGGCGAAGCGGCCCTGGCGCGGCTTTCGGCGGTGCAGCAGGAGATGGAGGCGGCGGGCGGCTGGAGGCTGGAGCAGCGGGTGGCCGAGGTGATCTCCCGCCTGGGACTGGATGCGGACGCCCGTTTCGACACCCTCTCCGGCGGCATGAAGCGGCGCGTGCTGCTGGCGCGGGCGCTGGCCTCGGAACCGGATCTGTTGCTGCTGGACGAGCCCACCAACCACCTCGACATCGAATCCATCGCCTGGCTCGAGGAGTTTCTGCTGGGGTGGCGCGGCAGCCTGCTTTTCGTCACCCACGATCGCGCCTTTCTGCAACGGCTGGCCACGCGCATCCTGGAGCTCGACCGCGGCCGCCTCACCGACTGGCCCGGCGACTACCGTGACTATCTGCGGCGCAGGGCGGAGCGCGACAACGCCGAGGCGTTGGAGCGGGCGCGCTTCGACAAGAAGCTGGCGCAGGAGGAGATCTGGATCCGCCAGGGCGTCCAGGCCCGGCGCACCCGCAACGAGGGAAGGGTGCGTCGCCTCCAGGCCATGCGCGAGGAGGCGCGCCGGCGGCGCGCCAAGCCGGGGACGGCCCGGCTCGAGTTCAACCGGGCGGAGCGATCGGGAAAGCTTGTGTGCGAGGCCCGGAGCCTGAACTACGCCTGGGAGGGCAGGCCCATCGTGCGGGATTTCAGCACCACCCTCCTGCGCGGCGACCGCGTGGGCATCATCGGTCCCAACGGCTGCGGCAAGTCCACCCTCCTCAATCTGCTGCTGGGCCGGCTGGAGCCCCACGGCGGCAGCGTGCGGCTGGGGAGCCGCGTGGAGGTGGCCTATTTCGACCAGATGCGCGCCCAGCTCGACGAGGAGGCCACCGTGGTGGAGAACGTGGGCGGCGGCCGCGACACCATCACCGTCAACGGCCGTTCCCGCCACGTGATGAGCCATCTGCAGGATTTCCTCTTTCCTCCCCGCCGGGCTCGCCAGCCGGTGAAGTCCCTGTCGGGCGGCGAGCGCAACCGCCTGCTGTTGGCGAAGCTCTTCACCCGTCCCGCCAACCTGCTGGTGCTGGACGAGCCCACCAACGACCTGGACGTGGAGACCCTGGAGCTGCTGGAGGAGCTGCTGCTCGATTTCGACGGTACCCTGCTGCTGGTGAGCCACGACCGCGCCTTTCTTGACAATGTGGTCACCAGCACGCTGGTGTTCGAGGGGGAAGGGCGGGTGAGCCGGTACGTGGGCGGCTACAGCGACTGGCTGGCGCAGCGCGAGCCGGAATCGAGGGAGAGCAAGGCGCTCTCCAAGAAACGCGAAAGGGCGGCCGGGCCGAAACGCAGAGGCGACCGGCAGAAGCTGAGCTACCGCGAGCGACAGGAACTCGACTCCCTTCCCACCGAGATCGAGGAGCTGGAGGCCGAGCAGGAAGCGGTGGAGCGGGAGCTTGCCGATCCGGCGCTCTACCGTTCCGACCCGGAGGGGGTGAAGCGACTCGCCGCCAGGAGGGAGGAGCTCGCCCGGCGGCTGGAGGCCCGCTATCACCGCTGGGAGGAGCTGGAGGCCAAGCGGGAGAGGATCCGCTAGCCCTTCACCGGGCCTCCGCCAGCTCCAGCCAGGTCTCCACCACCGTATCGGGGTTGAGGGAGATGCTGCTGATCTCCTGTTCCATCAGCCACCGGGCGAGGTCGGGGTGGTCCGACGGCCCCTGACCGCAGATGCCCACGTATTTCCCCTGCCGCCGCGCGGCGTCGATGGCCATGGCCAGCAGTCGTTTCACCGCCGGGTCGCGCTCGTCGAAGCGTTCGGCCACCAGGCCCGAGTCGCGGTCCAACCCCAGGGCGAGCTGGGTGAGATCGTTGGAGCCGATGGAGAAGCCGTCGAAGTGTTCCAGGAAGGCGTCCGCCAGCAGCGCGTTGGAGGGCAGTTCGCACATCATGATGACACGCAGACCCTCCTCGCCCCGCTTGAGGCCGTTCTTCGCCAGCAGCTCGACGACACCGCGCGCCTCTTCCAGAGTGCGCACGAAGGGGATCATGATCTCCACGTTGGTGAAACCCATCTCTTGGCGCACTTTGCGGAGGGCGCGGCACTCCAATTCGAAACAGGGTCGGAACGCCTCGGAGAGATAACGCGCCGCGCCGCGGAAACCGAGCATGGGGTTCTCCTCCTTCGGTTCGTAGTTCTCGCCGCCGAGCAGGCGGGCGTATTCGTTGGACTTGAAATCGGAGAGCCGCACGATCACAGGCCGGCCATGGAAGCCGGCGGCGAGCGTGGCGATCCCTTCCGCCAGCTTTTCCACGTAGAAGGTGACGGGGTCGGCGTAGCCCGCCGTGCGGGCCTCGATCTGGGACTTCAGCTCGCGCGGCAGCGCGGGGTAGTCGAGCAGCGCCCGGGGATGGATGCCGATGGTGTTGTTGATGATGAACTCCAGCCGCGCCAGGCCCACCCCGGCGTTGGGGAGTCCGGCGAAGGAGAAGGCGTGGCCGGGGTTGCCCAGATTCATCATGATCTTCACTGGCAGTTCCGGCATCACCTCGCGCCGCTGGTGCTGCACTTCGAAGGTGAGCCGGCCGTCGTAGACGATGCCCTCTTCGCCTTCGGCGCAGGAGACGGTGACCGGCCGGCCGTCGGCGATGCGCCCGGTGGCGTCGCCGCAGCCCACCACCGCCGGAATGCCCATCTCGCGGGCGATGATGGCGGCGTGGCAGGTGCGGCCGCCGCGGTTGGTGACGATGGCGGCGGCGCGCTTCATGATGGGCTCCCAGTCGGGATCGGTCATGTCGGTGACCAGCACGTCGCCTTCCTGCACAAGATGCATCTGCGCGGCGTCGCCGATCACGCGCGCCGTGCCGCTGCCGATGCGCCGGCCGATGGCGCGGCCCCGACAGAGTTCCGGGCCTCTCTGCAGCAGGTGGTAGCGCTCGATCCGGCCGCCGCCGCGGCTCTCCACCGTCTCCGGTCTCGCCTGCAGGATGTAGAGGCGCCCCTCCTCGCCGTCCAGGGCCCACTCGATGTCCATTGGCTGGCCGTAATGCTCTTCGATGATGAGCGCGTAACCGGCCAACTCCTCCACCTGGGCGTCGCTGAGAGCGAAACGGTGACGCAGATCTTCCGGAACCGGCTCCGTCTTCACGCCGCCCTCCCGGTCGCGGACCATGCGAATCGCCTTGCTGCCGAGGTTGCGGCGCAGGACGGCGGGGCGTCCGGCGCGCAGGTTCTCTTTGTGCACGTGAAACTCGTCGGGGTTCACCGCCCCCTGGACCACGGTTTCGCCCAGGCCGTAGCTGGCGGTGATGAAGACCACGTCGCGAAAGCCCGACTCGGTGTCCAGGGTGAACATGACGCCGGCGGAACCCAGGTCGGAACGCACCATGCGCTGCACGCCGGCGGAGAGGGCCACGTCGTCGTGGTCGAAGCCCTGATGGACGCGGTAGGCGATGGCGCGATCGTTGTAGAGGGAGGCGAAGACCAGGCGGATGTGGCGCAGCACTTCGGCGGTGCCGGTGACGTTGAGATAGGTCTCCTGTTGTCCGGCGAAGGAGGCGTCGGGAAGGTCCTCCGCGGTGGCCGAGGAGCGCACCGCCACCGCCGGCGGGCGGCCGTCGACGAACATCTTCTCGTAGGCGGCGGTTACGGCGATCTCCAGCGGCTCGGGAAGCTCCGACTCCACCACCCAGCGGCGGATGGTGCGGCCCGCTTCGGCCAGGGCCTCCACGTCGTTCACGTCCAGGCGCGCCAGCAGGGGATCGATGCGCTCCGGCAGGCGGTTGTGGCGCAGAAAGTCGCGGAAAGCGTGGGCGGTGGTGGCGAAACCGCCGGGCACCCGCACGCCGGCCCGGGAAAGCCTGGAGATCATCTCGCCAAGAGAAGCGTTCTTGCCGCCCACCTGCAGCAGTCGTTCCATGGAGAGATCCTCGAACCAGACGATCAGTTCCTGCATCTCGATTTCCTCGGGAAGGGGTTGCTTTCGGTTCATGGCGTCACCTGTTCGTTGCCGTGGATCTTGTGCCATCTCCCGGGCGGGTGCTCTCTTTCGCCTTGGGGCAGCTTCCACCCAGGCAGGAGCAGTGCCCGCCGCAGCCTCCGCCCTCTTCGCGGAAGGGGCCGAGCTCGGGGTGGGCGCGGGCGAAGCGCCGGGCCATCTCCTGCACCGCCACCCAGCCCAGCAGCAGGGCGGGGACCAGCAACATGGCGGCGAGGTATCGCATCAGTGGCCGCCTCCCAGGCCGGCGAAGCCCATGAAGGCGAGGGAGAGCAGGCCGCCGAGCATCAGGCTCAGCGCGGCGCCCTGGCTGACGCTCGGCAGCCGCGACAGAGCCAGCTTTTCGCGCAGGCCGGCCATGAGAACGATGGCCAGGGTGAAGCCGACACCGGCGCCCAGGGCGTAGACGAGGGACTGGGCGAAATCGTATCCCTTGAAGGTTTGGAAGAGGGCCAGTCCCAGGATGGCGCAGTTGGTGGTGATCAGCGGCAGGTAGATTCCCAGGGCGCGGAAGAGGGTGGGGCTGTACCGCTTCAGCGCCATCTCCACCAGCTGCACGGCGCTGGCGATGAGGGCGATGTAGGCGATGAGGCGCAGGAACTCGATGTGCAGGGCCACCAGCGCCAGGTTGATGCCATAGGCGCACAGCGAGCTCACCAGCATCACGAAGGTGGTGGCCAATCCCATGGGCAGGGCGGTTTCGAGTTTGCCGGATACGCCCAGGAAAGGGCAGAGGCCGAGGAACATGGCCAGCACGAAATTGTTGGCCAGCACCGTGTTGAGAAAGATGAAGCTCAGGGAGTCAGCGGCCATTGGCGGTTTCTCCTCGCGGGGAGGGCGCGACCTCCGCGCTGCGCTGCTTCAACCAGTCGAAGAGCAGCAGCCAGGCGCCCAGCACCAGGAAGCCGCCGGGCGGCAGCACCATCACCACCCAGGGCTGGAAAGCGGGGCCGAAGAGATTCACGCCGAAGAGCGAGCCGGCGCCCAGCAGTTCCCGCACTCCCCCCAGGCAGAGGAGGGCGAAGGTGAAGCCCGCGCCCATTCCCGCGGCGTTCACCACCGCCTTCAGCGGCCGGTTGCGCGAGGCGTAGGCTTCGGCTCGCCCGAGAATGATGCAGTTCACCACGATGAGCTGGATGAAGGCGCCCAGGGCGTTGTAGAGGTCGAGGGAGATGGCCTGGATGGCGTAGTCGATGAGGGTGACGAAAGTGGCGATGATGACGATGTAGGTGGCGATGCGCACCTGGCGGGGAATGTAGCGGGCCAGCAGCGACACCAGCAATCCCGAGGCCACCAGCACGAAGGTGGTGGCCAGCCCCATGGCCAGAGCGTTGATCGCGGAGTTGGTCACCGCCAGCACCGGGCACATTCCCAGCAACATGACGAAGACCGGATTTTCGCGCCACAACCCTTCGCTGAAGGTCTCCCAGGTGAGGCGGTCGTCTCTCTGCCGGCTCATCGCTGCGCCTCCCGCAGGCGGCGGATCCGTTGCAGCAAGGGGTGGATCGCCGGCAGCAGTTTCCGGGCCGAGCGGTTCAGCGCCTTGCCCACGGCGCGCGAAGAGATGGTGGCGCCGGAGATGGCGTCGATCTCCCAGGGGTTGCGCTTGGCGCCGTGCTTCACGGTGACGATGGGATTGAGCAGGCTTTCGCCGGAGGGGTCGAGGCGGGCGTCGAGCGACTCGAAGTTCTTCAAGAAGGCGTGGTCCTTCATGATGCGGTCGCCCAGCCCCGGCGTCTCCGCCATCTTCAGCACCTGGATGCCGCGGATGCACTGGCAGCGGGGATCGTATCCGTAGAGCAGATAGATCATGTCGGCGTAGCCCTGGGCGGCGGCGCGGGCGGCGATGCCGAGCAGCCGCCCCTGGGCGTCGTAGCCGGCGTAGAGGGTGTCGTCGCCCTCTTTTCGGGCGGGCGCCAGCCCTCCTTCCACGATCCGGTATCTGCGGAAGGTCACCGCCCCGGGGATCACCCTCACGAGTGCCCGTTCGATGGCGTGGCGCTGGTTCTCGGCGATCAGCGGCGCCGTAAGCTGGGCCGCCAGCACCACCAGCAAACCGGAGAGCATGGCGACGCCGCCCAGCACCGCCAGCATGGCGGCGGTCGGCGTTCTCGGCTGGAGAGCGGGGATGTTCATCGGCGCTTCTCCCCGAACACCCGGGGCTGGGTGAGCTGGTCGATCAACGGCGTGGCGGCGTTGCCCAGCAGGATGGCGTACATCACCCCCTCGGTGAGGCCGCCGAAGAGGCGGATCACCACGGTGACCACGCCGATGAGCAGGCCGTAGATCACCACGCCTCTCGGTGTCACCGGCGAACCCACCATGTCGGTGGCCATGAACCAGGCCCCGAGCATGAGTCCGCCTGACAGCAGGGTGAATCCGGCGTCGGGATGGCGCTCCGGATCCAGCAGGTGGAAGAGAGCGGCGGTGAGGGCGGCGCCCGCCAGCACGGAGACCGGGATGCGCCAGTCGAGCATCTTCCTCGCCGCCAGGTAGAGGCCGCAAACGAGCACCAGCAGCGCCGAGCTCTCTCCGGCGGAGCCGGCGGTGGTGCCGAGAAAGAGATCCGTCGCCGGCGACAAACTCTGTTGGAACTTGGCCAGCGCCAGGGGCGTGGCCCCGGTGAAGGCGTCCACCGCCACGGCGCCCGCCCACCGGGAGGTCTCGGGCGGAATGGTGAAGGGGAGGGTGAGGGTGGTGGGGATGAGACCGCTGAAGCGCCCCTCGAAGAAAGGGGGCGTCCAGGTGGTGATGGCCACGGGAAAGGCGGCCTGCACGAAGGCGCGGCCCACCAGCGCCGGGTTGAAGACGTTCATGCCCAGGCCCCCGAAGAGCGTCTTGCCCAGGCCGATGGCGGTGACGCCGGCCACCGCTCCCATCCACAAGGGAAAGCCGGGAGGCAGGGTGAGGAAGAGCAGCAGGCCGGTGATGACGGCGGACCAGTCGCGCAGGGTTTCGCCACGGCCGAAGAGCCACTCTGTGAGCAGGCAGCTCGCCACCACCGTGACGCCCAGCAGCGCGGCGCTGAGGCCGTATTGCCACACCGCCCAGCCCGCCAGTGGCAGGCAGGCGAGCACCACGTTGCGCATGATGACCGTCACGTCCTGGGGCGCGTGGATGTGGGGGGTGGGGCGCAGTTCGATGCGGGCCTTGGCGCTCATGCGGCACGCACCTCCTTGCCGGACGCCTCCAGAGGCTGCTGCCGCGGGGGCGCCGCATGGCGTTTCCGCCTCTCCTGGTCGCGCAACCACTGCTTGGCCACGCGAAACTGCTGCACCAGCGGAATGCGGGCGGGGCAGATCCAGCTGCAGCTGCCGCATTCGAAGCAGTCGGAGAGGTGGTACTTCGCCGCCATCCGCTGGTATTCGCCCGCCGCCGCGAGCCGGCCCAGCATGGCGGGGTTGAGGCGCATGGGGCAGGCGTTGACGCAGCGACCGCAATGGATGCAGGGCCAGGTGCGGGGGCTCTCCCGGCGCACAGCGGCTTCGTCGAGCACCAGAAGGCCGGAGCTGCCCTTGGTGATGGGGGTGCGCAGATCGCTCACCGAGGGACCCATCATGGGGCCGCCCAACACGAAGTCGCCGGCCTCGCCGCGGTAGCCCGCCTCCCGAAGCACGAAGCCGATGGGCGTGCCCAGGGGCACCCGATAGTTTCCGGGGCGCTGGACGCCGGGGCCGGTGACCGTGATCACCCGTTCGGTGAGGGCCTCGCCTTGGGGCAGAAGGGCTCCCAGCATGGCGAGGGTGCCCACGTTGTTCACCACCACGCCGATGTCCAGGGGAATGCCGCCCGCGGGGACCTCAAGCCCCATGAGGGAGCGGATGAGCATCTTCTCCGAACCCTGGGGATATTTGGTCGCCACCGCCTCCACTTCGATGGCCGGCTCCTCGGCGGTCAACTTCTGGAGAAGGCGGATGGCGTCGGGCTTGTTGTCCTCGATGCCGATGATGGCGCGCTTCGCGCCGGTGGCGCGCAGGGCGTAGCGCACCCCCCGCAGCAGTTCGGCCGGCTGTTCGACCATCACCCGGTGGTCGCAGCTCAGATAGGGCTCGCACTCGCAGCCGTTCACCACCAGGGTGTGGGCGGGCTTGTCCTCGGGCACCGACAGCTTCACGTGGGAGGGGAAGGCGGCGCCGCCCAGCCCGACCAGCCCCATCTCCCGCACGGCCTGGATGAGGGCCTGCCGGTCCATCTTCCGCGGCTGCCAGGGATAGTGCCAGAGCACCTCCTGGGTGGCGGCCTCATAGACGTCGATGAGGATGCAGGGGGTGAGTCGGTCGCGCGCCGTGGGCATGGGGCGGATGTCGCGCACCCGCCCGGTGGCGGGGGCGTGGACCGGCGCCGAGAGAAAGCCGTCCGCGCGGGCGATGGGTTCGCCGCGCACCACTTCCTGCCCCTTGTGGACCAGGGGGACCGCCGGTTTGCCGATGTGCTGGTCGAGGGGGACCACCAGCCGGGGCGGAAAGGGGAGGCGGCGGATGGGCGAGTGGGCCGTCTCCGCCTTGTGGTCCGGCGGATGGATGCCGTGGGAAAAGGTCTTGCGGCGAAAGAGCCTCATCGGCGGTCTCCTTCTTTCGGCGTCGATCCCCCCTTTCGGGATCGACGGCGAGCCGTCACGACGTTCACTGGTACTTCTCCGCCCGCTGGATCCACTTCTCGATCCCCTTCTCGTTCCGGTTCCAGGGAGTGCCGGGATGGAGGCAGCCGGCGGTGCACTTCTCGGCGGCGCGCACGATGTCCCGATAGCTGCCGCCCCTGGGATCGATCACCACCGCCTTGCCCTCCTCGTTGTAGGCGAAGACTCCCGGGGCGATGGCGGTGCATTCGTCGCAGGAAGTGCACTCGGGGGTGTCGATCCATACCGGCTCGTAGTCGGGCGCCGCGGCGGCCCCGTTTCCGCCGTCGTCCGCTCCGTTGCCGGGAACCGGCGACGACGCTAGACGGTCGCCGAGACCGGCGGCGTCGCCCGAAGCGGCGAGGGAGAGCAGGGTGGAGCTGAGCCGCGCCGCCATCTCCTGCTTGGTGCGCTCCACCAGCGCATCCACGTCCACCTTGTGCAGTTCGCCGGCCAGCCCCTTGAGCTGCCGCCAGAAGGTGCGCCTCTCCTCGCAGGAGCGCACCATTTCCGCCGAGCAGAGGAGGCGCACCAGCCGGTTCTTGGCGTCGGTGCCCCAGATGTAGGGGTAGCGTCCCTCCCGCTCCTCCTCCTCCAGGTCGAGAAATTGGTGCAAGGGCACCATCTCCTCTCCCCAGGTCTCCGGCGGCGCCATGCGGAACTGCTTGCGGAAACGGCCTTCGCTGGCGGCGAAGTCCGCGAAGGTCATGGGCAGCTCCAGCTCGCCCTCCTTGCCGCTGTCGTCCACGTATTTGAGGCGGTAGGCGGGCCAGTCGTTCTCCAGGGCCGGATTGCCCTCCAGATCCAGGCACTCCTCGATCGTTTCGCCGGCGTCGGGATCGAAGCGCAGCAGAGGGTAGGCGCGCGACTCCACCGCCAGCTTCGACTGGCGCGCGGAGGCGTCGTCGCCCACGCCGTGCTCCGGCTGGCAGACGGCGTAGACGTTGAACAGCGCCGGGCGGCGGCTGTTGAGGCCGTCGATGAAGCCCTCCAGAAGGTGGGTGACGTTGCTGATGGCGCCCTGGAGCACGAAGCTGGTGCGGTGGGCGATGCCGATGAGGGAGAGCTCCTTGCGGACCTCGTTCTTGCCCTTGGTCGCCTTGCCGTAAGGGCTCATGTCCGCCACCTGGCCGATGAAACCGGAGGTGCAGGCCTGGCCGCCGGTGTTGGAATAGACCTGGGTGTCGAGCACCAGCACCTTCACGGGCATGCCCGAGGCAAGGGCGCGCGAGAGGTTCTGGAAGCCGATGTCGTACATGGCGCCGTCGCCGCCGATGGAGACCACGGGCGGGCAGAGCCGCCACTCCTCTTCGTTGAACTGCCGCCAGTGGAAGCGGCGGAAGAAGTCGTCGTGTTCCGCGGGATCGTACCGGCCGGCCAGCTCCAGCTCGGCCATGCGGATCGCCTTGAAGCCTTCGGCCATCTTGGCCATGTGGCCCTCGAACACCCCCATGGCCACCGAGGGGCTGTCCTGGAAGAGATGGCTGGTCCAGGGGAAGGGGTAGGGGTTGTAGGGCCAGGTGGAGCCCCATACCGAGGTGCAGCCGGTGGAGTTGACGATGCCCAGGGGCGCGCGGCCCCGGCGGGTGGGACCCTCCAGATAGCGCCAGCGCAGGTCGCGCAGCCGCTCCAGCACGCCGGTGGCCCATTCCATCCAGTCGCGGTCGAGCGCCGCCCGGTGGTCCGGGTCCAGGCGCGCCTCCAGGGAGGCGAGGGAGAGATCGCCGGAGGCGGCCTTCGTCGCTCTCTTCAACGCTTCGGTGTCGCTCAGATCCAGCCCTTCGGTGAGCTTGAGGCGGATGTGGCGCTCCATGCGGGCGATGAGGTCGTCGAGCTTCGCCAAATGGCGCGCCACCCTCGGCTGCATCAGCTTGGTGACGGTGGCGGTGAAGAGGTGGATCACCGTCTTCTCGCCGCAGCCCAGGCAGGCGCCGTCGCCCGAGACCATCGCCTCGTAGGCCGCCTTGTCCAGCAGCAGGGTCTCCAGGGCGCCGATCTTCTCGTCCAGGTCGTCGATGCGGCTGTAGGCGTCGGAGGTGGTGGGCAGCTCCAGCCAGAAGGCCCAGTCGCCGCGCAGCCGCGCAACGGCTTTCTCATCCTGGGGTTCGGCGCGCAGGGCGTCGTCTCCACACACCTCCACGCACTCCATGCAGCCTTTGCAGGTGTAAGGGTTGACGGTGATGGAGAAGAGGCCGCCGGAGCCCTTCTGCTTCTTCTCGCGGTTCACCCAGTAGGGTTTGGTGACGGCGAAGCGGAAGTCGCCCAGGGCGTCGAGGAAGCGTCCGAACTCCGCTTCCATGGCCGCCTTCTTCTCCTCGTCCGCCTCCACCTCGGCCAGATGCTCGAGGATGGCCTGGTCGAGAAGCGCCCTCACGTCGGCCTCTTCGCCGGCTTCGTTCAGGAGTTCCCGGAGGCGCTTCTCCACCCGGCGGGTCTCGCGTCGCAGATGCAGCGTCGGCATGCCGCTCTCCGTCTCCACGTGGCGGATGGCGGTTTCGAACACCTCGCCGATGGAGTTCACCAGCCCCGGAATGGCGCTGTCGGGACAGACGGTGTAGCAGTCGCCGCAGGCGGTGCAGTTCTGCGCGATCCAGCGGGGATATTCAAAGCGGATGTTGGTCATGTCGCGGAACAGCCCGGTGGCGGCGGGCATCAGCGAGAGCGCCTGCTGGGGGTCGGCCAGGTTGTCCGACCCCCTGCCGCCGGTGTAGAAGTGGCCGGTCTGTTCCCAGAAACGGTGAATGTCGGCGATGCCGCCGTCGCCTTCGGGCAGCCGCTTGAGCATGAGAGGGAGGATCTCTTTCCGGCCGGGGGCGCGGCCCTCGGGCAGCTCCACGGGGCCGTGGGGAACCTCGCGCACTTCGTCGAAACCGCGCCGCACGATGCGCAGGTTGTCTTCCACCACCTTCCTTCCCTTGGCGCCGAACTTGGCTTCGAGCTGCTTTTCGATGGCGGCGAACAGGCGCGTTTCGTCCAGCCCGGCCAGCTCCATCACCGGCGAGGCGCGGAAGAAGGCGCCCTGGAAGGCGTTTCCCTGCATGCGCAGCTGCAGTTCGGGGTTGGAGGCCTCTTCGCGGGCGATGCGGAATCCGTCCACGATGAAGAGGTGGATGTCGTTCTCCACGATGAACCGGCGGGCTCGGGGGGGCAGCGCGGCCCATTGTCGTTCCGGCTCCAGGTTCGACTGGATGATGAAGGTGCCCCCCTTCTTGAGCCCGGCCAGCGGATCGGAGTGGGCGAAGACGTTGGGGTCGGGCGACATCACCACGTCCACATAGTGGTATTCGCAGTTGAGGGGAATGCGCTCCGGCGCGGCGGCGAGATAGTAGGTGGTGGGCTGACCCTTCTTCTCCGAGCCGTACTTGGGATTGGCGCGGATCTGGAAACCGAGCAGGTCGTAGAGGGTCATGGCCAGGTTCTTGCCGGTGGTGATGGCGCCCCAGCCCCCCACCGAATGCATGCGCACCGTGATGGAGTTGGGCGGCATCAGGTCGGGATTCTCGGAACCGCGCAGGGCGTACTCGCCGATCTCCGGATAGGCTTCCAACAGCCGCTGCAGGTGGATCTCCTCCTTGGGAGTGGCCGGTTCCCGAACGAAGTCGATGCCCAGATAGTAGCGGCGGCGACGCTTGCCCTCGGGCAGCATGTTCTCCACCGCGGCGATGATCCCCTCGGGCTGGAGGTCGCGGGAGCCGAGACCGTAGACGCCCGAGTAGAGGGGCGGCATGTCGGAAAGCTTCCGGTAGCTCTCGTATCCGGGCCATGGTTTCTCTTCCCCGGCCTGTCCGTTCTCCAGGCACTTGCCCAGGGCGGCGCGCACTTCGCGCATCAGCGGCAGGTCCTCCGCCAGAGGCTGGTCGGTGCGCTCCAGCACCGCCACCCCCTTCTTACCCTTGAGCAGCGGGCCCAGCAGGTCGCCGGGAAAGGGGCGGAAGAGGGTGACGTCCACCACTCCCACCCGCAATCCGCGGCTGTCGTGCAGATACTCGGCCACCGCCACCGCCTGGACGATCATGGAGCCCATGCCGACGATGAGATAGTCGGCCTTTTCCGCGTGCCAGGCCTGGAGGCGGCCGTACTGCCGTCCGGTGAGCTGAGCATACTCCGCCATCACGCGGTCGGCGAGTTCGGGAATGTGCTCGTAGAAATAGGGACGCTGGGCGGCGGTGGTCTGCATGTAGGCGTCCTGGTTCTGCACGCCGCCCGAGAGCAAGGGGCGGTCCACGTCCCAGAGGGCGGGCACCCGGCGCCGGGTTTCGCCGAAGAGCAGCTTCTGCGCGGGAGTGGGAGAGTCGATCTCGTCTTCGGGGCGACCCAGGAACGCTTCGATGAGCTCCTTTTCCGGAACCCGGATGGGCTCGATGAGATGGGTGGTGAGAAAACCGTCCTGGGCGGCGATGGCCGGGGTGAGCGAGAGTTCGGCCAGTTTGCGGGCGATGAGATTGAGGTCCGCGGCGCCCTGGGCGTCGCGGGCGAAGAACTGGATGAAACCGGTGTCGTCCACGCAATGGAAGTCGTCGTGGCCACAGTGGACGTTGAGGCTGGCCTTGGTGATGGCGCGGCAGCCCATGTTGAGCACATAGGGGAGGCGCTTGCCGGCGGCGGCGTAGAGCGACTCGTGCATGAAGGCCACTCCCTGGGCGGAGGAGAAATTGGTGGCGCGCAGGCCGGTCATGGCGATGCCGGCCGTGACCGCGGCCGCGGCGTGCTCCGACTCGGGTTCGATGAAGATGAGCGGCCGCCCGGCGCGGTTGATGTGGCCCTTGGCCGCCTCTTCGGCCCAGTATTCCCCCATCTGGGTGGAGGGGGTGATGGGGTAGGCGCCGGCGGCGTCCGAGGCCTCGCGCTCGCACAGGATGACGGCGGTGTTGCCGTCCAGGGCCATGGGTTTGCCGGGATACTTCGGCGCGGCCGTGCCGTTTTTACGTTTGCGGAAGTTCATGGGCTCGTCCTGCGTTTCGTCGTTCGTGAAACCTCATACGGCCACCTTCTCCACCGGCAGCGCCTCTTTGCGCGCGATGCGTTTCGCCGCCCGTCCCTTGCGCGCGCCCTCCTTCTCCAGCCAGACGATGGCGCCCGTGGGACAGCGCTGGATGGCCGCGGGCGATGCGAGGTCGTTGAGCCGATAGTCGATGGTCGCCAGGTTGTCGCGGATCTCGATGAGGCCGGGCGCGGCGTCGCGGGCGCATTTCTCGCAGCCGGTGCAGGCCACTTCGCACAGCCGCTCCGCCTCGTCGCCGTGAAGCAGGTTCTTGCAGGCCACCCAGAGTCGGCGGCTCAGCGGCTGCAGGGAGAAGAGCTCCTTGGGGCAAGCCTCCACGCAGTCGCCGCAGGCGGTGCAGAGATCGGCATCCACCACCGGCAGGCCCTGGGGATTCATGGCGATGGCGTCGAAGTCGCAGGCCCGCTCGCAGTCGGCCAGCCCCAGGCAGCCCCAGGCGCAGGCTTTCGGCCCGCCGCCGATGAGGGCCGCGGCGCGGCACGACTCCAGCCCCTCGTAGCGGGCCTGCATGCGCGCCACGTGGGCGCCGCCGGCGCAAGCGAGGCGGGCCACGCGCTTCTCCACCGCGCCCGCTTCGACGCCGAGAAACTCGGCGATCTCCTGAATGGCTTCGGCGGAGCTGACGGTGCACTTCGCCGGCTCGATCTCGCCTTTGACCAGGAGCTCGGCGAAGGGGCGGCAGCCGGCGGTGCCGCAGGCGCCGCAGTTGGTGGCGGGCAACAGCTCCTCCACCTCGTCGATGCGGGGATCCTCGAAGACCCAGAGCTTGCGGTTGGCGAAGGCGAGAACGGCCGCCAGCACCACGCCCAGCAGACTCATGAATCCCACGGTGATGCCGATAAGAGAGGAGTCGAGTCCGGTCATGAAGGGGCGCCTCAATAACCTTGCTTCCGTTGCCTGAATCTAGTCGGCGCCTAATTATTCAGCAATGAAATAATTTGAATTTGTTATATTGTAAAAGTAAATAAGGAGAAGATGGATGGCGAATGCCGGCAAAGGGCGGAGGCAGCTCTACTACAAGCAAAATCGTCTGAAGCAGCTCCGTGCCTTCTGCATGGCGGCGAAGACGGGCAGCATCTCCCAGGCGGCGGAGCGGCTGTTCCAGAGCCAGCCCACGGTGACGCTGCAGATTCAGGCGCTGGAGCGGGAGATGGGCGTCACCGTCTTCGAACGGCGGGGGCGTCGGGTGGTGCTCACGCCCGAAGGACGGGTGCTGCACGAGTTGGCGCAGCCGCTGGTGGACGGCATCGAGGGCCTGGAACAGGAATTCCACGCCCGTTTCGGGCGGTTGGACGGCGGCGAGCTGCACATCGCCGCGGGTGAGTCCACCACCCTCTACATCCTTCCCGACTACATCAAGCGTTTCGCCGAGACCTATCCGGATGTGGAAATCAAGCTGCACAACGTCACCGGCCGCGACGGCATGGCCATGTTGCGGGCCGATGAGGCGGACCTGGCGGTGGGTTCCATGCTCGACATTCCGGACGACATCGTCTACCACCCCACCTTCTCCTACAGCCCGGTGCTCATCACCCCGCTGGACCATCCCCTGGCGAAGAAGAAGCGGGTGACCCTGGAGGAGATCTGTCCCTACGGCCTGATTCTGCCGCCCCGGCACCTGGCCACCTGGCGTTTCCTCGAGCTGGTGTTCAAGCAGCATGGGCTGGAGTTCCAGGTCTCGCTGGAGGCGGGGGGCTGGGAGATCATCAAGAAGTATGTGGCGCTGGGGCTGGGCATCTCCATCGTCAGCGGCATCTGTCTCACCGGCAAGGAGCCGTTGGCGCAGCATCCGTTGGACGAGTGGATTCCCAAACGCTCCTATGGCGTGGTGATACGGCGGGGCAAGTTTCTCAGCCCCCAGGCGCGGGCCTTCATCGACATGATCGACCCCCACTTCTTTTCGTTCCAAAAAAAGGAGGCCGCGACGAAGGCGGCCTCAGGCGAGGTTGATGGATGATGAGGAGGTGTCGTTCAGCTTTTCAGTTCGTCGATCACTTTTTCGAGCATTCCCTTGGCTTCCGCGGCGACGGCATCGATCTCGGCATCGCCGGCCAAGGCCAGAACGGGGACCGGGTCCATGAAGCTCACCACCGTTCGTCCGTCGCTTTCATAGAGAACGAAGTTGCACGGCAGCAGCGTGCCGGCGTTGGCGTCGGCGGCGATGACGCGGTCGGCCAGTTTGGGGTTGCAGGCTCCGTAGATGTGATAGGCGGGAATCTCCTTGCCCATCTTGGCCTTGAAGATGGCCTGGACGTCCACGTCGCTCACCACCCCCAGATGGTGGGCCATGAGCGCCGACTTCACCTTCTCCAGCGCCTGGTCGAAGGGGAGGTCCAGGGCGACGTTCATTTCGTAGCTCATGTTCTCAATCCTCGTTGTTATGCGGCGACAAGCTTTTGCAAAGTATAGGACGAGGCCCCGTTCTCCGCATTGAAAAGCGTCAACACGGCGGCCGTTCCCGGCGAAGCCGCCGTTCTACGAGATGGCCTATAATCGGCACTCCTTGAACCGACAACCGACAACGAGAGGAGAAGAACATGGCCACCGTCACTTTGCAGGGCACCGAGATGCACACCAGCGGCGAACTGCCGGCAGTGGGTGCCGAAGCCCCCGACTTCCGCCTCACCGACGGCGAACTCCAGGATCGCAGCCTGAAGGACTACGCCGGCAAGAAGGTGCTGCTCAACATCGTCCCCAGCCTGGACACCCCCACCTGCGCCGAGTCGGCGCGCAAGTTCAACGAGAAGTTCGCCGGGCGTGACGATGCCGTCTGCCTGGTGGTCTCCGCCGACCTGCCTTTTGCCCAGGGCCGTTTCTGCTCCACCGAGGGGCTGGAGAACGTGGTGCCTCTCTCCATGATGAAGAGCAAGAACTTCGCCAAGGACTATGGCGTGCTCATCACCGACGGTCCCCTGGAAGGGCTGGCGGCGAGGGCCATCGTCATCGTGGACGAGAACGGCAAGGTCACCTACACCCAGCTGGTGAAGGAGATCGCCGACGAGCCCGATTACGACGCGGCGCTCGACGCGCTGGGCTGATCTGAGCCGGTGCGGCGCTGCCCGCTGCACTTTCGGACGAGTCCTTCCATGGAATATGCAGGCGCCGGGAACCCCGAGTTTCCGGCGCTTTCATTTGCATTGGCTTGAGGATGCCGGAAAGTGACCGGCTACGCTTTCAACAGCAAGTAGATCAACACCAGGTTCCCCACCAGCAGCAGGGCGGAAACCCCCTTCCAGAAAGCGAGCGGATTGCGCTCCATGAGCGGTTGGGCGGTGGTGGTGAGGAAGGCGGGGTTGGGCTTCGACAGGTCGAAGAGGAACTCCGACAGGGTGTCGTAGCGTTTCGATGGATCTGGGTGCACGGCCTTGCGCAGGGCGCCGTCCACCCAGGGTTGGATATGGGGGTTCCAGCGGCTCGCTGGAATGTAGCGCCGACCCTTGCGGACCGCGCGCTGGCTGTCGTGTTCGCCGTAAGGCAGGTGGCCGGTGAGCAGTTCGTAGGCGATGACGCCCAGTGAATAGATGTCCGAGCGGCGGCTGCATTGCCCGTCGAAGCACTCGGGCGCGCCGTAGTCGAGGGTGGCCTGGGGCGCGTCCCGGTCGTAGCTGGTGGCGATCTCGGCGGTGCCCGCAACCCGGGTGGAGCCGAAATCGATGATCTTCAGGGTGCCCTGGTCGTCGATGAGGATGTTCTCCGGCTTCAGGTCCAGGTGGATCATCTCCAGGCGGTGGAAGGCGCGCAGGCCGTCGGCGATCTGCTTGAGGAACTCTCGTGCCTTGTTGATGTGGGTCTGGGGGTGGTCGTTGATCCATTGGCGCAGGCTCTGTCCTTCCACATATTCCGAGACGTTGTAGAGAAACCGGCGGCGGGGAGGCTCGAGCACTTTCAACACGTGGGGGTTGTTGATGCGCCTGCCCACCCACTCTTCGTGCAGGAATCCCTCCAGGAAAGCGGGGTCGTCGCGGTAGTTCTCCGAAGGCACCTTGAGGATCACCTTGTGGCCGCTCTCGATCTCCCGGGCCAGGAAGACTTCCGAGCGCTTGGATGCGTGCAGCTCGCGCAGGATCTCGTAGCCGTCGATCTTCATGCCCGCTTCCAGGGGGGGCGGGAAGGGCAGCTCGGTGATCTTCTGCAGGATGTCCGCCTCGGTCTGCCTGGGCAGGGAGAGCACCTTGAGCAGTTGGCAGGTGACATTGTCGTGGCTTCCGCCCTTGAGGGCTTCCTCCATGATCGCCTGGGCGCAGGCCTGGAGGTTGTCGCCGCGCTCGCGCAGCAGCTGCCGCAGGCGGTTGTCGGTGACATAGCCGCTGACCCCGTCGGTGGTGAACAGAAAAAGGTCTCCCGGTTCCACTGCCAGGGAGCGGTAGTCGATGTCCACATGAGCGTCGATGCCCAGGGCGCGGGAAAGAAAGTCGCGGTCCTTGCCCACCCAGACGCGGTGGTCGCGGGTGAGCTGTTCCAGCTCGCCGTCGCGAAAGAGATAGAGGCGGGAGTCGCCCACGTGGAAGAGGTGGGCGGTGGTGGACTTGATCACCAGTCCGGTGAAGGTGGTGACCATGCCCCGCGCCGACTCGTAGCGCATCTGTCCCTGCGACCAGAGCCAGCGGTTGAGCGCGCCCAACACCTTGGTGGCGGAGGTCTTCACCGTCCAGGAGTCGGGCGTGCTCAGGTAGTCGTCCAGGAAGCCCTTCACCGCAAGCTGGGCCGCCTCCACGCCTCCCTCCGAACTGCTCATGCCGTCGGCGATGGCGGCGGCGATTCCCTTGTTGCGGAGGGCGTCGCCCTCCGGCACCAGGGCGTCGGCGGCGTCTGCATTTTCTTCCTTGTTGCCTTTTTCCGTAACGGCAGCGTAGTCGATTTGCAGGACGTTGCTCATGCGGGTTCTGTTAAAGTGAGGGCGCCGGCCGTGCGCCGGCGCCAGGGGCTTCAACCTACCTCGATCATTTGCACGGTGCCATCTTCCATGACTTCTGCCGTATGACCCTTGGGCTCATCCAGAAATTGGACCGCGATCAGGGCCACCAGGGCCGCGCCGGCAATCACCATGAAGAAGATCTGGGGCGTCACGAAAGAGAACACCGTGAGGAAGGTGACAGCACCCACGTTGCCATAGGCGCCTGCCATGCCGGCCACCTGTCCGGTCATGCGGCGTTTCACCAGAGGTACGATGGCGAACACCGCACCTTCGCCGGCCTGGACGAAGAAGGAGCAGGCCATGGTGGCGATGACTGCCAGAGTCACGGGCCATCCAGAGTCGATCTGGCCCAGCACCAGGTAGCCCACAGCCAGTCCGCCGATGAGGAAGGAAAGCATCCTCTTGCGTCCGAACTTGTCGCTGAACAGGCCGCCAAAGGGGCGGGCAGCCAGGTTCATGAAAGCAAAACCGGAAGCCAGCAGGCCGGCCTGCACCATGCTCAGGTCAAAGGTGTTCTTGAAGAACAT